>Ga0335085_10009972_pt1 | contig 14259 bp, 10 predicted proteins | sample Lox_Sample_45_FD_206712 | JGI IMG/M metagenome (GOLD analysis project Ga0335085, IMG submission 206712) | Soil microbial communities from Loxahatchee National Wildlife Refuge, Florida, United States - Lox_Sample_4.5 | ecosystem: Environmental > Terrestrial > Soil > Wetlands | place: USA...
GGCCGGAGACGCTGGTGGTGATCAGCTCGGACCTCTCCCACTACCTCCCTTACGGCGAGGCGCAGAAGATGGACGCGGCCAGCGCCGGCGAGATCCTCGCCCTCGGCCGCCTGCGGCCCGAAGCGGCGTGCGGCGCCGCGCCCGTCAACGGGCTCTTGCTCGAGGCCCGCCGCCGGGTGCTGCGCGCCGAGCGGGTGGACCTGCGCAACTCGGGCGACACCGCCGGCGACAAGGTCCGGGTGGTGGGCTACGGCGCCTTCGCTTTCTACGAGAGGTCAGCGTGAAGGGCCGCTGGTTCCACTCCCTCCCCGACGGCCGGGTGCAGTGCGACGTCTGCCCCCGCTTCTGCGCCCTGCACGAGGGCCAGCGCGGCTTCTGCTTCGTCCGCGCCCGCGAAGGGGACGGGATCGCGCTCACCACCTGGGGCCGCTCCAGCGGGTTCTGCGTCGACCCCATCGAGAAGAAGCCGCTCAACCACTTCCTCCCCGGCAGCAGCGTGCTCTCCTTCGGGACCGCGGGCTGCAACCTGGGCTGCCGCTTCTGCCAGAACTGGGACATGTCCAAATCGCGGGAGATGGACACGCTGGCGGAGAAGGCCTTGCCGGAGCAGATCGCCCGCCGGGCGCTGGAGCTGGGCTGCCGGAGCGTGGCCTTCACCTACAACGATCCCACCATCTTCCTCGAGTACGCCATCGACGTGGCCCAGGCCTGCCACGCGCTGGGGGTGAAGACGGTCTCGGTGACCGCCGGGTACATCTGCCCGGAGCCGCGGGCCGAGCTCTACCGGCACATCGACGCGGCCAACGTCGATCTGAAGGGCTTCACCGAGGACTTCTACCGCCGGCTCTGCCTCGGCCACCTGGAGCCCGTGCTCGACAGCCTGCGCTACCTGCGCCATCGGACCGGGGTCTGGCTGGAGATCACCACGCTGCTCATCCCCGGCGAGAACGATTCCAACGAGGAGATCGACGCACTCACCCGCTGGGTCCACCGCGAGCTGGGGGCGGACGTGCCCCTGCACTTCACCGCCTTCCACCCCGACTTCAAGCTGCTCGATCGCCCGCCCACTCCCGCCGCCACCCTGACCCGCGCCCGCCGGATCGGGCTGGGAAACGGGCTTCGCTTCGTCTACACCGGCAATGTCCACGACGAGGCCGGGGGAACCACCTTCTGCCCGGGCTGCGGCGAGGCCCTGATCGGCCGCGACTGGTACCGGCTCACCCGCTGGGGCCTCTCGCACGGCCGGTGCAAGGGGTGCGGGGCGAGCATCCCCGGACTCTTCGAGGAGGCGCCCGGCCGATGGGGCGCCCGGCGCCTTCCCGTCCGGATCGGGGCCTGAGGCCGGTAGCTTGACAAGGCGCACCAAATCCCCTACAACGCCTGCTCCCTGCGTAGGACAGGTGTCTCTTCTGCCTGAAGTACGCAGTAAAATCGAGCGGTTAGGCTGGCGTAGCTCAGCCGGCAGAGCACCCGCCTTGTAAGCGGAAGGTCGCGGGTTCGACTCCCGCCGCCAGCTCCAGCCGGCGAAGCGGTGCGGTCGTTGGGATGGAGTCTGGCGGAGAGAACGTTCCAGGAGGGATGCCCGAGCGGCCAAAGGGAGCAGACTGTAAATCTGCCGGCTCACGCCTTCGAAGGTTCGAATCCTTCTCCCTCCACCACTCAAGGAGAGAACCGACGCGGGAATAGCTCAGCTGGTAGAGCGTCAGCCTTCCAAGCTGAATGTCACGGGTTCGAATCCCGTTTCCCGCTCCAACGAACGAAAGGGGTCGCCCACATAGCTCAGTCGGCAGAGCACTTCCTTGGTAAGGAAGAGGTCACCAGTTCGATTCTGGTTGTGGGCTCCAGATCAGGAGCAGAAACGTGAACAGGACCATCATCACCCTCGAATGCCCGGTGTGCAAGGAGCGCAACTACACCACCACGAAGAACAAGCGGACCATGACCGACAAGCTGGTCCTGCCGAAGTTCTGCCCCCGCTGCCGCAAGCACACCGAGCACAAGGAGACCAAGTAGGCAGGAGGGCTTCAGGCCAGTAGCTCCAATGGTAGAGCGGCGGTCTCCAAAACCGCATGTTCCAGGTTCGAGTCCTGGCTGGCCTGCCAACCGCTAGCGGTGACCCCATGACGAACACCCGCCTCATCGCCGTCGGCTACGTCGTGCTCGCGCTCGCCGCCGGGCTCTTCCTCGAGCACGTGCTGCTGGTGGTCTTCGGCACCTTCGGCCCCACCCAGCCGCTCACCCGGCCGCTGGCGGGGGAGTGGACCTGGAGCACGCTGATCGGTTTGGGACTCTGCGGCGCCGCCGCCCTCTACCTGTGGATGAACCCGAGGACGCACGAGGTCTCGGTGGAGATCGCTTCCGAGCTGCGCAAGGTGAGCTGGCCTTCTCTGGCCGAGACCCGGGCGGCCACCATCGCGGTGATCATCGCTTCCATCATTTCCGCCGTCCTGCTGGGGCTCTTCGACGTGCTCTGGCAGTTTGTGACGGACCGGATCCAGAACCCGACTCTCTAGAGAAGAAATGCACATGGCCGCCGAGGAGAAGAAGATCGACAAGAAGTGGTACGTGGTCCACACGTACTCGGGCTTCGAGAACAAGGCGAAGAAATCGCTGGAGGAGAAGATCAAGCAGAACGAGCTGGAGGAGTACTTCGGCGACATCCTCATCCCCATGGAGAACGTGGTGGAGATGGTGAAGGGGGAGAAGCGCGCCTCCAAGCGCAAGTTCTTCCCCGGCTACATCCTGGTGCAGATGGAGCTGAACGACCGCACCTGGCACCTGGTGAAGAACACGCCCAAGATCACCGGATTCGTGGGCAACGCCACCAAGCCCCCGGCGGTGAGCGAGCACGAGATCGCCCGGCTCACCACCCAGCTCAGCGAAGGGGCGCTCAAGCCCAAGCCCAAGGTGGAGTTCGAGGAAGGGGACAACGTGCGGGTGGTGGACGGGCCCTTCTCCAACTTCAACGGCACGGTGGAGGAAGTGAACCCGGACAAGGGCCGGGTGCGGGTGCTGGTCTCGATCTTCGGGCGGGCCACCCCGGTGGAGCTCGATTTCATGCAGGTGGAGAAGACGTAAGGAGCAAGGCGATGGCGAAGAAGGTCACAGGCATGGTGAAGCTGCAGCTTCCCGCCGGGAAGGCGAATCCCTCGCCGCCGGTGGGTCCTGCGCTGGGCCAGCACGGCGTCAACATCATGGGGTTCTGCAAGGAGTTCAACGCGGCCACGCAGGCGCAGGCCAAGGAAGGCCTGATCGTCCCCGTGCTCATCACCATCTACTCCGACCGCTCCTTCACCTTCATCGTCAAGACCCCGCCGGCGGCCATCCTCATCAAGAAGGCCCTGGGCCTGCACACGGAGAAGAAGAAGGGCAGCGGGGCGCACAAGCCGGGCAAGGAGAAGGTGGGCACCCTGAAGAAGAAGCAGCTGGAGCAGATCGCCCGCACCAAGATGCCCGACATGACCGCGGGCTCGGTGGAGGCGGCCATGAACTCGATCGCCGGGACCGCGCGCTCCATGGGCGTGGACGTGGAGGAGCCGGCTTCGCCGGCGACGGGCGGAGCGCGAACGCGCGTAGCATCGGTGGAGAGCTGACATGCCCAGGCACGGGAAGAGCTACCTGGCGGCGGCCAAGCTGATCGACGTCAACCGGCGCTACTCGGTGGACGAGGCGGTGGGCCTGCTGCAGAAGGCCTCGCAGGTGAACAAGAAGAAGTTCGACGAGACGGTGGACGTGGCCATCAGGCTGGGCGTCGACCCCAAGCACGCCGACCAGATGGTGCGCGGGGCGGTGGTCCTGCCCCACGGCATCGGCAAGAGCGTGCGGGTGGCGGTGTTCGCCAAGGGCGACAAGGCCCGGGAAGCCACCGAGGCCGGGGCCGACACGGTGGGCGCCGAGGACCTGGCGGCCAAGGTGCAGGAAGGGTGGATGGAGTTCGACGTGGCCATCGCCACCCCCGACATGATGGGCGTGGTGGGCCGGCTGGGAAAGGTGCTGGGCCCCCGCGGCCTGATGCCCAACCCCAAGGTGGGCACCGTCACCGCCGACGTCACCAAGGCGGTGCGCGAGTCGAAGGCGGGCAAGGTGGAGTTCCGGGTGGAGAAGGCGGGCATCGTCCACGTCCCGGTGGGCAAGGCCTCCTTCGACGCCAAGCGCCTGCAGGACAACGTCAACGCCATCCTCGACACCATCATCCGCGCCAAGCCGGCGACGGCGAAGGGGGTCTATCTCAAGGGCGTGACCATCAGCACCACCATGGGGCCGGGCATCAAGCTGGACGCAGCGGCCATCACCAACGCCCACAAGTAGGAGAGGCTTTCGCAAGACACTGGTCCAAGACAGCAGGCGGGGTGCGATCCCTTAATCAAGCCTGCCGAGACTGAGAGCTGGGCCAGGGGTTCCGGGAGCTCCGGAACCGGATCCGCGCAAGAAAAGGAGGTGAGAGACAGATGCAGCGCAACGAGAAGCAGGAACTGGTCGGCGCCCTGAGGAAGAAGATGGAGAAGGCCGCCATCGCCATCGCGGTGGGGTACAAGAACATCGACGCCGCCGCCACCGTCAAGCTCCGGAAGACCTTCCGGGAGAGCAAGGTGGACTACAAGGTGGTGAAGAACACCCTGGCACGGCTCGCGGCGAAGGGAACGCCCCTGGAGAAGTTCACCGAGGGGCTGGACGGGCCCAACGCCATCATCCTCGGGTACGACGACGTGGTGGCGCCTGCCAAGGTGCTCCGCGACGTGCTCAAGGAGCAGGGCGAGAAGATGACGGTCAAGGCCGGCGTGGTCCAGGGCAACCTGGTCGACGCCAGGGGCCTGGCCGCGCTGGCGGACATGCCGGGGCTCCCCGAACTCCGGGGGATGCTGGCGGCGATGATCGCCGGTCCGGCCACCAAGCTGGTGCGCCTGCTCAACACGCCGGGAGGCCAGATCGCCCGGGTGCTGAAGGCCAAGGCGGAGAAGGGCGAGAAGGCGGCTTGACGGCCGCAAGGCCGTACGCCGGGGAAACGTAGCCTTTTGAACATTTTACTGCGCTGCAAGCAGCGCGCCGTTAGAAGGACGGAACTTCCATGGCAGACCTGAACGCAATCGCGGAACAGCTTTCCGGGCTCACCGTCATGCAGGCGGCCGAGCTGGTGAAGATGCTCGAGGAGAAGTGGGGCGTATCCGCCGCCGCTCCCGTAGCCGTGGCCGCCGGCCCGGCCGCGGGCGGGGCCGCGGCCGCCGCCAAGCCGGCCGAGGAGAAGACTGAGTTCACCTTGGTCCTCCAGGCCGCAGGAGAGAAGAAGATCAACGTCATCAAGGAGGTCCGGACCATCACCGGCCTCGGCCTGAAGGAGGCGAAGGATCTCGTCGAGGGCGCTCCCAAGACGGTGAAGGAGGGCCTCTCGAAGGAGGACGTGAACAAGTTCGCCGAGATGCTCAAGGCGGCGGGTGCAACGGTCGAGATCAAGTAGACCGGCGCCCTTTGAACCAGACCGGCTCGGCGCGGAGGGAACGGTCCGCGCCGCTGCCGGAGTTTTCGCTTCGCAGTAGCGCGTCGGGGTCAGTCGTAAGTCTGTAGCAAGTCCGGGGTGTTGGACCACAGTCCGAGGAGCGATCGCTCAAATGGCGACCACGATCCAGAACAACTTCCGCATCCGCAAGAACTTCGCGAAGATCGAGAAGATCATTGACATCCCGAACCTGATCGACATCCAGAAGCACAGCTACGACAAGTTCCTCCAGGCGGACAAGTCGGCCGAGCAGCGCGAGGACACCGGGCTGCAGGGCGTCTTCAAGTCCGTCTTCCCCATCAAGGACTTCAACGAGACCAGCTCGCTGGAGTTCGTCAGCTACCACCTGGAGAAGCCCAAGTACGACGTGGACGAGTGCCACCAGCGGGGCATGACCTTCTCCGCCCCCATCAAGGTGGTGGTCCGGCTGGTGGTCTGGGACAAGGACCCGGACACCGGCGCCCAGTCCATCCGCGACGTCAAGGAGCAGGAGGTCTACTTCGGCGAGATCCCGCTGATGACGGAGAACGGCACCTTCATCATCAACGGCACCGAGCGGGTGGTGGTCTCCCAGCTGCACCGCTCGCCGGGGGCCTTCTTCGACCACGACAAGGGCAAGAGCCACAGCTCGGGCAAGCTGCTCTACAACGCCCGCATCATCCCCTACCGCGGCTCCTGGATCGACTTCGAGTTCGACCACAAGGACATCCTCTACGTGCGCATCGACCGGCGCCGGAAGCTGCCGGCGACGGTCCTGTTGCGCGCCCTGGGAGCAGTGCCCGACACGGCCAAGAAGAACGCCCTGGACTTCAAGGGCACGCCCGAGGAGATCCTCAACTACTTCTACGCCACCGAGACCATCACCATCGGGGAGAAGGGGAAGTACGAGAAGTCGGTGGAGCTGGAGCTGCTCCCCGGCCAGCGGGCCACCCGCGACATCAAGCACCCCAAGACCGGCGAGGTGATCGTCAAGAAGAACCGGAAGTTCACCCGCGCCGCCATCAAGAAGCTGGAGCAGGCGAAGATCCGCACCCTCCCGCTCGACGTGGAGGAGCTGGTCACCAAGATCAGCGCCCACGACGTCGTCGACGAGGGCACCGGCGAAGTGCTGCTCGAGGTCAACGAGGAGGTCACCGAGGACAAGGTGGAGGCCTTGCGCGAGCGGGGGATCTCCGAGTTCAAGGTGCTCTTCATCGACAACCTGAACGTGGGCCCCTTCCTCCGCGACACCCTGAACGCGGACAAGATCTCCTCGCCGGAAGAGGCGATCATGGAGATCTACCGGCGCCTGCGCCCCGGCGATCCGCCCACGCTGGAGACGGCCACCAACCTGTTCATGAACCTGTTCTTCAACCCGGAGCGGTACGATCTCTCCAAGGTCGGGCGGCTGAAGCTGAACTACAAGTTCGCCATCGACGAGCCGCTGGAGCAGGCCGTGGTGACGAAGAAGGACATCCTGGAGGTCGTCCGCTACCTGATCGACCTGAAGAACGGCAAGGGGAACATCGACGACATCGACCACCTGGGCAACCGCCGGGTGCGGGCGGTGGGCGAGCTTCTGGAGAACCAGTACCGCATCGGCCTGGTGCGCATGGAGCGGGCGATCAAGGAGCGGATGTCGCTCCAGGAGATCGAGACGCTGATGCCCCACGACCTGATCAACGCCAAGCCGGTGACGGCGGTGATCAAGGAGTTCTTCGGCTCTTCCCAGCTCTCCCAGTTCATGGACCAGACCAACCCGCTCTCCGAGGTGACGCACAAGCGGCGGCTCTCGGCGCTGGGTCCGGGCGGCCTGACCCGCGAGCGGGCGGGCTTCGAGGTGCGCGACGTCCACCCCACCCACTACGGGCGCATCTGCCCCATCGAGACGCCGGAAGGCCCGAACATCGGCCTGATCGCCTCGCTCAGCACCTTCGCCCGGGTGAACGAGTACGGCTTCGTCGAGACCCCCTACCGCCAGGTGGTGGAGGGCAAGGTCACCGACGAGGTGAAGTTCTACTCGGCGCTGGAGGAGGAGAAGCACGTCATCGCCCAGGCGAACGCGGCCTTCGACAAGAAGGGCCACTTCATGACCCCCCTGGTCTCCTGCCGGAAGGCGGGCGAGTTCCCCCAGGCGCGGCCCGAGGACATCAGCCTGATGGACGTGTCGCCCAACCAGCTGGTCTCGGTGGCGGCCTCCCTCATCCCCTTCCTGGAGAACGACGACGCCAACCGCGCCCTGATGGGCTCCAACATGCAGCGCCAGGCGGTGCCCCTGCTGCGCACCCAGGCCCCGCTGGTGGGCACGGGCATCGAGGGAACGGTGGCCCGCGACTCCGGCGTCTGCACCGTCACCCGGCGCGACGGGGTGGTTGACCAGGTGGACGCCAGCCGGATCGTGGTGCGGGCCGACACCAAGGAGTCCTCGCTGGACGTGGCCAGCGAGGTGGACATCTACAACCTCACCAAGTACCAGCGCTCCAACCAGAACACCTGCATCAACCAGAAGCCGATCGTGAAGGCGGGCGACCGGGTGAAGAAGGGCGACGTGATCGCCGACGGGCCCGCCACCGAAACCGGGGAGCTGGCCCTGGGGCAGAACGTGATCGTCGCTTTCATGCCCTGGCAGGGGTACAACTTCGAGGACTCCATCCTCGTCTCCGAGCGCATCCTCCGCGACGACGTCTTCACCTCCATCCACATCGAGGAGTTCGAGTGCATCGCCCGGGACACCAAGCTGGGGAAGGAAGAGATCACCCGCGACATCCCCAACGTCGGTGAGGAGGCGCTCAAGGACCTGGACGACTCCGGCATCATCCGCATCGGCGCCGAGGTGGGCCCCGGCTCCATCCTGGTGGGCAAGATCACCCCCAAGGGCGAGACCCAGCTCTCCCCCGAGGAGAAGCTCCTGCGGGCCATCTTCGGGGAGAAGGCCGGCGACGTGCGCGACAGCTCCCTGCGGGTGCCGCCCGGCGTGACCGGCACGGTGATCAACGCCAAGGTCTTCTCCCGCAAGGGGGTGGACAAGGACGAGCGGGCCAAGGACATCGAGAACCAGGAGGAGGCCAAGCTCCTCAAGGACCAGAACGACGAGATCAAGATCCTCAAGGACTCCTCCTACAAGCGGATCAAGCGCCTGCTGCACGGCAAGCAGACCACCGCCAAGCTGGTGGACGACAAGGGCCACGTGCTGCTCAACAAGGGCCAGGACGTGACCGACGCGCTCCTGGACGAGATCCCGGAGAAGTACTGGCCGGAGATCGCGGTGGGCGGGCCGGAGGAGCGGGTCGCGAGGATCCTGGAGAACTTCAACGAGCAGAAGGAGCTGGTGAAGCTGGTCTTCGGGGAGAAGATCTCCCGGCTGAAGAAGGGCGACGAGCTCCCGCCCGGCGTGATCAAGATGGTCAAGGTCTACGTGGCCATCAAGCGCAAGCTGGCGGTGGGCGACAAGATGGCCGGCCGCCACGGCAACAAGGGCGTGGTTTCCCGGGTGCTGGCCGCCGAGGACATGCCCTACCTGGAGGACGGCCGGCCGGTGGACCTGGTGCTCAACCCCCTGGGCGTGCCCAGCCGGATGAACATCGGGCAGATCCTGGAGACGCACCTGGGCTGGGCGGCGCGCGGACTGGGCGAGCAGATCCAGAAGATGATCGACGAGAAGTGGAACGCCGACGCCATCCGCAAGGACCTGAAGCGGATCTACGACACCAAGGAGCTCTCCGACCTCCTGGACGCGCTCCCGGAGAAGGAGATCTTCAAGCTGGCCCAGAAGCTGCGGGCGGGCGTGCACTTCGCCTCCCCGGTCTTCGACGGGGCGCGGGAGATGGAGATCCTCTCCCAGCTGGAGCACGCCGGGCTGCCCAAGTCGGGGCAGATGATCCTCTTCGACGGGCGCACGGGCGAGGCGTTCGACCAGGACGTGACGGTGGGCATCATGTACATGCTCAAGCTGCACCACCTGGTGGACGAGAAGATCCACGCCCGCTCCATCGGGCCCTACTCGCTGGTCACCCAGCAGCCGCTGGGAGGCAAGGCGCAGTTCGGCGGGCAGCGGCTGGGAGAGATGGAGGTGTGGGCGATGGAGGCCTACGGCGCGGCCTACTCGCTGCAGGAGTTCCTCACCGTCAAGTCGGACGACGTGGTGGGCCGCACCCGGATGTACGAGAGCATCGTCAAGGGCGAGTACTCGCTGGAGTCGGGCCTGCCCGAGTCGTTCAACGTGCTGATCAAGGAGCTCCAGTCGCTGGGCCTGGACGTGGAGCTGATGGAGAAGGCCCCGGCGGTCGAGGCGGCGGAGCCGAAGAAGCCCGGCACGGGGACGGCGGCGGCGTAACGGACGCGGACTAGAGATCGGAGAGGAAAAACGTGAAGGACATCTTCAATTTCTTCGAGAAGCCCAAGGATCCGCTCTCCTTCAACGCCATCCGCATCTCCCTGGCGTCGCCGGAGAAGATCCGCCAGTGGTCGCACGGCGAGGTGAAGAAGCCGGAGACCATCAACTACCGCACCTTCAAGCCGGAGCGGGACGGGCTCTTCTGCGCCAAGATCTTCGGGCCAGTGAAGGACTACGAGTGCAACTGCGGCAAGTACAAGCGCATGAAGCACCGGGGCGTGGTCTGCGAGAAGTGCGGGGTGGAGGTGATCCAGTCCAAGGTGCGGCGCGAGCGGCTGGGCCACATCAACCTGGCCACGCCGGTGGCGCACATCTGGTTCCTCAAGAGCCTGCCCTCGCGCATCGGGAACCTCCTCGACATCACCCTCAAGGACCTGGAGAAGGTCCTCTACTGCGAGAGCTACGTGGTGGTGGACCCCAAGGACTCGCCCTTCGTCCGCGGCGAGCTCCTCTCCGAGGACAAGTACCACAAGGCGCTGGAGGAGCTGGGCGAGGACGCCCTGGTGGCGGGGATGGGCGGCGAGGCGGTGGTGCAGCTGCTCAAGCAGATCGACGTCAACCAGCTCTCCGAGCAGCTGCGCAAGGAGATGAAGGAGGCCACCAGCGACGCCAAGCGGAAGAAGCTGGCCAAGCGCCTGAAGGTGGTCGACTCCTTCCTCGAGTCGGGCAACCGGCCGGAGTGGATGATGCTGGACGTGATCCCGGTGATCCCGCCGGATCTGCGCCCCCTGGTCCCCCTGGACGGCGGCCGCTTCGCCACCTCCGACCTCAACGACCTCTACCGGCGGGTGATCAACCGCAACAACCGCCTCAAGCGGCTCCAGGAGCTGAACGCCCCCGACATCATCATCCGCAACGAGAAGCGGATGCTGCAGGAGGCGGTGGACGCGCTCTTCGACAACGGCCGCCGGGGCAAGACCATCACCGGCCCCAACAAGCGCCCCCTCAAGTCCTTGAGCGACATGCTCAAAGGCAAGCAGGGCCGCTTCCGCCAGAACCTGCTGGGCAAGCGCGTCGACTACTCCGGCCGCAGCGTGATCGTGGTGGGCCCGGAGCTGAAGCTGCACCAGTGCGGGCTGCCCAAGATCATGGCCCTGGAGCTGTTCAAGCCCTTCATCTACAACAAGCTGGAGGAGCGGGGGCACGTCACCACCATCAAGAGCGCGAAGAAGATGGTGGAGAAGGAGCGCCCCGAGGTCTGGGACATCCTCGAGGAAGTGATCCGCGAGCACCCGGTGCTCCTCAACCGCGCTCCCACCCTGCACCGCCTGGGCATCCAGGCCTTCGAGCCGGTGCTGATCGAGGGCAAGGCCATCCAGCTCCACCCGCTGGTCTGCTCCGCCTTCAACGCCGACTTCGACGGCGACCAGATGGCGGTGCACGTGCCCTTGAGCATCGAGGCGCAGATGGAAGCGCGCGTCCTGATGATGAGCACCAACAACATCCTCAGCCCGGCGCACGGCAAGCCCATCATCGTCCCCACCCAGGACATCGTGCTCGGGCTCTACTACCTCACCCGCGAGCGGGTGCTGGCCCACGGCGAGGGCCGGGTGTTCGCCTCGCCCGCCGAGGTGCGCTCGGCCTACGACCACCACGAGGTGGACCTGCAGGCGAAGATCACCTGCCGGATGGACCAGTACGACGCCGAGGGCAAGGCCACCGGCCGTGCCCGCGTCGAGACCACCGTGGGCCGGGTGCTGCTCAGCGACATCCTCCCCCGGAAGATCCCCTTCAGCACCATCAACAAGGTGATGGACAAGAAGACCCTGGGGAACCTGATCGACATCTGCTACCGCATGTGCGGAGAGAAGGAGACGGTGCTCCTCGCCGACCGGCTGCGCTCGCTGGGCTACGGCTACGCCACCAAGGCGGGCATCTCCATCGCCATCAAGGACATGGTGATCCCCGCCAAGAAGCAGGAGATGCTGGAGGGGGCGCAGAAGGAAGTGGCGGAGATCGAGAACCAGTACCTGGAAGGGCTGATCACCGACGGCGAGCGCTACAACAAGGTGATCGACATCTGGGCCCAGGTCACCGAGCAGGTGGCCGGGGAGATGATGGGCGAGATCGGCACCGAGTCGGTGAGCAAGGGCGGCAAGGAGAAGAAGCAGCCCTCCTTCAACCCCATCTTCATCATGGCCGACTCCGGGGCCCGCGGCTCCGCCCAGCAGATCCGCCAGCTGGCGGGGATGCGCGGCCTGATGGCGAAGCCCTCGGGCGAGATCATCGAGACTCCCATCACCGCCAACTTCCGCGAAGGCCTGACCGTGCTCCAGTACTTCATCTCCACGCACGGGGCGCGCAAGGGCCTGGCGGACACGGCGCTGAAGACGGCCAACTCCGGCTACCTCACCCGCCGCCTGGTGGACGTGGCCCAGGACGCCATCATCACCGAGTACGACTGCGGGACCATGGACGGCATCGCCCTGGGCGCCCTGGTGGAGGGCGGGGAGATCATCGAGCCCATGGGCGAGCGCATCCTCGGCCGGGTGGCCCTCGACGACATCGAGGATCCCTTCACCCACGAGATCCTCCTCAAGGCCAACGAGGAGATCGACGAGAACAAGGTGCGGGAGATCGAGGAGGCGGGCCTGGAGAAGGTGAAGATCCGCTCCGTGCTCACCTGCCAGGCCCGGCGGGGCATCTGCGTGGAGTGCTACGGGCGCGACCTGGCCCGGGGCCGGAAGGTGAACATCGGCGAGGCGGTGGGGGTGATCGCCGCCCAGTCCATCGGCGAGCCGGGCACCCAGCTCACCATGCGCACCTTCCACATCGGCGGCGCCGCCACCCGCCGGGCGGAAGCCTCCACCATCGAGAACCGGCACGCGGGGGTGGTCCACTTCCACGCCCTGAAGACGGTGAAGCGCAAGGACGGCTCCACCATCGTGATGAACCGGAACGGCGAGGTGGTGATCGCCGACGAGAACGGCCGCGAGCGCGAGCGCTACAGCGTGATCTACGGGGCCAAGCTCAACGTCAAGGAAGGGCAGAAGGTGGAGATCGGCACCCAGCTCGCCGAGTGGGACCCCTTCGCCACCCCCATCGTCGCCGAGGTGGCCGGGGTGATCCGCTTCTCGGACATCATCGAGGGCGTGACCATGAACGAGCAGCTGGACGAGGTCACCGGCCTCTCCCGCAAGTCGATCATCGAGAGCCGCGACGCCGAGGCCCAGCCCCGGATCAGCATCGAGGACGACAAGGGGAACGCGAAGAACCTGCCCGGGTCGGAGACGCCCGCCCGCTACAACCTGCCGGTGGGGGCGAACATCACCGTCAACGACGGCGACTCCATCGAGGCCGGCGAGGTGATCGCCCGCATCCCCCGGGAGACCACCAAGACCAAGGACATCACCGGCGGCCTCCCCCGGGTGGCCGAGCTGTTCGAGGCCCGCAAGCCCAAGGAGCACGCCGTCATCTCCGAGATCGAGGGCGTGGTCAGCTTCGGCAAGGACACCAAGGGCAAGCGCAAGGTGGTGGTCACCCCGGAGATCGACGGCAAGCTGCGCACCGACCTGGCCAAGGAGTACCTGATTGCCAAGGGCAAGCACATCAACGTGCACGCCGGCGACCGGGTGAAGGCCGGCGACCCGCTGATGGACGGGGCGGCCAACCCCCACGACATCCTCAAGGTGCTGGGGGAGAAGGAGCTGGCCCGCTACATGGTGGACGAGGTGCAGGAGGTCTACCGGCTCCAGGGCGTGAAGATCAACGACAAGCACATCGAGACCATCGTGCGGCAGATGCTCCGCCGGGTGCGCGTCCAGGAGGTGGGGGACACCAACTTCCTGGTCGACGAGCAGGTGGAGCGGCAGATGTTCGACCAGGAGAACGAGCGGGTGCGGGCGGCGGGCGGCAATCCAGCGGTGGGTGAGCCGCTCTTGCTGGGCATCACCAAGGCCTCGCTCTCCACCGAGTCGTTCATCTCCGCCTCCTCCTTCCAGGAGACCACCAAGGTGCTCACCGAGGCGGCCATCTCCGGGCGGGTCGACTACCTGCGCGGCCTGAAGGAGAACGTGATCATGGGCCGCCTGATCCCCGCCGGCACCGGGCTCACCGCGTACAAGCACCTCGACATCGAGGTGGAGACGCCGGTGGACGAGGTGGAGGCGGCAGAAGAGGCGTTGGCCATCGCCTCGGGCGCGGAGACCCCTCCGCCGGCGATGGCCGCGGAAGAGTAGCCCGAAGGGACAACAGACCGAGGTCAGAACGGTCGGCGGCAGCGGGGCGCGAGGCTCGCTGCCGCCGGCGCTTCGAGGTCAGCTCGCCAGCGTGTCCGCCAGCCAGGCGCGCGTGCGCGGAGCCTGCGCGGACTGCGGGATCACGCGCGCAAAGATGGCGTTCACCGCGCGGTGGCGCACGCGGCGCATGGCGATGGAGGCGCGCAAGGCGCAGTCGC
>Ga0335085_10009973_pt1 | contig 14259 bp, 12 predicted proteins | sample Lox_Sample_45_FD_206712 | JGI IMG/M metagenome (GOLD analysis project Ga0335085, IMG submission 206712) | Soil microbial communities from Loxahatchee National Wildlife Refuge, Florida, United States - Lox_Sample_4.5 | ecosystem: Environmental > Terrestrial > Soil > Wetlands | place: USA...
CGGGCGCTGAAAGTCTCGGCTGCCGCGACACATCGCCATGCCGCCAAAAAAAGTGGCGACGTAAGGAACATACGACGCCGGATGCTGTTCATTTTTTCGCGGCGCGCTCGACAGAGCGATCCTCCCCGCACTGGTCGCTCACCCCGGCGGATCCCCACCCCGCACAGCGCGCCGCACTTCCCTCCGGTGTTCTGCAACATCAGCGCCACGCCGGCGTCAGCGGGCGGACGGCGGCTTGCGGATCTCGAAGATGAGAAGGCCCGGCTCTTTGGTGACAGAGACAAGCTCCAGGCCGGCCTGGTGACAGTAGTATGGAAAATCCATGACGGCCGCCGGATCGGTCGCCAGGACAGTCAGGGTCTCGCCTGCGGGCAACTCGCGCATGACCCGTTGCGTACGCAGGACGGGCTCGGGGCAATGCAATCCCTTGACGTCCAGGGTCCGCGACATGGCGGGCCGCAGCCGTCAGGGCGCGATCGCCTCGAGCCGGATCATTCGGCCCAGGCGATCGAAGAAGACGCCCTCGTCGATGGCGGCGTGATCGGCGATCACGCGCTCTTGAACCTCGGCCAGGCGCCGCCGCGCCTCCGCATCGCTCAGCGGACCGCCCGCCGTCGAGAGCACCGGAAAGATCGCGGCGCCGCTCCAAGGAAGTTTCGAGCCATCGAGCAGGCGGCGCATGTCCGCCCACCGCATCTCGTTGCCGATCACCGTCGCATAGGACGACCCCAGCGGCCAGATGGTGGTGCTGTCGATCCGCACGAGAATGATCAGCGCCGTGAACGGACCAGACGCCGCGAACTGCGACCCGAACCAGCGATCGAAATCGGTCCCCACGCTCAGAAATCCACCAAGGGCTGGAACGACGACGCCGGCCGGCCGAGAAGATCGAGGAAGTCCTGGCCGAAACGGTCGCGATACCACCCCTCGAATCGGGTGACGGCATCTGGAACGCCGGAGGCAGCCGGCGCTGGCGCCTCTCCCGCGGACGGATGCAGGCGCTCATGCACCAGGGCAGCAACGGAACTCAGCCGCTCTCGCAATTCTGCGTACCCGGATCGAGCCTCGCTCCACCCGGACTCCGCGATCGCCACCGCCAGCTGCGCCTCGATCGCGGCCTGCGGCTCGGCATGCCCGGCCGCCGCCTCCGCCATGTCCTTCAACAGATTGTAACGCCGATAGGCGCGCGTGCGCTCGACCTCGAGGCTCTCCAGGAGGCGGCGGCTCTCGCGCCGGTAATCGGACTCCCGTCGCTCCTTCTCTTCAGCGGCCGTACGCAACTCGTCCAGGAAGTCGCGTACCGTCATGGGATGCCGCGGGTCGTCAGAGGCGGTGGCGGAAGAGAGTGGGAGTCGAACCCACCAAGGACCGGCTGACGGCCCTTACCGGATTTGAAGTCCGGCCGCCCCACCAGGGACGAGTCTCTTCCGATATCGGGGCGAATGCTAGCGCACATCACGATCCGAGCGCACCAAAGCGATTGACCTTGTCCCGGCTCACCGTCCGGGCGTCGCCGTGACGCACCGTCACGCCTGCCCGGTCGAAGAACTCCAGGATCTGGATTGCGACCTTGCGGCCCGAGCCGATCTTGTCGCGAAACGCCGCCGCCGTCAGCGCCTCCGGCGCGCCGCCGTCAGCAAGGCGATCGACGATGCCGATCATCTCCACGACGGTCGCACGCAGGTAGAAATGGTCATGCGCGACCTGGATCACCTGCCCCATCTTCGCCAGGCGGCGGAGCAGTTGCCGCACGTCTTCCTCCGGGACCGCCAAGGCTTGCGCGAAATCGCGCACGCGTGGCGGCTGGAACTTCTCGCGCAGCATGATCGGCTTGATGCGGGACCAGATCCGCTCGTCTGCGGTGGTCAGCTTCACGGCATGGCCCGGCAGGCGGAGCCACGGTCCATCCGCCTCCACGGCCTTGTCCCGCAACAGCCTGGCGAGCACGGCGGAAAACACGGCGGGCGGCATCCGTATCGCGGTGGCCAGGCGGAGTCGCTCCGCTTCGAGTCCTGCGCTCTCCTGCGACTTGGCGTGGTGCTCGGCGAGCGTCTGAACGACGGCGCGGCAGACGCTGTCGGAACGGGCGGGTGAAAACCCGAATTCCTGATCCGCCGCCGCCACCGTCGTCAGGCCGGCCTGCTGCCAGGCCTCCGCGGTCTCGGCCGCCGTGAGGTTCCACATCTGTGCGAAGCGCGACAGATCGACCCAGCCGGGGTCGCCGGCGATCAGGTCGCGGAGCGCTGCAACAGCGTTCGGCTGTTCGAGAGCCCGCAATGTGGCAAGACGCGGCGGCCGGCGCCGGCCGCGCGCCGGCGGCCAAGGGTCGAGCGTGAAGCCGCCGCCGATCGTGCGCTGGGCCGACTGGTCGCGCAGGATGAGCCGGTCGCCGCGCAGGGCGCCGATCGGGCGATCGGTCACGATCTGCACGAGCGCGGTTTGACCGGGAGCGAGCGCATCCGCGTCGAGCAACGCCACGCGGGCCGGTACATGGGCAGCGCCGAGATGAAGGTGCACGGGCGTCCAGTGGCGAAGAGGACGGGCTTCCGTCGCTAGGAGCCGGAGCCGGGCATCGATCCGGTCGGTCGGCGCATGCGCGGCCGGATCGACGAGCCAGTCACCGCGCTGAATGCTCCCCTTCTCGATCTGAGGACCGGCGACGTTGATCGCGCAGCGCTGTCCGGCGCGGCCGCGCTCAGCCTCACGGTTTTGCGCATGAATCCCGCGCACGCGCGCTTCGATCCCCGATGGGGACAGCAGCAGGCGGTCGCCGATCGCCACCTGGCCCGCGAACACTGTACCCGTGACGACCGTGCCCACGCCCGGCAGCGTGAAGCTGCGGTCGACGGCGAGACGAAAACGTCCGGCGACGGGGCGCGATGGCAGAGCAGCAGCGGCGGCCAGCAGCCGCGCCTCCAGCGTGGCGATGCCGGCCCCGGTCACGGACGAGACCGACATGATCTCGGCGGCGGCGAGGCCCGTTCCTGCCAGCAGGGCGCGGATTTGGGCCGTCACCTCCGCCAGCCGGTCCGGGCCGACGAGATCGGCCTTCGTGAGCGCGACGATGCCGTCACGCAGGCCCAGAAGATCGAGGATCTGCAGATGCTCGCGGGTCTGCGGCATCGGTCCGTCGTCGGCGGCGATGACCAGCAGGACGAAGTCGATGCCGACCGCGCCCGCCAGCATGTTGTGCACGAACCGTTCATGGCCGGGCACGTCGACGAAGCCGAGAGTCTCGCCGCCCGCTACGGGCCGGTAGGCGAAGCCGATGTCGATGGTGATGCCGCGCGCCTTCTCTTCCGGCAGGCGGTCGGCGTCGACGCCGGTGAGCGCGCGCACGAGTGCAGTCTTGCCGTGATCGATATGTCCGGCGGTGCCGATGATCATGACGCCCCGCCGGGCGCCAGCATGCCCTCCGCCCTCGCTCGCTCCTCGGCCGTCATGACGGCTTCGACTCGATGCAGGAACCCCGCGGCCAGTTCGTTGCCGCGAGCCGTGGCCAACGCAAGCCAGCGATAGGCTTGCGCCTGATCCTTGGCGATCCCAAGGCCGAGATGGAAGGCGGCGCCCAGCATCATCTGCGCCTCTGCATCGCCCAGCGCCGCGGCCAATTCGAACCAGCGCGCGGCCTCGGCGGGGTCGCGCGCCGTGCCCCAGGCGTTGTGATGCATCTGCCCGAGCCGGCACTGCGCGGAGGCATTGCCCTGCGCCGCCGCCGCCTCGGCCCAGCGCCTGGCAACGGCATAGTCGCGCGCAACCCCGACGCCCTCCAGATACATCCAACTCAGCATATTCTGAGAATCGGCCAACCCGGCCTCGGCGGCCTTTGTATACCAGCGCGCCGCTTCCGCGAGATCGCCGTCGGTGCCGCGCCCCTCGTAGTACAGGAGCGCCAGGTTCTGCTGCGCAATCGGATCACCGGCTTCGGCCGCCCGTCGGAACCACGCGGCGGCGAGGGCATCGTCCCGCGGCACGCCCCAACCGTAGCTATAGAGTCCGGCCAAGTTGCTCTGCGCCCGCGCGACTCCGCGGTCCGCCAGATCGTGCCAGAGGGCGAGCGCCGTGGCGTAGTCCTTGCCGTCGAACGCCTGCCGTGCGCGCGCCATCGTCGGCTCGTCCCCGGAGCGCTCGTCCTTTCGCCGGATGAGGCGATCGAGAAGACCCATGGCCGCCTACAATCTCAGTTCCGGCAGCTGACCGATGAAGGTGTCCTCGTCCTCCAGGCAGCGCAGGTCGAAGCGGAGGGCCCCATCTTCGATCCGGCCGATCACGGGAATGGGCAAGGCGCGGAAGGCCGCTGCCAGTCGCGCGAGCGCTGCCCCGCCCGCGCGCTTCGGCGCCAGCACGAGGCTCCAGCTCTCCAGCCGGTCGATCGGCAACGAGCCGCTGCCGATCTGGCTCTTGCAGGGCTGCAGGCCCGCCTCGGCAACGTCGGCCAGGGCTGGGCCGACGACGGAGAGCAGCCGGCGTCCCAAGGCTTCGATCGTCGCGCTCGGCCGCGTCAGCAGGCGTAGCGCCGGCAGCCGTGTCGACAGGCGATCGGGATCGGCATAGAGCCGCAGCACCGCTTCCAGCGCCGCAAGCCGGCCCTTGTCGAGGCGGAGCGCGCGCTTCAGCGGATTGCGGTCGAGCTTGCGGACGAGTTCGGCGCGTCCGACGATGACGCCGGCCTGCGGCCCGCCCAGCAGCTTGTCGCCGCTGAAGGTCACGAGGTCGGCGCCGGCCCTGAGCGCCTCCATCGGCGTGGGCTCATGCGGCAGGCCGTAGGCGGCGAGATCGACCAGGGTGCCGCTGCCGAGATCGACGGCGAACGGCAGATCGTGCCGGTGGGCGAGCTCGGCCAGTTGAGCGTCGCTCACCGCCGCCGTGAAGCCCTCGATCGCATAGTTCGAAGGATGCACCTTCATCACCATCGCTGTGCGCGGGCCGATGGCGGCGGCGAAATCGGCGAGGTGGGTGCGGTTGGTCGTGCCGACCTCGACCAGCTTGCAACCGGCGCGCGCCATGATGTCGGGCATGCGGAAGGCGCCGCCGATCTCGATCAGCTCGCCGCGCGACACCGGCACCTCGCGCCGCGCCGCCAGCGTGTTGAGGACGAGAAACACGGCGGCGGCATTGTTGTTGACGACGGTCGCCGCCTCGGCGCCCGTCAGCCGTTTCAGCCAGCCGCGCACATGATCGGTGCGGTCGCCGCGGTCGCCCGTCTCCAGATCGAATTCGAGGTTGGTGGGATCGCGCAGCGCATCCGCCGTCGCCTGCACGGCCTCCTCCGGCAGCGGTGACCGGCCGAGATTGGTGTGCAACACCGTGCCGGTCAGATTGAAGACGCGGCGCTGCGACGGCCGCAGCTGCCCCTCGACCCTCGCACGACAGCGGGTCGCGATCTCCTCGTCCCCAGTGCCGGCGTTGGCAGCGCGCAGCTCACCCAGGATATCGCGGACGGCGGCGACGACGAGCTGTCTGCCATGGCGATCCGCCAACATCGCCACCTCGGGTATGCGCAAGACGCGATCGACGGACGGAAGCGACGCGCGGGAATCGGCGGGGCGCGGACTCGTCATCAATCATCACCAGCGCATTCCTACAATCCGATTGCCGACAGGGGCGGGCAATCAAAGCCATGATTCCGTAGCATAGCCTTCCGAAATCGCGCCTGTCGACATCGGCGGCGAGCCGACGCCGACAGCGTGCGGCGTGCCTGTCGCGGAGAATGCACTGCGCGGAAGCATTCAATCGGTGGCGGCCGGGCGAACCTTCATGCCGAGCCAGGCCTGCAGCACCGTCCAGAGGATCGCCAACGTCGTCGCGCCGATGAACATGCCCGTGAAGCCCCAGGCGGCCAGGCCGCCGATCACCCCGACGAACAGCACGAGCATCGGCAACTGGCCGCTGCGCGCGATGAGCACGGGCTTGACGATATTGTCTGCGCCCATCAGCAGAACAACTCCCCAGACGGCGAGGAAAATCGCCCAGGCTATCTCGCCGTTCGAAACCAACCATATGGCCACAGGCAGCCAAACCAGGAGCGGTCCGATCTGGATCGCGGCGAAGAAGAACGTCAGCGCGGCCAGAGCGACGGCGCCTGGGACGCCCACGATGGCGAAGCCGATCCACGCCAGCAGTCCCTCCAGGAGGGCAGTGCCGATGACGCCGAAGGCGACGCCCCGGATAGCCCGGCGCGCAGCCTCCAGCAACGCGGAGCCCTCCGCGCCGGCGAGTTGCGCCGCGACCGCCGACACCGGCCGCACGACGCCGTCTCGCGAGGCATGCACCATTGCCGCGATGACCACGCCCAGGAAGATCTCGAAGACGGCGCCGGCGAGGCTGAGGCTCAGATTCACCAGCCACGATCCGAAAGCGACAAGCTGCGGTTGGTAGTGCTGCAGCACGCCCAGTCCTTCGACCTGCAGCTGTCGCCATGCCTCTGCCATCTTGCCTCCGACGAGAGGCAATCCCGCGATCCAGGCGGGGAGATCGGGAATATTGTGGCTGCTGGCCGCGTCCAGCCACCCTTGGATGACCGGAACGGCATCGGCGACCGCGCTGCTGAGATAGATCAGCGGGATGACCGTGATGGCCGCGGCGAGCAGGCCGAACAGCAGCGCGGCAAGCCGCCGCCGCCCGTTCAGCAGCTTCACCATCCGTTCGAACAACCCCGAGGTCGCGGTCGCAAGGATGATCGCATAGGTGAGCGCGCCGGCGAACGGCAGCAAGATCCGAAACGTCGCCGCGATCAGCAGCAACACCAGCAGCAGCGCCAATGCGATCTCGATGACCCGTTGACGCTGATCGTTGTGACTGGCGGCGGTTACGTCCATGCTGCGGCGCGGGTCCCTCTTCCCCTTGGCACGCGCGATCGTAGAAGAAGGCGCGCCCGAACGGCATTGGACTAAGGTCCAACGGTCCGTGCCGTGACCGTAGGAGCGCGCTCTAATCCGGCGCCGGCACCAGGAACGGATTGGGAGTCGCGCGCGCCCAGCCGGCTTCACTCACCAGAACGTCCAGCCCGAGGGTGGCGAGATCGTCGGCAAAAACCTCGCTCTCCGCGTCCTTCTCCCGGTAGAGGATCTTGGTATAGGTGCGACACTCGTCGCAGGTCTCCGCCTTCACGGCCGGCTGCTCCGCAATGTGCTGATAGGCGATGCCCTTGGTGGATTGGCAGTTGGCGCATTTGATGCGAACGCAGTGCCATTCGCTCGCGCACAGCGGGCAGCACAGGAACCGCACGCCCTGGAGCGATCCCTCCGCATAGACCACGCTGGCGACGGCGGGCGAGCCGCAGACCGGGCAGGAGCCGGCGGGCTCGACCGCACGCACGGTCTGTGGATCCAGCAGGCCGGCCATCCGAGCCCAATAGACCTGGAGGGCGGCACTGACGAAGCAGGCCTGGGCCGCATCGCCCGGAGCAGGATCGATGCCGAGGGCGCGGTCGGCCGTACCCTCGCGACGATCAGGGCCAAGTCGCTTCAGCGCATCGAGCGCAGATCGCGCCGGGTCGGGCATTGTCAGCGGCGCGAGATGGTCAAGAATTCCGTCGAGCCCCGCCTGCCACGAGGAATCACGCCGCCACGTCAGGCGGTCCACGAGCGGCAGCTTGTGCTCATGAAAGAAGTCGATCTGCTCGGGACCTGGGAGCGCGCCTGCGGGCAGCCGATGGACGACAGCCGCCTGGGCGCGCGCCAGCGCACCGACGAACCGCAGATAGTCCGCCATCGGATGGCCGCGGGACAACGCTTCCAGGCGCGCCGCGCGCCGCTCGAACAGCGCCGTCAGATCGGGCAGGCGGACGAACGGGGGTTGCGCGACGTTGCCGATATCGATGGGATCGACGACCGCCCCCGGCACCGTCATTTGTGACCCTTGGCCGCCTCCTCGCGCAGCCATTTGCGGTGGAACTTCCAGGCCCAGCCGCTGGTGACCGTGCCGCGGGTCATGGCGCGCACGGTGCCCTTCACCCAGATCGCCGCGTAGAGATGGACGATCCAGACACCGATGATGACCACGGCGGCCGTGGCATGGAACACGGCCGCGATGCGCTTCTGCTCGACCGAAAAGACGTCGCCGAACTGCGACTCCCACATCACGATGCCGCTGGCCAGCAGCACGAGGATGCCGATCGTCATGAGCCAGAACACGAGCTTCTGTCCGGCGTTATAGCGGCCGACCTCCGGGAGATTCTCGTCGCGCGCGGCCAGCACGTCGCGAATGCGATTGAGCCACTGCGTATCGGTCCGCTCCCAGATGTTGTAGCGGCAGAAGCGGATGAACAGGCCGGCGAAGGTGAAGATGAGGGCGATGCCCAGCCAGGGATGCAGAATACGCGCCCATACGCCCCCACCGAACAGATCGCTCAGGAAAAACAGCGCCGGGTGGAAGAGCGACATCCCACTCAGCGCGAGCAGGATGAGGATGATGGCGTTAAGCCAGTGATTCGCCCTTGCTCCCGGCGTATAGCGCGAAACAGTACCTGCTGGCCGCTTCATCGGTTACCCCTGCCCCAGCGTACGCCGGCCTTTTTCTTCATCTTCCTCGTCGGTCTCGTTCGGCCCGTTGGTCACGTAGTGCATGAAGCCGAGGAGCGCCATGAGGCCCAGGCCCGCGAGCGCGATCGGCTTGGGCCAGCCCTTCCAGGCTTCGACCAGACTGCTGATCTTCGGCTCCTTCGGAAGGTTGGCGTAGATCTCGGGCCGGTCGGCATGCTTCAGCACGTACATCACATGCGTGCCGCCGACGCCCTGCGGATCGTACAGGCCGGCGTTCTCGTAGCCGCGCTCTTTCAGATCGGCGATGCGCGCCTCCGCCCAGTGCGTCATATCCTCCTTGGTGCCGAAGGAAATCGCCTGGGTCGGGCAGGCCTTGGCGCAGGCTGGCGCCTGGCCGACGGCGACGCGGTCCGAGCACAGCGTGCACTTGTAGACCTTGTGGTCCTTCTGCGAGAGACGCGGGATGTTGAACGGGCAGCCCTTGATGCAGTAGCCGCAGCCGATGCAGTTCTCCGAGACGAAATCGACGATGCCGTTCGAATACTGCACGATCGCGCCCGGCGCGGGGCAAGCCTTGAGACAGCCCGGATCGTCGCAATGCATGCAGCCGTCCTTGCGGATCAGCCACTCGAGATGGCCGTCGGCCTCCTCGACCTCCGAGTACCGCATCAGCGTCCAGCTGTTCTCGGTGAGATCATGCGGATTCTCGTAATAGCCGACGTTGATGCCCACTTCCTCCCGCAGGTCGTTCCACTCCAGGCAGGCGGCCTGGCAGGCCTTGCAGCCGATGCAGCGGGAGACGTCGATGAGCTTGGCGACTTCGACCGATTCACGGACGCTGGGCGGCGTCGTGGTCGTTGCCGAGTAGCGCTTGATGTCGAGGGATTGCAGCGATGCCATGGTTGCCTCCCTCAGCTCACGGCCGCGCCGGCTTTGCTGACGTCAACGAGGAACGCCTTGTACTCGGGCGTCTCGATGTTGGCGTCGCCGACATAGGGCGTAAGGGTGTTGGCGGCGAACCCCTTCTTGGTCTCGCCCGTGAACCCCCAGTGGATGGGGATGCCGACGGTGTGGACGGTCTTGCCGTCGATGGTGAGCGGCTTGATCCGCTTCGTCACCACGGCCACCGCTGTGATCTTGCCACGGTTGCTGCGCACCTCCACAAGTTCGCCGGTATTGACTCCTTTCTCCTTGGCCAGCGCCTCACCCATCTCGATGAACTGCTGCGGCTGCAGGATGGCATTGATGAGAGTGTGCTTGCTCCAGAAGTGGAAATGCTCGGTCAGACGATAGGTGGTGGCGACGATCGGGAAGTCGTCGGGTTTGCCGAAAACCTCCATATCAGCCTTGAATACCCGGGCCACCGGGTTCGGTCCCACCTTCGGATGCAGCACGTTTTGCACCGGCGCCTCGAAGGGCTCGTAGTGCTCGGGGAACGGCCCGTCCCGCATCATGCCGCGGGTGAAGAGGCGCGCCACGCCTTCCGCATTCATGATGAAGGGACCGACCGCGCCCGGCGCCGCCGTGGGCGGGATGTCCGGAACATCGACGCCGGCCCACTTCGTCCCGTTCCACCCGATGAGTTTGCGCTTCGGGTTGTACGGCTTGCCGTCAGCGTCGCAGGAGGCACGGTTGTAGAGGATGCGGCGGTTGGCCGGCCACGACCAGGCCCAGCCCGGCGCCAGGCCCGAATTGGTCGGGTCGGAGGTATCGCGCCGCGCCATCTGGTTGCCCTTCTCGGTGTAGCAGCCCGAGTAGATCCAGCAGCCGCAGGTCGTCTTGCCGTCGTCGCGCAGCTGGCCGAAGCCATCGAGCAGCTGCCCCGCCTTGAGGATCGGCGGCTTCGCCGGGTCGGTCGGGTCCGGCAGGTCCTCGAGCGCGGATCCGTTGACCTCCTTGGCGATCTCATCCGTGGTCGGGTCGTCCGACACGGCATAGGGCCAGACCAGACTCTGGATCGCATCGGGAAAGACTCCGCCGTCCTTGGCGTAGAGGCCTTTGATCGCGAGATAGAGCTTGGCCATGATCTCGACGTCGGTCTTGGCCTCGCCCGGCGGCTCGGCGCCCTTCCAGTGCCACTGCAGCCAACGCCCCGAGTTGGTGAGCGAGCCGCTCTCCTCGGCAAAGCAGCTGGTCGGCAGGCGGAACACCTCGGTCTGGACGCTCTTGGTCTCGACGTCGTTGTACTCGCCGTGGTTCTCCCAGAAGCTGGCGGTCTCCGTGGCGAGCGGATCCATCACCACCAGGAACTTCAGCTTCGAGAGGGCGGCGATCACCTTCTTCTTGTTGGGCGCCGACATCAGCGGATTGAAGCCCTGGCAGAAGTAGCCGTTCATCTTGCCCTGAAACATCAGGTCGAAGGCGCGCAGGATGTCGTAGGTGACATCGAGCTTCGGCAGCCAGTCATAGGCGTAGTCGTTCTCCGGCGTCGCCGCCTTGCCGTACATCGCCTTCTGGAAGCTGGTGAAGAACTTCGGATAGTTCTGCCAGTAGCTGATCTGGTCGGGCCGCAGCGGCTTGAAGCCGCGAGTCGACAGATAGGTGGCGCGGTCCACCTCCTTGTCCACCGGCAACGTCAGATAGCCGGGGATCAGGTTGCTCATCAGGCCGAGGTCGGTCAGACCCTGGATGTTGGAGTGGCCGCGCAGGGCATTCATGCCACCGCCGGCAACGCCGATGTTGCCGAGCAGCAGCTGGATGATCGCCATCGTGCGGATGTTCTGCGAGCCCTTCGAATGCTGCGTCCAGCCCAGCGCGTACATGCTGGTCATGGCCTTGTCCGGGGCCGCCGTCTCGGCGATCAGTTCGCAGGCCTTCACGAACTTGTCCTTGGGCGCGCCGGTGATGCGCTCCACCATCTCCGGCGTGTAGCGGGAGTAGTGCTGCTTCATCAGCTGGTAGACGCAGCGCGGGTTCTGAAGCGTCGGGTCGACGGTGGCGAAGCCGTCGTCGCCCATCACATAGTCCCAGCTGGAGCGGTCGTAGTCGCGCTTCTCGGCGTTGTAGCCGCTGAACAAGCCGTCCTGGAACGTGAACTCGTCCTTCACGATGAAGGAGGCGTTCGTGTAGTTCAGGACGTAGTCCTTCTGGATCTTGTCGTTCGACAGCAGATAGTTGATCACGCCGCCGAGCCAGGCGATGTCCGTGCCCGGCCGGATCTGCATGAACAGGTCGGCCATCGCGGCCGAGCGCGTGAAGCGCGGGTCGACGACGATCAGCTTGGCCTTGTTGTAGTGCTTGGCCTCAGTAACCCACTTGAACCCGCAAGGATGCGCCTCGGCGGCATTGCCGCCCATGATGACCACGAGGTTGGCGTTCTTGATATCCGCCCATGTGTTGGTCATCGCTCCGCGGCCGAAGGTTGGGGCCAGACTGGCCACCGTGGGGCCGTGTCAAACTCTTGCTTGGTTGTCGAAGACGACCATCCCCAGGCTGCGCACGACCTTGTAGGTGATGTACGCAGTCTCGTTGGTGGTCGCAGAGGCGGCCAGGAAGCCGGTGGAGGTCCAGCGGTTGACGAGCTGGCCGTCCTTGTTGCGGCTGATGAAGTTCTTGTCGCGGTCGTCCTTCACCAGCTTGGCGATGCGCGCGAAGGCGTCGTCCCAGCTGATGCGCTCCCATTTGTCACTCCCGGGCGCGCGATATTCCGGATGCTGCAGCCGCGTCTTCGCATGCACGAAGTCGAGCAACGCCGCGCCCTTCGGGCAGAGCGTGCCGCGATTCACGGGATGGTCCGGATCGCCCTCGATATGGATGATCGAGGACTTCGTGTTCTTGGCCTTGTCGCCGAGGCTGTACATGATGACGCCGCAGGCGACGGAGCAATAGGGACAGGTGTTGCGCGTCTCCGTCGTGCGCTCGAGCTTGAAGGGCCGCACATTGGCCACGGCCTGGGCCGGCGAGAAGCCCAAGGCGGTCACCGTCGACGCGCCGATGGCCGTTCCCGTTATCTTGAAGAATTGGCGTCTGTTGACGCCGATCATGTTCATGGCGCGCTGCCTCCTGGCATTATGCTGGGCCGGCTGAGTGCCGGAGCCGCAGGAGCCGAAATGCCGCAAACAATTGTTTTTCTTGAATCGTTAGTACGAGTTTCGCTCTGTTACCAACTAGCGTCAAGACCCTCCCCGGGGGAGGTGCGCGCCAGGGTAGACTAGAGTGTGGCCATGAGATCCGCTGCCTCGATTGCCGGATGCGACCTCGTTCTGGTCGGCGGTGGACACAGCCACGTCGAGGTGCTCCGGCAATTCGTCCTGCGCCCGGCCCGCGACATCCGCGTGACCCTGATCAGCCGCGACATCCACACGCCCTATTCCGGCATGCTGCCGGGGTTCGTCGCTGGTCACTATACACATGACGACGCCCATATCGACCTGCGGCCTCTCGCTCAGAAGGCTGGCGCGCGGCTGTTCCATGCCGAGGCGATTGGGCTCGACCTCGCGGGAAAGCGCGTCATCTGCGCTGGCCGGCCGCCGGTCGATTTCGACTATGTCTCGCTGGATATCGGCTCCAGGCCGAGCTGGCATAGCGTCCCCGGTGCCGCCGACTTTGCCTTGCCGATCAAACCGGTCGACGCCTTCGTGACGGGCTGGCAGGCGATCGAGCAGGCCCTACAGCAACCCCGTGAGCGCCCGTTCCGCATCGTCATCGTCGGTGGCGGTGCCGGCGGCACCGAGGTCTGCCTCGCTCTGCAGCACCGCCTGGCCTCACGCTCGCGGAACGGCGCGCAGGTCCAGTTCGCCATCGTCGCGGATACCGCCGAGCTGCTGCCGACGCACAGTCCCGGCGTGCGCCGGCGCCTCACTCGCGCGGTGCGCGAACGCGGCATCGAACTGCATCTGAACCGGAAGGTCTTATCCGTCACGCCGAACGAGATGAAGTGCCAACCTGATGAAGACGTTGTGTTCGACGCTGCAATCTGGGTGACCAACGCGGCGCCGGCCGCCTGGCTCCGCCAGACCGGCCTGGCCACGGACGATCAGGGATTTGTCGCCGTCAACGATCGCCTGCAATCGATTTCCCATCCCTTCGTGTTCGCCGCCGGCGACGTGGCGGCTCTGGCCGGTTATCGCCTCGCAAAGTCCGGCGTGTTCGCCGTACGCGAAGGGCCGCCGCTGGCGCGCAATCTCCGCTATGCCTGCCGCGGCGAGGCGCTCGAATCCTATCGGCCCCAGCGCCATCATCTCGCGCTGATTTCGACCGGCGACAAGTACGCGGTCGCCTCGCGTGGCCGCTGGAATGCCGAGGGCGCGCTCATCTGGCGGCTGAAGAACTACATCGACCGGCGCTGGATGCGCATGTATCGAGACCTCGACGCGATGGCGCCCATGCCCGCGCCAAGCGTCGGCAACGGCGCGGCGCCGGAGATGCGCTGCGGCGGCTGCGGTGCCAAAGTCGGCAGCGAGTTGCTCAGCCGGGTTCTGCACCGCGTCCAGCCGCCGAGCCGGCCGGAGGTCATTATCGGCCTCGATCCGGCCGACGATGCCGCGGTCGTCAGCGTGTCCGGCAATCAGCTGCTGGTGCAGAGCGTCGACTTCTTCCGCGCCTTCATCGACGACCCCTATCTCTTCGGCCGCATCGCCGCCAACCACTGCCTGGGCGACCTCTATGCCATGGGCGCCACGCCGCAGACCGCGCTCGCCATCGCCACCCTGCCCTACGGCCCGGAGGCGAAACTGGAAGCCGACCTGTTGCAGCTCATGACTGGCGCCACACAGACCCTGACCGAGGCCGGCGCCGCCCTCATCGGCGGCCATACCGGCGAGGGCGCGGAACTGGC
>Ga0335085_10009975_pt1 | contig 14257 bp, 14 predicted proteins | sample Lox_Sample_45_FD_206712 | JGI IMG/M metagenome (GOLD analysis project Ga0335085, IMG submission 206712) | Soil microbial communities from Loxahatchee National Wildlife Refuge, Florida, United States - Lox_Sample_4.5 | ecosystem: Environmental > Terrestrial > Soil > Wetlands | place: USA...
GTGAAGGAGGGGACCCGCGACGCCGACCGTCAGGTCCGGGCCGACCTGCTCCAGCAGTTGGCCCAGGCCAACAACGTGGAAGCTCCGCCTTCGATGGTGGAGCGATTCACCCGAGCCTATGCCCGGGCCTATGAGATTCCCGAAGCGCGCCTGGAGGGATTCCGGACCGAATTTCGCCCGGTAGCGGAGGCGCAGGTCCGGCGGGACCTGATCCTCGACACCGTGGCGGAAGCCCACCAGTTACGGGCCACCGAGGCGGAGCTGGACCAGCGGGTGGCGAGCCTGGCGGAGGCGCGCCAGACGTCCCCGGCTCAGCTCTACGCCTCCCTCCAGAAGGCCGACCGCCTCGGGGAGCTGGAGCGTAGCATTACCGAGGAGAAGATTTTCAATTTCCTGTTGTCGCAATCCACCGTCGAAGAGGCCAGCGCCTGATCATGTCTACGTTGTTTCCCCCCTACGTCATCGAGCGGTCGAGCCGCGGTGAGCGGTCCTACGACATCTTCTCGCGGCTGCTGATGGATCGCATCGTCTTTCTCGGGGCCCCGATCAACGACGACGTGGCCAACATCATCATCGCCCAGCTGCTCTTCCTCGAGGCGGACAATCCCGAGCGGGACATCTACCTCTACATCAATTCGCCGGGCGGGCTGGTCTCTTCCGGTCTGGCCATCTACGACACCATGCAGTACCTCAAGGCCCCGCTGAACACCATCTGCATGGGGATGGCGGCCTCCATGGGATCGTTCCTCCTGGCAGCAGGCAACGTCGGCAAGCGCAGCGCGCTGCCCCACGCCCGGATCATGATTCACCAGCCGTCGGGCGGCGCCCAGGGCACCGCGGCAGACATCGAGATCCAGGCACGGGAGATCCTCTACCTTCGCTCGAAGCTGAATTCCCTCTACGCGAAGCACACCGGCCAGGCCATCGAGACCATCGAGCGGGACATGGACCGGGACCGCTTCATGAGCGCGGACGAGGCGAAACAGTACGGGCTGATCGACAGTGTGATCACCAAGCACACCGATCTGCAGCCCTCCAAGAACCCTTGACGCTCCGGGGGTTCCGGGGCACCTTTCGACCGACCCCCCATCCATCATAGGCTGACGGCGGCATGTCCAACGACAAGCATCTTCGCTGCTCATTCTGCGGCAAGTCGAAGGATTCGGTCCGGAAGTTCATTTCCGGCCCGTCGGTCTACATTTGCAATGAGTGCATCACGCTCTGCAATGAGATCCTGGCGGAGGACGAAGAGCGGGATGTCGCCGAGACGATTACCCAGGTCCCGACGCCGAGCGAGATCAAGGACGTGCTGGACCAGTATGTGATCGGCCAGGAACGCGCCAAGCGCACCCTGGCCGTCGCCGTTTATAACCACTACAAGCGCATTAATTCGGGGACCACGCGGGACGGAGACGTCGAGCTCGACAAGTCCAATATCCTGCTGCTCGGCCCCACCGGGGTCGGCAAGACCCTCCTGGCCCAGACGCTCGCCCGCATTCTCGACGTTCCCTTCACCATCGCCGACGCCACCACGCTGACCGAAGCCGGGTACGTCGGCGAAGACGTGGAGAACATCCTGGTCCGCCTGCTCCAGGCCGGGGACTTCAACGTCGCCGAGTGCGAGCGGGGCATCGTCTACATCGACGAGATCGACAAGATCGCCCGGAAGTCGGAGAACCCGAGCATTACCCGGGACGTGAGCGGCGAGGGCGTCCAACAGGCCCTGCTCAAGATCCTCGAGGGGACCATCGCCTCGGTCCCGCCCCAGGGCGGCCGCAAGCACCCGCAGCAGGAATACATCCAGATCAACACCAAGGACATCCTGTTCATCTGCGGCGGCGCCTTCGACGGGCTGGAGAAGATCATCCAGGCCCGGACCGGGCGACAGAAGATCGGCTTCGCCCAGGACCGGCAGGCAATCTCTGAATCGGCCAAGCTGAACCCGCTGCAGGACGTGGAGCCGGACGACCTGCTGCGCTACGGGATCATCCCGGAGCTGGTGGGACGGCTCCCGGTGATGGTGGCGCTGGAGGCGCTGGACGAGGACGCGCTCGTCCGGATCCTGGTCGAGCCCAAGAACGCGCTGTCGAAGCAGTACAAGAAGCTGTTCGACATGGAGAGCGTGGGTCTCACCTTCGACCAGGAAGCGCTGCGCGCCATCGCCAAGAAGGCGCTCAAGCGCGGGACCGGCGCCCGCGGGCTCCGCGCCATCCTGGAGACCATGATGACCGACATCATGTTCGACCTCCCCTCGAGGGACGACGTCCGCGAAGTGATCATCACGCCGGAAGCCGTCAACGAGGCCAACCCGCCGCTGGTCATTACCGAGCGCGCCCGCACGAAGCGAGAAGCCTGAGTTCTCTGTCGCACGGCCCCACCGCAGTCCCCCCTTCCCCGCTGCACCGGCTTGCCGTCGAGTTCGTCGGCAGCTTTCCCGATCCTGCGCATCCGCTCACACCCACGCTCCCGGAAATCGCCTTCCTGGGACGCTCCAATGTCGGAAAATCGAGTCTGCTGAACGCGCTGGTCGGCCGCCGCGTCGCCCGGGTCAGCGCGACCCCGGGGAAGACCCGCACCCTCAACGTCTACCGGTTGCCCGGTCTGTACCTGGTGGACCTGCCCGGCTATGGCTTCGCCCATGCCTCCAGGAGCGAACGGGCTGGATTCCAGCGGCTGCTCAGGGCGGTGCTCGCGCGCCGGCTGCTGCGTGGCGTGGTCTGGCTGCTCGACATCAGGCGGGACCCCTCGGCCGATGACCTCCGGTTCCGAGGCCTCATGGCCGAACGAAGGATCCCCCTGCTGGCTGTCCTGACCAAGACCGATAAACTGGGGTACGAGGGCGGAATTCGGAGAAAGCGCGAGGTCGGAGAAGCGCTGGAGCTGGATCCCGAGAAACTGCTGGCCACCAGCAGCGTCAGCGGGCTGGGAATCGCGCAGCTGGGCGAAGAAATCCTCGCCGCCTCCACCAACCTCTAGACTCGATAGACTCGGCGCGCCCCTGGAGCGAGACCGCTCGCCAGCATGGCGGTCGAAAGGGCGTCTGCCGCCATGGCCGTTGTAGCCACGACGGTGGCCTGACGCAGCCGTCGGGCCGGCCAGCCATCGGCGGGGTCCATGACGTGGCCCGCGGTGAAGCTCCCGTAGCGCATGATGGAAACGGTGTTGGCCGACGTGGCCAGTGCTTCGTCCCGGATCGCGGTGGAGGTCAGCCACCGACCGGGGCGATCGGGATCGACGATGTCCACCGCCCAGCCATCCTGCCCCGGCGGAGCCCCGATGGCGACGCAGTCTCCGCTGACGTCGATGAACGCGCGGCGAATCTGCTTCTGCCGGAGTAGCGCTGCCATCCGGTCCAGGCCGTAGCCCACGGCGATCCCGCCGAAATCGAGCTGGGTGTGGCCGCTCGAGAGGCGCACCCGATCTCCCTCGCGCTCGACCACGGCCGAAATCACGGCCGCCTCGGCCTCCTGCAACTCGCGGACGCCAGGCGCCGCCTTGCGCCGTTCGCGAAACCCCCAGGCCCGCATCAAGGGTTCGATTGCGACGTTGAACGACCCATCGCTGACGCGCCGAAACTCCTCCGCGGCCGCGACGACGCGGCGCAAGTCGGGGCCCACCCGCATGGCACCCTTCCCGGCCCGCCCATTGAGCTCGACCAGATCACTGGCCGTATCGAACAGGGAGAGGCGGGCCTCGATCCGCCGGAGCTCGGCCAAGGCCAGCGCCGCGGCCTCCAGACCCTGTTCCTCGCTCGACGCGAACAGCATCAGGTGCACCGACTGGCCCATCGCCCAGGACCAGCGCTCTACCAACCGCTCGTCGCGCGGCCTGGTGCGCACATGGAGGCCGGGAAGCGCCGCGGACAGCGCTCCTGAAGCCAGGGAACCCACGAACTCGCGCCGCTTCACGCGCCAGGCTCGCGGCCCCGTAGCTCGCGAAGAATCAGATAGCACTGGATGTAGAAGACCATCGCCAGGCTCCCGCTGGACAGCTCGAGCAGCCAGCCGAACCGCGGGTCCGCGTAACGCATGAGCCACATGGCACTGAAGGACACCAGTAGCGCCACGAACGGCTCGATGATCAGAAACCGGCGCCAGCGCTCGGTGACCCGCTCGCAAAGCGTCAGGCCGATCCCGGTGATCAAGAAGATCACCGCCATACTCAGGAGGTGGGTGTGGGTGATGGTGAGCATCTCTCCGAATGACTTGGGGAACTGCATCGCCTCCTGGCCTCCGGCGGGGTCGGCGCCCCGATAGCGCTCCGCCACACCCGCGGGCACCAACCGGGTCGTGTGCCACACGAAGACCAGCGAGGTCGTATAGCCCACCAACTGGACGATGGTCACCCACTTTCCCAGAAGCCGGACACTGGGAGGCAGCGTCCGCCAGCTGGGCAACGTGCCGCTCACTTGATCCGCCCTTCCTGATGCCAGCGAGTGAGGTCGGTGAGCGCGGCTCGGACTCCGGCGGTCACCGAATTCACACTAATGGTCGCACCGGAGATGGACCGGATGTCCCTATCCACCTGGAGCGGGTCGCCGGTGGTCTTTCCCCGGAACTGTTTGCGCCAGGCGTCGTAGGCCACTTCACCCCCATAGGGCTCACGGTAGACCAGGACATCCACGTCCTTCAGGTGGTCTGCTGGATCGGTCGCTACCAGAAAGGTGATCGGCTGATCCTTCCCGATGACGTTCCGGACCACGGCGAAGCCGAGGAGCGAATCGGCACGGGAGACCCGGAGCACCAGACCGGAGTCCACCGGCAGGCTGTCCACCCGGGCCCCTGCGCCGAACACGCGCGTTAACGAAGCGGCGAGTTTCTTGGGCGGTGCTTCCTGGGCCGCCAGCGAGCCCCCCGGGGCGTGCGCCACGCCGAGCCCGAAGATGGCGGCGAGACCCAGGGCCCAGCGCGAGTGCCGGGTGACCGGCCTGGTACACATCAGGGACCAAGCCTATTCAGAGAGAGCGCAGGAACGCAATCAGGGCCTCGCGGTCCGCCGCGGAGAGGGCCCGGAACGCCTCCCGGGCGCCATGAGCCTCGCCATCGTGCCAGAGGATCGCCTCGATCAGACTGCGGGCGCGGCCGTCGTGCAGGAACGTGGTGTGGCCATTGACCGCGGCGGTCAGTCCGATCCCCCAGAGCGGTGGCGTCCGCCACTCGCTCCCCGTGGCCAGGAAGTCAGGGCGACCGTCCGCCAGACCCGGCCCCATGTCGTGGAGCAGGAGGTCCGTATAGGGGTGAATGGTCTGGTTGCTCAGCTCGGGAACGCCCAGTACTCCGCCGGTGTGGAGCGTCGGTTGGTGGCAGGCGGAGCAACGGAGCTGAGCGAAGAGCGCTTCACCATGCCGGGCCGTGGAGTCGTCCAGCGCCCGCCGGGCCGGCACCGCCAGGGTGCGGAGGTAGAAGGTCACGGCCTGGACCACCGAGTCGCGGAGCTCCGGCGGATGGGTGGCACAGGCCGGAATCTGTCCCTCGCAATTTTCCGCGGGCAGGAACGACGTCGTGACCCCGATGTCTTCGTTGTACGCCACGAAGGCCTGTTGCAGGAGATTGGGCGTGTTGGCCTTGAGGCCGAAGCGCCCCAACATCGTCTGCCCGCTGACCATGTCGTACACGTAGTTGGGTCGCCCCGAGATCCCATCGCCATCCTGGTCGGTCTCGTCGGCCAGCTGCAGGATCTCCTGCTCGGGCACCGCCTCCAGCAGGCCCAAGCCGAACACCGGGGGCGCCGCGCGGGGCGAGGTCAGTAGCCCGCCAGGCAACCCGGCGTAGGGGTTGAGCAGGGCAAGCTGAGGAACGCGAAGGGCGTAGGGCGTTCCGTCGACGAAGACGCCGGCGCTATCGACGTAGCTGATGGCCAGGTCGGCCTCCGGCGAGACCCCTTGAATGGCGCGCTGCTGCAGCTGGCCGCCGAATCCCGGCACCGGCACGGGACCCCCTTGGGGCGTGATCCCGGGAAGGCTGAGCCGAACCAGGAAGCCGGCCGCCACTTCACCGGGATTGGGTGGACGGCCGCGACCGTCTCCCGTGTGACATCCCGCGCAGGAGCTGCTGTTGAACAAGGGACCCAGCCCCGGATTGACCGGCGCCGGCGCGGTGACGAACGCGGCTTCGAAGGCGGCATCGCCGGCGTCATGATGCGCCAGGCTGGTGGAACTGAGGGTTGGGGCCGGATGGCCGAAAGCCGAGCCGGTGGCATCGAACACTGTAGCCACGCCGCCGGAGAAAGCATCGGCCGAGGGACCGGGAACGGTGTTGCCGGTTGGGGCCTCGCAGGCCGTGGCTCCCGCCCACGCCACCGCCATCCACCAGCGAGCGCGGATCATGGGCGGTGCAGAAGCGGGAGGATCTCGTGCTCGAGCGTCTCCGCCACGTCGTGCACGGCACGCTGGGCGTGCTCCACGCTGGAGCGATTGTCGAGCACCGCCTGCCCGAACGAGGGCGACATCCGTCCCAAGGCCGCGATCGCGCTGTCGAACTGGGCTCGGAGCTTCCGGTCGAGATCGGGACGGAGGCCGACGATGACGGCGGAGAGGCCGCCGTAGTTCTGTCCGGCGTACGACCCGGTATAGATCGTCGCTGCCCCGGTCAGGTTGTTCACGAAATCGGTCCGGGAGTTATTGCTGAAGCGCGATTCTTCCAGCTCCAGATTCCGGGACTCGAACGGCTCCGCGATCTTCCCGTCCGCCACTTCGGCGCAGATCCCGAGCATCCCGTTGACCAGCTCCTGCAGCGCGGCCCGACGCGTGAAATAGACGTCGGAGGCCACCCCGGCCTGACCCAGCTGGTCGACGAAGTTGCCGCCCGAGGGCTCCCATTCCATCCGGAGTTGATGGGCCGACGTGGCCAGATCGGACGCCAGCGCCACCAGGTACTCGAGCTCTCTCGGCGTCAGGTCGGCGGCGTGCTTCTGGCCATCCTGGCCGAAGATGACGTACTCGATGGCGTGGAACCCTTTCACGGCACCGTCAAGCGACGCGACCACCGTCGGAGTGATGGGATCACTTCCCGCCAGCAGGGTCTGCGCGTCCACCAGGTTGAAGGGCCAGGTATCCAGGGCAGGATCGTACCCGCCGGTCTCCACCGGTCCGAACAGGAATCCCTCGCTCTGCTCCCACGGCGCCCGGGCAGTGCGCCACGCCGCCTGCGCCGCCGCCAGGTTGGCATCGGTGGGATTCCCGGCCAATTGTCCCACCGCGGTATCAAAGGCCGCCGCTTTCCCATCCAGCTCCCGATAGAGCCCCAAGATCACGCCGGTGGCCACGTTGCTCAGCACGAGCGTGGTATCGACGGCGGCAGGCGTCCGCACGGCGATCGGCTCGCCGCAGCCGGGGAGGGCCGCGACCGTCGTCGTGAGCGCCGCGGTGAGCATCCACGAGGCTCGCATTAGAACATCCAGCCGATGCCGAGACTCAGGACGTTGTCTTCCTGGAACTGGGCGGTGTTCCGCCGGAACCGATAGTCGCCCTTGAAGGCGACCTGGGAGATCGGTTTCCAGGTCAGGCCAATGGTGGCGACCGATCGGTCGAAGGCCGGGTTGCGGGGCGTGCCCGAGGGGACCGAGGCGTGGGTATCGTCCTGCTCGTATCGCGCGAAGGCCACCAGGCGCTGGGAGCTGTTCCTGGCCAGGAGATGGAGCGCGTTCCAGGCGGCCTCGAGATACCAGCCCGCGATACGGCTCCCCACCCCGTTTCCGTAGAATGCGTTGATGGCGGCCGCGTCCCGAATGCTTTCGGTCGCCGCCTCTCCGCGGAACTGAAACGCACCGATCTCATAGCGGCCGTCGATGGCGCCGATGAAGACGGGAGCGGCGAAGGCCCCGCTCCCCAAGCCGGGGACGCCGTTGGCGCTGCCGCCGTAGTAACCAGAGATCCCTACCTTGAGCCCGGGCCGGGACCACTCGACCCGGCCCGCCAGGGCCGCGTTGGCGAAGCTGGCGTTCTGACCCTCCTGGCGTCCCTCCCGAATGCCCTCCGCCCCCGTGAACCCTTCGGCCTTGAGGCCATTGACCAGGTAGGCCCGATACACCAGTCCCTGCACGCCGGGGATCGACCCCGCCACTCCCAGCCCCAGCTCGCGCCACGTGGTCGGGATCACCACATCGGAGTAGAGGCCGCGATCGACGCCGTTGAAGGTGGGAGGCTCGTGGACCTCGTTGACGATGCCGACCGGGACCAGCACCAGGCCGGCCCGCAGGGTGGCCGGCTCACCGAACCGATAGTCGAGGTAGGCCTGCTCCACCGAGACCTCGCCACCATCTTCCCCGCCCTCCACCTTGGCGTCTTCGATCTCGACTTCCGAGCGGAAGGAGATTCGATCGTTGAAGCTATGGGCGAGGTAGAAGACGAATCGCTTGAGGTCGATGGACCCGGGGGAGTTGGTGCTGTCGGAGTTGGTGTAGTGCACCTCACCGTAGCCACCGACGGTGGTACTCTGTTGCGCGACCAGTGGGGTAGCGCCGGCGACGATCAGGCAACCGAACAGAAGGCGGGTGTTGGGGCGAAGTAGAGGCGCTGACATTGAGAAATATTCCTAGTTGAGAATAACTTTCAAATAGAAAGTGCTACCACGCTACTCCCCTTTCCAGTGGCTGTCAACCACACGGCCACCGCCGGTTTGCAGAAGTGGTGATGCGCTCGTAGAATGCGCCTCAAGGAGGCGCCATGGCGCTGCTACCGCTGAAAAAGCTGGAGTTGGGAGGCCCGGCAGAACGGGCCTACCAGGAGTGGCTCGAAGCCCTGGAGGCCGACCTGGCGCGTCCAGGGGCCGATTGGTACCGGGTGGCCCGCGACACGCTCTTCGCCATCTACTTCCCGGGATACCGGGACTACGACGGGCTGGTGGCGGACCCCAAGCTGCCCCCAGCTGCGCGCTCTACCCTCCTGGCACTCGACCCGCACAACATCACGCTCGAGCCCGAGTACTACGCCGACGTGGACGCGGCCCGGTTCGCGAAGGTGAAGCCCTTGCTCTGGCTCTGGCAGTCGTTCGATCGTTCTCCCCTGGGAGGCGGAAACGTGGATCTTGGCGTCCGCTTCCGGCGCGTCCTGGCCAGGCATCTGTTCGCGCGCTGCGGCCGCAACTTCAAGTGCTTCCACTTCGTGGAATTCTCCTTCGGCTACAACATGGAAGTGGGAGACGACGTGGTGGTGCACCGGTACGTGCTGCTGGACGATCGCGGCGGCATCACCCTGGGCAACCGGGTCAGCATTTCGGACTACGCCAACATCTACAGTCACACGCACAGCATCGTGGAGCAGAAGGACGTCACCAACGCGCGCACCGTACTCGAAGACGACGTGCGCATCACCTATCACGCCACCATCCTCGCCGGCGTGCGGGTCGGCCGGAACGCGATGGTGGGCGCGATGGCCGTGGCGACCAAGGACGTCCGTCCCTACCACGTCAACGTGGGCATTCCCGCCAAGTCGGTCCGGGTCAAACCCAACGCGCCGCCCGAGGCGTGGGTGACCGAGCGCGTCAGTGGTCGCCATTCGGGGGAGGGTGGGAGCTGAGCCCGGGTCGTCGGCCTACCCTGCTCACGCTGTTCCCCGCCGCCACGGTTGCCATCGCCGGCGTCGCGGCCCTGATCTTCAGCGGGCCCGGCGCCGTTGCTTTCGGCCTCATCGGGCTCGGGCTCGCGGCCGGCGCCCTCGCGTGGCGCTTCCGCTCCTGGACCCTGTTGATCCATGCGCTCCTCGCGACCGGACTCACCCTCATCCTCTGGCTGGATGAGCCCGGCACCTCCGCCGCGATCCTCCTGCCCTTCATCGCCCTGGTGGGCGTCCTCCTGTTGGCGGCAGAGCGGGAACGCTGGGCCCACCGCCTGATCGAGCAGGAAAAGCTCGCCCTCGGTCGTCAGCTCGATCGGCGGATCAACGAGCTGTTCTCGCTCCAGGAGCTGGGCTACGTACTGGCGAAGTCGCTTCAGCTCGACCAGATCGCCGAACAGGTGGTCGTATATACCCGCCGATTCCTGGAAGCCGAGGGGGCGGTGCTGGTCCTGCTCCACGAGGACCAGGAGCGGCTGACCGTGGCGGCAGCCGAGGGAAGCCTGCAGCACCTCAAGGGGCAGCTCCTCCGCGAGGGAGAGGAAAGCCTGGTCATGCAGGCCATTGCCCGCGAACGCATCGAGGTGGGACTCGCGACAGCGGAGGCGCCGGTCGAGCTGGTGGCGGGGGAGCGGGTCGGGTCAGGGGCGGCGGCACCGCTCCGCGCTCATGGATTCACCATGGGGGTGATCGCGGTCGCGGAGCGGCAGGGAGGGTCGTTCAGTACCGAGGACCTGTGGCTGCTGTCCACGGTGGCCACCCACGTCGCGGTGGCGCTGGCCAACAGCCGGTTCTTCGAGATCATCCGGCGAGCCAAAGAAGAATGGGAGACCGCGTTCAACGCGCTGACGGAGGGCGTCGCAGTGGTGGGGGAGCAGGGCCGGGTCCGTCGCGCCAATCCCGCTCTGGCCCGCATGCTCGACGTGCCCCCGCCCACCCTGATCGGGCAGCCGTTCTGGGACACCGTCATCGGATCCCCCGATTCGACCGCGGAGCTGGTTGCCTCCATCGACCGGGGAGAGCACCCGGCGCCGGTCTTGCTCCAGAGCAAGACCCTCAACCGCACGCTGCGGCTGACCGCCGCACCCCTGGCCGAAGGCGCGGGAGACGGTGGGCCGGCCACCGTCGTTCTTGTCGAGGACGTCACCGAGCAGCAGCAGCTCGAGGCTCAACTGATCCAGAACGAGAAGATGGCGGCGGTGGGCCAGTTGGTGTCGGGTGTCGCCCACGAACTCAACAACCCGCTGACCTCGATCGCGGGCCTCTCCGAGTTCCTGCTGGAGCGGCCCGGGGTCACTTCCGGCGACAAGGAGCATCTCAAGGTCATCCACGACCAGGCGGAGCGGGCCGGTCGGATCGTGCAGAACCTCCTCACCTTTGCCAGGAAGGGTGCGCCCGAGACGACACTGGTGGACTTGAACGACGTGGTGGCGCGAACCGCGATGCTGGTAGTCTATGAGCTCAAGCTCCGCGGCGTCGAGCTGGAGCGCCATCTGCGAGAGCAGCCGGTGGTGGTACGAGGAGACCGACACGAGTTGCAGCAGGTGCTCCTCAACCTGCTCACCAACGCCGTCCAGGCGGTAGACGGGCTCCCTCCCGGCGCGCCGCGCCGCATCGTGATCGCAACCGGGGTGGAGGCAGGCCAGTCGGTGCTCCGGGTCAGTGACACGGGAGTCGGGGTGCCGAGTCCGCTGGTCGCCCAGCTCTTCACCCCCTTCTTCACGACGAAAGAACCGGGCCGGGGCACCGGGCTCGGCCTCTCGATCAGCTACCGGATCATCGAGTCGCATGGGGGCCTGCTCTCCTACGCCCCGGGCCCGGGCGGCGGCTCCCAGTTCACGGTGACGCTTCCGGCTCAGGATCAGCCGCCCTCTCCCGAAACAACCGCTCGCCTCTCCCAACCCGCCGCGACCCCGGCCAGCTCGCCCAGGTCGATCCTGGTCGTGGACGACGACCAGGGCGTGCAGCGTCTGCTGACCACGCTGTTCGCGCAGGATGGCCACCGGGTGGACACGGCCAACAGCGGCGAGCAGGCCATGCGGCTGCTCCGCGAGCGTTCCTACGACGTGGTGATCGCCGATCGGCGGGTGACGACAGGGGCTCAGCGACTGTTCGCGGATGCCCTGCTCGAGGAGAGGCCGGACCTGGGCGGCCGGCTGCTGGTGACGCTGAGCGCCACGGATCCGGAGGTACTGGATGGGCTCCGCAAGCGCTCGCTCCGGGTCGTCCCCAAACCGTTCAACCTGCGGGACCTCCGGCGAGCAGCCGCGGAAGTGTGGGGCTAGACGACCCGTTCAGGGCCGCACCGGGATGCCGTGCTCCCGGAGGTAATGCCGCACTTCGGGAAGCGAAGAACCCTGGTAGTGGAAGATCGACGCCGCCAACACGCCATGAGCGCCGGCCTCGAACGCCTCCACCAGGTGGGCGGGAGAGCCGGCGCCGCCCGAGGCGATGACCGGGATCCGGACCGCCCGGACCACGTCGCGCAGGAGTGGCAGGTCGTAACCCAGCTGGGTCCCGTCCCGATCCATCGAGGTCAGCAGGATCTCCCCCGCCCCCATTCGCTCAGCCTCTTTGCACCACTCGACCGCCTCGCGCTCGGTCACCCGGCGACCGCCCATCACCACGACAGCGTAGCGCCCATCGATCCGTTTGACGTCCACCGCCACCACCACGCACTGGCTCCCGAACCGATCGGCCAGGGTTCGAATCAGCGAGGGATCCTCGACCGCCGCGGTGTTGATCGCGATCTTGTCGGCCCCGGCCCGCAGGGCTCGTTCCGCGTCGGCCGCGGTGCGAATCCCTCCACCCACGGTGAAGGGGATGAAGATGGCGTCCGCCACGCGCCCCACCATGTCGAGCGTCGTCTGTCGGTCTTCGGCACTGGCGGAGATATCGAGAAGGACCAGCTCGTCGGCCCCTTCGGCGTCGTAACGCCGGGCCTGCTCGACCGGATCGCCGGCGTCACGGAGCGATTCGAAATGGATTCCCTTGACGACCCTGCCTCTGGCGACATCCAGGCAGGGGATGATGCGGCGGGCGAGCATGACCTACCCCCGATCGGAATCGGGGATGGCGAGCACATCTTCCAACGGCCCCGCGTCTCCCTTCTCGAAGAGAATCCCTGCGTCGGCGATGGCACGCCGCTCCCGCGGCCAGGCGAACCGCTCCGCCGCGCGATCGATCGGGAGCCACTCGGAGCGATCGTGTTCCTGGCTCAACCGGACCGTGGCGTCGGAGGGGACCACCGCCACAAACGCGGGAATCAGCGCGACCTCATCGGAGCGATGCCGGTAGAACGCCTCCACGCGGCTCAGGTTGTACCAGCGCGCTGCGGTGAGACCGGTCTCCTCGCTCAGCTCCCGCCGGGCGGCCTCCACCGGAGTCTCGCCCACTTCGATACTGCCGTGGACTGCTTCCCAGGCACCGGTACAGCGGCCTCTAGGACTCCGGCGCAGGACCAGGCACTCGAGCCCCGTAGACGTTTCTCGAACCACGTAGACATCCACGAAGCAGACGCGAACGCCGCTCACGGCGTCCACCGCGTGAAGCCTTCCAGGAGCGCGATCCCGGCCCGCTGTGATTTCTCGGGATGGAACTGCACACCCAGCACGTTCCCCCGACCCACGATGGTGGCAAACGGCTCGTCGTACTCTCCGACGGCCAGGACCGCCGGCTCGGGAACCTGAGTCGGGTAGTAGCTGTGCACGTGGTAGAAGTACTGCTCGCCCGAAGCGAAGACGGCGGCCAGCACCGGGTGAGCGGACCCGGAGGCCGTGGCCCGCACCCCCGCCCAGCCGACATGAGGCACCGGAAGTCGGTCGTGGAAGCGGCTCACCCGTCCCGGCAGCAGGCCGAGGCCCCTCGCGTCGGGCGCCTCTTCACTGCGCTCGAAGAACAGCTGCATGCCGAGGCAGATCCCCAGCACCGGGCGCCCGCTGGCGGCGATTTCCTGGATCGCCTGATCGAGACCGCTGGCCCGGAGATTCTTCGAGGCCTGTCCGAAATGCCCGACCCCCGGCATCAGCACCCGGCTGGCGCGGCGAATCACGTCGGGGTCCGCGCTCAGCGTCGCGGGGTGGCCCACGGCGCTGAGGGCCCGCACTACGCTCTTCAGATTGTTGACCCCGTAGTCGACGACCGCGATCACAACACGCCCTTGGTGGAAGGAACTCCCTGCACCCGAGGGTCGATACTGGTCGCTTCATCCAGCGCCCGGGCGAAGGCCTTGAAGGCGGCCTCTACCAGGTGATGGGGATTGTCGCCCCGAATCGCGTCGAGGTGGACGGTGAGTGCGGCATTGTGGACCACGGCCCGGAAGAATTCGGGCGTCAGGAACACGTCGTAGTCTCCCAGCATCTGCCACTTGGGAATGTCCACCTGGTAGGCGAGGAAGGGCCGCCCGCTCACGTCAACTACCGCCCGCACCAGGGCGTCATCCAGCGGAACGATTACGTCGGCGAAGCGCCGGATTCCGGCCCGGTCACCCAGGGCGCGCGCAATGGCCTGCCCCAGCGCGATCCCGGTGTCCTCCACGGTGTGGTGCCCATCGACCTGGAGGTCGCCGCGCCCTTCGATGACCAGGTCGAAGAGGCCATGGCGAGCGAACGCCTCCAGCATGTGGTCGAAGAAGCCGATCCCGGTGTGGACCCGTGCCTCGCCCCGGCCGTCGAGGTCAATCCGTGCCTTGATCACGGTTTCCTTCGT
>Ga0335085_10009976_pt1 | contig 14257 bp, 15 predicted proteins | sample Lox_Sample_45_FD_206712 | JGI IMG/M metagenome (GOLD analysis project Ga0335085, IMG submission 206712) | Soil microbial communities from Loxahatchee National Wildlife Refuge, Florida, United States - Lox_Sample_4.5 | ecosystem: Environmental > Terrestrial > Soil > Wetlands | place: USA...
GCGCAGCTTGGCCACCTCGCGCTCGGTGGTGGAGGTCAGCTCGTCCGCCTCGCGCCGGGCACCCGTCTTGATCGCGTCTGCCTCGCGCTCCGCCGAAGCGCGCTGCTCGTCGGTCTCCCGCTTGGCGTTGGCGCGCAGCTCCGCAGCCTCGTTCTCGGCCGCTGCGCGCACTTCCGCAGCGTCCACCTTGGCTGCGGCGTTCAGCTCGTTGGCTGCGGACCGGGCCTCCTGGGCGATCTCGGTGGCCTGTTCCTCGGCCAGCCGGAGCAGCTGCTCGATGCGGGAGCCGAGGCCCGCGTAGGTGGGCCGCTCCTGCTCCCGGATCTGCCGGTGGGCGTCGGACAGCTCCTGCTGCAGCGCCTGAACCTGCTCGCGGTGCTGGCGGACCTCACCGTCAAGCTGCTTGAAGTATTCGTCGACCTGGTGCGGGTCGTAGCCCCGCATCACCCGGGCGAACTCGCGGGGCGTGGTTTCCTCGAAGAAGTTGCTGAGCTGAGCGTCAATTTCAGGCTGCATGTGGCTTGATCCTGGGTAGACGAGAGTGACATGCGGGGGTGAACTGGGCATCGCGATCCGCGTCCGCAGGCCGGGGCGCCAGCGCAAACCGCCCCGAAACCCGGCAGGCGCGGAGAGGGAGCCGCTAGCCCGGTGCTCGCAGCGTACTCCTAACACGCAGGCATTAGCGGCGGCTTCTCGTTTCCTCTTGGCACGGATCCGGGCTTTTTGGCGGTATTGGTGGCGGCCGGACGGGCGCGGGCCGGGCCGGGCGAACGTGCGGCACCGTTAATAGCGTACATATCGGGATATTCCCGGACGGCTAGACCCCGCCCGCAGGGGTCTGGGCCCGGCGCTGGGCCGCCGGGTGCCACCCGGCTCAGCCAGCGGCCGGCTGGACCAGTTCGGTCAGCACCCCACCCAGATCGGCGGGATGCAGGAACGCGATCGCGGCGCCCATCGAGCCGTGCCGGGGGCGCTGATCGATCAGCCGGAACGGCTTCGGGGCCAGTTCGGCCAGGGCCGCGTTGATGTCGGCCACCGCATACCCCACGTGATGCAGGCCCTCGCCCCGCCGGTCCAGGAACTTGCCGACCGGGGTGTCCGGGCCGAGCGGCTCCAGCAGCTGAACCCAGGACGCCGGGCTGCCCGGCTGGCTGGCCCGCAGCATCGCCTCCCGTACGCCCTGCTCGGCGATCACCTCCTGGCTGACCACCGTCAGCCCGAACGCCGCCTGGTACCGGGCCACAGCAGCATCCAGGTCGCGGCAGGCGATCCCGACATGATCGATCCGGAGCAGCACGGACGCCTCCCGCCAGGGCCAGGTGTTTCCCTGGGTTATCGTGGCAGAGATCCAGCCAGGTCGTCGCGGAGGGCAGGCATGCGGGAAGCAGTGATCACCGGGGGAGCCAGGACCGCCGTCGGCCGCCTGCTCGGCTCGCTGAAGGACTTTCCGGCCGCCCAGCTCGGTGGCATCGTGATCAAAGAGGCGCTGGCGCGCTCGGGCATCGCCGCCGATCAGGCTGACTACGTGATCATGGGCCAGGTGCTGCAGGCCGGTGCCGGGCAGAACCCGGCCCGGCAGGCCGCGGTGGCGGCCGGGCTGCCGATGTCGGTGCCCGCCATGACCATTAACAAGGTGTGCCTGTCTGGTCTTGAGTCCATCGCGCTGGCCGCACAGCTGATCCGGGCGGGCGAGTTCGACGTGGTGGTGGCGGGCGGCATGGAGTCCATGACCGGGGCCCCGCACCTGCTGCCCGCGGCGCGGTCCGGGTATAAGTACGGCTCGGTCGAGATGCTGGACAGCATGGCCCGGGACGGGCTGACCGACGCGTTCGACCAGTCGCCCATGGGCGAGCTGACCGACCGGCACAACACCCGGCTGGGCATCGGCCGGGCCGAGCAGGACGAGTTCGCCGCCCGCTCGCACCAGCGGGCCGCGGCGGCGGCCAAGGACGGCCTGCTGGCTTCCGAGATCGTCGGTGTGCCGGTCCCGCAGCGGCGTGGTGAGCCGGTCATCTTCGACGCGGACGAGGGCATCCGGCCGGAAACCACGGCCGAGGCGCTGGGCAGGCTGCGGCCGGCCTTCACCCCGGACGGCACGATCACCGCCGCGTCCGCGTCGCAGATCTCCGACGGCGCCTGCGCCGTCGTCGTGATGTCGGCCGAGGCGGCGGCCCGGCACGGCGCGCCGGTGCTGGCCATGGTGGGGGCGCACGGCACGGTGGCCGGACCGGACACCTCGCTGCAGTCCCAGCCGTCGGCGGCCATCCTGCGCGCCCTGGCCAGGGAGGGCCGCAGCCCCGCGGACCTGGATCTGGTGGAGATCAACGAGGCGTTCGCCGCGGTCGCCATCCAGTCCATGCGGGAACTGGGCATCGGCCCGGAACTGGTCAACGTGAACGGCGGGGCCATCGCACTGGGCCACCCGATCGGCGCCTCCGGCGCGCGGATCACCCTGCACCTGGCCTGCGAGCTGCGCCGCCGCGGCGGGGGCCTCGGCGCGGCCGCGCTGTGCGGTGGCGGTGGGCAGGGCAGCGCGCTGCTGCTGCACGTGCCCGCGCCCAGTGAGCGGGGCTGACCTGGGCCCGCGCGGGCAGGAGCCCGGCCCGGGCCTGGTCAAGCGGGCGTGCGATGGCGACGTGCGGGCTCTCGGACGGCTTATTTCCCTGGTGGAGAACGGTGCGCCGGAACTCCGTGCGGTGCTGCGCGAAGTGGCCCCGCTGACCGGGCGGGCCCGGGTGGTGGGCCTGACCGGTGCGCCCGGCGTGGGCAAGTCCACGGTCACCGGCGCGCTGGTGACGGCCTACCGGGAGCGCGGCCTGAGGGTCGCGGTGCTCGCGGTCGACCCGACCTCCCCGTTCACCGGCGGGGCGCTGCTCGGCGATCGGGTCCGGATGCAGCAGCACGCCACCGACCAGGGAGTGTTCATCAGGTCGATGGCCAGCCGCGGGCACCTGGGCGGGCTGGCCGCGGCCGCCCCGCAGGCGCTGCACGTGCTGGATGCGGCCGGGTTCGGGCTGATCCTGGTGGAGACGGTCGGGGTGGGCCAGGCCGAGGTGGAGATCGCCGCGCTGGCCGACTCCACCCTGGTCATCGTCGCGCCCGGGCTGGGTGATGCGATCCAGGCGGCCAAGGCCGGCATCCTGGAGATCGGCGACTTGTTCGTGGTGAACAAGAACGACAAGCCCGGTGCCCAGGAGACGGTCCGGGACCTGCGCGGCATGATCGCCATGGCGCAGCACGGCCCGGACGACTGGAAGCCGCCGATCGTCCGCACGGTCGCGGCCGACGGCGAGGGCATCGCCGACCTGGTGGCCAAGCTCGACGCGCACCAGGCCTGGCTGGGCTCCTCGGGCGAGGGGGAGCGCAGGCGGCTGGCCCGGGCCCGCGGCGAGATCACCACGCTGGCGCTGGCCGAGTTGCGCCAGCGGATGGGCGCGCTGCCCGGGGATTCGGCCGTGGACGAGCTGGCCCGCCGGGTGGCCGCCGGTGAGCTGGATCCCTACAGCGCGGCTGGGGAGCTCATCGCGGCGGCGAGCTAGCCCGCTCCGACTCGGCTGGGCCCGGAGTGTCGGCCGGGCCTGGAGTCTCGGCTGCGGTTGGAGTCTCGGCTGGGATGGGGGCGGCGGCCGTGGCGGCTGCCGCCGGGGCTGGCGCTGGGGCGCTGGGGCCGGTGCCGGCCGCGTCGATCGCCGCTTGCATGATCGATTCACTGCGCAGCCGCGCCTCGTACGCCGCTTTGCCGCCGCGCACCCCGAGCAGCCGCTTGGACAGCACCAGATAGAGGAGCAGCGCCAGGTTGACCAGGAACGCGGTCAGCCGGAGCGCGGTGACCTTGGCGGCCAGTTCGTAGATCTCGTAGGGAATGCCCGCCGCGGTAGCGACGAACGCGAAGTACTCGCCCCAGCGGCGCAGCCCCCATAGCGCGATCGCTTCCAGGAACTCCACCACGGTATAGGCGGCCGCGGCGATGGCGAGCCAGGTCAGGGTGCGCTGGTCCAGGGTGAATGAGTGCCGGATCAGGCCGACCAGGCCGGACCGGTCGATGTTGTAGCCAAGCTCGTGCAGCAGCGACCTGACCTCGGGATACTCCCGGTGGAACGTGCGCTCGACGGACACCCGCGAGTATTTGAACCGCCAGATCCCGTAGGCGATGAAGCCGAACAGGAGCCCGCGCAGGAACCGCTCCACCGCGAAGGCCCGCAGGATCAGCGCGCTGCGCAGCTCATCGTCCCGGCGCACCTTCGGCGCGGCCGCGGCCGGCCCGGTGCCGGCCGGCGGGCCGGACACGAACGTGCCGCAGCGCAGGCACCGCCAGGCCTGGCCGGCCGGGGTCTCGGCACGCAGCTGGGCCCGGACCGCGGGCTCGGTGGGCGCGTAGCTGACATGCGGCCGCACCGCGCACATCAGCAGATTCCAGTTCACCTAGAGCAGCTTATGGGAGCCCATCTGTGGGCCGGCTGAGCTAAATCCCTGACGATGATCCCGTCGGCCAGGGTCAGCACCTCGTCGCAGGCCAGCGCGAGCGCAGCGGCGTCGTCGCCGATGGCGATGATGGCGGTGTCACGGCCCAGGTCGCGGATGCTGGCCGCGATGCTGGCCATATCCCGTGGGCCGAGCCCGTCGAGCAGGCCGTCGAGCAGCAGCAGCTCCGGCTCGTGCACCGCGGCCGCGGCCAGCTTGGCCCGCCGGGCGATCACCGCGGGCGCGGCCCGGACCGGGACGTCGGCCCATGGGGTCAGGGCGAGCCGGTCCATGATCGCGGCGGCCAGCACGTCGCGATCCCGGCCGGGCAGGTTGGCCAGCCGGGCGGCGTGCCCGACCAGGCCGCGCACCCGGCACACCGGGCGGGGCCGGGCCGAGGCCCGGGCGATGCCGACGTACCGGCGCACCGCCGCGCGGCCCTGCGCGGTGGTCAGATCCTGGCCGAGCACCCGCAGTTCGCCATAGGCCGGCCGGGCCAGGCCGCCGAGCAAGTCGACCACGGCCGACCGGGCCGCGTCCCGCTTCACCTCGATGCCCACCGCGGGGCGGCCGGCGGCCGGCGGGTCGAGGCGGAAGCTGGCCGCCCGTAGGACCCAGGTCCAGCCATGCCGCACGCCGACCCCGGCGGCGAGGACCGGGGCCATTCCGGTGGTGCCATAACTAGACCGCACGTGCACCCCCGTCGTGACCCGGGAAGCGTCTCAGCAGGAAATATAACTCTCAGATGCCTCATTGTCACGCTAGGTAACTAGGCATAATTAGCCAGTCGCGGGGGACGGCTAGGCGTCTGGCCGGCTGCCGCTGGGCCGGCTTCCCGGGTACCGTGACCCTGTGTCGAAGCCGCTGGAACTGCCGTTCGACCCGATCGCCCGGGCCGCCGAGACGTGGTCGGAGCGATTCGGCCCATCCGGGGCGATGGCCGCGGTCACCTCGATCATGCGGGTACAGCAGATCCTGCTGGCCCAGCTCGACACGGTCCTGCGGCCATACGAGCTGACGTTCGCCCGGTACGAGGCCCTGGTGCTGCTGACGTTCAGCAGCCGGGGCACGCTGCCCATGCGGGTGATCGGCGAGCGGCTGATGGTCCACCCGACCAGCGCGACCAACACCATCGACCGGCTGGAAGGCCAGGGCCTGGTCATCCGGCGGCCCAACCCGCAGGACGGCCGGGGCAAGCTGGCCGAGATCACCGACCGGGGCCGGGAGGTGGTCGGCCGGGCCACCGCCGACCTGATGGGCGCCGAGTTCGGCCTGGCCGGGTTTGACGAGGCCCAGCGGGACCAGTTGTTCGACCTGCTCCGCGGCCTGCGGGTAGCGGCCGGCGATTTTGTACCGACCCCGGCCACTACCACCTAGCGCAGACCGCGAGCGCCGCCCCGGCGAGTCGCGGGTACTGGCGTTGCGAAAAATTATTTGATGGGGGATTCCTGCCAGGTCGTGCCGCCGTTGTAGGTGAACCACACGGCGTGCACCGAGGGATCGGCGGGTACCGCGACGCCCTGATCCGGGGTGGTCATCCCCACGTAACTGAACCCGCCCGCGGGCAGCGTGCCAGCGGCCGGGGTCCAGGTCGCGCCGCCGTCGGTGGACACGTCGATACCCGCGGTGGTGGCCAGCACGATCGACCCGGTGCTGGTGCCCGCGACCGACGTGGCGGTGCCGGCGGCGGGCGCGGTGCCCGCCTGCCGCCAGGCCCGGCCGCCGTTGGCCGAGGTGTAGACGACGCGGCCGGCCGCCGCGTCCGGGCAGACCAGGACCAGCCCGCTAGTGCCGGCCGCAGCCAGCAGCGCACCGGATGGCTGGCCGTCGGCCTGAGCCGCGCCGGGCAGGCACGGTGCCGCACTGCCGGTCACTGGCGACCAGCCTGCCGCGTTGCTGACCGGCCCGGACACCAGCACGCCGGACGGCGGCAGCAGGTAGCCGCGGCTGCCGGTGAGCATCAGCGCGGCCGCGCTGGCCGTCCCGTTCAGGTTGAGGCTGGCCGCCGCGCCCGGCACCGGCGCCCACCGGTTGCTGCCCGGGGCGGCCGAGTACAGCGCCTGCCCGGTGCAGCCCGCGGCCCAGCCCGGGCCGGTGCCCGTGCAGTCCGCCCAGACCGCGAACACCCGCTGGCCCGCCGTTTCCAGCGCGGTCACCCGCCGCCCGCCGGTATCGATCTGGTGCCAGGTCTGCCCGCCGTCATGGGTGGCCCACAACTGCGGGCCGAACGCCCAACCGTCGCTGGTGTTGTAGAACCGGACCTGGCTTACCCCGTCCGGGCCTTTCGCGGCACCGGTCACCGGTGCGCTGACGCCGTGCCACGTCTTGCCGCCGTCGTCGGTGCCCGCCAGCGACGTGCAGACGAACGGCTTCGGCGGCCCGCAGTGCCCGGGGGTGCCGGCCTGGCCGAGGACGTACCCGGTGCCGGTGCCCACGAACGTCACCGAGGTGGCCGCGAAGTTCGGCGGCGCGGCCGGGGGAGCGGTGGAGGCCGGGCCGGTGGCCGGGGTCGGCTGCGCCGTGGCGGACGGCTGCTGCTGGTGGTGGGCGCGGGCCGAGGAGGTCTGGCCGACCTGCGCGCCGTTCGGGGCCGGGCCGGGCCCCAGGTTGAGCTGGGTGATGACCAGCCGGGGCACAGTGGCGACGACCGCGATGACGGCGGCCGCCCCGGCCGCGGCGGCCGCCGCCCGGGCCATCTTGCGCCGCCGGGCGCGCTTCCTGATCAGCTCGAACGTGCCCGGCGGAGGCGGCAGCGGCTGGATCTGGGCGCGCATCCAGGTGTCCAGCTCATCGCGCGGGTCAGCCATCTGATTCCCCCAGCGCGGCGCGCAGCCGCGCCCGGGCCTGGAACAGGTCAGCCTTGATGGTGCCCTCCGGCCGGCCGAGCAGCGCGGCCACGTCACGGACCGGAAAACCCGCATAGTAGTGCAGCAGGAACGGGCTGCGCAGCCGGTCGGGCAGCGCCTGGAGCAGTTCCCGGACGTGCACATCCTGGGCCGGGTGGTAGGCCGGATCGGCCACCGCCGTGGCACCCACGCTCTGCAGCGCGCGCCGCTCCCGGCCGGTCTTCCGCCAGTGGTCGCGGACCAGGTTGGTGGCGATCATGTACAGGTAGCTCTGCGGGTTGTCCAGCCGGGACCACCGGCCGAGCAGCCGGGTGAACGCCTCGGCGGCGATCTCGTGTGCGGTGTCGTCGTCATCGACCAGCCGCCGGACCCAGCCGGCCAGCCGCGGGTAGCACGCGCTGAACAGTTCCTCGGCGGCGGCGCGGTCACTCGTGCGCAGCCTGTCCACGGAACCCCCTCGGCTGGCGGTACCCGCGCCCGCCGGCATGCTCCACGGCCGGGCCAGCGTCAGGGTGTCACCCGCGACGCTGGTCCCGGGGCCGTCCACGGCTAGGGATTGCACAGATCTACCACACCTTCGGTCGGATGATGCGGATCCAGTCACAAGGGCGTGCCCCCGCAATGCCCCTGCGCTTCTGAGACGACGCGGCGGGGCATCAGGTTGTGCCGATATCGACCTGTTACTTACGCGTGATCCGGGCGCTATCCCTAACGGCCATGGCCCGCCGCTGAGGCAGGCCGGCGCGGGCGGGGTACAGTGGAGGTAGATAGTTGGACGTCCTAGTATCTGGCGGGGCTGAGCCCAGTGGGGAGGACCGGCATGGACGCGCAGGCGGCGGGGCAGCCGGGGCCGGACGAGATGGCCGCGGGGCGGGAGCGCTGGCAGCGGCGGTTCGCCGGGTCGCGGATTCGCGAAGCCGACTTCAGCACGCTGTCCGGCCTCGACGTGGACCCGGTGTACGGGCCGCCGCCCGGATCGGTGGTACCGGGCTTCGAGCGGATCGGCTGGCCGGGCGAGTACCCGTTCACCCGCGGCCTGTACCCGGCCGGGTACCGCGGGCGGGCCTGGACGATCCGGCAGTTCTCCGGGTTCGGCAACGCCCGGCAGACCAACGAGCGGTACCGGATGCTGCTCGGCGCGGGTGGCACCGGGCTGTCGGTGGCCTTCGACATGCCGACGCTGATGGGCCGGGACTCGGACGACCCGCGCTCGCTGGGCGAGGTCGGCCACTGCGGCGTGGCCATCGACTCGGCGGCGGACATGGATGTGCTGTTCGACGGCATCCCGCTGGCCGGCGTGACCACCTCGATGACGATCAGTGGCCCGGCCGTCCCGGTGTTCTGCATGTACCTGGCCGCGGCCCAGCGGCAGGGCGCCGACCTGGCCGCGCTGAACGGGACGCTGCAGACCGACATCTTCAAGGAGTACATCGCGCAGAAGGAATGGCTGTTCCCGCCGCAGCCACACCTGCGGCTGATCGGCGATCTGATGGAGTACTGCGCCGGCGAGATCCCGGACTACAAGCCGCTGTCGGTGTCCGGGTACCACATCAGGGAAGCCGGCTCCACGGCCGCCCAGGAACTCGCGTTCACGCTGGCCGACGGGTTCGGGTACGTGGAACTGGGGCTGTCGCGAGGGCTGGACATCGAGACGTTCGCGCCCGGGCTGTCCTTCTTCTTCGACGCGCACATCGACTTCTTCGAGGAGATCGCCAAGTTCCGCGCGGCCCGCCGGATCTGGGCCCGCTGGCTGCGGGACCGCTACGGCGCGACGTCGCCGCGAGCCCAGTGGCTGCGCTTCCACACCCAGACCGCGGGGGTGTCGCTGACCGCGCAGCAGCCGGACAACAACGTGGTGCGCACGGCCATCGAGGCGCTGGCCGCGGTGCTCGGCGGGACCAACTCGCTGCACACCAACGCGCTGGATGAGGTGCTGGCGCTGCCCAGCGAGCGGGCGGCCGAGATCGCGGTGCGCACCCAGCAGGTGATCATGGAAGAGACCGGGGTGGCCAGCGTGGCCGACCCGCTGGGCGGCTCGTGGTACCTGGAGGCGCTCACCGACCGGCTGGAGGCCGAGGCCGAGGACGTGTTCGCCCGGATCCTGGCCATGAGCCCGGACCAGACGATGACCGGCGGGATCCTGCACTGCATCGAGACCGGCTGGTTCTCCGCCGAGATCGCCGAGGCCGCCTTCGCCTACCAGCAGAAGGTGGAGAAAGGCGACAAGAAGGTGGTCGGGGTCAACGTGCACACCGGCACGGTCGGCTCCCCGGTGGAGATCCTCCGGGTCAGCCACCAGGTGGAGCGGGACCAGGCGGCCGAACTGGGCCGCCGCCGGGCGGCCCGGGATCAGGCGGCGGTGGACGCGGCGCTGGCCCGGATGCTGGACGCGGCCCGGTCCGGGGAGAATATGATCCCGCCGATGCTGGACGCGGCCCGGGCCGAGGCCACACTGGGCGAGATCTGCGACGCGCTGCGCGCCGAATGGGGCAGCTACTCCGAGGCGCCCGCGTTCTGACCGCGAACCCGTGCCGCTGAGTCAGAGGTGCGCGAGGTGCTCGTCGATCGTGCCCACGACCGCCGGATCGCCGGGTCCTGCTAGCGGTCCAGCAGGCGCGGCACCACGGTCAGGCCGGTCTGGGCCAGCGCCCGGTAGGCGGCGATCTCCCGCTCGAACCACTCGACCCCGGCCGCCGCCCGTGGGAACAGGAACACCCGGTCCTGGTCGAGCAGGACCAGCTTGTTCCACCCGGACACGTTCAGCACCAGCCGGTCCAGGTCGGTTCCGGTGAGCGCCGCGAACCGCGCGGCCTGCGGCGGCACCAGCACCGCATTGACCGCCCGCCCCACCAGGTCGCCGCCCACGCGCACAGTATCGCCTGTGTGTAGGGCTCAGGCTGGGCTGGCGACGGGCAGCCCAGCCTCCTTAGCCGCCGCCAGCAACCGCTTGTCATAAGCGACGAACGCGGTTAGTTCCTGACGGATCGTGAGCGCCGAGGCGATCTGAACGGCATGGCTCGAAGCCAGCCACGGAGGTCTGACGGCAGCTGCCCTCCGTAGGACCTCATCGCTCAGCTCAATACTCACGATGCGCCTGGTCACCAGGTATCCCTCCGGCAGGGCAGTGGGCTGGGCGCGCCAGATGGTCCGGACCACCTCCACTCTGGTCAGCTCGCTGGACACCCGGACCAGGTTCGGATGTTCGCCGAGCCACCGCAGCAAGCCGCCGGACTCGGGTTCGGTGATGGCCAACTTCACCAGCGCGGTGGAGTCTAGGTAGAGCACTACAGCCGGTCCTCACGCATTTCCTGCAGGATCTCCGAGGCTGTGGGCTGGCCTTCCGGCACAGGTGGTGCCGGTTCGATGTCCAGCAGGCTGCCAGGGTCTTCGGCTCGCTGAAGGATGCCCGCCGCGACCAGCCGCTCTAGCGGGCTGTCGGCCTCTTCGGCGGGAACCAGGCGAGCCACCAGACGACCCCGGTTGGTGATGTCCACGGTGTATCCCTTCTCAGCGAGGTCCACGTAGAGGCTGGCGTGCTGGCGAAGCTCACGGATCCCGATGCGCCTGGCCGCCTGCCTGCTGCTTGTATGACCCATATGAGTAACGTAGCACCTTCTGTGCTACATTCGGGCAGAGCGCTGCCGCTGGGTGGCGGTTAAGGCATGGCGAGGATGCGGCAGGATAGAGGTATGCAGCAGCCCCGGGACTTTTCGCTCTACGGCGCTGTTGACCTGGGCGCGCGGCAGGCTGCCGCGCAGCGCAGTCAGCAGGCCGCGGCACGCGCCAGCGGGCAGGGTGGCTCGCCGGACGGCAATGTCATGGACGTGACCGAGGAGACCTTCAACGTCGACGTCGTTGAACGCTCCCGGTCGGTGCCGGTCATCCTGGATCTCTGGGCCGAATGGTGCGAGCCCTGCAAGCAGCTCAGCCCGGTACTTGAGAAGCTGGCCGGCGAGGCCGACGGCGACTGGGTGCTGGCCAAGGTGGATGTGGACGCCAACCCGCAGCTGCGGGCCGCGCTCCAGGTGCAGAGCATCCCCATGGTGATGGCGGTGGCCGGCGGCCAGGTGGTGGACGGCTTCCTCGGCGCCATGCCGGAGGCCCAGGTACGGCAGTGGGTCGGCCAGGTCATGCAGGTGGCCGGGCAGCTCGGGCTGCCCGGTGCGGCCGGCGGGGCCGGTGCGGCCGGCGATCAGCCCGGCAACGGCCAGCCGGGCGGCGGGCCGGGCATGCCCGGCGGCGCCGGGCCTGGTATCGCGGGCGACCCGGCCTTCGAGGAAGCCCAGCAGGCCATGGAGCGCGGCGACCTGGATGGCGCGGCGGCCGCGTTCGAGCGGGTGCTGGCGGCCACCCCGGGTCACCCGGTGGCCACCGTGGGCCTGGCCCAGGTAGACCTGATCCGCCGGGTCAGCTCCTACGACGAGCAGCAGGTCCGGCGGGACGCGGCCGAGCATCCCAGCGACGTGGACGCCCAGGCCCGGGTGGCCGACCTCGACGTGGCCACTGGGCGGACCGACGAGGGCTTCGACCGGCTGCTCGGTGCCGTCCGGCGGACGTCGGGGGAAGACCGCGAGCGGGCCCGGGTGCACCTGGTCAAACTTTTCGACGTGTTCCCACCAGGCGAGCCGCACGTGGCCAGGGCCCGCGCCGCGCTGTCCAGCCTGCTCTTCTGAGGGTCAGCGGGCGCCAGGATCTGGCGGGGTCGCGTCGGCCAGCTGTTCCAGGGCGGGCAGCGCCGCGGTCAGCGCGGCCAGCTGGTCCGGGCTCAGCGTGCGCAGGCTGCCGGCCAGCAGGATGGTGCTCTCCTGCCTGATCCGTTCCAGGATCGCGTGTCCCTCGGCGGTCACCGACAGCGCGGCCGCCCGGGCATCGCCGGGCACCGGGCCGCGCCGGACGTAACCCCGGTCTTCCAGCACGGTGACCAGCCGGGTCAGCGTGGAGGGCGCGATCTTCTCCGCGGCGGCGAGATCACCGAGCCGGAGCGGCCCGGCCTTGTCCACGGTGGACAGCGCGGACAGCTGGGTCGGGGTGAGCCCGGCCAGCTCGTGCCGCCGCAGGCTGCGCGACACACGGGCGATGGCCACGCGTAGCCGGGTCACGTCGATGGGCGGCGGGCCAGCCTCATCCGGGGCGGCCACGGTGGCCGCGCTGGCGGCCGATCCTGCGTTGGACACCCTTGCAGGGTACGTGGCCGCGGCCCGGGCCGCGCACGCCGCCGCGGGGTGACCTGGGCTCTGGCCAGGTCAGCCCGGGCCAGGTGGCACGATTAGGTCCGGCGAGATGATGGCGGAAGGCGGGAGTCAGGTGTCGGTAGCGCCCAGCGTGTCCTATTCGATCACTGTGCGGCTGGAGGTCCCGTCCCGCGGGCGGGCCGTCAGCGAGCTCACCCACGCGGTAGAGCAGACCGGTGGCGCGGTCACCGCCCTGGACGTCAGCCCGCAGGGGCACGAGCGGCTACGCGTCGACGTGACCTGCGCGGCCCGGGACTCCGAACACGCCGAGGCGATCGTGCAGGCGCTCAGCCGGATCGACGGCGTGACGCTCAGCAAGGTCAGCGACCGGACCTTCCTGCTGCACCTGGGCGGGAAGATCGAAACCGCGGTCAAGGTGCCGCTGCGCAACCGGGACGACCTGTCCATGGCCTACACACCCGGGGTGGCCCGGGTCTCGATGGCCATCGCGGGCAACCCGGACGACGTGCGCAGGCTGACCGTCAAGCGCAACAGCGTCGCGGTGGTCACCGACGGCTCGGCCGTGCTCGGCCTGGGCAACATCGGCCCGTACGCGGCGCTGCCGGTGATGGAGGGCAAGGCCGCCCTGTTCAAGCGGTTCGCCGGGATCGACGCCTGGCCGGTGTGCCTGGACACCCAGGACACCGACGAGATCGTGCGCACCGTGCAGGTGATCGCGCCCGCGTTCGGCGGGATCAACCTGGAGGACATCAGTGCCCCGCGGTGTTTCGAGGTGGAACGCCGGCTGCGCGACCTGCTGGACATCCCGGTGTTCCACGACGACCAGCACGGCACCGCGATCGTCGTGCTGGCCGCGCTGACCAACGCGCTGCGGGTGGTGGGCAAGAAGCTCGGCACGGTCCGGATCGCCATGTCCGGCGCGGGCGCGGCCGGCACCGCCGTCCTCCGGCTGCTGCTGGCCTCGGGCGCCTCCGACGTGGTGGTCAGCGACGACAAGGGCGCGGTCTACCCCGGGCGGCCGGGTCTTGACGACAGCCTGCGCTGGGTGGCCGAGCACACCAACCAGGCCGGGTACGACGGCGATCTGGCCGGTGCGCTGCGCGGCGCGGACGTGTTCATCGGGGTGTCCGCGCCGCACATCCTGCGGGGCACGGACGTGGCGGCGATGAACCAGGACGCGATCGTGTTCGCGCTGGCCAACCCGGACCCGGAGGTGGACCCGGACGAGGCGGCCCAGCACGCCGCGGTGGTGGCCACCGGGCGCAGCGACTACCCCAACCAGATCAACAACGTGCTCGCGTTCCCGGGGGTGTTCCGCGGCCTGCTGGACGCGCAGAGCCGGACGGTCACCGACGACATGCTGGTGGCCGCGGCCCGGGCGCTGGCCGGCGTGGTGTCCGGGGCCGAGATTGGGCCGCACTACATCATCCCGTCGGTGTTCAACCCGAACGTCACCGCCGCGGTGGCGGCGGCGGTCCGGGATGCGGCCACCGCGGCCCGCGGCGGCGCGGCCTCGGCGGCCTCCAGTGGCCCGGCCTCCGCGGCGCGTGGTGATCAGGCCCGGGCCTGAATTGGGCCGCCTCGGGGCCTGCCCATCGCGCTTATCTCCGCCAGAATGGAGGCATGGTGGAGGAGGAGGAGGACCTCTCGGGCCGGCTGCTGGTGGCCACGCCGCTGCTCGGTGACCCGAATTTCCGGCGCACCGTCGTTCTCGTGGTGGAGGACGAACCCGAGGAGGGCACGCTGGGCGTGGTGCTG
>Ga0335085_10009977_pt1 | contig 14256 bp, 14 predicted proteins | sample Lox_Sample_45_FD_206712 | JGI IMG/M metagenome (GOLD analysis project Ga0335085, IMG submission 206712) | Soil microbial communities from Loxahatchee National Wildlife Refuge, Florida, United States - Lox_Sample_4.5 | ecosystem: Environmental > Terrestrial > Soil > Wetlands | place: USA...
GCGTGGTGCCCGAGCCGCGCGACCCGGACTCCCACCCGCCGCAGACGAGGAGCCGGGCGCGGTCGAGCCCGGGGAGCGCCTTCACCGCGGCGGCGAGCTTCGCCGCCGTCTCGTGCGCGTCGACGAAGCCGCCCGCGGGGCCGTCGAGCGCGACCAGCTCGAAGGGCACCTTCTGCGAGACCGCCATCATCACCTGCTGGAGCTTGGCCTTGGGGGCGAGCGAGACGAGCGTCACCTTCGACCCGGGCACCTTGGCGGCGAGCGCCGCCGACTCGTAGAGCGCCTGGGCGGCCCAGGGGTCGAGGACGGCCGGGAGCATCAGCTCGTTCTTGAGGCCCGGGCCCTGCGGCGTCGCGACGGGCTCGAGGGTCTGGAGCGGGTCGGGGACGATCGACCCGAGCACGACGATCTGCAATCCGGACATGCGGTCTTCCTCGGTGTCTCGCTGCTAGTTCTCGGCGGAGTGGAGCCCGCCGGTCCCGGCGCGGAACGACAGGTTGGTGGTGCCCTTCTCGTCGATCTTCTGCGTGCAGCTCCACAGGCAGGCGCCGCAGTGCACGCACTTCTCGCGGTCGAAGGTGGGGACGCCGCGGTCGCCGGGGCGGATCGCCTCGGCCGAGCAGATCTCGACGCAGACGCGCTGCCCGCAGTCCTCGCAGACGGCCGGCTTCACGAAGACCACGTGGTCGGCGTAGCCGGCCGGCGCCTGCACCTTGCCGCCCATGAGGAGCGCGTCCTGGTGGGTGACGAGCAGCTTCCCGTCGTAGGGGACGGCCGGCCAGCCGGCCCGGTCCATGAGCGCGTCGTGGAGCGGCACGCCCCTCGCCTGGCAGTCGCGCCGGATGCGGGCGATCTCGGCGGCGGGGATCTTGCCGGCGTAGTAGGTCTCCAGGCTCTCGAGCTGGTCGGCGGGGTGGCCGGGCTCCTCGCCCACCGCGAGCTTCCCGCGGGTCATCCCGGCGAGGGCCATCCCGACCAGGCCGGTGACCACGCCCTTCTGGAAGCCGTCGCGCGCCTTCTCGGCGACGCGCCCCTCCGCCTCCACCCAGCTCGCGCGGCGCCGGGCCACGTAGGCTTCGTCGAGGTTCTCCTTGGTGAACGGCTTGCCCGCCTCCAGGAGGGCGATGACGCCCTCGGCGAGCAGCGCCCCGGTCGTGAATGCCTCGTCGACGCCGGAGTTGGTGAGGATGTTGGTCGACCCCGACGACTCGCCGATGCGCGCGTAGCCGTGGCCCGCCAGGAACGGCTCGCCGCGCCGCCCCGACTCCAGGATCGACTTCGCCCCCCACGACCGGAGCTTCGCGTCCTTCAGGAAGCGCCAGAGGTAGGGGTGCTGCAGGTAGTGCTGCAGGTACCGGTAGGTCGTCCGCGCGGGAGACTCGAACCACGACGGCACGAAGATGCCGACCGACGCCACCCGGTCCGGGTGCACGTAGAGGAAGCCGAAGATCTCCGGCTCCGGGAAGCCGAGGGTGTGGAGCACGGTCCCGGGCCGGAGCGGCGTGTCCTCCGGCAGGTCCACGACGAACTTCATGCCCACGGCCCACTCGCGCCGCGCGTTGTGGCCGGGCATCCCCAGCGTCGCGTCGAGCTGGCGGCCCACCGCGCCGACCGGGCCGTCGCCGACCACGGTGAGCGCCGCCCGCACGTCCATGCCTGGCAGGTACGCGCCCTCCGGCTTCCCCTGCCGGTCCACGCCCTGGTCGAGCAGCCGGACGCCCGCGACCTTCCCCTCCTCCAGCAGGGCCTCGGCGACCGGCGTCGACGGCCAGAGCTGGACCGCCCCGGTGCCGAGCACCTGCGAGCCGGCCCACTGCATGAACTGGCCGATGGAGAGGATGAGGCCGTCGGACTTGTGCAGGAAGTCGGGGGTGTAGGGCAGCTCGACGGCGTCGTGCTCGAACCGGAGCGCGAAGCGGAACGCCCGCATCGCCGCCTCGCCGGCGCGCAGCGCGGCGGAGCGCCGGCTCGCGCCGACGGGGTCGAGGAGGTAGACGGTCTTCTCCTCCGTGACCGGCGTCGCCATGGGGATCTGGGCGGGATCGAGATCGGTGAAGACGGCGCGGATGCCGCGCGCCCGGGTGACGACCCCGGAGACGCCGAAGCCGATGTCGTCGGCGCGCTCGTAGCAGACCACCTGCAGCGGCATCCCCGGCGCGGCGGCGCTGTCGATGGGCTTCTCGGGCGCGGAGAGGCGCCGGGCGAGCACGGCGAGGAACCCCGCCATCGCCGGCCCGAAGCCGACGCAGGCGATGTCCACCGCCATCGACTGCCGCTCGGGGGCGGGGGCGCTCGAGGAGACGGTTTCCATCACGGACGCTCCGTGTCGGTTCGGCGGGGAAGGTCTCGACGCGTCAGGCCGGGTAGTCGAGCGCCTCGGGGATCATCACCTTCGAGAGCGCCTCGGCGGCGCGGTCGTGCGCCAGCTTCGCGCCGGTGAGGCAGCCGTCGAGCTTCACCCGGAAGGCCCGGAAGTCGGAGACGCCCTGGCACGAGGCGCAGGGGCCCTCCTTCTCCGGGTGTGCGTCGGCGACGTCCACCGCGCAGCCCGCGAGGCCGGGGATGATCCCCTCCAGCGCCTCGAGGTCCTGGGCCTGGTAGCAGGCCTTGAAGTCCTTCTCGTCCCAGGCCGGGTGGCGGTTGTAGCCGTAGACCAGCTCGGCACAGATGCGGCCCACCTCGCCCGCGGCGCGCATCGACTGCACGTGGCAGAGGTCGGTCATGAACTGGGAGAGGCCCTCGAAGCCCTCCGCCAGCGTGGGGTGGCCGGGGCCCTTCTCGTCGAGCTCGACCAGGTCGAGGATCTGCGCCCGCGAGGCGCAGAGCCAGGCGAGCGCGTCGGCGAGCGGGAAGGACACGCCCTGCCGCGGGCTCTGGTAGAGCTTCTCGCCGTGCGCGTCCCGCGCGGTGGCGAGGTGGCGCGTGGTCCAGAGCCAGGTCTGGAAGGCGGTGGCGAGCGTGCAGGCGCCGGTGCCCGGGCGCGTGGCCGCGATGTGCCGCAGCTCGCGGATCCAGCTCTTCACCTGGGCGAGGAAGAGCTCGTTCACCATCGTCACGGAGAGCTGGCGGCGCTGCACCGCCTCCGGCCCCTCGTAGGTGGCCTCGAGCTGCGCGTCCATCCACTTGAGCGGCAGGAAGCCGGGGCAGTCCTCGGTGATGCCGTACCCGCCCATGAGGGAGAGCGCCTCGCGCATCATGGTGGCGCCCTGGCCGGTGTTCCAGAGCTTGGTCGCCGGGCAGAGCACGTTCGCCTGCGCGTCGATGAGCGCGTAGCGGACCATCTCGTCCGCCTCGAGCTGGGCGATGCGCTTCTTCTCCTTCTCGCCCTGCGGGTGCGACTGGAGCTCGAGCAGCTCCATCGCGCTCTTCTCGATGAGGGCCATCCACTTCATGGTGGCCTTCATCCCGCTGATGTTCTGCGCGGCGAGGACCGCGTCCTTCTTCCGCTCGAGGGGGTCGACCTGGTCGAAGAGCCGCGCGGTCTGGAACCCGAGGGACGCGCCCGCCTCCCCCATCGCCCAGACCGACACCAGCCGGTGGAGCGCGTCCTCGCGCTGCTGGATGCCCAGCTCGTAGCGGAGGGTGCCGGGCCTGGCCTGCTCCGCGCCGCGGAAGCGCTGCCGCTGGTAGCGGATGACGGGCTCGACCGCGGAGAGGAGCTTCGCGGAGGTCATGACGCCCACGGTGACGCGCGTCCGCTTGAAGACCGCCTCGATCACCTCGGAGTGCGAGTGGTTCGGGACGATGACGCCGTCCTTCACCGTGTAGCCGCCGACGATGCGCGAGGCCGGGACCTTGAGGCTGAAGATCGGGTCGGAGGTGGACGAGAGCTGGTGCACCAGCTTCCTGGTGGGGGTGCCGCGGTCGAAGGTGCCCGGGTCTCCCTCCTCGAGGATCACCATGAGGCTGCCCTTGATGCGCGGGTCCGCCGAGTCGACCGCCGCGGTGACCACGTTCGCGAACCCCATGTTGGTGATGAACCGGCCGCGCTTCTCCACCTGCAGCAGGGGCTCTCCGCCGTCCTTCCACTCGGCGATGCGGACCTTGCCGTTGAGCATGCCGGTGTCCACGCCGACGTAGGGGATGGGCTCGGTGAGCGCGAACGCCGCGCGCATGGGCTTCCGCCCCTCCTCGGCCGCGCGGGCCGGCGAGGCGGCCGCCATGTAGCGGTGGTTCTGCTCGGGCGTGCCGCGCTCGTGGATGGGCGACAGGCCCAGGAAGCTGGCGAGCGCGCCGGTCGCGGCGCCCGCGTCCACCCAGGCCAGCTCGAAGGCGGTGAGGGCGAGGGCGAAGTTCTTCGGACCCTCGATGAAGCCGCCGTCCTCGGGGTCCATGTAGACGCCGGTGATGCCCGCCGCGTCGTAGTGCTCGAGCAGGGCGGCCTTGCGCGGCGTCCAGTCGTGCTCGTTGCGCGCGCCCTCGGCGACCAGCCGCGCCACCGGGCCGCGCGCCACCGCGCGGACCGACTGCACCAGCATCTGCAGGTCGTACCGGTCGCCGAACCGCCACATCACCTGGCGGGCGTCGTCGCCGGGCAACGTGCGGAGCGTCTCGGTCTTGGGCTGGGTCGCGGCATCGGCCATGGAGTTCCCCACGTGCGTGCGCACCGGGCGCCCGTCCGGGCGGCGGTCCCGCGCGTGCGGACCGGCCGGAACAGGTCGAAACCCGGTGCTTTGGAGGGCCGGAAACTAGCATCCCGGACCCCGCGGTTCCAACCCCTGGGCGGACGAAAGCCGCTCCGGGGGCGCTGCGGGTGACACGGCGCGTCAGCCTAGGGCTCTCCGCCGTGGCGCGCGCACCCGCTGCACCTCACCCGAACTCCGCCACCACCGGCGCATGGTCGCTCGTGCCGAACCTCGCCAGCACCTCGGATCGCGTGGTGCGGCGCGCCAGGTCGGCGCTCGCCACCACGTAGTCGATGCGCCAGCCGATGTTCCGCTCGCGCAGGTTCCTCCAGGGCGCCCACCAGGTGAAGAGCGCGTCGTTGGCCGGGTCCATCTCCCGGCCCACGTCGGCGAGGCCGTGCGAGAGGATCGCCTCGACGAGCGCCCGCTCGTCGGGGCGCTGGCCCACCGCGCCGGGCTTGCGCTCCTTGGCGTGGACGTCGCGGTCGGTCCGCGCGACGTTGAGGTCGCCGCAGAGGAGCAGCGTCCGGCCCGCGGCGCGCGCCTCCGCAGCCCAGCGCTCCATCGCCTCCAGGAACCGGAGCTTCGCCGGGAAGTCCTTCCCCCCGTTCGGGACGTAGATCGACGCCGCCACGACGCCGCCCACCTCGACGGTCACGGCGCGGGTCTCCAGGTCGAAGGCCGGATGCACGAAGGCCGGCGCCGCGGCCGAGGCGTCGCGGCGTACGAGCAGCCCGACGCCCGAGTAGGCGGTCTCGCCGTGCCACCGGCACCAGTAGCCGTCGAGGTCGCAGAGCGACGGGGGGACCTTGGCCGGGGGAGCCTTGATCTCCTGGAGGCAGAGGAGGTCCGGGCGCTCGCGCTCCACCAGCTCCAGCACCTGCGCCTCGCGGGCCCGGATGCCGTTCACGTTCCAGGTGACGACCTTCATGCGCCTCTTCTAGCGCGCCGGCGCGCGCGGGGGGAGCGGGTGGGCGCCGCTCCCACCGCCCTCCTGGCGTGCCACCGGGTGGGGTGCCGGCGGGTTTTGGACTATCATCCGTTCCCTGAACTCGCGACAGGAGCGCTCTCGTTGAGCGTCATCGAGGTGATCTCCCTGGGCACCCACGCCGTCGAGCTCCGAATGCCGCCCGTGTGGGACGCGGTCAAGTCGGCCTGGGAGCCGTGCCAGGCGACCCTGCGCGCGGCCGGCCTCCCCGACGACGAGATCTACAGCCTGTGCATGGTGGGGCAGGAGCTCCTGGAGAACGCCGTGAAGTACGGCGCGCACACCGCGGGCGAGCCGGTCCGCTTCGAGCTGCGCGTCAGCCGCGACGACGTGATCATCGAGGTGAAGAACTCCGTGGGGGTGGACCCGGTGCGCCTGCGGCAGTTCGACCGGGCCATCCAGTGGATCCGCGGGTTCCAGGATCCCTTCGAGGCGTACGTCGAGCGCATGAAGGTCGTCTCGGCGCAGCCGTACGCGCAGGGCCAGAGCGGGCTGGGGCTCACGCGCATCGCCTACGAGGGGCGCTGCTCGCTCGACTTCTACGTGGACGAGTCGAACACCCTGGCGGTGTCCGCCGTGTACCGGAGGTGAACTTGGCGCTGCGCCACCGCTACGCCGACAAGGAGCTGGTCATCGACGCGGCCGAGGACGCCGCCACGGTGCGGCTGACGTGGTCGGGGAAGAGCACCGAGCGCGAGCCCGGCCGGTTCCTGGTCCCCATCTTCACCGACGTCCTGGCGCTGGCGACCCCGGCCGGGAAGCGCATCGCCATGGACTTCACCGCGGTCGAGTACATGAACTCTTCGACGTTCACGCCCATCGTGAAGCTGCTCGACGAGGCCCGGCGCGCCGGCGTGTCCGTGCTCCTCGAGTTCGACGGCGCGCGCAAGTGGCAGGCGCTGTCCTTCAGCGCGCTGCGTGCGTTCGAGACCCCCGATGGCCGGATCGCCGTCCGCAGCCGGTGAGCTCGCCGCGGCGCCGCCGCCGCGGCTGACCGGGCGCCTGGAGCGCGGCGGGAAGTCGGCGCGCGCCACGGTCTGCGCCGCGAGCCGCGTCTCGCTCTGGGCCGCCTTCCAGGAGGCGCCGCCCGCCCACGGCGAGGTCTTCGAGCGGCTGCTGGTCGACCTCGAGGGCCGGAGCGCGGAGCTGACCCGCTGCCGGTACCACCAGGAGGCGGCGCCTCCCGGGTTCGCGGGCCGCCTGGTCTTCCTCGACGACGTCTACGACTGCCGGGCGCTCGTCTGGGAGTCACGGCTCGTCAACCTGCGGGCGTTTCTCGACAACGTCCCCCTGGTCCTGGCGCAGAAGGAGGGGATCCACGCGGAGTTCAAGGAGTTCGTGGCGGGCACGCTCTACGACCTGGGGGTCTTCAAGCGGTTCTTCGACGAGCAGGACCGGCTGCTGCAGGGCGAGCCGCCCGAGGTGGCCGCCGAGGCGCACGCGTCGCTCATCCGGACCGAGGGGCGCCGCTTCATGCGGCACCTCGCGGCCGCGGACGCGGAGCTCGAGGCGCTGGTGAAGGACTACACCAAGGAGGAGCACGAGCGGCACGGGTTCTACCTGCGCCGCGCCGCCTGGCCCTTCATCCTCGGCTCGGAGATCCACAAGCGCACCAACCTGAAGCCCCGCGGGTACGCCGGCGACGCCGAGATGATGCGGCTCATCTACGAGAACGCGTACGTGGGCCGGTACGTCTTCAACCAGCTCCTGCACAAGCACGCGGTGGAGATGCCCGGCGCCGAGGCGGTGCGGCTCCGCCGCGTGTACGTCTCGCGTGCCATCCGCGAGCTGCGCTCGCGCTTCCCGGACGCGGCGCCGTTCCGGTTCCTGTCGGTCGCCGCCGGCCCTGCCTGCGAGCTGCGGGACGTGATCACCACCGCGGAGGAGGCGCGGGTCACCGAGTGCGTGCTCCTCGACCAGGACGTCGAGGCGCTCGACGTCGCCCGCGACGAGGTGGCGCGCATCGAGGCGACGCTCGGCGCGCCGCTGCGCGTGCAGCTCGTCGCCGACTCGGTGCGGACCATGCTCCGCACGCGCGATCTCGCCGCGCGGCTCGGCACGCATCACCTCGTCTACTCGATGGGGCTCTTCGACTACCTCACGCCGCCGGTGGCGCGTGCGGTGCTGGCGCGGTGCTTCGAGCTGATCCTGCCCGGCGGGTCCTTGCTGGTCGGGAACTTCCACGTCTCCAACCCGAGCCGCGTCTGCATGGACTACTGGCTGGACTGGCCGCTGTTCCTCCGCACCGAGGCCAGCATGCTGGCGCTGGCGGACGGCCTTCCGGGCGCGCGGGCGTCGGTGACGCTCGACGAGATCGGGTGCCAGCTCTTCCTGCGCGTGGAGAAGCTCCCCTGAGCCGCCCCGCCGACATGTTCGCCGGCGCCCGCGGCGCCGAGCCCGCCGGGTTCAAGGCCTACTGCGACGGGCTCATCCACTCGTGGTCCGCGACGGTCGGCGCCCTCGCGCTGGCCATCAACCCGCTGTTCCTGGCGCTCGACTCCTTCACGATGCCGCCGGAGCTGCTCTCGCGGTTCGCGGTCTACCGCGCGGTGGTGACCGGGGCGACGCTCGTCCAGTTCCTCGTCATCCGCAAGACGCGGCCCACCCGCTGGTCGTTCCTGCACGGCTACGTCACCACCGCGCTCTTCGCGGTGATGATCAGCAAGATGACCGTGGACCTCGGCGGCTTCGACTCGCCGTACCACGAGGGACTGCAGCTCGTCATCGTCGGCGTGAGCGTGCTGCTGCCCTGGCGCGCCCTCCACGCCGCCATCAACGCGGTCGCGGTGGTCGCGGTCTACACGGCGCTGAACGCGCTGTACGGCGGGCCGTTCCACCTCCCCACCCTGGTCGCCAACCTCTACTTCCTGTGCTCGACCGCGGTGATCTCGGTGGCCATCAGCTACGCCCGCCACCGGCTCATCCGGAACGAGTACGCGCTGCGGGCCGAGCTGGAGGAGGCCAACGCCAACCTGGACCGGTCGCGGCACGAGCTCCGGGCGGCCCGCGACGCGCTCTGGGGAGAGATGGAGGTCGCCAAGCGCATCCAGACCGCGCTCCTGCCGGAGAACCGGCGCATCGGCGCCTACGAGGTCGCGGCGCGCATGCTCCCCGCCGCCGAGGTGGGCGGCGACTACTACGACATCATCGAGCTGCCCGAGGGCGACCGGAGCTGGATCGCCATCGGCGACGTCTCCGGCCACGGCGTCGAGTCGGGGCTGGTGATGATGATGACGCAGACCAGCATCCTCTCCCTGGCCCGCGAGAACCGGGAGCTGTCCCCGGCGGCCGTGTTCCGCGCGGTGAACGGCGTCCTGAACGAGAACATCTCCCGCCTGCGCACCGCCCGCTACATGACGCTCAACCTGGTGCAGCTCGCCGAGGACGGGCTGCTGGTGGCCGGCAAGCACCAGGACGTGCTGGTCTGGCGCCGGGCCACCGCGGAGGTGGAGACCGTCTCCAACGAGGGCTGCTGGATCGGGGTGGTGGACGACGTCGGCGCGAACGTGACCGACCAGCTCATCCGCATGGAGGAGGGCGACGTCGCGCTCTTCTACACGGACGGCGCCACCGAGGCGATGCGCGCGGACGGGGAGATGTACGGCGACCGCCGGCTGGCGGAGGCCCTGGCGCGCGTGGCGGTGACGCCGCTCGACGACGGCCTGGCCGCCCTCTTCGCGGAGATCGCCGCGTTCCAGGAGCGGCAGGACGACGACATCACGCTGATGCTGGTCCGCAAGACGCGCGACGCCGCCGCCCTGGCGCACCGGGCGCCGGGAGCCCGCTCCTCCGCGGCCTGAGGCGCCGGCGAGGGGAGGGGCGGCCGTCAGGGCTCGGCGACGAACTGCACCACCGGGCCGCTGCCGCTCTCGAACGGCCTGAGCGCGCGCCGGAGGGCGTCGAAGCTCATCGCCTGCCACTTCTGGCCGCCGTCGTACACCACGCGCATCCCCACCCCGTGGGCCTGCGTGGCCCGGATGAACTGGACGAGCGCGGCGATGGTCGAGGAGTTGAAGTACTCCAGCGTCTCGAAGCGGAGCTCGATGGAGCGGGCCTCCGCCTGGGCGTGCCGGAGGGTCGCGTCGAAGAGCGGGGCGAGGACCTTCCCCGCCTCGCGGCTGGCGCTCTTGCCGGTCATGCGGACGCGCAGGACCGCGGGCGTGGTCCGGTCGAGCTGTGCGCTGAGATCGCCGAGGACGAAGGTCTCCACCAGGGTTGCTCCTTCCCGAACCGTGGGAGCTGCAAGGATAGCAGGAACCGCTCGCGGCGCACGGCGCAGCGCGGCCTATCCGTAGAGCGCGCGCAGCGCGTCCACCCGTTGCCGGAAGCGCTCCGCCACGTCAGCCGGGGCGACGATGTCGGCGTCTCCGCCGAATCCGAGCACCCAGCCGTAGAGGTAGTTCCCCGGCGTCGCGGACGTCTCCAGCGTCGCGCTGCCGTCCGGCGCCCGCTCGACGGCCGCCGGCCAGCGCTCCCGGGCGGCGCGGACCGCCGCGCCGGTGAAGCGGATCCGGACCCGGCGCTCCCGTCCGGAGTCGAGGTAGAGCGGCCCGCGCGCGTAGCGCGAGACCGGCGGCCCGCGGTGCTCCCCGAAGACGCGGTCCCCGGGCCTGACCGCCACGATCCGGTCGAGCCGGTAGAGGTGCTCCTCGCCCTTCTCCACGTTCCAGGCCGCGAGGTACCAGTCGCGGTCCCGGGAGAAGAGGACGCGCGGCTCCAGGACCCGCCGCGCCAGCGTTCCGGTGGACTCGGCGCGGTAGTCGATCTCGATCTCGACGCGGCGCGCGATGGCGTCCTCGAGGGCGCTCGCCCACTCGCCCGGCGGCGAGGTGGAGAGGTCGGTGGCGCGCGCCAGCGCGTCGGCCTGCGCGCGGAGGTGCTCTGGCGTGGCGCGCCGGAGCTTGCGGAGCGCCGACTGCACCGCCCGCCCGCCGTCCCTCTCGAAGGGCCGGAGCGCGGCGGCGAGGACGGCCCCCTCGGCCAGCGAGAGCGGGGGAGGACGCGCGAACCGCATCGCGTCGTCCACGCGGAGGCGATCTCCCTCGACGGTGACGTGGAGGGTGTCGGGGGCGGAGGGGAGGAGCGAGACGCCCTCCTCCAGCGCCTCGACGTCGCGCCGGACCTCCTCCTCGGAGCGCGCGCCGCCGAGCGCCATCGCCTGACGGAGCGACAGCCCCGGCTTGCCGTCGCGCTCGGCGCGCCAGACGTGGGGGATGACCAGCAGGATGCGGCGAAGCCGCCGGAGCGCGGCGCTCACCGGACCGCCTCCTGGCGCGCCGCCGCCCGGACCGGGCGCAGCTTGCGGAGCATCTCGCGGGCGATCACGCGCCCCTCGTCCGGCTCGACGATCTCCGCCTCGGGGCCCCAGGCCAGCACCTGGCGCACCAGCCCCTCCAGGTTGCGCACCGTGAGGGCCGCCCGGCAGGCGCCCTCCCCCTCCGCCGTCACCTCGGCGCCGCGGAGGAGCCTCGCCGCGATGCGCGCCAGCGACCCCCGGAACCGGACCACGGCGCGCGCCGGCTCGTGGAAGCGCCAGTCCCACGGCTCCTGCCGCGACCAGACGCGGACGTCGAACCCGGCCGGCACCTCGAAGTCCGGCCCCTTCGCCCGGCGCGGATCGAGGCGCATCTCCAGCACGCGGCGCAGGTAGAAGATGCGCGGCGAGCGGCGGTCGTGGCACCACCCCACGAAGATCCACTCGCCGCGCCGGTAGGCGTAGCCCCAGGGATCGACCTGCCGCTCGGTATGGCCCCGGTAGGTGGACGCGTAGCGCATCCAGATGCGCTTCCGCCGGGCGCAGGCGTCGGCGACGAGGTCGAGGCGCGCCCGGAAGGGCCCGCCCCCGTCCGCGGGCTCCAGCTCCGGCTGGAAGGCGCGGGGCGGCACCCCGGTCCCGGCCACGAGCTTGCGGAGGGCGGTCTCCAGGTCGTCGCGGAGCGGGTGCGCCGTCCGCAGCGCGGCCTGGCCGGCGAGCCAGATCACGGCCGACTCCTCCGGCGTGAGGTCGAGGCGGGGGAGGTAGCAGGAGGTCGGGTCGATGGTGTAGGCGCCGCGCTCGTCCAGCCCCTCGACGAACCGCACCGCGAAGCCGAGCGCCTGGAGCGCCTCCTTGTCGCGCGTCCACCGCTTCTCGGCGGCGTCGGGCCGTCCGCCGTAGTCCCCGGGGAACTCGGCCTGGAGCTGGGCGAAGGTGACCGGCTCGGCGTCGGAGAGGAGCCGGGCCGCCACCGCGAGGAGCCGCCGCTCCGCGCCGCCGCGTCCGGAACCCTTCCGGCCGCGCGCGGGCGCGCCGCGGCGCGCCCCCGCCGCGGGGGACCGCCGCCCGCCACCCGGGGTCTTCCTCTTGGTCGCCATGGGAGCACCGAGTCTACCCTGCCGCGGTCCGCGTTGGGCGCGCCGTGGCGGCCGGCGGGACCCCTGCCCGGCGACCGCCCGTCACCAGGCCCGGTCACGCGAAAGCCTGGCGAGCGCCGGGCGCCGGGGGAAGACTGGCGGGCCGGCGCCATCGTTCACCGGGGCGCCTCGCGTCCGGGAGGCAGCGCGTGAACTACCGCAAGCTCGGCTGGAGCGGCCTCGAGGTATCGGAGATCGCCCTCGGCTCCTGGCTCACCTACGGCGGCGGCGTACCGCGCGCGCAGGCGGAGGCCTGCGTGCGCCGCGCCCTCGACCTGGGCATCAACTTCATCGACACCGCCAACGTGTACGCGCAGGGCGCCGCCGAGAGCTTCCTCGGCGAGGTGCTGGCCGGGGTGCCCCGCGACGAGGTGGTGCTCGCCACCAAGCTCTACTTCCCCATGTCGCCGACGGACCGCGGGCTCTCCGCCGGCCAGGTGCGCAAGCAGCTCGACGCCTCGCTGCGGCGCCTGCGCGTGGACCACGTGGACCTCTACCAGTGCCACCGCTTCGACCCGGAGACGCCGCTCGCCGAGACCCTGGGCGCGCTCACCGAGGCGGTGCGGGCCGGGAAGGCGCGGCACATCGGGTTCTCGGAGTGGACGGCGCCGCAGATCCGCGAGGCGCTGGCGCTGCCCGGCGAGCGGTTCACCTCGAGCCAGCCGCAGTACTCGATGCTGTGGCGCGAGCCGGAGAAGGAGGTCTTCCCGGTCTGCGCCGACGCCCGGATCGCCCAGATCGTCTTCTCGCCCCTCGCCCAGGGCGTCCTCTCCGGCAAGTACCGGCCGGGCCAGCCGCCGCCCGCGGGTTCCCGCGCCACGAGCGAGCGGATGGGCGGGTTCATCGGCCGGTGGCTCGGGGACGAGGTGCTCGGCCGCGTGGCGCGGCTCGAGCCCATCGCGCGCGAGTTGGGCATCACCCTGTCCCAGCTCGCGCTCGCCTGGGTGCTGCGCCGCACCGAGGTGGCGTCGGCGATCGTCGGGGCGAGCCGCCCGGAGCAGGTCGAGGAGAACGCCCGGGCGTCGGGCGTGAAGCTCGATGCGGGGGTGCTGGCCAGGATCGACGCGGCGCTGGGGGCGGGGTAGGCGGTCCGGGCCCGTGGTCGTGGTCGCGGTCGTGGTCGTGGTCGCGGTCGCGGTCGTGGTCGTGGTCGTGGTCGCGGTCGGGGTCGCGGTCGTGGTCGCGGTCGTGGTCGAGGTCGAGGTCGCGGTCGGGGTCGCGGTCGCGGTCGCGGTCGGGTTCGCGATCGGGGTCGCGGACCTGGTCGCGCCCGGCATGGGCAAGCTCGTGCCGGCTTCGCCGTCACTGCGCTTGCCTCCTGTGTGTCGGGCCGGGCGCGACAGCGCTTGTCGTATGGCTTCTCTGCTGACAGTGGGTGCGGCGCTTGCCTCGCTGTCGTGCATCGTGCGGCTCCTTCCCTCGGGTGAAAGGAGCCGAACGATGCACTCCAACCTCGAACCCGCTTCTTCCTCCTCACCCGTCCTCCCTCACCACCGCCTCCTCGCCTTTGCGCTGCTCGCGACCTGCTCCTCGCCGTGATCGCCTCTGCCATCCGCGACGCGAAGCTCCGCGACGAGGCGCTCCGCTCCGCCAAGTCCGCTTGCCTCAACACCGCCGAGGGGGCTGGGCGCGTGTCGCGGGCGGACAAGGCGCGCGCCTTCGCCATCGCCCGCGCGGAGGCGGTCGAGGCCGCCGCGGCAGTGGAGATCGCCGCGCTCTGCGGCGACGCCTCGCCCGCCGCGGCGCGCGAGGTGGCGCGCCGGGCGGACCGGACGGTGGCGCTCCTCACGCCGCTCGCGCGCTGCCGCCCATGAGGCCCCGGAGCATGCGGCGGAGGCGAAGGCCGAGGGCCTGGACCTCCGCCGCGGTGCCCGCGTCGAGGGCGCCGATGGCGGCGGCGAGGTCGCAGGCGGCCACGGCCTCGTGGAGCGAGCCGTCGGCCTCGGAGAAGTACTTGCGGCGCATGGCGGGGCGGTCGCCGGGGAGCCCCTCGCAGAGGCAAAGGAACGCGCTCTTGGCCGCGCGGGTAGCCTGATCGCGAAGCTCGGCATCGGCGATCCCGGCCCCGTGGACCAGGGCCGCCAGCTCACGAGCCACGCGGTAACAATCGAGCTTCTGGAATGGAAGAACGTTCTCGGTATGCGTCGTCATCGCAGCCTCCTCGCAAGAGGAGGGAGGCTGCGATGACGACGCAGGCGAGGTTCCAGACAAGAGCAACCGAGGTCGGGGTCAGGAAACATCATGCTGCAG
>Ga0335085_10009978_pt1 | contig 14255 bp, 13 predicted proteins | sample Lox_Sample_45_FD_206712 | JGI IMG/M metagenome (GOLD analysis project Ga0335085, IMG submission 206712) | Soil microbial communities from Loxahatchee National Wildlife Refuge, Florida, United States - Lox_Sample_4.5 | ecosystem: Environmental > Terrestrial > Soil > Wetlands | place: USA...
GCGCGCGCGAAGGCGAAGGCCGCGCAGTCGCTCGAGTCGCTGGTGCGCCTGCAGCCGAAGACGGCCTGGGTCGAGCGCGACGGGCGCCTCGCCGAGGCCGATATCTCGACGCTCGGGCCCGGCGACGCGTTCGTCGTCCGGCCCGGCGACACGATCGCGCTCGACGGTCGCGTGGTCGAGGGCGAGACGCAGGTGAACGAAGCGATGCTGACCGGCGAGTCGATGCCGGTCGAGAAGGCGGCCGGCGCGCGCGTCTTCGCCGGCACGGTGAACGGCATGGGCTCGGTGAAGTGCGTCGCCACCGGCGTGGGCCGCCAGACCGTGCTCGCCGGCATCATCCGGCTCGTGGCCGCGGCGCAGGCGTCCAAGCCCCCGGTGCAGCGGCTGGTGGACAAGGTCGCGTCCGTCTTCGTGCCGGTCGTGGTCTCGGTGGCGGCGGTGACGCTCGTGGCCTGGTGGTGGGCGACGGGCACGTTCGCCGATGCCCTGATTCCCGCGGTCGCGGTGCTGGTCATCGCCTGCCCTTGCGCGCTCGGGCTCGCGACGCCCACGGCGCTCATGGTGGGCGTCGGGCGCGCCGCGCGCGCCGGCATCCTGATCAAGAACGCGTCCGCGCTCGAGGGCGCCGAGAAGCTTGACGCGCTCGTGCTCGACAAGACCGGCACGCTCACGCGGGGCGAGCCGGCGGTGACCGAGGTGCTGCCCGAGCCCGGCGTCGCGCGCGCGGCGCTGCTCGCGACCGCGGCCGCGCTCGAGGCGCGCTCCGAGCACCCGCTCGCGCGCGCGGTGATGCGCGCCGCCGAAGGCGCGCCGGCGCCGGTCGAGGCCTTCGCCGCCGAGGGCGGCCGGGGCGTCTCCGGGACGATCGCGGGCGAGCCAGCGCGGCTCGGGTCGCCCGCGTTCCTCGGCCGCGATGCGCCGTCGCTTTCGGGCGCCACGATGCTCGGCGTCGAGCGCGGCGGAAGACTCCTCGGCTGGATCGCGCTCGCCGACGAGCTGCGCCCGAGCACGCCGGCGGCGCTCGCGCGGCTGCAGGCGATGGGCGTGGAGCCGGTCGTGCTCTCGGGCGACTCGCCGGCGGCGGTGGAAGGCCTCGCGGCGCGCCTCGGGATCCGGCGCTGGCAGGGCGGCGTGCTGCCGCAGGGCAAGGCCGACGAGGTCGCGCGGCTGCAGAGGGCAGGCCGCCGCGTCGGCATGGCCGGCGACGGCGTGAACGACGCGCCCGCGCTCGCGCGCGCCGACGTCAGCTTCGCGCTCGCCGGCGGCACCGGCGCCGCGATCGAGACCGCCGACGTGACGCTGATGCACAACGACCTCGCCGGCATCGCCGACGCGATCGCGCTGTCGCGCGCGACGCTGGCGAAGATCCGGCAGAACCTGTTCTTCGCGTTCGTGTACAACGTGCTCGGCATTCCGCTCGCGGCGGCCGGGCTGCTCAATCCCGTCATCGCCGGGGCCGCCATGGCGCTCTCGTCGGTGTCGGTCGTGTCCAACTCACTCCTGCTCAACCGATGGAAACCCTTGACCTCAAGATCGAAGGCATGACCTGCGGCGGGTGCGTGAAGAGCGTGACCCGCGTGCTGACCGGCATGGCGGGCGTCTCGTCCGCGGACGTGTCGCTGGAAAAAGGCCGCGCGCGCGTGACGTTCGACCCGGCGCGCACCGGCGCCGAGGCGATGAAGCAGGCCGTCGAGCGCGCCGGCTACAAGGCGGCGTGAAGCCGTCGCTCGCGCCCGGGCTCGCGGGCGAGCGCCGCCTCGTCGTCGACGAGGCGCGCTGCATCGCGTTCATGGGCCCCGAGAACGCGGTCTACGCGACGCCGCAGATGGTCAGCGACGTCGAGTACGCGATCCGCGACTTCCTGCTCGCGCACCTCGATCCCGGCGAGGACAGCGTCGGCACGCGCGTCGTGATCGACCACCTCGCGGCGACGCCGCGCGGGCTGCCGGTGACGATCCGCTACGAGGTGGCCGCGGTCGAGGGCCGCAGCGTGCGCTGCACGTTCTCGGTGCGCGACCCGGTGGAGGAGTGCGGGCGCGGCGAGCACGTGCGCTTCGTCGTCGACGTCGCGAAGACGCGCGAGCGCCTGGCGAAGAAGCGCGCGCGCGGCGGCTAGTCGGCCGGCGTCCAGCCGCCGCCGAGCGCCTTGATCAGGTCGACGCTGAACGCGAGCCTGAGCTGCCGGTAGCGCACGAACGCGAGCTCCGCGTCGTTGGCGGTGCGCTGCGCGTCGAGCACCTCGAGGTACGGCGAGTAGCCCGACTTGTAGCGCTCGCTCGAGAGCTCGAGCGCGGCGCGGGCGGCGTCCAGGCGCTGGCCGATGTCGGCCTCGGCGCGCGCCGCGAGATCCAGGTTGACCAGCGCGTCGGAGGTTTCGCGGAACGCCGACTCGATCGAGCCGACGTACTGCGCGAGCGCCTGCTCGCGCACGGCCGCGGCCTCGTCCACGCGCGCGCTGCGCCGGCCGGCGTCGAAGATCGGCAGCGTGAGGCTCGCGCCGAGCGTCCAGATGCCGGCCCCGGTCGACAGCAGGCTCGAGAGCTCGGCGCTCTGCGCGCCGAGCGCGCCGGTGAGCGAGATCGTCGGAAACAGCGCGGCGCGCGCGACGCCGATCTGCGCATTCGCGGCGACCAGCACCTGCTCGGCGGCCTGGACGTCGGGCCGCCGGTCGAGCAGCGCGCTCGGCAGGCCCGGGGGCGGCGTCGGCGGCAGCGGCAGCGCGAACAGGTCGCCCGGCGCCACCCGCAGGTCCATGCGGCCGGTCAGCTGGCCGAGCTGGTGCTCGACCAGCGCGCGCTGGCGCCGCGCCTCGAGCAGCTGCACGCGCACGTCGGACAGCGCCGCGCGGGCCTGGTGCACGTCGAGCTCGGGGGCGAGCCCGGCCTGCAGCCGCGCCTGCGCGATCTCCAGCGAATCGGCGCGCGTGCGTACCGAGGCGTCGAGCGCCGCGATCTGCGCGTCGAGCGAGCGCAGCGCGAAGTACGCCTGCGTCGTGGCGCTCGACAGCGTCAGCGCGACGACCTCGCGCGAGAGCCGCGAGGCGGCGAGGCTCGCGCGCGCAGACTCGCTCGCGCGCGCGACGCGCCCCCAGAAGTCGATCTCGTAGCTGGTGCCCGCGACCACCCCGTGCTGCGTGCGCTCGAGCGGCGGCACGTTCGGCGGCGAGATGCGCGAGCTGACGCGGTTGCGCGTCGCCGTGTAGCCGCCGATCACCTCCGGATAGCGCGTCGCGTCGGTCTCGGCGAGCACCGCCTCGGCTTGGCGCACGCGCGCGGCCGCCAGGCGCAGGTCCATGTTGTTGCTGCGCGTCGACTCGACCAGGGAGTCGAGCAGCGGGTCGCGGTACAGCGTCCACCACGCCGGGATCGGGGCCGTGCCCGCGCTTGCGGCCGCGGCATACTCGGCGGGCATCGGCACCTGCGGGCGCTCGTAGTCGGGCCCGACGGTGGTGCAGCCGGCGACGAGCGCGGCGGCGACGGCGAGCGCGCGCTTCATCGCGCGGCCCGCTCCGGGCGCGAACGCGGCTTGCGCCGGCGCGCCACGAAGACGAAGAACAGCGGCACGAACAGCGTCGCGATGAACGTGGCCGCGAGCATGCCGCCCACGACGCCGGTGCCCATCGAGCGCCGCGCGCCCGCGCCGGCGCCGCTGGCGAACATCAGCGGCATCACGCCGAGCACGAACGCGAGCGAGGTCATGATGATCGGCCGCAGCCGCAGCCGCGCCGCGTGCAGCGCCGCCTCCATCGCGTTCTTGCCCTCGAGGAAGCCTTGCTGCGCGAACTCGACGATCAGGATCGCGTTCTTGCCCGAAAGGCCGATCAGCACCACGAGGCCGATCTGGAAATAGATGTCGTTCTCCAGGCCGCGCAGCGCGACGAAGCCGAGCGCGCCGAACACCGCGAACGGCACCGCGAGCACGACCGCGAGCGGCAGCAGCCAGCGCTCGTAGAGCGCGGCGAGGATCAGGAACACCATGACGATGGCGAGCCCGAACGCGATCGCCGACTGCTGGCCGGTGCGCTTTTCCTGGAACGCCTGGCCGGCCCAGGCGATGCCGTAGCCCTCGGGCAGCGTCTTCGCGGCGACTTCCTCGACCGCCCTGATGGCGTCGCCCGAGGACACGCCGGGCCGCCCGCTGCCGAGAATGCGCGCCGAGACGAAGGTGTTGAAATGGTCGATCTGCTCGGGGCCGGCGACGCTCGCCATCGTCAGCAGCGCCTTCAGCGGGATCATCTGGCCCGAGCTCGCCGATCGCACGTAGACCGCGCCGAGGTCCTCGGGGCGCTGCCGGAAGGGCGCGTCGGCCTGCATCTGCACGCGGAACGTGCGCCCGAACTTGTTGAAGTCGTTCACGTACAGCACGCCGACCGTGCTCTGCAGCGCGTCGAACACGTCCTGGACCGGCACGCCGAGCGAGAGCGCCTTCTCGCGGTCGACTTCGATCCTCAGCTGCGGCGAGGTCGGGCGGAAGAAGGTCGCGATGCCGGTAAGCCGCGGGTCCGCGCGCAGCGCCTCGACGAACGCCTGCATCGTCGCGTAGAGCTTCTTCGGGTCGGCCTCGGTGCGGCCCTGCAGGTTGACCTCGAACCCGCCCGCGGTGCCCAGGCCGCGGATCGGCGCCGGGTTGAACACCAGCGCCACGCCGTCGCGCAGCGCCGAGACCTGGGCGAACAACCGCCGCACGATCGACGGCGCCGGCGAATCGGGTCGCGCGTCCCATTCCTTGAGCGGGAAGAACATCGTCGCGGCGTTGGTCTTGTTGCCGCCGCCGAGGAAGTCGAAGCCGTTGATCGCGAACACGTCCTGCACGCCGGGATCGGCCTGCGCGATGCGGCTGACCTCGGCCGAGACGCGCCGCGTGCGCTCGAGCGTGGCGCCGTCGGGCAGCTGCACGTGCCCGTACAGGTAGCCCTGGTCCTCGGGCGGCACGAAGCTGCCCGGCACGCGCAGGAACATCGCCAGGCAGGCGCCGATCAGCGCGAGGAACAGCGCGCCCGCGAGCACGCGGTGCCGCAGCAGGAACTCGACGCCCTGCAGGTAGCGCTTCGTGAACCAGGCGAAGGCGACGTTGAACGGATGGAACACGCGGGACTCGTGCTCGCCGGGCCGCATCAGGATCGCGCACAGCGCCGGCGACAGCGTGAGCGCCATCAGGCCCGAGATCACCACCGCGATCGCGAGCGTGACCGCGAACTGGCGGTACAGCGCGCCCGCGATGCCGCCGAGGAACGCGACCGGCACGAACACCGCGCACAGCACGAGCACGATCGCGATCACGGCGCCCGAGACCTCGTCCATCGCCTCGAGCGCCGCCTCGAACGCGCCCATCCTTTCCTCGCGCATCAGGCGCTCGACGTTCTCGATCACGACGATCGCGTCGTCGACGACGATGCCGATCGCGAGCACCAGCGCGAACAGCGTCAGCGTGTTGATCGAGAAGCCGGTCAGCCACAGCCCGGCAAAGGCGCCGATCAGCGACACCGGCACCGCGATCATCGGGATGATCGTCGCGCGCCAGGTCTGCAGGAACAGGAACACGACCGCGAGCACGAGCAGCGCGGCCTCGAAGATCGTCTTGTTCACCTCTCGAATCGAGGCGCGCACGAAGCGCGTGGTGTCGAACGGGATGCTGTACTCGACGCCGTCGGGGAAGCCGGGCGCGAGCTCGCGCATGCGCCGCTCGACGCGCTCGACGACGTCGAGCGCGTTGGTGCCCGGCTGCAGGTACACGCCCATGCCGATCGTCGGCTTTCCGTCCAGCGTGTTCGCGGTGTCGTAGTTGAGCGCGCCGAGCTCGATGCGCGCAATGTCCTTCAGGCGCAGGATGCTGCCGCCCGGCGCCGTGCGCACGACGATCTCGCCGAACTCCTCGGGCTCGACCAGGCGCCCGCGCGCGGTGACCGTGTAGACCAGCTTCTGCCCCGGCGGCGCGGGGTCCGCGCCGATGCGCCCGGCCGCGTACTGCGCGTTCTGCGCGCGCAGCGCGTCCGCGACGTCGCCGGGCGTCACGCCCAGGCGCGCCATCTTCGCGGGGTCGATCCACACGCGCATCGAGTAGTCGCGCGCGCCGAATACGGTCACGTCGCCCACGCCCGGCAGCCGCTTGAGCTCGTCGACGATGTTGAGCGAGGCGTAGTTCGACAGGAACAGCGTGTCGCGCTTCTCGCCGGGCGAGTTCAGCGTCACCACGACCAGGATGTCGAACGAGCGCTTCTGCACGATGACGCCGTTGCGGCGCACCTCGTCGGGCAGCCGCGGCAGCGCGCGCTGCACGCGGTTGTTGACGTTGAAGATCGCCTGGTCGACGTTGGTGCCGGGCTCGAACGTGCCGATGATCGAGAGCGACCCGTCCGACGACGAGCTCGAGTTGAAGTACGACAGGTTCTCGACGCCCGAGAGCTGCTCCTCGATCGGCGCCGCCACGGTGCGCGCGACGGTCTCCGCGCTCGCGCCGGGATACGTCGTGTTGATGATCACCGTCGGCGGCGCGATGTCCGGGAACTGCGCGATCGGCAGGATCTGCGAGGCGACCAGGCCCGCCAGCACGATGACGATGGCCAGCACGCCGGCGAAGACGGGCCGGTGGATGAAGAAGCGCGAAAACATCTAGCCGGGCTTGCCGACCTGCACCGGTGCGCCCGGGCGGACCCGCGCGAGGTTGTCGACGATGACCTGCTCGCCCGCCTCGAGGCCCTCGAGCACCACCCAGTCCGCGCCGACCCAGGCGCCGGCCCGGATCGGGCGCGCCGCGGCCTTGCCGTCGGGCCCGGCGACGTAGACGAAGCGCCCGGACTCGCTCTGCAGCACCGCGGCCTGCGGCACGACGATCGCGCTTTGCGTGCCGGCGATCACGCGCACGTGGACGAACTGGCCCGCGAGCAGCGCGCCCTCCGGGTTGGGCAGCTCGGCGCGCATCTGCACGGTGCCCGTCGGGCCATCGACGGTGGAGCCGGCGAAGTTCAGGCGCCCCGCATGCGCGTAGGCGCGGCCGTCGGCGAGATCGAGCTTCACCTGGATCGCCTTGGCGTCGCCGCGGCGCAGGCGCGCGTACTCGGCCTCCGACAGCGCGAAGCGCACCCAGATCGGGTCGCTGCGCGTGATCGTGGTGAGCAGCGCCGAGTCGGCGTTCGGCTGCACCAGCGTGCCCACCGACTGCAGCGCGCGGCCCGTGACGCCGCGGATCGGCGCACGCACCGTGGTGTAGGACAGGTCGAGCTCGGCCTGCCGCAGGCGGGCCTGCGCGAGCTGCACCGCGGCCTCGCTCTGGCTCGCGGTGGACGCGGCCTCGTCGGCCTCCTTGCGGCTGATCGCGCGCCGGTCGGCGAGGCCCTGCAGCCGCTCGAGCTCCTGGCGCGCCAGCGCCTGCCGCGCGGTCTCCTGCGCGAGCACCGCCTTCGCCTCGGCGAGCGCGATCTCGTACGGCGCGCGCTCGATGCGGAACAGCGGCGCGCCCGCCGCCACGGCGTCGCCCTCGCCGTAGAGCTGCGCCTCGACGATGCCCGGGACGCGCGCGCGCACCTGGATCTCGCGCGAGCCCTCGGTGCGCCCGACCGCCTCGAACGCGACGGGCACGTCGCGCAGCATCGCCTCGACGGCGGTGACCGCGACCGCGGGCGGCGCCGCGGGCTTGCCGGCCGCGGCCTTTTCCTGCGCGCCGCCGCGCTCGCAGCCCGCCAGCGCGGCCAGCCCTGCGGCCGCGAAGGCCGCGAAGAAGTATCCCGTCCTCATGGTCGATAGGCCCTGAGAAAGCAATCGACGATCCGCTCGGCGCGGCCGCGCTCGGCGGCGCGCCCGCGCGGCACGCCGAACAGGCGCTTCATGCGCTCCTGGCCGACCAGCATGCCGAGCAGCATCTCGGCGGCGAATTCGGGATCGGCCCGGCGCAGCTCGCCCGCGGCCATCGCCTGGCGCAGGCGCGCGGCGAGCCCGCGCTGGGTCTCGCCCGCGCTCGCGGCGAACATCGAGCGCGCGAGCGCGCGAAAGCGCGGCACCTCGGGCACCAGCGCGCGGAAGATCGCGATGCCCTGCGCGCCCAGCGCGCGCCGGCGGTACGCGAGCGCGAAGCGCGTCAGCGTCGCGCGCAGCGGCTCGCGTCCCGGCTCGCGCAGGGCGACCAGCACGTGCTGCGACAGCCCGCGTGCGACGTCCTCGAACAGCTGGTCCTTGCTCTCGAAGTGGTCGTAGACCGACTGCTTGGCGACGCCGGCGCGCTCGGCGATGCCGTCGATGCTGGAGCGATAGCCGCGATCGAGGAACGAGCGCGTCGCCGCCTCCAGCACGCGCTCGCGGCACATCGGCTTCATGCGTCCCCATCCCCAAAAGTAGACTGCGCAGTCTACCAGAGCCCCGTGCGATACTCCGGGCGCCATGGCACTGCTGGAGGGGGATCGGGCGCTGGTGACCGGGGCCGCAGGCGGCATCGGGCGCGGCATCGCCGAGGCGCTTGCCGCCGAGGGCGCGACGGTGCTCGGCTCCGACCGCGCCGATTGCGACCTGTCGCGGCCCGGCGCGGCCGCCGGCCTCGCCGAGCGCGCGATCCGCAAGCTCGGTCGCGTCTCGATCTTCGTGCACGCGGCGAGCCCGCGGCGGCTGGAGTCGCAGACGCCGCTCGAGGTGACCGAGGCCCAGTGGCGCGAGATGCTGGAAGTGAACCTGAACGCGGGGTTCCTGCTCGCGCAGGCGCTCGGGCGCCACATGCGCGGCGAGGGGATCCGCGGCCGCGTGCTCTTCGTCACCTCGCTGCATGCCCACTCGCCGCGGCAGCTTGCGCACTACAGCGCGTCGAAGGCCGGGCAGACCATGGTCATGAAGGAGTTCGCCCGCGCGCTCGGACCCGACGGCATCCGCGTGAACGCGATCGTGCCCGGCGCGATCCCCGGCGGCGGGTTCGAGGCGCCGGGCGCCATGGCGCAAAGGATCCCGCTCGGGCGATTCGGCACGCCCGCCGACGTCGCCGCGATGGCCGTGGCCGTGCTCTCCGAGCGCTTCGGCGCGTACGTGACGGGCGCGTCGATCGTCGTCGACGGGGGCCTTGCGCTGCATAACTGGATCGATCGCGCCTGATCCCGTACGGTGGGCCTGCGGCCCACCCTACAATGCGGCATGGACTTCGCGTTCACCGGCGAGCAGGAGGCGATCCGCGAGGCGATCGCGAAGGTCTGCGCGCGCTTCCCCGACGAGTACTGGCTGCGCAAGGACCGCGAGGGGGGGTTCCCGGACGAGCTGCACCAGGCGCTCGCGAACGACGGCTGGCTCGGCATCGCGATGCCGCAGGCCCACGGCGGCGCGGGGCTCGGCATCACCGAGGCCGCGGTGATGATGCAGGCGATCGCGCAGTCGGGGGCGGGCTTTTCCGGGGCCTCGGCGGTGCACATGAACATCTTCGGCCTGAACCCGGTGGTGGTCTTCGGCAGCGACGAGCAGAAGGCACGCATGCTGCCGGGCCTCATCGCCGGCCGCGAGCGCGCCTGCTTCGCGGTCACCGAGCCCGACACCGGGCTCAATACGCGGAAGATCAAGACGATGGCGAAGCGCGAGGGCGGGCGCTACCTCGTCTCGGGCCAGAAGGTCTGGATCTCGACCGCGCAGGTCGCCGAGAAGGTGCTGCTGCTGACGCAGGCCGAGGCCGGCCTCACGCTCTTCTACACGGACGTCGACCGCCGCTATGTCGAGGTGCGCGAGATCGAGAAGATGGGCCGCAAGGCCGTGGACTCGAACCAGGTCTTCTTCGACGGGCTGCCGGTGCCCGTGGCCGATCGCATCGGCGAGGAGGGCCGGGGATTCGAATACATCCTGCACGGCATGAACCCCGAGCGCATCCTGATCGCGGCCGAGAGCGTGGGCCTGGGTCGCTGCGCGCTCGAGCGCGCGGCGAAGTACGCGAGCGAGCGCATCGTGTTCGACCGGCCGATCGGCAAGAACCAGGGCGTCCAGCACCCGCTGGCGGCCAACTGGATGGCGCTCGAGGCGGCCAACCTCATGGTGTTCAAGGCGGCCTGGCTCTACGACCGCGGCCAGTCGTGCGGCGCCGAGGCGAACGCCGCCAAGTACCTCGCCGGCGAAGCCTGCTTCGACGCGTGCCAGCAGGCGGTCATGACGCACGGCGGCTTCGGCTACGCGAAGGAGTACCACGTCGAGCGCTACCTGCGCGAATCGCTCGTCGGGCGCATCGCGCCCGTGTCGCCGCAGATGATCCTGTGCTTCATCGCCGAGCGCGTGCTCGGCCTGCCGAAGTCGTACTAGCGCGTCCACGAATTCACGCCGCGCGCGCGGCGTGACATTTCGCCGCACGCCGTTTTCCCGCGCGTCCCGTTTCGCAAGAAAGGGTCAGGAATTCGCGCATTCCTCCCTGTGTCGGCGAGCGGCGACGCATTAGATTTCGCTCGCCAGCGCCGGGGTTCCGGCGCGTGAAATTTGACACGCAGGAGGAAGTCATGAAAGTACGTCGCATGCATCTCGCGATCCTGGCCGCGTTCGCGGCCTGGGGTGTCGCCGGCGCGGTACAGGCCGACGACGAGATCGACACGCCCCACAACTCGGTCGCCACGGCGCAGATCCTGACGATCGGCGCCGACGGCAGCGTGACGATCAACGCCAACATGGGCCTGGGCGAGGGCGACACCTACGCCTTCGACGCCAAGGCGGGCGACGTCGTGACCGTCGACATCGACGGCGGCGTCAAGGCCGGTGCCGGCAGCGTCGACCTGTTCGTCTCCGTGCTCGACGCGACCGACCAGCACAAGGTGCTGCGCGACAACGACGACTCGCTGCTGCCGATGCTCGACGACGGCTCGATCTCGCCGTTCGACCCGTACCTGCAGAATGTCGTCATCCCCGCGGACGGCCGCTACTACGTGGTCGTCAGCGCGCTGCCCAACACGGTGGTCGACGGCGGCGGCCTGACGCCGGGAACCGCCAGCAACCCGACCGGCAGCTACACCATGATCCTGACCGGCGTCACGCCGCCGGCGCCAGGTCCGGTCACGCCGCCGCCCCCGCCGCCGCAGGTCGATACGCAGCAGATCAGCATCGACATCGAGCCGGGCCGGCGCAAGGTTGCGCTGATCGACCCGAAGTCGCGCCACGTCATCCCGGTCGCGCTGCTGTCGTCGAAGGATTTCGACGCGACGATGGTCGATCCCCAGTCGCTGACGTTCGGCCGCTCGGGCGACGAGGCGAGCCTGAAGGGCTGCAATGCGCGCCCCGTGGACCTCAACCACGACGGCAAGCCCGACATGATCTGCAATTTCGCCAACGACATGGCCGACTTCGAGATGAGCGATCGCGAGGGCGTGCTCAAGGGCCGCACGCGCGACGGCGTCGAGTTCGAGGGCCGCGGGCCGCTGAAGGTCGTGTCGCTGAAGGCACGCTGGCACCGCAACCGCTGGGGCGAGTGGAGCTGCCGCCAGGACGACGATGCGCCCCGCCACACCGGCGGCCACGACCGCGACGACCATCGCCGCGGGGGGCGGTAATCGATCCAGCGTCCGGAGGCGACCGGGGCGCCGGCCCAAAAGCCGGCGCCCTTTTCTTTTGCGCGCGCCAGGTCAGCCCCGCAGGAAGGGCTCCAGCCGGCCGAGCACCTCGTGCGGCGCCTCCTCCGCGAGGTAGTGACCCGAATCCACCGGGCCGCCCGTCACCTCGGCCGCGCAGTAGCCGCGCCAGGCCGCGAGAGCGTCGTACCAGGCCTCGATCTTCGCCTTGCGGCCCCAGAGCACGAGCATCGGACACCGGACCTTCTCGCCCCGCGCGCGGCTGGCGCGATCGTGCTCGAGGTCGATCGTCGCCGCCGCGCGGTAGTCCTCGCACATGCCGCGGATCATCTCGGGGCTGTGGACCGCCTTCAGGTAGTCGGCGAGCGCCTCGCGCGCGAAGAAGTCGGGCGGCTTGGGCTCGCGCGAGGTGTGCGCGCGCCACCACGCGTCGGGCGCGGCGCAGATCACGTTCTCGGGAAACGGGTGCGGCTGCGCGAACCAGAACCAGTGGTAGTACCCGAGCGCGAACGCCATGTCCGCGCGCTCGAAGTGCTCGAGCGTGGGGATGATGTCCATGACGCAGAGCTTCTCGACGCGCCCGGCATGGTCGAGCGCGAGCCGGTGGGCGACACGCGCCCCGCGGTCGTGCGCCGCGACGGCGAAGCGCCCGTGGCCGAAATGCGACATCAGCTCCGCGAGGTCCCTCGCCATCTCGCGCTTGGCGTAGGGCGCGTGGTCCGGCGTGGCCGGCGGCTTGAACGAGCCGCCGTAGCCGCGCAGGTCGGGGCAGTAGACCGTGTGCGTCTTCGCCAGCGCCGGCGCGACCTTGTGCCACATCGCGTGCGTCTGCGGGTTGCCGTGCAGAAGCAGCAGCGGCGGGCCTTCGCCGCCGCGCCGCAGGCGCAGCGCGCCGCCGGCGACCTCGACGTGCTCGAGCGCGAATCCGGGGAAGAACATGCGGGTCATTATGGCTAAAATCCCGGTTCCTTCCATCGGTGGAGGAGGAGGCCGTCATGAACCGCGACGAATACGTGCAGAAGCTCAAGACGCAGCTCGACCAGTGGAACGCCGAGGTCTCGAAGTGGGAGGCGAAGGCGAAGGAGTCGCAGGCGCAGGCGAAGGCCGAATACGAGAAGCAGCTCGGCAACGTGCGCGGCAAGCGCGACGAGGCGATGTACCAGATGAAGCTGCTGCAGAACGCGTCGATGGATGCCTGGCAGGACATGATGCGGGGCGCCGACGACGCGTGGAAGAACATGCAGGAGGCCTTCAACCGGGCGAGGTCGCACTTCGAGAAGAAGTAGATGGGCGCCTTCGATCTCGCGGGCAAGGTCGCGCTTGTCACCGGCGGCAACGGCGGCATCGGCCTGGGCATGGCCGAGGGGATGGCCGCGGCGGGCGCCGACCTCGTGATCTGGGGCTCGAACGCGCAGAAGAACGCCGCGGCCGAGGCGCGCCTGAAGCAGCACGGCCGGCGCGTGCTCGCGCAGCGCTGCGACGTCGCCGACGAGGCGCAGGTCGAGGCGAGCTTCGCGGCCGCGCTGAAGGCGATGGGCCGCGTCGACGGCTGCTTCGCCAACGCGGGCGTCAGCCAGGAGCGCGCGCCGCTCGCCGAGCTCGAGACGAAGGAGTGGCGCCGCGTGATGTCGGTCAACCTCGACGGCGCGTTCTACACGCTGCGCGCGGCCGCGCGGCACATGGCCGCGCGCGCGAAGGCCGGCGACGCGGGCGGACGGCTGGTCGGCATGGCGAGCAGCGCCGCGATCCACGGCGCCGCGCGCGCCGCGAGCTACGCGGCGACCAAGGGCGCGATGCTGACGATGATTCGCGCGCTCGCGGTCGAGATGGCGCGCTACCGGGTCACGGCCAACTCGATCCTGCCGGGATGGATCGAGTCGGACATGACGGCGCGCGCGATCGGCGACGAGAAGTTCGCCGCCGCGGTGCTGCCGCGCATCCCGCTGCGGCGCTGGGGGACGAAGGAGGACTTCGCCGGGATCGCCGTCTACCTGATGAGCGACGCGAGCGGCTACCACACCGGCGACTCGTTCGTCATCGACGGCGCCTACACGATCTTCTGACGTGAGCGGCGACATCCATCCGATCGGCCGCGGCTTCGCGTTCGCGGACTTGAAGGTCGGGCAGCGCTTTCGCACGCACCGGCGCACGATTTCCGAAGCGGACGTCGCGGCGTTCGTCAACCTGACCTGGCTCACCGAGGAGCTGTTCGCGGTCGCGGACGACTCGCAGCGCGCGATCAAGGGCCGCGCGGTGCCCGGTGCGCTGGTCTACGCGTTCGCCGAGGGGCTCCTGCTGCCGTCGATGCAGGACACCGGGCTTGCGTTCCTCACCGCGACGCTCGAGGTCAGGGGTCCGACCGTGGTCGGCGACACGATCCGCGTCGAGGTCGAGGTCACCGAGGCGCGGCTGACCTCGAAGGGCGACCGCGGCCTCGTGCGCTTCGCGAACCGGGTCGTCAACCAGCGCGGCGAGACCGTGCTCGAGTACAACCCGCTGCGCATGCTGAAGCTGCGATGATCGACCACGTCGACCACATCGTGCTCACGACCCGCGACCTCGCGGGCTGCATACGCTTCTACACGGAGGTGCTCGGGATGAAGCTGGAGTCGTTCCGTACGCCGACCGAGACGCGCCAGGCGCTCAGGTTCGGCGACCAGAAGATCAACCTGCACGAGTGGGGCAGGGAGTTCACGCCGCGCGCGCACGTCGCCGCGCCCGGCACGCTCGACCTGTGCTTCATCGCCTCGGTGCCGCTCGA
>Ga0335085_10009979_pt1 | contig 14254 bp, 14 predicted proteins | sample Lox_Sample_45_FD_206712 | JGI IMG/M metagenome (GOLD analysis project Ga0335085, IMG submission 206712) | Soil microbial communities from Loxahatchee National Wildlife Refuge, Florida, United States - Lox_Sample_4.5 | ecosystem: Environmental > Terrestrial > Soil > Wetlands | place: USA...
CGAACCACCTGCTCGACCACATGCAGGACCTGCGGCTCCGCGAGGGGTTCACCCCGGTCGAGGAGGGCATCTTCACCCGCGCCCCGAACCACCTCGAGGTGACGTTCGTCCCGGTCTAGGGGAGCATGCCGCGGGACTCGAGGAACTCCACGACCGCCTGGGCGGACTGCTCGGCGGTGAGCGCGGCGGTCTCGAGCCGGATCTCGGGGTGCTCGGGCGCCTCGTAGGGCGAGTCGATGCCGGTGAAGTTCTTCAGCTCGCCGGCGCGCGCCTTCCGGTAGAGGCCCTTCGGGTCGCGCTCCTCGGCAAGCGCGAGCGGCGTGTCGACGTGGACCTCGATGAACTCGCCCTCGGCGAGGAGCGCGCGCGCCATGCGCCGCTCGCTCGCGAACGGCGAGATGAACGCGACGATCACGATCAGGCCCGCGTCGACCATCAGCTTCGCGACCTCGGCGACCCGGCGGATGTTCTCGACCCGGTCCTCGTCGGTGAAGCCGAGGTCCTTGTTGAGCCCGTGACGGACGTTGTCGCCGTCGAGCAGGTAGGTGTGGCAGCCGAGCGTATGCAGTCGGCGCTCGACCAGGTTCGCGATCGTCGACTTGCCGGCGCCCGAGAGGCCCGTGAACCAGAGGACGCACGGCCGCTGCTGCTTCGACGCCGCGCGCGCGGACTTGTCGACGTCGAGCGCCTGCCAGTGGACGTTCTGCGAGCGGCGCAGCGCGAACCGGAGCAGCCCGGCGCCGACCGTCTGGTTCGTGATCCGGTCGACGAGGATGAAGCCGCCGGTGTCGCGGTTCTCGGTGTACGGGTCGAAGGCGATCGGCTCCGAGAGCTCGATCGCGCAGACCCCGATCTCGTTCAGGTCGAGGTGCGTCGCGGCGACGTGCTCGAGCGACTCGAGGTTGAGCTTGTACTTGAGCGGCGCGATCGTGGCCCCGACCGTCCGCGTGCCGGCGCGCATGAGATAGGTGCGGCCGCGCAGCATCGGCTTCTCGTCCATCCAGACGATCGTCGCCTCGAACGAGTCTGCGACCTCCGGCGGAGCGCCGGTCTCCGCGATCACGTCGCCGCGGCTGACGTCGATCTCGTCGCTCAGCACGAGCGTGACCGCCTGGCCGGCGACGGCTGTGTCCAGGTCGCCGTCGTAGGTGACGATGCGCGAGACGCTCGACTCGATCCCGCCGGGGTAGATGCCGACGCGGTCGCCGGCGCGAACGGTGCCCGACGCGATCGTGCCGGCGAAGCCGCGGAAGTCGAGGTCGGGGCGGTTGACCCACTGGACGGGGAGCCGGAACGGCTTGCGCTGCATCCGGGTGCCGTCGACCTCGACGCTCTCGAGGTACTCCATCAGCGAGGGCCCGTCGTACCACGGCATCGACGCGCTCCGCTCGACGACGTTGTCGCCGCGGAGGCCGGAGACGGGGATGCAGGTGACGTCGAGGCCGAGGCCGGCCGCGATCTCGCGGCAGCGCCGCTCGATCTCGCGGAACGGCGTCTCCTCGTAGTCGACCAGGTCGAGCTTGGTGACGACGAAGGCGGCGTGGCGGATGCCGAGCGCGGAGACGATGAACGTGTGGCGTCGCGTCTGCGTGACGACGCCCTTGCGGGCGTCGACGAGGACGAGCGCGCAGTCTGCGGTCGAGGCGCCGGTGACCATGTTCCGCGTGTACTGCTCGTGCCCGGGCGTGTCGGCGACGATGAAGTTGCGCCGCTCGGTCGAGAAGTAGCGGTAGGCGACGTCGATCGTGATTCCCTGCTCGCGCTCCGCGGAGAGCCCGTCGAGGAGCAACGCGAAGTCGAGCTCGCCCCCCTGAGTGCCGATCCGCCGCGAGTCGGACTCGAGCGCCTCGAGCTGGTCGTCGAAGAGCTTCCCCGACTCGTAGAGCAGGCGGCCGATCAGCGTGCTCTTGCCGTCGTCGACGCTGCCGCACGTGATGAAGCGCAGCAACTCCTTGTGCTCGCGCTCGCGGAGGTAGGCCTCCATCTCGACGGGCTGGACCTGCTCGCTCAGAAGTATCCCTCCCGCTTCTTCTTCTCCATCGAGCCCTCGCTGTCGCGGTCGATCACGCGGCCCTGCCGCTCGGAGACCGAGCTCGTCAGCATCTCACGGATGATCTCGGGCACCGTCTGCGCGTCGCTCTCGACCGCGCCCGAGAGGGGATAGCAGCCGAGCGTCCGGAAGCGGACGCGCGCCATGACCGGCTGCTCGCCCGGCGCGAGCGGCATCCGCTCGTCGTCGACCAGGATCAGCTGCCCCTCGCGCTCGACGACGGGGCGCTCCTGCGCGAAGTAGAGCGGCACGATCGGGATCGCCTCGCGGTGGACGTAGTGCCAGACGTCGAGCTCCGTCCAGTTCGAGAGCGGGAACACGCGCATCGACTCGCCCTGCTGCTTGCGCGCGTTGTAGAGGCGCCAGAGCTCGGGCCGCTGGTTCTTCGGGTCCCAGCGGTGGCCCTTGGAGCGGAACGAGAAGATACGCTCCTTCGCGCGCGAGCGCTCCTCGTCGCGCCGGGCCCCGCCGATCGCCGCGTCGAAGCCGTACCGGTCGAGCGCCTGCTTCAGCGCCTCGGTCTTCATCACGTCGGTGTGGACGGCGGAGCCGTGCGAAAACGGGCCGATCCCCTGCATGACGCCTTCCTGATTGATGTAGACGAGGAGCTCGAGGTCGTCGGAGCCCGCGATCTCGTCGCGGAACGCGTACATGTCGCGGAACTTCCAGGTCGTGTCGACGTGGAGGAGCGGGAACGGCAGCTTCCCCGGGAAGAACGCCTTGCGCGCCAGGTGCAGCAGCACCGAGCTGTCCTTGCCGATCGAGTAGAGCAGCACCGGGCGCTCGGCCTGCGCGACGACCTCGCGCATGACGTCGATCGCCTCGGCCTCCAGGCGGTCCAGGTACGAGAGCGCGCGCATGCCGACCAAGCTAGAGAAGTTGTCGGTTGTGCGGCCGGGTGGTTGACGAACGGTGGTAGACGTAGGGCCGTGAGGTTCGAGGGGAAGAACGCGATCGTGACCGGTGCGGCGAGCGGCATCGGCGCCGCCACCGCGCGCCGGCTGGCCTCCGAGGGCGCCCACGTCGTCGTCGCCGACTTCAACGAGACCGCCGCCCAGGCGGTCGCGGCGGAGATCGGCGGCACCGCAGTCCGCTGCGACGTGACCTCGCGCGAGGACGTGGAGGGCGCGGTTGCGCGGACGGCCGAGCGCGGCTCGGTCGACATCGCCGTCTGCTGCGCCGGGATCATCCGCGACAACCTGCTCTTCAAGATGACCGACGAGGACTGGGACGCGGTCATCGACACACACTTGAAGGGCACGTTCTTCACCGTCCGTGCGGCCCAGAAGCACATGGTCGAGCAGAAGTCAGGGAAGATGGTCCTCGTCTCCTCGACCGGCGCCCTTGGCAACCGTGGCCAGACGAACTACTCGTCGGCGAAAGCAGGGCTGCAGGGGATGACGAAGACGCTCGCGATCGAGCTCGGCCCCTTCGGTGTCAACGTGAACTGCGTCGCGCCGGGCTTCATCGCGACTGCAATGACGCAGCAGACCGCCGACCGGCTGAAGATGCCGTTCGAGGAATTCAAGAAGATGGTCGGCGACCAGGTGCCGCTGAAGCGGGTCGGGGAGCCTGAGGACGTCGCGGGTGCGATCGCGTTCTTCTGCAGCGACGACGCGGCGTACGTCACCGGTCAGGTGCTGTACGTGAGCGGCGCCCCGTAGGCGGGCGGCTCAGGCGACGACGGGGAGGTTCGTGCCGGTGGCGTGCTGGAACTGGGTCATCGACATGACGTCGTACGACGGCGGGGCGACGATCGGCTCCACGGCCTGGTCGAACCCGGCGAGCGTGAAGTCCATGCTGAGCGCCATCGGCGGCTGCCCCGGCAGGCGGAGCGTGAACGCCTCCGTCACCTCGCGCATGTAGCCGTTCCCGTCGACGTCGAAGCGGGTGTTCGCGGTGATGTTCAGGAGACTCGCCGGCGCGTGCAGGTTCTGGACGAGCTTCTGGAACTGCGGGTTGGTCGCCATCGCCTTCCGGAGCGGGATCTTCGCCGTGTAGCGGGTGACGGCGACGCCTTCGTCGACGCCCGAGCCGGCCTCCCGGATGTCCTGGAGCGCCTGGGTGCCCCCGGCCCCGCCGAGGCTCCACGGATCCACACCGAGTGCGCTCGAGGCGTTCTCGACGATCCACGGCTTGATGCCCTTCTTGCGCGCGGCCGGCGTCGACAGCACGGCCAGATGCACGTAGGCGTGCGCGCCGACCATGAGCACCTTCTCCGTGCCGAGACCGGGGCTCATCTGGGACAGGTCCATGTCGAGGGAGGCCTGATGGCGTGCCGGGAGCTCCGTTCCGGTCGCGGCGAGGCTGAAGCTGTTGCCGCCCTCGCGGATCGACATCGTCATCCCGATCCGGACGCTCTTCACCTTCGTCATCTGCTGCTGGGCCTGCGCGAGTGCGTCGGCGGGGGAGGGCGACGCCGGGTGGGCCGCTGCGGTCGCGGCCAGGCCGGCGAGCGCCACAGCAATGCCTGCCCCCCGTGTCATGACTTCATCGTCCCGGTCGCGACGGCCTACGTCAAATTCGCCCCCCGTCCGAGGGATGGGTCGCGCCCTCTTCGCCGGCGTGGTCCGGCTCAAAAACGCAGGGAGCGCATGATCTCCAGCACGTCGGCCGCGGAGACGTGCGACTCGGCGCGCTTGTACGTGGTGAACGTGTAGTAGGCGCTGCCGTGCTCGATGCCGTAGACCCAGACGATGCCCGGCTGGGGCGGCCCGTAGAGGGCGTAATGCACGTGCGCGACGATCGCCACCGCCCGGCCGGCAGGGAGCTCCACGGTCGCGGTGTCGATCGTCGCGTGCGGATCCTGGCCGAGGACGATCTGCCGGATCTTCGCCGTGAACTCGAGCTCGAAGAACTTCGGCGCGGGCGCGGGCGTCGTGCGCTGCACGTCGAACTCGGTGACCAGGTTGGGGCTGAAGGCCTGGTACGCGAGCGGCCCGGTGCCGAAGGACTTCCCGCTCCAGCTGCCCGGGAGCACGAACGAGAGCGGCAGGCCGACCGGCTGCACGCGTTGCGACGGCGCTGCAGTCGCCGCCGCGACCGTGCCGAGCGCGAGCACCGAGAGGCCCCAGGCCCTGCCGGCCATCACCGCTCCTACCGCCGCGTGCCGGCCAGTCCGGACACGTCCGAAGCCGACGTTAGCTGGTCGGTAAACACAACCACACTCTACCCCCAGGCGCGGGTTGACCTGGCGGGAACCGCGGTGGAAGAATCGCGAGATGTTGCGCCCCTGGCTGGTGATGGTGCTCCTGGTGCTTGCTCTTGCTGCTGCCGGACAAGCGGTCAGCGCCGCGCCGCAGCCGTTGCCGCTCACGGCCCGGGTGACCACCCGGGATGAGCTCCCCGGGTTCACGCCCGCGCAGGTCCGAACGTTCACGACTCCAGCCGCGTTTCTCGCCGCCTACCAGACCGAAGAAACCCCGGCTCAAAGGTCGGCGTGGATCGCGTTGCTGAAGCGGGAAGCGCTCGTCGCCGTTGCGACGGAGGACCTCCAGGGTACGTCCAACGGAACCTGGGGAGGGCTCTCGTGGGCGATGGAGCTCGGCTCGGCGGCCGATGCGCGCTCGGAACTTCTCCAGGAAGTACGCAGCGACGAAAGTCACGGCCCGGCAGCCCGATTCGACGTCACCGGGATTCCCGACGCCTCTGCGTTCCACGAGGGAACCGGCGCGGGTGGCGGCGACAACATCTTGTTCTCCGACGGGCGATTCCTCTACTTCGTCGGCGAGGGCTGGAACACCAGCCCCCGGCCGGCCCGCGCCGCGTTGATCGCCGCGGCACGCTCCCTGTACAGGCGAGTCCACGGCCACCCCGTGGCCTAGACCTTCGCGCACATCGCGCGGGGAACCGATCCGATCATGCCGCTCGACGAAGACCTGATCGCGATGCTCGAACGCGGGGGCGTCGAGTTCCGCCTCACGCACCACGACCCGGTGACGACGAGCGCCGAAGCTGCCGCGCTTCGCGGTGTCGGCCTGAACACGGGCGCGAAGGCGATGCTCGTCAAGGGCAAGAGCGGCTTCGTCCTCGCCGTCCTCGCCGCCGACCGGAAGGTCGACTGGAAGCGGCTCGCGCCGCTCGCCGGAGGGAAGGGCGCGCGCTTCGCGAACGACGACGAGCTGCGCGAGGTGACCGGCCTCGCGAAGGGCGCGGTGCCGCCGTTCGGCAGCCTGTTCGGCCTCCGCACGCTGTACGACGAGAGCCTGCTCGAGGTCGAGACGGTGAACTTCAACGCCGCCTCCCGTACTGCCTCGGTCAGCATGCGCCGCGACGACCTGATCAGGATCGGCGGCGGCGAGGTGGCGGCGTTCTCTACGGGGCCGTAGCGGCGAAGATCTGGAACGCGATCGGGAAGCGCGACAGCCCGCCGTCCACGCGGAAGCGCGACATGTAGCGCTTCGCCGCCTCCATCGCCTCCTCGAGCCGCTCGTCGGGCACGCCCATGGACGAGAGCTGCAGCTCGTCGAGCACCGTCTCCTCGGGAACCTCGGGCGTCAGCTCGTGCGGCGTCCGCCGCACGTCGACGAAGCCGGCGTCCTCGAGGATTCGCGCCGTCCGCGCCGCATCGCCCAGAGCGAACGGCCCGGGCGGGACCTCGTCCGGCTCGCGGGGCGGGGGAGGCGGCACGAACGGCTTGACCGCCTCGTAGAAGAACCACGGGTTCGCGTCCAGCGGCTGCCAGCAGGCGAAGACGAGCCGGCCGCCGGGGCGCAGGTGCGACCGGATGTTCGCGAACGCGGCGACCGGATCCTCGAAGAACATCACCCCGAACTGGCTCATCGCCGCGTCGAACGGCGGCCCGTCGACCGCGTGGAACTGCGCGTCGCCGAGCACATACGCCACGTTGGCGACGCCCGCCGCCGCGCGCCGCTCCTCCGCGAGCCGCCGCAACCCCTCCGAAAAGTCGAGCCCCACGACCGCACCGTCAGCCCCGACCGCCGCCGCGGCGGCGAGCGCCGAGCGGCCGCCGCCGGTGCCGACGTCGAGGATGCGCTCGCCGTGCTGCGGCGCCAGCGCCTCGAGCAGGAGCGGCGTGACGGTGTCGGTCAGCCGCTCGCGCTTCGGCCACACCGAGTAGCGCCGCTCGTCGTTCCACCGCTCGCGCTCGGACTCGTTCGGCATCAGCGCGCCTCCCCGCGTGGATCCTCGTCGCCGCCGGCCTCGCCCTCGAGCCGGCAGATGACCTGCCCCGTCGTCACGGCCTGGCCTGCCGTCACCGACAGCTCGCTCACCGTGCCCGGATGCGGGGCGTGGATCTCGTTCTCCATCTTCATCGCCTCCACGATGCAGATCACCTGGCCCGCCTTCACGGCGTCGCCGTCGGCGACGTTCACGACGAGCACGGTCCCCTGCATCGGGCTCACGATACGGTCGTGGCCGACGCCCAGGCGGCCGTTCAGGCCCCGCTCGTGCCGGCGCCGCGCCAGCTCGCGCCACGGCGGCTCCGGCTCGACCACGCGCACCTCGGTCCGCTTCCCGTCGATCTCCACGAAGGTGACGTGGTCGACGAGCTGACCCGCGGGCCGCGCCGGCGGCTCGGGCGGCGTCAGCTCCGCGGCCTGCTTCGCGAGCAGCTCCGACTCGACGAGGCCCTTGCACGTCGTCGCCTCGACGAAGCACGGGTTCGAGAGCAGGGCGCGGTGGAAGCCGAGCAGCGTCGTGACGCCGCCGATCTCGAACTCCTCGAGCGCGCGCAGCATCCGCCGCCGCGCGTGCTCGCGGTCGACGTCGTGGACGATCAGCTTCGCGACCATCGAGTCGTAGAGCTTCGGGATCTCGCTGCCCGCCGTGACGGCGGAGTCGACCCGCACGCCCGGTCCTCCCGGCTCTCGGTAGTGCGTGATCCGCCCGGGCGTCGGCAGGAAGCCCTGCGCCGGGTCCTCGGCGTTGATGCGGCACTCGATCGCGTGCCCGCGCAGCTCCACGTCCTCCTGGCGCACCGAGAGCGGCTCGCCGAGCGCGATCAGGACCTGCTCGCGCACGAGATCGAGCCCGGTCACCTCTTCGGTCACCGTGTGCTCGACCTGGATGCGCGTGTTCATCTCCATGAAGTAGTAGGAGCCGTCGGGGTCGAGGAGCCCCTCGATCGTGCCGGCCGAGCGGTAGCCGGCCGCCCGCGCGGCGTCGACTGCGATCTGCCCGATCCGCGCCCGGAGCGCCGCGTCGACCGCCGGCGACGGCGTCTCCTCGACGAGCTTCTGGTGGCGTCGCTGCATCGTGCAGTCGCGCTCGCCGAGGTGGATCACGTTGCCGTGCGCGTCCGCGAGCACCTGCACCTCGACGTGCCGCGGGTCCTCGAGGTAGCGCTCGACGTACACCGCCGGGTTGCCGAAGTACGACTGCCCCTCGCGCCGTGCCGCGGCGAGCGCGGCCTCGACCTCGCCGGGCTCGCGCACCACCTTCATGCCGCGCCCGCCGCCGCCGGCGGCGGCCTTGATCAGCAGCGGGTAGCCGACCTCCTCGCCGAGCGCGAGCACCTCCTCGGCCGACGCCGCCTCGCCGGTCATGCCGGGGATGATCGGCACGCCCGCGGCCTGCATCGCCTGCCGCGCGCGCGTCTTCTCGCCCATCAGCTCGATCGCCGCCGGCGGCGGCCCGATCCAGACGAGGCCGGCGTCCTCGACCGCCTGCGCGAAGCCCGCGTTCTCCGCCAGGAAGCCATAGCCGGGATGAACTGCCTCGGCCCCCGAGCGCGACGCCGCGTCGAGCAGGCGCTCCACGACGAGGTAGCTCTCGGCCGCCGGGCCCGGGCCGACGTGGAACGCCTCGTCGGCCTTCGTCACGTGCAGCGACGCACGGTCGGCGTCCGAGTACACGGCGACCGACGCGACGCCGAGCTCGCGGAGGGTGCGGAAGATCCGGATCGCGATCTCGCCGCGGTTCGCCACGAGTATTTTCCGGAACATCCGCTAACAGGGTCGACTTGTCGCTGCCGGAAAATACTCGTGTAAATGTGAAATTTCAAGATCAGCTTTCAGCACTTCCGCCCGCCTCCATCCGAACTCGCGTCCACCTTCGCCGGCGGAAGTGGTCAAAGCGGGATGTTCCCGTGCTTCCGCTCGGGGCGCGGCTCGCGCTTCTCGCCGGCGGTTCGCAGCGCGTCGATCAGCACCGGGCGCGTACGGCGCGGCTCGATCACGTCGTCCACGTAGCCGCGCTCGGCCGCCGAGTAGGGGTTCGCGAACCGCTCGCGGTAGTCCGCGATCAGCTCCTCGCGCCGCTCGCTGCCGTTCTCCGCCAGCTCCGAGCGGAAGATGATGTTCACGGCGCCCTCGGGTCCCATCACCGCGATCTCGGCCGTCGGCCAGGCGAAGTTGAAGTCGGCGCGGATGTGCTTCGAGCTCATGACGTCGTAGGCACCGCCGTAGGCCTTCCGCGTGATCACGGCGAGCTTCGGCACGGTCGCCTCCGCGTACGCGTACAGGAGCTTCGCGCCGTGCCGGATGATGCCGCCCCATTCCTGCGACGTGCCCGGCAGGAACCCCGGTACGTCGACGAACGTGACGAGCGGGATGCCGAAGGCGTCGCAGGTGCGAACGAACCGCGCCGCCTTGCTCGACGAGGCGATGTCGAGCACGCCGGCGAGCGAGTGCGGCTGGTTGCCGACGATCCCGATCGGCTGCCCTCCGAGGCGCGCGAAGCCGCAGACGATGTTCTCGGCGTAGAGCGGCTGCAGCTCCAGGAAGTGGCCGTCGTCGACGACCGCCGAGATCACCTGCTTCATGTCGTACGGCTTGTTCGGGTTGTCCGGAATCAAGCTGTCGAGCTCCGGCGACTCCCGGTCGACCGGGTCGGTCGGCCGCTCGCGCGGCGGCGGCTCGCGGTTCGACTGCGGCAGGAACGAGAGCAGGTAGCGCGCGTCCTCCAGGCACGACTCCTCGTCGGGGGCGACGAGGTGCGCGACGCCGGACTTGGTCGCGTGCGTGTCCGCGCCGCCGAGCTCCTCGAACGTCACCTCCTCGCCGGTCACGGTCTTCACGACGTCGGGGCCCGTGATGAACATGTACGACGAGCCCTCGACCATGAGGATGAAGTCCGTGATCGCCGGGGAGTAGACGGCGCCGCCGGCGCAGGGGCCCATGATCAGCGAGACCTGCGGGATCACGCCGGAGCACTGGACGTTGCGCCAGAAGATCTCGGCGTAGCCGGCGAGCGAGACGACGCCCTCCTGGATCCGCGCGCCGCCCGAGTCGTTGATGCCGATGACCGGGCAGCCGTACTTGAGCGCCAGGTCCATGACCTTGCAGATCTTCTCCGCGAAGACCTCGGAGAGCGAGCCGCCGAAGACGGTGAAGTCCTGCGAGAAGACGAAGACCTTGCGGCCGAAGATCGTCCCGTAGCCGGTGACGACGGCGTCGCCGTACGGGCGCCGCTCCTGCATGTCGAACTGGAACTCGCGGTGGCGGACGTAGCGGTCGAGCTCGACGAACGAGCCCGGATCGCACAGCCGCTCGGCCCGCTCGCGCGCGAGCAGCTTCCCCTGCGCGCGCTGCCGCCCGACGGCCTTCTCGTTGCCCGCGTGGAGCGACTGGTCGCGCAGCTCCTCGAGCCAGCGCAGCTTCGCTTCGGTACTGTCGTGCAGCGGTGTCGTCTCTTCAGGGCTCACGCGAAAGGCAGCATACGGGCAAGCAGACCGGTCGAATTTCTACCGGACGGCTGGTAGATTTCCGCGCGTGAAGATCGCCGTCTGCGTGAAGGAGGTGCCGGACTCCGCGAGCAAGCGGATCGATCCCGGAACGCTCCGCCTCGATCGCTCCGGCGCCGCGACCCTGAACGAGTTCGACCTGAACGCGGTCGAGGAGGCGCTTCGGCTGAAAGAGGCCGCCGGCGAGGGCGAGGTGGTCGTCGTCTCGATGGGGCCGGAGCGCTCGCTCGAGTCGCTGCGCAAGACGCTCGCGATGGGCGCCGACCGGGTCGTTCTGGTCGCCGACGACGCCGCCGGCGGTGCCGACCTCGTCACGACCTCGCGCGTCCTCGCCGCAGCGCTCGAGCGCGAGTCGCCGCGCCTCGTCCTCTTCGGCCAGCAGGCGTCCGACTCCGACGGCGCCGTCCTCTGGGCGGCGGTCGCCGAGCGGCTGCGGCTTCCGGTCGCCTCGCAGGCCTCGGAGGTGCAGCTCGCGGGCGACACCGTCACCGTCAAGCGGCAGACCGAGTACGGCTACGACCGGATCGAGACGCCGCTGCCCGCGGTCGTCGCGGTTTCGGACGCGATCAACGAGCCGCGTTACCCGTCGCTCAAGGGGATCATGGGCGCGAAGTCGAAGCCTCAGGAGGTCGTGACGCTCGCCGACCTCGGGGTGGAGAACGGCGATGCGAAGACGAAGGTGGTCGGGCTCAACCCGCCGCCGCCGAGGGGAGACTCACGCAAGCTGGAGGACGACGGCTCGGCCGCCGAGCAGCTCGTCTCGTTCCTGCAGGAGCGGAAGCTGCTATGAGCCGTAGGCTTGCCGGAGGCTCCATGAATGCCCCGAGTTGCCAGGCAGCGGGCTGTTGTACGGAGGCGCCGGCTTGCCCGGCGCCGGAGCAGGACGGCAGGGCATGAAGACGCTCGTCTTCCTGGAGCACCACGGCGGTGACCTGACCAAGAGCTCGCTGGGCGTGCTGACGAAGGCGCTGCAGCTCGGCGGCGAGGTCTCCGGCGTCGTCGCCGGCTCGGGCGTCGGCGGCGTCGCGGCGCAGGCCGCGGGCGCCGCCGCGGTCTACGTGGCCGACGACTCGCAGCTCGCCGCGCCGCTCCCGCAGCCGCGCGTCGACGTGCTCGCCGGCCTCGTCCGCGACCAGGGCTTCGACACCGTCCTCTTCGGCGCGAGCGTCCTCGCGGCCGACGTCGCCGCCGGCCTCGCGGCCCGCCTCGACGCCGGCCTCAACTGGGATCTCGTGGATCTCGTCGAGCAGGGCGGGGAGCTGGTCGGCAAGCGGCCGGCGCTGGGTGACTCGGTCTTCGTCGACGTCGGCTGGGTCTCGGAGCCGCGGCTCGCGCTCTTCCGTGCCGGCAGCTTCGAGCCCGCGCTCTCCGGCGCGCCGCCGGCGACGACGCCGGTGCAGGCCTCCCTCGAGGAGCACTCGACGAAGGCGGTCATGAAGGAGCAGGCGCACGAGGAGGCGGCGGGTGCCTCGATCGAGGACGCCGACATCGTCGTCGCCGGCGGGCGCGGCCTCGGCGGGCCCGACGGGTTCGGGATCGTCGAGGAGCTCGCGAAGGCGCTCGGCGGCGCGGTGGGCGCCACGCGCGCCGTCGTCGACGCCGGCTGGTACCCGTACTCGGCGCAGATCGGCCAGACGGGGAAGAACGTCTCGCCGAAGCTCTACATCGCCTGCGGCATCAGCGGCGCGATCCAGCACAAGGTCGGCATGCACAACTCCGGCACGATCGTCGCGATCAACAAGGACGCCAACGCGCCGATCTTCGAGTTCGCCGACTTCGGGATCGTCGGAGACGTCCAGCAGGTCGTCCCGAAGCTGACCGAGCTCGTCAGGCAGGCACGCGGCTAGCACCTTGCGCGAGGAGGCTCGCGCGGCAGCGGAGATCGCCGCCGCGGCCGGAAAGCTGCTGCTCGAGATCCGCGCCCGGCTCCGGACCGGCACGCCGCCCGACGTCGTCCGCGCCGAAGGGGACCTCCGCGCGCACGAGCTGATCCTGTCTCTCCTGGCGGAGCGGTTCCCGGACGACGCCGTGCTCTCGGAGGAGGCCCCGGACGAGCGGCGGCGGCCCGGCGCGCCGCGCACCTGGATCGTCGACCCGCTCGACGGCACACGGGAGTTCGGGGAGGAGGGACGTGCGGACTGGGCGGTGCACGTGGCGCTCCTCGAGGGCGGCGCCCTCGCCGCCGGCGCGGTCGCGCTTCCCGCCCTGGACGCCGTCTACGCGACGGAGCCACCGCCGCGGCCGCCAACGCCGGTGTCCCGGCCGCCGAGGATCGTGGTCTCGCGGACGCGCCCGGCGCCGGAGGCCCGCATGCTCGCCGCGCGGCTCGGCGGCGAGCTCGTCCCGATGGGCTCCGCGGGCGCGAAGGCGATGGCGGTCGTGACGGGCGACGTCGACGTCTACTTCCACACCGGCGGGCAGCACGTCTGGGACTCGGCGGCGCCGGTCGCAGTCGCGGCCGCTGCCGGGCTGCACACGTCGCGCGCCGACGGGGCGCCGCTCGTGTACGAGGCCGGGTCGACGTGGCTCCCGGACCTCCTGATCTGCCGGCCGGAGCTCGCAGCCGTCGTCCTCGCCGTGTGAGCGTTTGAAACCATTCGCCTGCGGCTACTTGTGCCGAGGGGTCGATGGCGGTCGGCGGCGCCGCGCGCGGCTAGACCAGCATCCAGGCGCGCCGCGAGGCCCGGACGCGCTCGATGTCTCGGCCGAGCAGCCCGCCGAGCCGGTCGTCCATCGTCGCCAGGAGCCCGCCGGCGAGGAAGAGCCAGGCCTCGGCGACCGCGTCGCGATCGCGCTGGATCGTGCCGGCGGCCTGGCCCTGCTCGATCACGCCGACGAAGAAGGCGTGCACGTCGCGGATCTGGTCGCGAACTGCTCCGGCGATCACCTCGTCGGCGCTCGCCTCGTTGAGGCCCTGGATCCAGAGGTCGACGAGCCGGAGCCTGGCGCGCTTCGCCAGGTACGCGTCGGTGATGGCGCCGAGGCAGCCGTGCGGGTCGGCGGCGAGAGCCTCCCCGGCCGTGTCGCGAAAGCTCTGCCAGGCCATGTCCATGCAGGCGAGGTAGAGGTCGCGCTTCGAGGGGAAGTGGCGGTAGAGGATCGGCTCGGTGATCCCGGCCTCGCGCGAGATCTCCGCCGTCGTCGCGCCGCGGTACGAGGACCGCGCAAAGACCTCGCACGCCGCGTCGAGCACAGCCTGCCTGCGGGCGTCGGCGTCGAGCCGGGGACGTGGCGCGGTCGCGCTCATCCAGCGACCTCGGCGAACTCCGGTGTCGCGGCCGCCGGCTCCTCGTGAGCTCGCACGTGGTGGAGCGTGAGGAAGGCAATGACGGCGGTCGCCAGCGTCACGCAGCCCGACACGATCAGGCCGTGGTGGAAGCCGTGCACGAACGCCACGGGAGGTGCGTCACCCGAGCCGCGGGCGCTCTTCACGCCCGCGGCCACGATCGCGCCCGTGACCGCGATGCCGAGCGAGCCGCCCACCTGGCGCATGCTGTTCATCACGGCGGAGCCGACGCCCGCCTTGTCGGGGCTGACCGACCGCATGCCGGCGGCCG
>Ga0335085_10009981_pt1 | contig 14252 bp, 13 predicted proteins | sample Lox_Sample_45_FD_206712 | JGI IMG/M metagenome (GOLD analysis project Ga0335085, IMG submission 206712) | Soil microbial communities from Loxahatchee National Wildlife Refuge, Florida, United States - Lox_Sample_4.5 | ecosystem: Environmental > Terrestrial > Soil > Wetlands | place: USA...
CTCGGGCTGTACCGCCAGGACGAGGCGGTGAGCTTTCCGGCCAGTGGAGTGGATGGAGGGTCGGTCTCTATGCTCGCGGTCCGGATCGGCTGAGGCCACATGGCGCCCCGCACCCTTCCAGTCGAGCGGTTTTCAGCGCGCACCCTGCCGGCGGGGCTGGCCCACACCGCCCGGCGGGTGCCGGACCGAACCTTTCTCCGCTTTCTCGACCCCGCCCGGCGTGATCAGCCGGCCCGGGAGGTGCGCTTCTCGGATTTTCGCCAGCTGGTGTGCCGGGCGGCCGCCTGCCTCGCCTCGGCCGGCGTTGGGCCCGGCGTCCGGGTGCTGCTCCTGGCGGAGAACTCGCCGGAATGGCAGGCGGTGGCCCTGGCCGCCCAGCTGCTTCGGGCCGAGCCGGCGGCGCTCTTCGCCAGCCTCTCCAGTCCCGCGGTGGTGGACATCGCCCGGCGCGTCCGGCCGCGGGTGGCGCTTCTGTCCTCGTCCGAGCAGTGGGCCAAGCTGGCGCCGGTCGCGGCCGAGCTGGGGCGGAGCGGGCTGAACACCGTGCTCACCTCCGAGCCGGCCGCGCTCTCCGGACTTCCCCCGGCCGCCCGCGTCCTGGCCCTGGCCTCCGCGGTGGGGGAGGGCGCCCCGGCCCTCGACCTGGCCGAATTCGAGGCCCGCGCGGCCGCCGTCGGCGAGGACGACCCGTTCCTCCTGCTCTTCACCAGCGGGACCACCGGCCGGCAGAAGGGGGTGAGACTCGCCCAGCGGTCGCTGGTCCAGGCACTCGATGCCGGGGGCGTCACCACCCGGCGGACCGAGCACGACGTCGGCCTGCACCTGCTCCCCTTCGGACACATCGCCGGCCATGACCAGTTCGCGCTGGCCCTGCTCCAGGGGCACAGCCTGATCCTCATCGCCCACCGGGACGACCTGCCGCGCGCCCTGGCCCTCGGCCCGAGCTATCTCTTCTCCGTCCCCCTGGTCTACGAGCGGATCCGGTCCCGCGTCCTGGGGCAGCTGGAGCATCTTCCCGGGCCGCTCCGCGCGCTCCTGCACGCGGCGCTGGAGGCGGCGACACGGGTGCGGGTCGAGCAGCGCGGCAGCTGGGTGGACCGGGTGCTGGCCCCGCTCGCCGACGCGCTCCTCGGGCGCAAGCTCCGGGCGGCCCTGGGCGGCCGGGTGGAGGGGCTCTTCGCCGGCGGCGCTCCCACCTCCGAGGCATTGTTTCGCTTCTTCGAGGCCCTCCGCATCCCGCTGGTGGACCTATACGGGATGAGCGAGACGGCCGGGCTGATCTCCGCCAACCTCTTCGAAGGACCCCGCCGGCCGGGCGTCGCCGGGCTGCTCACCCCGGACCACGAGGTGCGCATCGCCGAGGACGGGGAGCTGCTCCTCCGCGGCCCGCTCCTGCTCACCGGCTACCTCGAGCCCGAGGACGCCCAGGGCGCCTACACCGAGGACGGCTTCTTCCGCACCGGAGATCTGGTGCAGCGGGACGCGGAGGGCTGGCTCCGCATCGTGGGGCGGAAGAAGAGCCTGCTCGTCCTCTCCACCGGCAAGAAGGTGCCGCCCGAGCCGCTGGAGACCGCGCTCGGCTCGACGCTGCCCTTCGAGGGGGCGATGGTGCTCGGCGACGGGCGCCCCTTCGTCGCCGCGGTGGTGTTCGTTCCTCGCGAGGAGCTGGCGCGGATCTCGGCGGGCGGCGCCGACCCGGCCCAGGCGCTCCTTCCCGTGGCCCAGGAGGCGGTGGCCGGCTTCTCCGACTACGAGAAGCCGAAGCGCCTCCTGGTCGTCCCCGGGACGCCGGCCGACTACCCCGAGCTGATCACCCCCACGTTCAAGCTCCGCCGTGCAGCGGTCCTGGACATGTTCCACGCCCAGCTGCCGGCGCTCTTCGGCTAGCGCCCGGCCGGGTGCTCCAAGGGGGTGGCCCGGGGCCCGCTCCGCGAAAGGCGCAGCAGCTGGAAGAGGCCGATGCCGAGCAGCCCGGCCCCGACGGCCACTGCCAGGTCGTTGAGGTGCAGGAAGGAAAAGCGGAACAGGGTCCGGAGGAGCGGCAGGTAGAGCACCAGGGCCAGGAAGCCCACCCCTCCGCCGATGACCAGCCACAGCGCGAGGTTCCTCGACCTCAGACGCTGGCGCAGCGAGGGCCCCGGTCCCACGCCGAGGATGAGCCCCAGGTTGGCCACCACCAGCGCGGTGAAGGTGATGGCCCGCGCCTCGAGCTCGCCCGTCCCGCGCCGGAGCACGACCACGAAGAGCGCGAGGAGGATGAGCAGCACCGCGGTCCCCTGGAGCAGGCTGCCCCCGATCAGCTCGCGGCCGAAGAGCGGGGCGCGCGGGTCGCGGGGCGGCTTCCGCATCAGCGCCGGGTCCTCGGGCTCCGCCTCGAAGACCACCGAGCAGGCCGGCTCGATGATCAGATGGAGGAACGCCACGTGGACCGGCATCAGGACCAGGGGGAGGCCGAGCAGCACCGGGGCCACGGTGATGCCGGCGATGGGCACGTGGATGGCGAGGATGTAGGCCATGGCGCGGCTGAGGTTGGCGAACACCCTGCGCCCCAGCCGCACCGCGGTGACCAGGGTGGAGAAGTCGTCGTCGACCAGGACCAGGCTCGACGCCTCCCGGGCGACGTCGGTGCCCCGGGCGCCCATGGCGATGCCGATGTCCGCCGCCTTCAGGGCCGGGGCGTCGTTCACTCCGTCGCCGGTCATGGCCACCACCTCGCCGCGCGCCTGGAAGCCTCGCACCAGCCGGAGCTTCTGGTCGGGGACGACGCGGGCGAAGACGTTGACCGTCTCCAGTCGCTCGATGAGCTCGGGCTCGGAGAGGTGGTGCAGATCGCGCCCGCCCAGCACCTGGTCCGGGGCGGGCAGGCCGATCTGGCGGGCGATGCTGGCCGCGGTGCGGGGGTGATCCCCGGTGATCATCACCACCCGGATGCCTGCCGACCGGCATTCGGCCAGGGCCTCGGGGACCCCGGGGCGGATGGGGTCGGCCAGCCCGGCCAGGCCGATGAGCTCGAAGTCGAAGTCGTGCTGGTCGTCGGGCAGCCTCCCGGCCCGGAAGCGCGCCCGGGCCACGCCCAAGACACGGAGTCCGTCCGAGGCGAACGCCCGGGCCTGTGCGGCGAGCCTCTCCAGTGCCTCGGGCGAGAGATGGCAGAGGTCGGCCACCGCCTCGTAGGCGCCCTTGGCGGCGATGACCAAATCGCTGCCGTCGGGCGAGCTCCAGACGTGGGAGAGGGCGAGCAGCCGCGGGGAGAGCGGGTACTCGCGGATCAGCTGCCAGTGGGGGTGGAGATGTTCGGTGCCGGCCAGCCGGCGATCCCCCAGCGCATGGAAGGCGCGCTCCATGGGGTCGAACGGATCTCGCTGGCTGGCCAGGATGGCGTACTCCACCAGCTGGTGGACGAACTCCGGGAGCGGCTCGGAGGGATCGGCCGGGATGTCGAAGCTCCGTCCCTCGGCGAAGAGCCTGGCCACGGCCATCTGGTTCAGGGTCAGCGTGCCCGTCTTGTCCACGCAGAGGACGGTGGCCGCGCCCAGGCTCTCCACCACGGGGAGGCGCCGGGCCAGCGCCCGCACCCGGGCGATGCGCCAGGCGCCGAGGGCGAGGAAGATGGTCAGCACGGCCGGGAACTCGTTGGGGAGGATGGCCATGGCCAGGGTGAGCCCGGCCAGGAGCCCGGGGAGCCAGGCCCGCGTCAGCCCGTAGGCCACCACCACCACCACGCAGAGCACGACGGCCACCACCGCCACCCGGCCCACCAGGCGGGCCGTCTCCCGCTGGAGGGCGCTCGGCTCGGAGGAGGTGGTCTGCAGCGCCCGGCCGATGCGCCCCATCTCGGTCTGCAGCCCGACCGCCTGGACCTCCGCCACGCCGTGGCCGTGGGTGATCAGCGTGCCGGCGTAGACGAAGGGGAGGTCGTCTCCGCCCGGCCGGCTCAGGGGGAGCGTCCCGTCCCAGGGGCCCTTGCGGACCGGAGCCGATTCGCCGGTGAGCAGCGACTCGTCGGCGGCGAGGTTGTGGCACTCCACCAGGGCGCCGTCGGCCGGGACGCGGTCCCCCTCGGCGAGGACGAGCAGGTCGCCGCGCACCACCTCACGGCCGGCGATGCGCCGGCGCTCCCCCGCCCGGAGCACCTGGGCCCGCGGGCTGGAGAGGTCGCGCAGGGCGGCCAGCGCCCGCTCCGTCTTCTGCTCCTGGTAGAGGGTGATCACCGCGACGATGATCACGAAGCCGAGGAGGATGAGGGCTTCCTGGCGATCGCCGAGGAAGAGGTAGATAGCGCCGCAAGCGATGAGGATGAGGAACATCGGCTCCCGCAGCACGTCGACGGCGATGCGGAGGGCGGTGCGCTGGTCCGCCGAGGGGAGCTCGTTGGGCCCGTCGGCGCGCAGCCGGGCCTCGGCCTCGGCCTCGCTCAGCCCGGTCCGGGGGTCGGTGCGCTCCATGGGGGGCTCACTCTAGGGCGCGCCCTCGCTCCGGGGAGTGCCGCTCGCGCGCCGCGAGTGCGAATCGCTCGCATTCCTGGCGCGTCCTCTGCCAGCCTGCCTCCCCGGATGCGCATCCTCTACGGCGTCGTCGGGGAAGGGATGGGGCACGCCACCCGCTCCCGGGTGGTGCTCGAGCACCTCGCCCGGGATCACGACGTGCACGTGGTCGTCTCCGGACGGGCGCGCGAGTACCTCGCCCGGCACTTCGCCAACGTGCATCACATCTGGGGCCTGACCATCAACTACGGCGACAACCGGGTCCGCAACTGGCGCACGCTGCTCCAGAACCTGGCCGGCGCGGTGCGCGGCTGGCCGGCCAACGTGCGCGCCTACTTCGAGGTCTTCTCCCAGTTCCGGCCCGAGCTGGTGGTCAGCGACTTCGAGAGCTTCAGCTACCTCTTCGGCAAGGTGCATCGGCTGCCGGTGATCAGCCTGGACAACATCCAGATCATCGACCGCTGCGAGCATTCCCCCGAACTCCTCGCCGGACACGAGCCGGATCTCGACCTCACCCGCTCCATCGTCGCGGCCAAGCTGCCCGGCTGCTTCCACTACCTGATCACCACCTTCTTCCGGCCGCCCGTCCGGCGCGAGCGGACGACGCTCGTCCCTCCGGTGCTCCGTCCGGAGATCCTCGCCGCGCGGAGCGAGCCGGGCGATCACCTGCTCGCCTACCAGACGTCGACCACCAACCTGGCTCTGCCGGCGGTGCTCGAGTCGACCGGGATTCCCACCCGCGTCTACGGTCTCCGCCGGGACCTCACCGCCGATTTCGTGGAAGGGAACCTCACCTACCGCCCCTTCAGCGAGCCACGGTTCATCGACGATCTGCGCACCGCGCGGGCGGTGGTGGCCGGCGGCGGCTTCACCCTCCTCTCCGAGGCGGTCTTCCTCCACAAGCCGTTGCTCTCCGTGCCGGTGCGCGGCCAGTTCGAGCAGGTCCTCAACGCCCTCTACCTCCAGCAGCTCGGCTACGGGCGTTACGCGCCGGCCATCACCGGAGCCGCCCTGGCCGACTTCCTGGCCGCGGTTCCGGGCTGCGCGCAGGCGCTGGCCGGATACCACCAGGAGGGCAACACCGTTGCCCTGGCGGCGCTCGATGATCAGCTCGGGCGTGCGGCCGCTGTGCGCCCGGCGGGGGCCTCGTCCTGGGGCCGGGCGCGCTCGCGGAGCGAGTCGTAGATCGGCGGGTTGCCGAGCAGGGTCGGGACCACTGCGGCCACGCTGGAGGCGGCCAGCATGGGCACGAAGAGGGTGGAGACCCCGGTCAGCTCGAGGGCAAGCGCGATGCCGGTGATCGGCGCCCGCACCGTGGCGGCGAAGAAGCCGGCCATCCCCACCAGGGTGAGAGCCCTGGGGTCGGGGAGCAGCCAGGGGCTCACGGCGTGCGCGGCCAGGCCGCTGAGCGCTCCGATGGTTCCCCCGACCACCAGCAGCGGAGCGAAGAGGCCCCCCGGGGTCCGGGCGGCGTACGAGAGAGGCCCGAGCAGGAAGCGGAGGACGAGCAGCCCGAGCAGGGCGGACAGCGTGCCCGGCCCGTCCAGGAGGCGCTGGGCGATCGCGTCGCCTCCCCCGACCGCGTCGGGCAAGAGCCACTCCACCAGGCCGACCAGCGCGCCGATGCCCGCCGCCACCAGGTCGGAGCGCCGTCCGGTGAAGGGGCCGGTGAAGTCCAGGCCGCGGAGCACGAACCAGTTGTAGGCGGCGCCGAGCAGGCCGAGCGGGATGCCCAGCCCGAGGTAGAAGGCGAAGTGGAGGAACGAGGGCGGCAGCACCGGCGGGACGTGGAAGTTCGGCGCGGTGCCGAGGAGCTGGTAGGTCAGCCCGATGGACGCGCTGCAGGCGGTGAGGGTGATGACCACGCTCCGGAGCTCGAAGCGCTGGAGGATCTCCTCGAGGACGAAGACCGCGCCTCCGAGCGGAGCGGTGAAGGCGGCGGCGAGCCCGGCCCCGGAGCCGGCGGCCACCAGCCGGCGGACGTCTGCGGCCGAGACCCGGAAGAGCCGGCCCACGCGCTGACCGGCCACCGCCCCCATCTGCACCGTCGGTCCCTCGCGCCCCAGGGCCAGGCCCGCCCCGAGGCCGAGCACGCCACCCACGAACTTCACCGGGTTGATCCAGCGCGACCCGAGCGGGGCGTTCTCCCGCACCACGCCCTCCACCTGGGGAATCCCGCTTCCCGCCGCGTCGGGCGCCCACCGCCGGGTCAGCCAGCGGGCGATGCCCACCAGGGCGGCCACGCCGACCACCGGGACGACCCATCCCCAGGCGGGCGAGCGATGGGCCCAGGCGGTGACCTCGGCGCGGAAGACATCCGCCCGGGCGAGCACGATGCGGAGCACGCTCCCGAGCAGTCCGGCGAACCCGCCGGTGAGCAACGCGGCGGCGAAGAGCAGCAACGCCCGCGCCGGCCGTACCCGTTCCCCGGCTGCCGGGTCATCCGCGCGCGGTTGGCGGGGGGTCTCGCTCATGCGCGGGCGAACCGGTGCGGCGCCGGCCGACCGCTGCGCCAGAAAGCCCGGGCGAAGCTACTCCGCTGCCCCCGCGGCTGACCACATCTCACGCACTCCCGGAGGCGCGCCCCCAGGTCACGGGCCCCGAGTGGCGCCGGGCGTCGAGGCGGTGGGGATGTTGACGGGTTGGTTGACGACGTTCCCTGCAGGCGGGGCGGGCGGCGGCGTCCCGGGCATCGCGTCCTTGCTGGAACCGATCGACTGGTCAGTCGTGGCGCAGCCCGAGGTGGTACCGGCCACGGCGCCCCCGATGACGACGAGAAGGTGAAAAATCCTCCTGGAGAACATCGTCCCCTCCGTGCCTGCGCTGGCCGAACGGTGGCCGAAGCTACTCCTCGGCCCCGGCGGCCGACCACCTCCCAGGCACCCCGGAAGCCGAGCCCGGGGTTACCACCCCGGGACGCCGCCGCCTCCCGCGGGCACCGAGGTGCTGGGGCTGGCGGTGGAGGGCGGAGGCTTTGACGCGCTGCTGTCGCTGCTCCCGCCGGTCGTGGCGCAGCCCGAGGTGGCGCCGGCCACCGCGCCGCCGACGACGACGAGAAGGTGAAAGATCTTCCTGGAGAACATGGTCCCCTCGCTGACCGGGTGGGCCCAACGGTGGCCGAAGCTACCCCGCGGCCCCGGCGGCTGACCACATCTCGCGCAACCCGGCAGGAGAGGCCGGCGTCACCAGCCCCGGACGCCGCCGCCACCCCCGGGCACCGAAGTGCTGGGGTTGGCGATGGACTGCGGAGGCTTGGACGACCCGCTGTCGCTGCTCCCACCGGCCGTGGCGCAGCCCGAGGTGGCACCGGCCACTGCGCCGCCGACGACGACGAGAAGATGAAAGATCTTCCTGGAAAACATGGTCCCCTCGCTGAACGGGTGGGCCCAAACGTGTGCAGGAGAAACGAGGCGCTGCCTGTACAGATATCGACCCCTCCCGTCGTTAGCGTTGCACCCGCCATGAGCCCTTCCGCGCCCGTACTCGCCGTCGAGGCCGCCAGCGCCCCGCCGCGCGCCAGGCAGACCAACTACCCGGAACCCTTCGCCTCCCGCATGGCCGGGCGGCTGAAGCGGCCCCTGGGAGATCTCTTCGGCCTCAAGAACTTCGGGGTGAACCTGACGCGGCTCGCGCCGGGGGGTGAGTCCGCCCTCTTCCACCGCCACAGCGCGCAGGACGAGTTCCTCTACGTCCTCGAGGGGGAGCCGACGCTCGTCACCGAGAACGGCGAGGAGCTGCTCCGTCCCGGGATGTGCGCCGGCTTCCCGGCGGGCGGGGCCGCGCACCAGGTGGTGAACCGCTCGTCCCGGGACGTCGTCTATCTCGAGGTGGGCGACCGGACCCCCGGGGACCAGGGCACCTATCCCCGGGACGACCTCGTGGCGGTCCTCGGCCCGGACGGAAGGTGGCGCTTCACGCACAAGGACGGCTCCCCCTTCGAGCCCGGCGCTGCGCGGATGTGAAATCGAGCCCCGCTCTGGACGTACAGCCGCTGGAGAACCGTCTTCCGCTTGAGGGTTCCATGGCCCGCCCCCTGCCCGCGCTGGTTCTCTGCGTCCTGTCGGCAACCACGCTGGCGGCTGCTCCCCCGGGGGCCACCGTCTGGCTGGCCGACCCCTCCCAGGCGGCGCGGATCCAGCGGGTCGAGGCCGGCCTCCCGGCGGTCGACATCCCGGGCGAGAAGCCGCTCCAGATGGGGCTCGAGCAGTGGATGCAGCTCTACGGGATCCCCGGGATGAGCGTGGCCGTCTTCGACGACTTTCGCATCGTGTGGCTGAAGAGCTACGGCATGCGCGAGGTGGGCGATCCCCGGCCGGTGACCCTGGACACCACCTTCCAGGCGGGCTCGATCAGCAAGCCGGTGATGGCCCTCGGGGCGATGACCTTCGTCCAGCAGGGCAAGCTGTCTCTGGACGAGGACGTGAACGCGAAGCTCGTGAGCTGGAAGGTTCCGGAGAACGCCTTCACGGTGAAGGAGAAGGTCACCCTGCGCCGCCTGCTCAGCCACAGCGCGGGGATGACTGTGCACGGCTTCCCCGGCTATGCGGTGGGCGAGCCCGTCCCGACGACGGTGCAGGTCCTGAACGGGGAGAAGCCGGCCAACACCGCTCCGGTGCGGGTGGAGATGGTGCCGGGGACGAAGTTCAAGTACAGCGGCGGCGGGACGACCATCGTCCAGCTCCTGCTCGTCGATCAGCTGAAGAAGCCGTTCCCGCAGATCATGGTCGAGCAGGTGATCCGCCCCCTGGGGCTGAAGCACAGCAGCTACGAGCAGCCGCAGCCCCCCGACCGGGCGGCGCTGGCGGCGACCGGGCACCGGCTGGGCGGCAAGCCGGTGAAGGGCAGGTGGCACGTCTACCCGGAGATGGCCGCCGCGGGCCTCTGGACCACGCCCGAGGATCTGGCCCGAGTAGCCATCGAGGTGGCGAAGTCCAAGCACGGCCGGTCGAACCGCATCCTCTCCGAGGCGACGGTGAGGCAGATGCTCACCGTCCAGGCCGAGCCGGTGGGCCTCGGATTCTTCCTCGAGCCGGGCAGCGACCGGTTCGGCCACGACGGCTCGGACGAGGGCTTCCTGGCCATGCTCATCGCCTTCTCCGACTCCGGACAGGGCGTGGCGATCATGACCAACTCCGACACCGGCTTCATGATCTTCGGTCCGCTCGCGGAGAGCGTGGCCCGGGAATACCGCTGGACCCACTTCAAGCCCCAGCCTGCTAACGGCTTCACCCGCCTCTACACCCTCTGGAGGAGCGTGGGCGTCGAGGGCGCGATCGCGGACTACGCCGCCCGGCGCGCCCGTGGTCCAGCGAAGGACTTCGGTCCCGGCGACCTCAATGGCGCCGGCTACACGCTGCTCGGCGCCGGCGAGGTCGACGCGGCGGTAAAGATCTTCGAGGCCAACGTCCGGCTCTACCCCGACGATGCCAACGGCTACGACAGCCTCGGCGAGGGGTACATGAACGCGGGCAGGAACGATCTGGCCATCGAGAACTACCGCAGGTCCCTGGCCATGGATTCCAAGAACCAGAATGCAGTCAGGATGCTCTCCAAGCTCGGCGTCGACGCCGGAACCGCGACCCAGAGGTAGAGCCCTCCGAAAAGCTTGCGGGCGTCCGCGCTGGTGGCGCAGCACTTTCCAGGAAGCGCCTGTGCTCTCCGGCGCCGCGCTGGCGTGACCGTTGCAGTCGTGGACCGGGTGCCGCCCTCCGACATCGCCGCCCGGCCGCTCGGTCCGATGCCCGCCTTGTGGGGAGGCATCCGACGGCGCTGGAAGCTGCTCCTCCTGGGAGTGCTGGCTGCCCTGGTGAGCGGAGGGGCGTTCGCCGTCCTCCGAGCCCGGACCCGACACGCTGCTCCGCCCAAGCGCTTCGAGACCGTGGCTGTGAGCCGGGGTGCGCTCCAGGCGCGTGTCACCGCCTCGGGCACGGTGTCCCCGCTGATCACCGTCCAGGTGGGTAGCCAGATCTCGGGGAAGATCCAGACGCTGGGCGCAGACTTCAACAGCATCGTGCGCAAGGGGCAGGTCATCGCCCAGATCGACCCGGCCTTCTACCAGGCGACGGTCGAGCAGGCCCGGGCGAAGACGCTCTCCGCTCGAGCGGCCCAGACCAAAGCCGAGGCAGAGCTGGAGAATGCCGAGCTGGCAGCGCGGCGAAACCGAGAGCTGCTGCGGCAGAAGCTCATCGCCCAGTCGGCGGCCGACGACACCGAGACCGCGCTGCGGGTGGCTCGCTCCCAGCTCGACGCCGCTCGGGGTGCGGAGGCGGAGGCCCGGGCGGCGCTGCACCAGGCGGAGATCAACCTCGTCTACACGACCATCGTCTCCCCCATCGACGGAGTGGTCATCTCGCGCAACGTCGACGTCGGGCAGACGGTGGCCGCCTCCCTGCAATCGCCCACCCTCTTCGTCATCGCCCAGGACCTCCGGGCGATGCAGGTCGACACCAGCATCGCCGAGGCGGACGTGGGGCACCTCGCTGCGGGGATGACCGCCACCTTCACCGTCGACGCCTACCCGGCGGAAACCTTCCGCGGGAAGATCCGTGAGGTTCGCAACTCGCCCCAGACGCTCCAGAACGTCGTCACCTACGACGCGGTGATCGACGTCGACAACTCCGACCTCAAGCTCAAGCCGGGGATGACGGCCAACGTCACCGTCGTCTACGCCGATCGGCCGGACGTCGTCCGGCTACCGAACGCTGCGCTGCGGTTCCGGGCTCCGGACGACGTGCTCGCCCGCGCCCCGCCGGTTCCTCCAGCAAAGGGAGAGCAGCGCGTGGTGTGGGTGATGCGGGGGGCCGATCCGCAGCCGGTGGCGGTCCGGATCGGCGTCAGCGACGGCGTGAGCACCGAGGTCCTCGACCAGGCGCTGAAGCCGGGCGACCAGGTGGTCACCGAGGTCCTCGCCCCGCCCAAGAGCGGACCGGGAAGCTTCGGCCGGGTCTTCTGAGGCGTCGATGACCCGTTCGCTCATCGACCTCCGCGACGTCAGCAAGACCTACCGGATGGGGGACGTCGAGGTCCCCGCGCTGCGCGGGGTCTCCCTGCAGATCCAGGCCGGGGAGTTCGTGGCGGTGATGGGTCCCTCGGGCTCGGGCAAGTCCACCCTGATGAACATCATCGGCTGCCTCGATCACCCGAGCTCCGGGAGCTACCGGCTCGATGGTCGCGAGGTGGGCGGGCTCTCGCGGGATGCTCTGGCCCAGGTCCGCGGACAGATGCTGGGCTTCGTCTTCCAGCACTTCAATCTCCTGCCGCGGACCTCGGCGCAGGAAAACGTCGAGCTGCCGCTGCTCTACGCCGACGTGCCCACCCGCGAGCGCGAGGAGCGGGCGCGCCGCGCGCTGGCCCGGGTGGGCCTGGCCGATCGAGCGGGTCACCAGCCCAACCAGCTTTCCGGAGGCCAGCAGCAACGGGTGGCCATCGCCCGGGCGCTGGTCAACGACCCGAAGGTCATCCTCGCCGACGAGCCCACCGGGGCGCTCGACTCGCGGACGAGCATGGAGGTGATGGAGCTCTTCCAGACGCTCGGCTCCACCGGAGTGACGATCATCCTGGTCACCCACGAGCTGGACATCGGCCGCTGCGCGGGGAGGACGCTGCTGCTCCGGGATGGCCGAATATTGGCCGACACGCCGCAGCAGCCGGTGGCGGCCGATCCGCGCCGGTACTCGGCGCCGAACCCGGAGGTGCGCGCGTGAGGCTCCGGGCGCTGACACGGCTCGCCGGGCGCGCCCTGGCCCGGAACAAGATGCGCTCCTTCCTCACCGCGCTGGGCGTGGTGATCGGCGTGGGGGCGGTGATCGCCATGATGGCCATCGGCGAGGGCGCCAAGTTTCGCGTCCAGCAGGCCTTCGAGGCGATGGGAACGAATCTCTTGATCGTGCTGCCCGGCTCCACCGCCACCGGGGGGCTCCAGGGCGGCTTCGGCACCCAGCCCACCCTGACCTGGGACGATCTGCGCTCCATCCAGACCGAGCTGAGCACCATCCGATCCGCGGCACCGGTGCTCCGGGTGAGCGCGGTGCTCCAGAGCGAGGATCAGAACTGGACCACCGGGGTGGTGGGGACGACCCCCGACTACCTCACCATCCGCAACTGGACCATCGAGCACGGGCGCGGCCTGAGCGCCGCGGATGTCGACGCAGGCGCGAAGGTGGTCCTCCTCGGCCGGACGGTGATCGAGAAGCTCTACGGCCCGGGCGCCAATCCGGTGGGGCAGATGGTGCGCATCAAGACCCAGCCCTACCAGGTGGTCGGCGTGCTGGCGCGAAAGGGCCAGTCGCCGATGGGCCAGGACTACGACGACACGGCCATCGTCCCGGAGAGCACCTTCCAGGCCAAGATCCAGGGCGGGCTGAGCAAGTTCCTCAACGGGGCGATCTTCGTCAGTGCGGTCAGCCCCGAGTCCACCGCCCGCGCGCAGCAGCAGATCGGCAATCTGCTCCGTGACCGGCACCGGCTCCCGGTGGGGGCGGCCGACGACTTCTCGGTGCGCAACCTGTCGGAGATCGCCAGCGCCCAGCAGCAGGGCACGGCGGTGCTCACCACGCTGCTGGCGAGCATCGCCGCGGTGTCCCTGCTCGTGGGGGGCATCGGGATCATGAACATCATGCTCGTCAGCGTGACCGAGCGAACCCGGGAGATCGGCATCCGGATGGCGGTGGGCGGCCGGCCGCGGGACATCCTGGCCCAGTTCGTCACCGAGGCGCTGGCGCTGTCCATCGGAGGCGGGCTCCTCGGGGTCGCCTTCGGGCTCCTGGCCGCGGTGTCGCTGGCCAAGGAGTTCCACTGGCCGACCATCATCCGGCCGACCACGATCATCGTCTCCATGGGCTTCAGCGCCCTGGTGGGGGTGGTCTTCGGCCTCTACCCGGCGCAGAAGGCCGCCCGGCTCGACCCGATCGAGGCCCTGCGGTTCGAGTGACCCCGAGCTCGGCGGAGCCCGGGGGCAGCCTGCTCAGGCCTTCCTCTTCGTCTCCCACAGACCGAGGGCGGCGCCGCTCGGGTCGATGATGATGCTGAACAGGCCCATATCGGTGACCGGGGTGACGTCGACCGCGATCTGCGCGCCGAGCTGCTTCGCCTTCTTCGTGGACGCCGCGATGTCGGAGACGAGGACGTAGGCCAGCCAGTGCGAGGGCGTGCCCTTGTCCTGATTGACCATCATTCCGCCGCCGGTGCCTTCACCCACGCCGATCATGGTGTAGGTGCCGAAGCCCGGCATGGGTGTGTCCTCCAGCTTCCAGTCGAAGAGCTTGCCGTAGAAATCGCGCGCCTTCTTGAGGTCATTGCTGTGCAGCTCGACGTGAACGAATGGGTTGGCCATTGCTCGCCTCCTGGGGTTTCAGGCATGCACACCGGTGGGACACCACCGTCCCGGGGCCTGCGCTAACAGGGTGGGCAGAAGGCCGCCGCACGATTCCGGGACCGGACGGGCGGGGTCGGAAAACCCTCACGGCGCCGTCCAGGACAGCCTGGTCAGGGGCAGCGAGTTCCCCGCCAGGTCGGTCAGGCCCTTGAGGGTGGCCTCCAGCGTCGCCGGCCTGGCGAAGCTGCCGGGGGTCACGGTGAGCGTCGTCCCATCGGCAGAGAGCGCGGCCGTGTAAGCCACCGCACTGCCATCCGCGCTCAGCGACAACGACGTCGTCGTCACGCTCGAGGAGAGGATCGGCTCGGAGAAGATGAAGCTCAGGGTATCGAGGTAGGTCTCGTTGGTGAATGGGCTCACCGACATCAGCGCGGGCGGTGTCCGGTCGACGAACA
>Ga0335085_10009983_pt1 | contig 14250 bp, 14 predicted proteins | sample Lox_Sample_45_FD_206712 | JGI IMG/M metagenome (GOLD analysis project Ga0335085, IMG submission 206712) | Soil microbial communities from Loxahatchee National Wildlife Refuge, Florida, United States - Lox_Sample_4.5 | ecosystem: Environmental > Terrestrial > Soil > Wetlands | place: USA...
GGAATGGATGGCGTTACGATTCTGCACGCGAAGTCCGCGCGATTCACTCACCCCACCGACGACCGCGTGCATGTTCAAGTGGACGGTGAAGATGCCGGGCTGCTTCCGGTCAGCGTCTCCATCGTGCCGCGCGCGCTCACGCTGCTGGCGCCGCCGAAGTACTGCCAGCGACAAACCGTGTTCGCCGCGGAGCGCGTCTGGACTCCTTCGCCCACGGCCTGACCGCCCATGGATAACATCACCCACACGCTCACGGGTCTGGCCATGAGCCGCGCCGGCTTGCATCGCTACTACAAGCACGCGACGCCGCTGCTGCTGCTGGCCGCCAACGCCCCGGATGTGGATATCGTGATGCTCCTGAAAGGCAGTTTCACCTATTTCTGCGATCATCGCGGGATCACGCACGCCCTGATTTCAGCGCCGGTGTTGTCGCTGGTCCTCGCGCTCCTGTTCTGTGCCTTCGAGCGGTCGCTGCGCAACGCGATGCCCGCGTTCTGGATCGCGCTGGCGGGCGTGGCGAGCCATCTGCTGCTGGACTGGACCAATGCCTACGGTGTCCGCCTGCTGCTGCCGTTCAACTCGCACTGGTACAGTCTTGACCAGACCAACATCTTCGACGTGTGGATCTGGGCGGTCCTGATCGTGACCTCGGTGGGGCCGTGGCTGGCGCGCCTGGTCAGTTCCGAGGTCGGAGCGAAGTCAGGCTCGGGCCGCGGTATGGCGATCTTCGCCCTGGCATTCATGCTCGTCTACAACCTCGGACGTGGCGTGATTCACCAGCGCGCGGTGACCACACTGGAATCGCGCATCTATGACGGCTCGCCGGCGATACGTGCGGGCGCTTTCGGCACGGGCGCGAATCCGTTCCTGTGGGACGGCGTCGTGGAAACCTCAACGGAGGTGCGGCGCTACCACTTTAGTCTGCTCGATGGCTTCGACCCCGATTCCGGCCAGACCTGGCGGAAGCCGGATCAGTCGCCGGCCATCGCCGCGGCTGCACGAACACCCGAGTTTCGCGCCTTTCTTGCATTCTCGAAATACCCGCTGTGGAGTGTTGTGCCTGTGCCCGAGCCGGAAGACGTCGTCCGCGTCGCGGTGCGCGATGTGCGCTTCGGCTTTGCTGTTGAAGCCACGGTGGATGCCGCCAACCGCGTCACCAAAGCGAACTTCGCCTTCGGCGTGCGCTCCTCTAGGCGATGAAGTTGAACAGACTGGTGCGGGGAATCTGGCCTTCGGCTGCCAGCGCTGCCTGCTGCTGCGTCTGCGCCTGCGTAAGGTCGATGATCGACTGCGTCTCGTCGGCATCCTGAATCGTGCTGAGCTGAGTGCGCAACTGCGTGTCGTACTGGCTGGCGAAAGTGATCGCCGCGCCCACGCGGTCTTGAACCGAGCCATAAAAGCTCAGCATGTTGTTCATATGGGTGTCTGCGCCGTTCAGGTCGGCGAGTGACTGGGCGATGGCGGTTGAGTCGTTATTGAGCAAGGCCGTGCGCAGCCCGGTGATCGCCATGAACACGTTGCTGGCGCTGTCGGGCGAATCGAAGATGTCCTGCGCCGTTCTCGAGATAGCGATGGTGGAGCCATCAGCCAGTTCCACCTGCCGCGTGGCTACCGTGCCGGCGTAAGCACTCATCGGATTCGCCTGTGTGAGGTCGATCGTATACGGCTGAGTGTGGTCGGAATCGCCGCCGAAGATGTACCGCCCGCCAACAGTGGTGTTGGCAGTGTTGACCAGTTGCGTCAGCACGCTGCCCAGCTCCTGTGCGAGCTGCTGGCGCGTCTGCGCCGAAGCCATGTCGCTGGCGCCCTGCGCTCCCAGCGATTGTGCGCGCTCTACCAGCGTGACGGCGTTGCTGATCACCGACTCAGCAGTATCGGTCTCTGTCTTGACGCTCGCCAGATTCTGTCCGATCTGGGTGTTGTGGGCGATGCCGCTGCGCACCGCCAGCAGATCCGAAATCAGGTCGGGCGCGTCGGCCACTTTGTTGATGCGCAGACCCGTGGTGAGCTCAAGTTGCGCCTGTGCCTGGCGTTCCTGAATGCGGTTCATCCCGTCGAGGAAGGATTGGATCTGCTCATTGTAGAAGGTGATCATTCTCCACCTCGCCTCAGGATGGGATCAGCCCCAGCGTGACGTTGTCCAGCGTGTTCAGCACCGAGAACATCTTGGAGGTGGCCTCATAGGCCTGCTGATACGCAATCAGGTTCGCGGCTTCGGCATCGAGCGATACGCCGGAAGTCTTCGCGCGCAGATTCTGTGCCTGAGTGAGCAGACTTTGCGCCGTCGTCTGCTGGTTCTGCGCGTGCAGTATGTCCTGTCCCACCTGTCCGCCTATTGCGCCGAACGCCTGGCTGAAGGTGCAGCCGTTCGCCAGCGGCGCATTGGCGAGCGCCGACAATGCCAGCGCATTGCCGTTTCCGCCGGGAGCGTCTGGCGAGGCCGCAGCCAGTTCGTCCGGCGTGAGCGGATTCAGCGACAGTGTGAATGCCGCGCCGGATCCAGCGTCATACGTGAACAGATCCATTGTGGGCGCCTGGCCGTTGGCGTCGAGTCCGTTGGCCAGTGTGCCATTCACCTGGTCCGCCAGCGACTGCGCCAGTGTGTTCAGGCGGTCCATATACGAAGGCAGCAGAGTGTTCTTCGTGTTCAGCTCGGAGCCGAGCTGTCCTCCTGTGACCTGCGCGGTGATGTCCTTGCCGTACTGATCGCGGATGGCGATCTGCGGCAGCGAGAAATCGCCCTGAATTGAATAGACTGTGCGACCCATCACCAGCGGTGTCTGCCCTCCCAGATAAACCGAGACAGTTCCGTCCGTCTGGCGGAGCGTTGTGAAATTGACATCCTGCGAGAGTTCCTCGAGAGAAGCGTACAACTGCGCCTCGACGCCGGCGTCCACCGAACCGTCCTCGTTCTTGCGCACCTGCGAATTGATCTCCGCGATCGTCGCGCCCAGCCGGTTGATGTCGTCAATGGTGGACTTCGTCTCGGAATTCACGGAATTGCCCGTCCCCAGTATCCCTGTGGCGGTCTGCTGGAACGCCTGCGCCGTCGCCTGCGCCTGATTCAGAACGCTCTGCCGGTACACGCTGTCATTCGGGTTTATGCTGAGCTGTGAGAAGCTGTTGAACAAGTCGTTGAGCGCGCCCGCAATGCCGGAGCTGCCGCTGAGATCGAACTGCGGCTGCAGCACCTCCAGATCAGACGCCGTCTGTTTGGAGAAGTTCATCGCCGATTGCTCCATCTGGACCGAGTTCTCAGCGAAGACGTCGCGCGCCGACAACACCGGGCCCGCGGCCATCCCGCCCGGCAGTCCCTGCTCCATGTTGAACGGCAGTGAAGCCAGTGTCTGCACCTGGCGTACATAGCCTGGCGTGTTCGCATTGCCGACGTTGTTTTGCGTCACCGCCATGCCTTGACCAAAGGTGCGTAGCGCCTGCGCCGAATTGTAGAGCGCAGTGGTGATGCTGCCCATCGCTATCCCTCCAGTGCCAGAGTGCCCGCCGCCACGGCCGGAGTCTCCAGCCCGTCCGCACCGTAGCAGGCCGGCATCCCTTCCTCCGGAAACAGAACCATACGCCGGTGCTCACACCAGCGTCCGAGGGCGTCCAGCAGCTCTCCGGCACGCTGGATGGACTGGTGCAGCGCTTTCCTTCTGCGCGAAGCTGTCTCGCCGGTCTTCCCGGGTCCCGAAAGAACGTCGGCCGCACGGCTCAGATGACCCGCCGCCAGTTCGATGCTCGAGAGGTCGGCTCGAACCAGCAGCGCGCATGCCTCGGCGACGTACTCCTCCGCTTCCGCCAGACCGCCGGACACCGTCCCTTCGCGTGCCATGCCTCAGGACACCTGTGCGCTGCGCATACTGTGTGCAATCAGCCGGGCACTGGTCGCGTGCGAACTGGGCTTGTAGTTTCCTGAAGAGACAGCCGCTTCCAGCTTCTCCACGTGTGCGCGCTGGCCGTCTGCAACGAGCTCCCGCAGATGGCTGCTGAGACTGGAGAGTTGAACACGATCCGAAGTGTTGTGCCCGGACGTCCTTGCCCGCGCCGCCGCAGTTGTCGATGCGACACTTGCTGCGTGACCCGTGGCCGCTAATGCTGCCGTATCGGAATGAGTAACCTTCATGGATCGGTACCTCGCCTCCTGAGAGGCTCATCGGCCGATCAATGCAAACCAATAGGGAATACGGATTGAAGCCCGGGAGTACGCCTGAAGCTCGATTGGAACTAGGGCCGCTGCAGAGGAGCCGGAACTCTCAGCCAGCGCTCCAGAATCCCACGATGATCCTCTTCGCTCTCGCCATTCCTCTGTGCCGCCGAGGGGTTCATCGCGTTCTGGTAATGGCGCAGAAGTTCTGCCTCTTCGAATCCGACCGACGCTGCATATTGCCGAAGATAACTCGTCGCGAAAATCCCGCCGGGCAGCTTCTCGTATTCGCCATCCTCAATAGCTCGCAGGAAGCGCATACTGATCTTCGTCTTCTCGGCGATTTCTTCAAGTGTCACACTGCGCTTCTGCCGCCACACCGGCAGATTCAGATGCCCTTCCGACGAGAAGCGCATCGAGCGAGAACGAGAGGGACTCGTGACAGTTCTACCCATGATTACCTTCTGTGCAGGTATCCGGACTCGATTGATGAGTTTAAGTGACCATGATAACCGATTCTATCCCCGCCAGCGCAAGGGCTAGTGTAATTTAGCTCTCGGAAAAACCTCAGCCGTCCTGGTACCTCACCCTGGCTCCGCCACGGCCGCTACAATGGAGCCGGGGGCCAGCCGCCGCCTACCTCGGGAATCCCTGTGAAGATCCTTGTCCGCGCCACCAACTGGGTGGGCGATGCCGTGATGAGCCTGCCAGCCCTCCGCGCCGTTCGCTCGCGCTACCCCGATGCCCATATCACCGTACTGGCCCGTCCCTGGGTTCTCGACCTTTACGCCCATGAACGCTTTGCCGATGACATAGTGCCATTTGCCTGCCGGAACCTCTCCGATAAGCTCTCCCTCTCCCGTTCCCTGCGGTCGCGCCGTTTCGACTCCGCCATCTTGTTCCAGAATGCCTTTGAAGCGGCCGCCATTGCCTTTGCTGCGCGAATTCCCGAGCGCATCGGGTACGCGCGAGACGGGCGCTCCCTCCTGCTGACCCGTCCTGTCCCTGTTCCCCAAAAGGGAGATATTCCCGAGCATGAACGGTTCTACTACCTTGAACTTCTCCGCCGCGCCAGTATCCTCGACGCTCTGCCTTCGGAAGATGAGCCCATCCGCCTCCTCGGTGTCGAGGAAACGCGGGCCGATGGCCTCCGTATGCTCGGTGGCCCCGCGATAGGAATCAGCCCCGGAGCTGCTTTCGGCGGAGCAAAGCGATGGTATCCGGATCGCTTCGCCGACGCCGCCGTTCAGGTGGCGGGCTTTGCCGGTCTTCCAGTGGCTGTATTCGGCTCCGCCGCCGAGCGTCCAATCTGCGAGCAGGTGTGCGCCGCTGTAATCGCCCGAGGTATCACGGCGCACAACTATGCCGGCGAAACCACGCTGGCGCAGTTCATATCCATGGCTGCGGCCTGTAACGTCTTTCTGACCAACGATTCCGGCCCCATGCATATTGCCTCCGCTCTCGGCATCCCCACCGTCGCCGTTTTCGGCGCTACGGACCACCGCGCAACCGGCCCCACCGGGCCCCTCGCCCGCGTCGTGTGTCATCCGGTCGAGTGCAGCCCTTGCAAGCTTCGCGAATGCCCCATCGACCACCGCTGCATGACCGCCATCACCTCCGGCGAAGTGGCAGAGACCGCCTTCAAGCTGCTGAAATAGAGGTCTGGACACAAATCAGTCAATTGCGAACGACGGTCCGCGCGTTCTGGCGGTCCGGCTCGGCGCCATGGGGGATGTCATACACTGTCTGCCGGCTGTTGCCAGCTTGAAACATGGCATTCCACGCTCTCGTGTGACCTGGGCCATCGAGCGGCGCTGGGTGCCGCTTCTCGACAATAACCCGTACGTGGACCGCGTGCTTCCGCTCGACCGGCACTCCTTCGGCGGCCTGCGTGCCGCATGGCGTGACCTGCGCGCGCAACACTATGACATCGCAGTTGACTTTCAGGGACTGATCAAGTCGGCTCTGGTTGCGTCGTTCGCGCGCGCCGAGCGCCTGTTCGGCTTCGCGAAAGAGCTGGTGCGAGAGCGTCCGGCGGCATGGTTTTATTCTGTCGGCGTAGCCAGCACCGCCGCCCACGTCGTGGAGCGCTATCTCGATCTGGCCGCAGCCGCTGGCGCCTCCAGTCTGTTGCGAACCTTCCCCATCCCGCCCGGTTCGCCCGAAGGATCCCTCCCCGGCGGCCCCTTTTTGCTGGCCAGTCCCCTGGCCGGCTGGGTGGCCAAACAGTGGCCTCTCGAGTATTATTCCGAGCTCGCCCGGCTGTTACGGGCCGAACTCGGTTACGCACTTGTGCTGAACAGCCCGGCGGGAATTGTTGCCCCGGACACGTACCCCCACGTTTCCGGTCTCAAGGGATTGATCGACGCAACCCGTCGTGCTGTCGCCGTCATAGGCGTGGACAGCGGGCCGATGCATCTGGCCGCGGCCCTCGGCAAACCGGGAGTTGCGATCTTCGGGCCCACCGACCCTGACCGGAACGGCCCGTGGGGCGGTACGTTCACCGTCCTGCGCAGCCCCGCCGCAGTGACAACCTACAAGCGTGACCATTCGGGCACAGCGATGCGCGACGTTCGTCCGAGCGCAGTGCTCGCAGCCCTGCAGGCGGTCCTGGCAAAGGCATGAGCGTTCCGCTGCGATTCCCCGCTGGCTATGCCCGCTTCGTCGCACGCATGCGCGTTCCCGGGGGATTCCTGCTCGTGTTGGCCTTCGGTTGGCTGGCCCGGCCATCGGTGCTGTCGATGGAAATCGGACTTCCCGTCGCCGTCGTCGGCCTCCTCCTGCGCGCCTGGGCCGCCGGGCATCTGGAGAAGAACACGCGCCTGGCCACTACCGGACCCTATGCCTGGGTGCGCAATCCGCTCTATCTCGGCACCCTGCTGACGGCCGCCGGGCTGGTGGTCGCATCGCGCCGGCCGGTCCTCTTCTTGCTGTTTGCGCTGGTCTTTTTCCTGGTGTATCTGCCGGCCATCCAGCGCGAGGAGGAATATCTCCGCGAACTGTTCCCCGGTTTTTCCGAATATGCGATGAATGTCCCGGCACTGTGGCCGCGCCGCCCGCGCACCCCGAACGCTGGACATTTCCGTATGGATCTCTACGCGCGCAACGAAGAGTACCAGGCGCTCGCCGGCTTCCTCGCGGGCGCAGCCTGGCTTGTCGTGAAGTTGATCTGGCTGTAGATCCGGTCAGCTATCCGGCGTGCCGCTTCAGGATCTGTGGCAGATTCTGCGAAAACGCCGAGCGGGCCATCACCATGTCCGCGCCCGCATCGTGCGCCTGTTGCTTCAACTCGCCCTGAACGTGGGACAGATAGCCGATCAGGCTGATCCCCTTCGTATTGTCGTCGCTCTTCAGGGCGGAAATCAGCTTCAGGGGCTCCACCGAATTGGCGTTCAGATCGAGAATGATCAACCGCGGCTTGTCTTTGACGCGGTCGAAAACGTCAGCCTCCGATTTCACAAACTCCGCTGTCAGGCCGGCGCGTTTAGCGGCATCGCTGATCTTAACCGTAAACAGAAGGTCTTCGACTACAACCAGAACTCGTTTGTCCTGCTTTTGCATATGAGCACAAAACTCGTCGAAATTGCCCGCGCAGGTCTTCCTCCGAGAAGAACTTCCGCGCCTGGGCAGCGGCCGAAACAGCCGAACTCCGGCAGGCGTTAATCAGTGTAGCACGCGGAACTCTCGGAAATCCCGTCCTGGGAGTTTTATTGGCCCTGCACTGGAATTGTGACCGTGTTGCTGCTGTAAACGTCCTGGTAAACCGTAATCGGCGTTACCGCGTTGGTGCTCAGGCTGGACGAAAGCTGCACCAACAGCCGGTAGACACCAATACTCCCGGGCACCAGGCTGGCGTCGAACACGTTGGCTGTCGCCCCGCCCGCCACCGCGGACACGAACGAGATCACTGTGTTGTTCAGCGGGCCCGTGTACGGTGCGCCGGTCTGCGGAACCGGGGTTGGAGTGCAGACCACCGCCGTCTTGGTCACGTTCTGATCAGGGTAAGTGGCGTTGACGGTCGGGCAATACAACAGCGTCGGCTGGCCGCTCACTGCCTCTTCCGCCGAAATCACCGAGCCGAGCCCCGTGGCATACAGCACGATGAATCCACCCGGAACTGCGGGATTGTTAATGTCGATTTGCGAGTTCGCGTTGCTCGCGCAACATGTGCCAAGCGCGCTGTTGTAGCTCGTTAGCACCGTCAGCGTCAGCGACGTATTGCTCGATGCGGTGGCCGATGTCGTCACGGTGATGCCGTTGCCCGCTGCCCCTGGCGTCTTCGCCGTCAGGATCAGGTACCAGAACTGGCTGCTCTGGGATGCAACCACCGGCGAGTTCGGGTCGGCGTTGATCTGCTGGATCAGGTGCTGCCGCACCACTTCCAGAATATCCGCCACAACCGTGAGGGTCGTGGTGGTGGATACGCCGTTGATGTTGTTCACCAGAGTGACGCTCTGATTGCCGACATCGGTGGAGGTCACGGTGTAGGAATACGTGGTCCCGGCAATGGTCACGGAAGCTACCGACGTTGCTCCCGGCAGCCCTTCGATGTCAACCACCGCCGTGGCGTAGTCGCTATATTGGAACGCCAGCGCCGGCCGCGGGTCGTTCTTCCCGCCCAGCGTGAAGATCCCGGGATTCTGCGGCGCCAGTGGCACTGCAACCGCGTTGGTCACGGTCACGCTTCCGTCGCCATGCTCGGTTCTCACCCATGACGATCCGCCATTCGAATCGGCGAACTCAAACGGAATCTGCGCGTTGATCTGTGTTGGTGAAACGTACATCAATGGGATTCGTACGCCGTCGATGTACACTTCCGACGCCGCCAGAGACTTGGGCAGGGTACCGCCGCCCGGTGCTGACGCCGGTTCCTGATCCGTGAACCCGGAACCGAAGATGCTGATCAGCATTCCCGGCGCGAGCCGCGCGGCATCGGTTCCGCCGGCCGTCGTGCCGCTGGTCGGCGCAACCGTGAGGGTGGCCGCGTTGCTGCTCACTCCGGCGATCGCTACCGAATACTGCACGTTGTTCCCAGCGGCTCCTGCGGCTTTTGCACCCAGCAGTACGCTGGCCACGCCGATTTCCGCGCGCGCAAACAGCAGCGGATCCCCCGCGCCGTCGTTGGCGCTGTTGATGGCCGCCGTGATTCCCTTGCTCACGTTGTCGAAGGTGTCGTTGTTGGCGACCGTATAGCTGTAGCTGGGAGCCGTGTAGCTGCTGCTGAGATTATTCGGGTCCGTGATCGTGACCGTGACCTTCTCGCCCTTGGTAATCGTCCCACCGAAACTGAATACCGCGCTGGCGAAGGTCTCCAGACTCGCGGCGTTCAGCACGGCGTTGGGCGCCAGTGGCTGATCGCTCGCCGTGTACACCACCACCCGGCGGCTGAACGGGTCGGACACGTACAGGTTTGCGCCGTCCCAGGCCAGCCCCATCGGCGTGCGCATACTGTCGGCACTGGCGATTTCCACGTTGTCGACCTCGCTCCCCGAGTCGCTTACCGTGTCCGTCACAAAGTCCGGCTGACCCAGTACGACGTCGGCTGTCGGCGCGTTGGCGGTGGGAATGGTGTTATACACCAGCACACGGTCGTTGCCGCTGTCGGAAATGAACAACCGCGTCCCGTCCGAAATCACCGAACGCGGGAAGTTCAATGTCTTTTCGCAGCGCTGCGGATACGTCGGATTGCCGTTGGCGTCGTTCAGGTTGGGTTGTGGAGTGGTGCACAGCACCGGCGTCTCCCGGTCCGTCGAACCGGAGGTGACTGCGTTCAGGCCGGTAAAGGAATTGTTCGGAACGTGCGACGTGAAATCCGGCTGGCCAATTACGACGTCGGCCGGCTGATTGTTCTGCGTGGGAATGCTGTTCCAGATGAGCACGCGGTTCTGGCCGAGGTCGGCGACAAACAAGTGCGTTCCGTCGGAACTCACGCCCGTCGGCGAGATGATGTCGCTGGCCGTCGTATCCGGAGTCACCAGCACACTGGCCGATTGCACGGTTGTGAAATCCGGCTGGCCCAGCACCACGTCGGCGGGCTGATTGTTCTGCGTCGGAATCGTGTTCCAGATCAGGATGCGGTTGTCCAGCGTGTCCGCCACGAACAGCCTGGTCCCCTGAATCCACACCGCCTGCGGTCCGCGCATCGTCTTCTGGCTCGCGACCGGCGGGAAAGCGAGGCTGTTGAATTGGTCTTGCCCCAGCACCACATCCGCGGGAGCCCCGTTGCTGGTCGGAATCGAGTTCCAGATCAGCACCCGGTTGTTGTCAGTATCGGCGATTGCAAGGATCTTCCCGTCACTGGCAACACCAGCAGGAGCACGCAGACCCGTCTGCGTCAGGTTGTTCAAAACCGTCGTAAAATCGGGCTGCCCAACAATCACGCTCGGGTTCACGACGCACACCGGGCAGCGAATGAAACTCGAGAAGTTCTCTTCCAGGATCTCCTGATTGGGCGCCGGGAGATTCGACCCGGGATTGAACGGCGCGGCGGTGAGGTTGTTGTAGATCACCACGCGGTTGTTTACCGGCGTCGAACCGACACGGTTGGAATCCACCACAAACAGCGAGCCGTTCGCCCACGCCAGACCGGACACGCCCCCCAGTGTGGTTGCTGCCGACGTCGTGTTGTCGGCGTTGTTCGGGTCGTAATAGGCCTGCGCCGTGAAACTGGCCTGTCCAATCACCGCCCGGGCGGACTGGCCGTTACGGAAATCAGCCGCGCAGATCACGCCGGCACATGCGAGCATCGCTGCAAGATACTTCATAGACGGGAGTTTACGAACTTACCAGTATACTAAGCGACTCAGACGCAAGGGCCCGTTTTCGAGGTGTACAACCAGGCCAACCCGGAAAACCCCTCACTCCTTCCGACTGTTTGTTGCACGCCCCGGACCAAAGCCCGCGAGGGTCCGAATCCGAGCCGAAATCTCCTGCGGCCCGTGAACCTCGTAAGCCAGGCGGGAATCTGCTTCACGGTGGAGTAACATAGTCCCGGAGAAGCCCTGTGTTTCCTTTGATTCTGCTCGTATCGGCCCTGCTGACTGCTGCCACCGCGCCCGCGCCGCGCACCATGCGCGTGGATTACTATCACACCGGCAACGCCACCGAGGAGCGCTTCTCGCTCGACACCGTCCGCATCGAAGGCGAGTGGCCCGGCCGCCTCGACCGCGTCATCGATGACACCAACCTCGGCAGGTATCTGTTCGAGGTCCGCGACCGCAAAACCAATCGCATCCTCTATTCGCGCGGCTTCGCCGGCATCTACGGCGAGTGGGAAACCACCGATGAAGCGAAGAACATGAACCGCACCTTCAGCGAATCGGTCCGCTTCCCCGCCCCCGATGCGCCCGTCCAGCTCCTCCTGAAGAAGCGCGACCCGCAGAACGCCTTCCGCGAAGTGTGGTCCGTGGTAATTGACCCGGCCGCGCAGGACGTGGATCGCAGCCCAGCGCCCGCTGGCGCGCACGTCTGGGCTGTGATGCAGAACGGCCCGCCGTCCGACAAGGTGGACCTGCTCCTGATGGGCGACGGCTACACCGCCGCCGAGATGGACAAATGGCACGCCGACGCGCGCCGCCTCACCGAAATCCTATTCTCCCAGCCGCCCTTTCGCCAGCGCCGCAGCGCCTTCAACGTCTGGGCCGTCGACACGCCATCGGAGGAGAGCGGCGTCAGCATTCCTTCCGACGGCGTCTGGCGCAGGTCGGCCCTCGGCGCAAGCTACGACGCCTTCGGCTCGGAGCGCTACGTCCTCACCTTCGACAACAAGCGCATGCGCGACGCGGCGGCGGCCGCCCCCTACGAGTTCGTGGAGATTGTTGTCAATGGCCGCAAATACGGCGGTGGCGGCATCTTCAACCTCTACGCCACCGTCTCGGCCGACAACTCCTCTACCCCCTATGTGTTCGTCCATGAGTTCGGCCACCACTTCGCCGGCCTCGCCGACGAGTACTACACCTCCGACGTCGCCGTGAACAAAGACGAAGTCCGCGTGGAGCCCTGGGAGCCGAACGCCACCGCCGATCCGAAGGCCGGCAAGTGGAAGGACCTCATCGAACCCGGCACGCCCCTGCCGACCCCATGGGCCAAAGCCGAATTCGAGGCCGCCGAAAAGGTGACCCAGGCGAAGCGCCACGAGATCCGCGCCCAGCATCGCCCCGAGAGCGAGATGGAAGCGCTCTTCGCGCAGGAGCTGGCCGAAATGACGCCCCTGCTCGCCCGCCCGCCTTATGGCAACAAAGTAGGGGCTTTCGAAGGCGCCAACTACGAAGCCCGCGGCTACTACCGCCCCGAAGCCGATTGCATGATGTTCACCCGCAACACCACCCGCGGCTTCTGCTCCGTCTGCCGCCGCGCCATCGAGCGCGTGATCGACCTCTACGCGAAGTAATGCGCACGCCCGACGAGCAGGAGCATTACCTCGAGCACGAGCGCTTCGGCGAGGATGCGACCGGCAAGCCCCTCCCGAAGCGCAGCACCTGGCTGCGCGTTGGCTGCATATCGCTCGCCGTGCTCATGGTTGTCCCGCTTATCGCCTGGATGCTGCTCCACCAACTTGGGCAGTACTTCACCGAGACCGTCGCCCGCGAAGAACGTGGCCTATCCGCCGCGCCAACCAACTACGGATACTCGGTGGAGAAGTATCGGTGGCAGGGAAGCGGCGTGAAGGTCCATTTGTGGTCGGGAGCCTCGATGGATCTCGTCTTCGACGCGCCCGAGTTGCAGTTGGCCAACATCAGGGCACGGGACTGGCTGGCAGGAGGACGCGCGATCTTCCTCGACCTCGAATGCGCGGAAGCGCACCACTCCTACACGGAGAATACCGAGATTGGGCTGCTGTACGACTTCGAACGTGGAGAACTTCACACTTGCGGTGACGCCAACCCCTGGCTGGCGCGGTCTGGCCCGTCTGGCAAGTCCCGCCGGATGTCCTGCGACGACCTCCGCACCCTCGCGAAAACGCTCGAGTGACGATACAATCGTCCGCACGGAGGCCCCATGTTCAAAGAGTTCAAGCAGTTCATCCTGCGCGGCAATGTCGTCGATCTGGCCGTGGGCGTCGTCATCGGTGCCGCCTTCGGCGCCGTCGTCACTTCCCTCGTGAATGACATCCTCATGCCGCCGCTCGGCATGCTCACGCACGGCATTGATTTCAGCAAGCTCTTCGTGAGCCTCAGCGGCGTCCACTACGACACCATCGCCGATGCCAAGGCCCACAGCGCCGCAACCCTGAACTACGGGCTGTTTATCAACGCGGCGATCAATTTCCTCCTCGTCGCGCTCGCCGTGTTCCTCTTCATCGTGAAGCCGATGAATCGCTTTGCCGCCTCGAAACAGGCCGAGCCGGCGCCCGCGCCCACCACGCGCGACTGTCCCTACTGCACGATGGAGATTTCCCTGAAGGCCATTCGCTGCCCGCACTGCACGTCAACGGTTGAGGTGGCGTAGCTCAACGCTCTCAGTCGAGATCGAACGGGCGCTTCGGCCGGGGCGCATCCGGGTTGTCTTTGGCCTGCTTCAGCAGCTCGTCGAACTTGCGCTCCAGCACCTGCTGGTGCGATTTGTGCGCCGCGAACGATTTCTCGAACACCTCGGCGCGCCGTGCCTCCTCGCCCTTCAGCCGTTGCACTGCCACCGACATGTCTTCCACCACGTGCGGCTTCTCCACCGCCTGATGGCTGATCACCGCCTTCAGCTCAGGGTCGATCTGCAGCGTGGCTTCACAACAGGGGCATTTCACTTCAATCAGCGCAGCTTTGGCTTTTGCCATACCGGAATCTTACCGCAGGAACCAGGGCCCGGACACGGATATAATCTTTCCTATGAACAGGGCCCCGATTGCCGCGGCGCTGGCGGCATTCTGCCTGCTGTCCGCCTGCCACAAGGACATCCAGACCACCGACGCGGTGCAGCGCGGCGTCATGAAATATCTGTCCACAAAGTCCGGTCTCAGCACCAGTTCCATGGATATCAGCGTGACTTCGGTCTCGTTCCGCGGCAACGAGGCCGACGCCGTCGTTCATTTCCAGGCGAAGGGATCGAACGACGCCTCCAGCGGCATCAACATGAAGTACATCCTCGAGCGCAGCGGCAGCGAGTGGGTGGTG
>Ga0335085_10009984_pt1 | contig 14250 bp, 13 predicted proteins | sample Lox_Sample_45_FD_206712 | JGI IMG/M metagenome (GOLD analysis project Ga0335085, IMG submission 206712) | Soil microbial communities from Loxahatchee National Wildlife Refuge, Florida, United States - Lox_Sample_4.5 | ecosystem: Environmental > Terrestrial > Soil > Wetlands | place: USA...
TTCTGGCAGCACGACCCCATCGATTCTCCCCACTTGGCTCTTTGCGATCGTTAGAATCCTTTTCAATCTCATGACGTCCGAGTCGTCGAAATGATTCGAGTGCAGCGTAAACATTTCATGCGAGCCACGATAAATGGTGGGGCTCGGTCCAAAAGTTGCAGGCTGAAACTGAGCCGGGCGTATGGATTTTGGCCAAGGAACAAGAAGCAGGTTCAGACAGAATCCTTGAGTATTGACGGGAAGATTGTGCCATTCGCAGTGAACCTCGTTTGGCATGCAGAGGGCAAGATGATGAGAGAATGCCCGCATTGTAAGGCCAGACTGAGGCGTATGCATCTTAGGCAGAACTCTGAGTCTTGATTGATGGATTAGAGCGCACAGAGAAGACCCCGCCTCTTTGGGCAGCAGTAGCCTATCAGCATAAAACTGAAATTTATCGAACGCGGGCTTCGCGCCTGGGGTAGTGATCGGCTTAGGCTCTCCACTTCCGGGCAATTCAGGATTGGAAATCGGGATCCCTACGCCCGATGACGCTTCGTCGGCGCATACGCAGATACTTAGGAGTGTGAGAGCAAGCTTTTCGTCAGACCGAACCTTTGAAATAGACGTGCCGTCAAGCGCTGCCTGACGAACGATATCCCACCATTTCGCCACATTGTCTGGGAATTGCATCTTCCCATTGGACGATTCGACCCACGCCCTCCTCCATGAAACGCCGGTAGCGCGTGTCATGAGGCTCCAATTCCTGTCTGCTGGGGTACCCGTAAAAATTGTGCTATAGGCGCCGGATCGATGCAGAGTAGCTGCCGTTAGGCCGAATGCGTCTGGGGGCCAAGCCGGAAGGTCGCGTTTTGTAACTCCGGGAATTAGGTTTTCGAGATAATCCCGGAGCGTTTCTTCGCGTGGCTCTTTGTTTGGGGCTTGGCGTTTTGTCTTGTGCGTTTTCATGTCGAAAATCACTCTCATGCGTGGGCCTGTACTGCAGGGTCAGACCTACTCACGACTGTTTCCACCAAAAAGGGGTTCTGCTCATCCTAGTAGGCTTGAACTAGCTGAACGTGAACCCGCCTTGGAGAGTTGCAGCCTTTCCGTCAGAATTCGTCACCTCTATGTCCGCAACACCAATGTTTCCTGGTGGCGTGACAGCAGAAAGCGAATTGGAATCGATTCCAGAAACAGAAGATGCCGACGCCCCGCCAATTTTTACTGTCGGTGCAGGTCCGAAGCCGTTGCCTCGTATTGTGACTTGTGTTCCACCAGTTGACGGGCCGGAAGTAGGGTTCACCGAGGCTACGGTGAAGGGTACTGAGGGTGTAGCAGGAGGTGCGGGAGCCACGACAGAATCTTGGTAAGTGAATGCACTAGGAAGACTGGCCTTCTGGCCGGAAGAGGTAGCTATCTCAACGTCAACTTTTCCGCCCGAATGCGCTGGGGTAGTGACCGTAATCTGGGTATCGTTATCCACTACCATCGTCTGCGCCGAGAGCCCACCGAAACTCGCGTGTGATACAGAAGAGAAACCGGTTCCTGTAATTACGGCCTTTGTTCCACCAGAAAGGGAACCGCTTTCTGGCTGGATTGAAGTAATTTTCAGAGCTGGAGATGAGATCGCTTGGTCCTTCCCCTTTTCCGCTGGGGAGAAGACTGATTCCGCAATTTGTTTGAGCTTTGCAAGGGCCTGCTGACTGAACAGGCCAACTAATGCCGCCAAGGCAGCATATCCTCCAACGGACGACTCGATATTTGCGGGCTGAACCGAGGAAACGCCACGCGAAATCAAGAAGAAAAGCAGTGCCAGACCTCCTCCGGTAAACGGCAAAAGGAAATACATCAGCAGCCAACTTGATTTTAGATTTCGATTGCCAACATACCAGTAAAATGATCGTGCAACATGAATGAGAGCCCCAAGAGTTCCAACGATAACGACAATCAAAATGAGCCGAAGGCCGCCGTCAAGGGAGCAGGCCCAACCAAACAACGGGAGAGCGGATCGCTGACACGTGAACAGGCATGGATCGAGAGGACCTTGGGGTTGGGCACTTGAAGATGGTTTCGACGCATCTGGTGGGCCGTCATCGAAGACGTATTGGTCAGAGGACCTCGCTTTATGGCCATCAGAAGAATCTATCTCAATGGTTACAGCCCCAGGCTTGGTGTCCGGAGGGGTTACCAGCAACAAGTTGTCGGACTTACGTGTGACAGACTTCGCCGGCACATCCCCGAAGAATACTTGGAGACCATCGGCAAAGCCGGTGCCTACGATACTGATGTCGGCGCCCGCTTTGGTCGGACCCTGGTCAGGCTTGATCGAGATGATCGCTAAAGGAAGAATCCGCGGCCAAATAGCCAACAGGCAATACAATAAAATCGAGAAAACCGCCACCAGGTAGGCTGACAGCAAGATTATGCCGCGCGCATCTACAAACGACCTGCCGGCGGAAGATTGATCCTGAGTTGCCTGGTTTTCTGGATTCATGTTGTTATCCTCCCTTCTCTCGAGAAAAATCAGCCCGCCGAAGACCGCCGCGCACACGACTAGCAACCGAATGAGCTGGCCGTTCCATTCGGAACTTGGGGCCGAACCTGTGAATCGCCTCTGTTGTATTTAAACGCTCAGCGTCGAAATTCTTTTTCGATGATATTCGTTAGCCTTCTTCGCCCGAGATGAGTGCTTCTTGGGCCCGTGGTGCTCAGTCTTCACCACCGCCACCACCACCACCACCGCCTTCGCCACCACCACCGCCTTCGCCACCACCACCCCCGCCTTCGCCACCACCACCCGGATCTCCTGACTCATTTCCGCCGCCAGAATCGGGATCGGGACCAGGGTCAGGTATTGGACCGGGTGACGGGTCCGGGGCTGGGTCCAGTGAGGGAGCCGGCAAAGGCTCTGGAGTTGGACCCGGCAAAGGGCTTGGAATTGGATCGGGGGGTGCGTCAGGTTCGGGATCAGGTGGAGAACTGGGAATGGGGTCTGGCGCCGGATCTGGACTATCAGGTTCTGTGTTGTTAAGAGCATCCTGGACCCAGCTCGGAGCATCAGCATCCCCGGACTGATAAGTAGTCCCGGCTGCGCCTCCCTCGAAAGTCTGGATTGCCTCTGCGAAGGCAGTCAGCTGAGCGGCCGTCAAATCTGACATTGGAGTCGATGTGTCAACTCCGACGTTGTCGGCAATGAAGGAGGTGTAAGCATCCGTGTCATTTTCAGCGGGTGGCGCGTACCGCTCCATGGCTTCTTCGATCGTGAGGTCCTGATAAGTGTCCGAACTCAACAGACTTTGAAGCGCTTGCATACCTGTTTGAGCATCTGGGAATATCGCGAATCGCCCGTCTGAACCTATCGCTCCGTGCGAATCGGCGAAGCTCCCGGCTTCGATATTCCCTGGGTTGTTGTTTCGCCAGTTTCGATCACCACCGACGTTTATGGAGCTTCCATATTGAACGTAGTTACCGTCCGGACTATTACCCGTCGTAGGCATCTCAGGTCTCTTTTCTCACTCACAACTACAGGGGCATGCTCGCGTTCGGGTTCGCCTTAACTGTTGTTCATCTAGCCTGAATGCTTGCAACACTTCGTGGCTCGCAGTGATTCGACGCAGAAGGGCCACGGGCGCGGCAATTTGATCCTCCAACATCGCCAATTTCGCTGGATCAGCCCTCAACGCGGATAACGCAGTTTCGAGATCGGCTGTGCCCGTTGCTGTCATCACAAGAGAGCGCGGTGTGGTCTTTAATGATTCTCCCTCTGGCTTTGAGAGTGAAACCTGTATTTTGGGAGAGCGCGTCACAAGCTGGGCTTGAAATTCACCATCCGTCATGAAGTGCCTCCTAGGCTAGCTCTAGTTCTGGTCGGTCGTGGACCCGACGTTAAGCAAGAAAACGAGATCATTTCAAAGCCTGGGTTATTCGAGAGAGGTCGACAGTCAAACCGATACGAACTTGAGAGTCAGTTTTATTGATCTGTGCCGCCCGATTCGCATATCGATATTCGATAGGCAGGTCGAACCCAGGAGTAATCGGAATGCTTAATTGCGCATCAAAGGAATACTGCGGCTTCTGCTGAGAGAGCCAGTCTCCTTTGCCACTAAAAATCAAGCGGAGTGGCGATTTGCTCCAACCGCCGGTGGGATTTGTTAGGTTACCCTGAAAACTCGTTGCGAAGCTTCCGCCTCTGGAATCTAGTCCCATCTTCCGATCCGTGTAGTCAAAACTTCCATTAACGGTCCAATTGATGCGAGTACTCAAACCATAGTCCAAAATGAACTCCATCTTGTAGTCGTTATTGCCTTGACCGGTGCGGTTATTTCCGGTAGCCGAAATGGACATCTGCATACCCTTGTTTATCTGATCGTATTTATTGTTCAAGTCCATCCGAAGCTTAGAAAAAGGTTGGATCGCATTCTCTGCCAAAGATTGAATCTGCTTCTTTGCGTTGTCCGGAAGTGCCTTGACGGTGCTTGCGAGATTTGCTTCAATCAGCTGAGTTTGGTCAAACATGAGAAACACCTTCGCGTTCACCGAACTCAGAGCTGTGACGTTGATCGTTGCCCCGTGGCCTGACACTCCCGGCGTTGGTTTAGTCGGAACGTTGGTGGCGATCGAATATCCACTCCCGTTGGACCCGTCCGGCGAAAGCTGAACGTTCGTAACAGCGCCGTCCTTATCTACACCAAAAACTTCAACTTCTCCCCCTGAGCCGGTACCGCCGACCTCCAAGATATCGCCCACCTTATACCCAGTGCCCGGAGATGAGACTGTCACCCCCACCTTCGAGAGCGCGCCGTTCACTAAACAATCTGGATGTAGGGCACCGCACATGATCTCCTTGATCCTTGGCGTCAGCTGCGCAGCCGCGACAGTTTCGTTCGAAAGGTCTTTTTGAATATCAGCGATACGCGCAAGATTATCTGCGCGATACAACTCTCTTCGATTCAAGATGAGATATTTTGCGCCGTACACAGTAGATGGCGTGGTGGTGTTGTCAGTGGTTTGTGTAGACGCTGCCGTCCCGATAGTGAATGAAATGCGGCGTGAAAATACGTGGTCTTTATAGAAGGTTGGGTCAGTCGGGCTTGTTTTGTTGAATGCCGCCATTAGCGCGTAGAAGCTGGCGGTAGTCGTTCCGGTTCCAGTTCCAGTTTGACTAGATCCAGAGATGTTGGTCGAGCCCGACTGTGAAAGGTTGGGAGCAACAGCGATCAAGCTTGCAGCCGCGCTGACGAAATCTGTTGCGGAACTTTGATCCACGAGTGACGTCGACCGAGAATCCGTTGAGGGAGACTGTAGTTGTCGATCACTACCTTTTCCATTTTGTCCAACTTGTTGCTTGTCTAATATGGATATCACTTGGCAGTAAGAGAACTCGTCAATAGTCTTGAAATTCGGGCAATCAGCGCTCGGTGCGGCGGCTCCCGGCGGCGCTCCTTGGGCGGCCAATATCACAGGACATCCGATAGATAGCGCGATCACAAATGCTCGGAGGGCCGTCACGAAATCACCACCATAAAGGATTCGTTTTCGACGTCTGTGGGCGCTCCGGTATAGTTTATTTTCATCACGGTGCTAACGACGCCCGCTGCATTAAAGAGCTCGACGGTATAAGTGAAGCTAGCATTCGTAAAAAACGAGAGACCCAACTCGAGGTTTTCCATCTGCTGAAAATCAGAGGGATTCTTTAGGTGAAGCCATTCGTATCTCGCCATCGGGTGACCAGGGAAATCGGCAGCCTGAAAGAGTACTCCCTTCACGTCGCTTGCGAAGCTGAATATCGGAATGGGCCCACCTGCATCTATGACAAAATGTAGGAATTCACCGGCAGTGACCTTCACCGGCACGACGTTAGGGTTTGGTGTGACTGGGGTGCGCGTAACAGCCATTTGTTCTCCTTGCGAACCAAATCTAAAAATAGGGACATCGCTTCGACCGGAAAGATCAGGCGAATACTACGATCAGACGCTTAACCGAAAGATCCGACGTATGGACTCAAGATGGATTTGAGAAATACGCTTCCTGCAGTCCTTCTATTCGCAAAGAACGCAAAATGCATGCGATTCCCTTTGTTGAAATGATCGCCTTGGCTGCGGGATGTACTGGAGAGTGCCAGGCAGTGGCATAGCGACTCCGAATCGCAATTCGCGACGGTAAGGCTTGGTTTGCCGGCGTCTTTTGCATCAACGCGCGCTTTTGTTGTTGTAGCAGTTTCTGCGCGGACCATTTCCGGAAACAAAAGCGCCAATATCGGGAGCCCCAGCAGCCATAAGCCAGGTTCGAACAGCATGTTTTGGATCTCGAAGTGTCTTCCGCTCGTCATGACAACTCCGCAAGAAGATGTGAGTTTTTGTCTTGCAACCATAAGAACGAAATTCCAGCGCCTTTCCCCTCTTTGGGAGATGACTTCCGAGTGAATTGTCGAGTCCTGAGTTACAATGCCTGTGACGGGGGGCCCAGCCTCGGTGAGCTATTCCGACCTATCTCCGCCAGAACTGTTTTCCGTCTGTGCCAAAAGCGGCGATGCAGAAAGTTGGCAGGAATTCATGCGCCGCTTTAACCCGCTGATTGTGCGCAGCGTAGTTCGCGTGGCCATGCGTCACGGAACTTCCGACAAGAGCCTTATCGACGACCTTGTACAAGAGACTTATCTGAAACTTTGCGCTGACACCCGCAGAATCCTTCGGCAATTCACGCCTCAATCGGAGGAGTCGGCATTTGGGTTTCTGAAAGTGGTGGCGACGAATGTGGCTCAGGATTTCTTCAAATCGCGGCTCGCGGAAAAGAGAAGTCCCGAAACTTATGCCGAAACACTCGACGAAGTCGACGTTCAGGCCCGTCCCGAACCTCCAAACGAGAAGCTAAGCGCCGCGGATCGTGCAGTTTTGATTGGTCAGATTGATCGGAAGCTAAGAGCTTTGGTTCCCGCTGAAGAGTTACATCGCTCACGGGTCGTCTTCTGGCTTTATTACCGTTCCGGTTTGACTGCGAGCGCGATCGCTTCAATCCCCTCGGTGGCCCTTACGACCAAAGGAGTTGAGAGTCTGCTCTTCCGGCTTACCCGCTTGGTGCGTCAGGGCATTTGCGGTATCGAAGCCCAGGACAACCCTGAGGAAAAAGGATTTCGGCAGGCGGAGTCGTTCTAAGAGAGGAGTCTAGTAAGGTGTCCAAACCAGGTGAAAAACACCTGAATGACGAGGAGCTCGACAAGCTGGCCGGCCTTTCAGCACCCATTCATTTTGAGGTGACTGAAGTGCTTGTGCCGGACCCGGAGAGTGCTGAGCACCTGTCTCGGTGTTCCTATTGCCGGCGTGAGCTTGACCGGCGAATCGAGACGAACTGGAAGCTTGCGAATTTAAAAGCTCCAGCCACGCCAGGAGAGAGTGAACACTGCCCGACTGATGAGGAGTTGATGAAGCTGGCGGCTGGCATCGCAGATAAGGACGCATCAAGGGTCATCCTCGAACACGCTGTGAGCTGTGACCGTTGTGGTCCAGCTCTTAAGAGGATCACAGAAGATTTCGCGGATTCGACTTCCGCCGAGGAGAGTCGGCTGGTTGCAGAGTCATCCACCAGTTCTCCTCAATGGCAGAGACAGATGGCGGCCAGGCTCAGCTCATCTGAGGTGGTCAAGGAGAGTCGACCGTTCGTATTTGCCGGGATTCTGCGATGGAGGTGGCCGGTCTTTGCGGCGGCCGCCGCGGCGCTGGCTCTCGTCGCGTGGACTCTTGTGCAGAACCCCGAGCGCCGCACCGAGACTTTATTGGCTCAAGCCTATACGGATCGAAGGAACATGGAGCTCAGAATTCCTGATGCGCAGTACGCTCCGATTCGCGTCGAGCGCGGCCAACAAGCGTCGCATCTCAGCAGTCCTTCCGCGCTCCTCGATGCCGAGAGCCTAATCAACCGCAATCTGGCGAAGCATCCTGCTGATCCAGTCTGGCTGCAGAATCGCGCACGAGCTGAACTCCTCGAGGGAAACTATGGCGGCGCGATCGACGCGCTGCAAAATGCTCTCGCCACGAAACCAAATTCCGCTTCGGTGTTAGTTGATCTCGGAACCGCTTATGCGCAGCGCGGCGAAGTCACGACTCATCCCGAAGACCTTGGTCAAGCCGTTGAACTTTTCAGCCGCGCCCTTCGTTCTTCGCCAAACGACCGGATCGCGCTGTTCAATCGTGCGGTCGTCTCCGGAAAGCTCTCGCTGTACACGCAGGCGATCGAGGATTGGGAGAATTATCTTCGCATCGAACCGACGGGCAAGTGGGCGGATGAAGCGCGGAGCAGGCTGGAAGAAATCAAACAGAAGAAAGATCAAAGAAACAGCAGCAGTTCGAACTCTCTGCTCACCATGCCGGAGTTCGCTCAACTCAATATTGAGGATCAGGCGATAGTAACTACGGTTGACAGCCAGTTCGAGTCTTATGCCTCCGTTGCTCTCTCCGAGTGGCTGGCAGAAGCTTACCCCGTAACTCCAGCACCCGAGAGCAAAACGTCTACGCCAAGAGCGGCGTTGAACAAGATTGCCAAGCTGGCTCTATTTTCACACTCTGACCCGTGGTGGACCGATTTCCTAAGAGGAGCAGCGTCACCATATTTCCCCGAAGCTTCGAAGTTCCTTGCATCGGCTGTCGCGGCCAATGAGGCCGGAGACACCCATGCTGCCCTTTTCAACGCTCAGAGAGCACTTGAACTCTTCAGGCTTGCAGGTGGAAACGAAGCTGGTATTTTGCGGGCGGAAGAAGAAACGTTGTATACGCGAAATATAGATCAAGACGCTAAGAGCTGTGTCTCGGTTCTATCGGGCATTGAAGATGCGATTTCCCGCCACTCTTACCGATGGCTTGAGATCGAATTCCAAATCCAGAAGGGAAACTGTCTCTGGCTCGGCGAGAATCTGGGCGAAGCTCGAAGTGCATATTCGTTTGCAGCGAGCAAAGCCGCCGAGGCTCCGTACACGGCGATTTTGCTCGGTGCCCAAGACCATCTCTCCATGGCGGAAGGTGCGAGCGGGGATTATGCGTCCGCATGGCGCACCATAAGCCAGGGGCTCAATCGATTCTGGAACGGCAACTTCCCCGATGTTCGCGGCTACAACTTTTACTACAGCATGTCCGAAATCGCCCGCTTCCGGCACGAACGCTTCCTTGAAAGTGTGGTGTGGAAAGACGCGATTCTGTTGACCGAGTCATCGCCGGATCTCGCGCAACGAGCGGTTGCGCACTCTCTGGTGGGCAATGTTGCCCTGGAGATTGACGATCCATCTGTAGCGTTTTCGGAATTTGACCAGGCAAGTCAGCTCTTTGCCCGCTCGCCCCAAGTCGAATCAACGCGACTGGCGCGATTCGAAGCTGAAACACGACTTGCTGACATCGAGACATTGCTTGGCCGTTCGCAAAACGCAATCTCCCGTCTGCGCGCCATCGAGTCTGAGGTTACTCCACTGTCGGACAACTATCTCAAGATTCTCTACTACGACAACCTTGGTCGGGCTCTCCTGCGTGACGGGCAGACTTACGAAGCGGAATCTTCCTTGAATTCGGCTCTTCGGATAGCAGAGCTGCAACTCGCATCTGCGGGAGACAGCGGCAGCAGAATCACGTGGAAGGCTAAAACGTCAGAGACTTACCGCGACCTCGTGGCATTGATCTTTAACCGCGGCGATGCAGAGCGGGCGCTCGATCTTTGGGAGATCTACAAGGCAGCGCCGGCCCGCAACTCAGTTCATCCCCGGGACGGAGCAAGCGAGGTTCAGCCTCGCTTAAGAGACATCGGTGCTTATACCGTCGTGACGTACGCGGTCCTTCCGGAGGATCTACTCATATGGGTTTATGACGACCGTGGAGTGAAATCCTACCACGCGAAGATCACGACTGCAGGTCTCGTCGAGCAGGCGATTCAATTTCGCGGGCTTTGTTCAAATCCAAAATCGAACATCGGAGCACTTCGAGATCAAGGACGAAGACTTTACGACCAGCTCGTTGCGCCTATAGAACGCTATCTAACCCGCGACCGAACCTTGGTTGTGGAACTTGATGAGAGCTTGAATGGTCTGCCAATGGAGGCGCTGATTGATTCTGACTTCCGCTACCTGGGTGCGCGTTCACCCGTGTTTTCATCTATGGGGCTTCTTTATGCGTCGCCTTCAGTCGTTCGTCCCCATTTCAGCGTCAACACTTCCGCTCTGGTAGTTGCAGTTCCATCTCCCCATATTGCCGGTGTGACGGTAGAACCTGTACCCGACGCCCTTGCTGAAGCCGAACTGGTCGCCAAACACTTTCAGCGAGCTGAATTGTTGACCGAAACGCGCGGAACCTTACGTGCGACGCTCGACGCGATCCCCAACTCCGATGTGTTCCATTTTGCTGGTCATTCGGGATACTTCCCGAAAACCGGGCTCGTTCTGTGGGATGCATTTCTTCCGGCGTCCGCATTGCAAAAGACTTCTCTAGGCACGATGCGATTGGCGGTTCTTTCCGCTTGCGAAACGCAAGATGTCACGTCTGAAATGTCCGACAACTCGGAAGGCCTGGTTGCTTACCTCCTGCGCGGTCAAGTCCCTCGGGTCGTGGCAAGCCGTTGGAGAGTCGATTCCGGCCCGACGCGGCGCTTTATGAGCGAGTTTTACGACGAATTGATCGCCACATCGTCAGTCGAATCGGCCATGTTCAAGGCTCAACGCGTCCTGCGAGACCAGCCAGAGACGGCTCATCCTTATTATTGGGCGGCATTCAGCGAATTCGGGTTGTTATCGGGAGACTGACGGACTTTGGAGGAAGAACCATGGCTGGAAGAATCGGACGCGCGGTGCTTTATATATTGTATGCCTCGTTTTGCGTAGTGTTTGCGCCTTCCTGGGCACTCGCGCAAAACAAAGAAGTAGAAATCGAAGTGGCTGGCCCTTGGGCATTTGTGCCAGACCCTACTCATGCAGGCCGCGTCATGGTTGTCACGCCGAATTCAAACCACAAAATAACGATCATCAAGGGAGGAAACGCCTACGCCTTTAAAGGCTCGCTGAAACCGGGAATCTACATGCTGGACTTCAAGACTGCAAAGTGTGCGGATCATTCGCCTGTTCCCAAGCCGTCGCCTTATGATTTGAAGGTTGCCTCCACGGCAATCGCCAAAGCCATCGCAAGCAAGGATGTAAGAGTCGCCATCTCCTTGCCGGAACCCTGCTACCTTGGCGCTTATCGCGACAGTTTTGCAAAAATAGACACAAAACAGATAGATGGAAGCACCTCCGAAACTGCCTATTCGATTTGGTCGTCCGCTCACTACACCGTTGACGTATCCGTAACATCCGGTTCACTGACCGGTACTCTGGACTCGGGGGCAAACTTTAAACCGGTCGATGTCGACTTCGTGGACGGTGGCTATCCCATCGCGGCGTCCGCGATCAGCGTTGTGGCTTATTACGCCAATGCCGGTGAGGACTATCCCTGTGACAAACACTCCGCAGAGCACTTCGACGCTGCGATGTCGTTGTGGGGGAAATCCGGATACTACCGGCTTTTTCCCGAACTGGACGCGTTGGGGAATCAGACTCATAGATACAGCTATGACCTGGGAACTTGCTCCCAAGTCGGTGGCGCCCATCATACGATGGCGCTGACATCGGCGGACAGTTTGCTCGACCAGATAGCCAAGATTAGAAAACAGCTGGCCAACCCCTCGGTGGCACCAAGTATAGAGGAGGTCCAAAAGTTGCATGACGCAATCTTTGCTGCGTGGAATAATAAGCCGCCGGCCGAAGCGCAATCGGACCTAGACGACGCCCTCAAAGCTCTGCAACAGTTGCAGGAGAAACACGAGTCGTTTCCCCCAGCCCTAGCATCAAGTTTCCTCCGAGTCACCGAGTACTACGCTGCTTCCCCCGGAAGGGCAGACTGTCACGCAATGCAACTCAACATAATCCCGATGTGAACCGTTAATCGAGGCGGGCCATCTATATCTCCTGCGCCCCAAGCGATCACCAGTAATCGCTGGCGTCCAATACATGCGGTCCTTGCCCCCTGCAACAATTGTTTGACCGTCGCTGGTTGAACCAACGGTGTTTGAAACCGTTGTCATAGGGAGAGCATCTGGTCCGGGACCAGGGGGACGGTGGTTCAAATCCACTCGCCCGACCACTGCCGAAAACGTTACGAGTGACAATCTGCAGCAGGGGCAACGAGATTTTTGCCCTGCGGGTACAGAGGGTGCTCGCATGGAAACGACGTTTCGAAGAAGTATCGACAGATTTGGTCCAGATAACAGTTTTCCGTGCCGAGACAGGGTACCAGCCCGTGTCGGGCTTTCATTCCTCGGTTGTCTTCCACTGGATTTTGGCTTAGCCTCTGAGTGCGTGATACCTGCATTGCTGGTCATTCGAAGTTGGAGTTGAGAAAATGGCCATGATTCCGTCGGATCAACCCGAACATGTTGTTGTCCCGATGGTGGATAATTAATCCTTCGTTAATCTTGTCGGATGAGATAGCAAGATGAAGAGAGTAACAGTTGTAATAAACAAATGGTGGGAGTGCGACCCTATCTTATTTGCACTGTTGAACGCGAATGCTTGCCCAGCAAACCTCCCGTGGCCGACCACTCTGCAATCGGCCAGGAAGCGTCCAAACCAAAATCAGCTGCCCCCAGAAAATCCCACGCCTGCCCCACGGGCTGTCTTCGAGTCCAAGAATACTGCCGCGGAGGTCTGGTGCATATCTGACCTGCTCGAACATCTTCCTGACAAAACTGCTCTTCAATCTAGCTCAGAGCTGAAGGCGAAGGTCCTTCCGAAGATCTTCAAATTTGGCTCGGCACCGAGTCTTGTTATCGCCCTTGGGACGGCCGGGCTTCCGAACGATGCTTCAAGTGAGAACGGCAACGTTGTCGTGGGAACGAAGATCTTCATGCACAACGCGCATCCCGGTGGTTCGAACCCTGACAGCAATTGGTCAGTGGGTCCATTTGATCAGATCATTGACTCCGCCTTGCCGCGGAGCGCATTCGAAGCGATGATCAAGGTCGATTGGGCCTCGGTGTCGAACCGCTTCCTGCCTGTGCCCAACAACCAGTCGGTCTCGAATCGTTCTCTCGTGAAGCACGAAAACGTGGACCTGGTCACTGTAAACGTTACGAATTACGCCGAGTATGCGGTGACAGACCTACAGATTGTCGCGATCTTTGCCAAGTCAGGGGCTTCGGGACCGCCGGCCTCCCTCGAAACGACCCATGGACTTATACGAGTGCAGTCCGACGCACCGTTCCTATTCATCTCCGGAATCACGGATCGATTGGGCCATTTCGATCAGGAGGTGACTCCGCGGAGCTACGCGCAGAATACAGCAGCTGCGCACAATGCGGGTGTGGTGCTTGCATGGTTGCTACCTCGAATCGATGACGTCCTTTGACGTTCTTAGCTGCCACGGCGCACTGCTTAAAGACTCAATCGGAGGCAAGCAAATAAAAATGGTCTGGTCCCCTTCGTAGCAGCCGAATCGGAGGAGCTCCAGGAATTTGGGGTTGGATAGGTCTTTGCCTCAACACTCGCCCCGCATCGATGAAGGCATCTTTAGGTCAGGAGCAAAAGTGTTCAGGTTGGCAAGTCGGGCTAGTTAAACATGCAAGTCTAATGTCTTCTTGCGCAATCGCTCAAGGGAACGCTCAACTTTCAGCCTAACGGCCGAAAGATCGTCCTGCATATCGATGACCTCATTCGCCGATTTGATCAAGCTCAAAATACCATGCCGTTCAAGGGCGGCGTCGTGGGTTTCCAGAGCTTCCGAGCGAAGATTGGTGACTAAGTCGCGGTTTGCGTATCTTGCGAGGCGAGCGTCATTTGATGCATGTAGATACCAAAGCTGCAAAGAAGCATCCGGAAACATTTCCATAAGTACTGAAGCATCTGCCGACACTTTCAAGCTGTCAATAAAAATGATCCCCTCGTGGTGCGCAACGAAGTCTCTCAGAGCGCCCTCAATGAAATGGAGGTACGATTCGCTACCGCCGTAGCGGTGCAGCACTTCGTCCAGCGATATTCGGTTCGCATCTGAGTCACCCGTCCTGATTGAATTTGTGTCAAACACCGGGTAGCCCAATTCACTGAGCATCCCTCGTAGGGTGCTCTTTCCGCAGCATCTGAAACCCACCAGTCCGACTATAATTCTGGCGGCCACAACCTACCTCCGCAAGACTCAGAAGGGAATTGGAAGAACATCATGCGGGCTTTTCTCGAATTGGCCGACATATTGCTTGAGCTTCCGGTAGTATTCCACT
>Ga0335085_10009986_pt1 | contig 14249 bp, 12 predicted proteins | sample Lox_Sample_45_FD_206712 | JGI IMG/M metagenome (GOLD analysis project Ga0335085, IMG submission 206712) | Soil microbial communities from Loxahatchee National Wildlife Refuge, Florida, United States - Lox_Sample_4.5 | ecosystem: Environmental > Terrestrial > Soil > Wetlands | place: USA...
CTCATCAACCTTCACGTCCTTCACTTCCCCAATAAATTGGGTATGCAGCCCTATTTCGATTGTATGGATCAGCGCACACTCAAGAATAAGGGGGAACTCCTTAATGTAAGGGGCATCCACAAATTCGGCCTTAACAGGAGTAAGGCCTGTGACCGAAAACTTGTCCACATCCCTTCCCGAAACCATGCCGAAATAATCGGCTTCCCTGATATGGGTCTCTGAAGGGATATTGAGCGTAAAGGCCTTTCGCTCTGTTACATTCCCATAGGTGTGGGTAACTTTTCTGAGAGAGACCGCGACACAGGGAGGAGTCGAACAGCATATTCCTCCCCACGCAGCGGTCATGGCATTTGGCTTACCTGCCCTGTCATAGGTGCCCACCACCAAGACAGGGGTGGGATAAATTATGGTGCGTGGACCCAGCGATGCCTTCATGAAATCCTCCTTTGGCGAATGGCCCCCCTCACAGATACCTTCATTCCTCTCCTCCTTTTGTTCCCTGTGCCAAATGGTTGGCAGGACTGCGTAATATATCCTGATTTCATCTTAATAGGTTTATGTCGTTTTTTCAATCCCTTGACTCTTCATGAAAAGGAGTCTCAGGGGATTCCCATTTCATTCCATAAGTGAAATGCGCGAAAAAATACCGAGCCACCATTAGAAATTGCAAAAATTTAGCGTACAATGTAATTAATGGTATAGTCTGCACTGTGAAGGTAGCGTAGGTGATGTGCGCAAAAAACTTTAACGGAGGAAAAAGAGATGAAGAAGATATTGCTGGCTATTGATGGTTCAGAGTGTGCGAAAAAGGCGGTGGCCTATGTGGGTGAGCAGTTTTCGAATATAAAAGACCTAAAGATAACCCTGCTCCATGTTCTGCCCTATCTCGCCACGTCACTCTGGGACGACGGACATATCCTCACTGAAGAAGAAAGAAACGAGAGGAAGAAGGTCGTGGACAGATGGATGAAAAACCAGCAGTTGAAACTCGAACCCATGTTCACAAATGCTGCCGGGATATTGACCAGAGGAAGGATAAAGCCGGAGCAAATCGAGACTAAGGCGATCACTGACTCAATGGATGTGGCAGACAGCATCCTTGAAGAGACCAGGGATGGTGGGTACCAGACACTGGTGCTGGGCAGGCGCGGACTCTCCCCTGCAAAACGACTCCTCATAGGCAGTGTGACCACCAAAATCATCAATCACGGAGCCGGAATCGCCCTCTGCATTGTGGAATAGACCCCTAAGGATGCTCATTGTGAAGCTATGATGCATATCATACCCCCTGTCTCAAGGGAATAAGGTATGATAGAACATATGGCAGCGCAAAGGACCTATATCAGAAAGATCAGATACGCCGTACAGCTGGCATTCCTTTTTTTAACCCTTTATATAGGCTACCAGTTTTATCATTTTGTGCTCCATTTCAGAGACCCGTCACAGCCTTTTGTCCAGAGACCATCCTCTGTTGACGCCTTCCTTCCCATATCGGGCTTGATGTCTCTTAAGTTTTTTCTCTTCACCGGCATCATAGAACCCCTCCACCCTGCCGCCTTTACCATCTTTGTTGCTGTTCTGGTCGTCTCTTTATTGCTGAAAAAGGGATTTTGCGGCTGGATATGCCCTGTGGGAACCCTCTCACAGTATTTCTGGATGGCAGGTCAGAAGGTATTCGGCAAGAACTTCAGGGTAGAGAATTATCTGGACCTCCCCCTCCGTTCACTGAAGTACCTACTCATGGCCCTGTTTCTGCTGCTTATCGGCGTTGCAATGATGCCCAATATGATGGTGCTTTTTTTTATCACCGATTATTATAAAACCGCTGATGTTATGACAATGAATGTCTTTGCAAAAATGTCCCGAATCACCATGTGGGTCCTTTTGGCCCTGGGATCGCTCTCCCTCCTTTACAAGAATTTTTGGTGCAGATATCTCTGTCCCTATGGCGCGCTTCTTGGACTCCTGAGTTGCATAGGTCCTGTAAAGATAAGACGAAACGAAGAGCACTGCACACACTGCCGCTCCTGCAGCAGGAACTGTCCCTCACTCATTGATGTAGAGAAAAAAGGGGTGGTCAACTCCCCTGAGTGTTTTGGCTGCATGACCTGTGTAAGTTCATGCCCCTCAAAAAATGCCCTGGAAACCACCTTGAGAACAGGAAAGACCCGGAGGGCCTTTAAGCCCTACCTTTTCCCTCTGGCCCTTATACTCATTTTTTATCTTATCATCGGCATTGGGATGGCTGCAGGAAAGTGGGATTCACAGATCCCCGATGAAGAGTACAAGAGAATCATCCCGGAACTCTACAAGAACTAGGGACAGTATTCTCACAGATATCCTATACATTAATCAAACATTTTTTACTTGTAAAGAAAAGCCGATTGTAGTATAAATAATGGTTAATAGGAGTTCTTGCGGGTTTTCTCCGTGTGGCACTCCATAGTGTATGGAGAAGAGGCGCCATCCCCGGAGAATCATTACGAGCGCCTCTCATAAAACTTGTTTGATCGGAAGTGGAGGCACAGTGAAGATAATTGTAGTTTTTTCTCTATTGGCAGTCCTCTTGATTCCCATTTCTTTGTATTCAGAAGTGGACAGCCCTTCCGACAGGGCTTTGGCCTATCCACACGTTGCTCATCATGGAGGGGGTGTAACGAGCAATGATCTGTTTGCAATGGGATCAAATCCCCCTGATCAGGGGCTGTCTCCCGGTTCTTCTATGTGTACATGTTGGGCCTGTTCCTGGGACCAGAGAATCTATTGTAACAGTCCTGAAAGCCATCCGGAGTATTGTAAGAAACTCACATTCTCCTGCTTTGGTCCCAGCCCTGCGGACTGCTGCAACAAGTAGGATTTCACCTTCTGGGACACGAATAGCGAGCGCATTCCCCATTGCTCACCCGGACATCAGGCATTATATTTTTTCACCTCGAGTTTTATGCTCTTTATATCTCCAGGATCATAACCTGAATAGAGATAAGAAAAGACCGTATTGTTGGTCAGGAGGGGATCAAGACTGTCATGAATGACGCCTTTCAGTACCAGTTCGTTCCAACTCTGTGTCCCCCTGACAGGAGAAAACTCCGTGAGGTAAATGCTTACCCCGAGAGTCTTTAAGAAACTGATTCCGTCCTTTACTTCCTCCAACTCCTGTCCCGGAAGCCCGTACATAAGGTACACTCCTATCTTTTTTTTTGAAAATCCCTCTTTTTTGAGATATGCCACCGCCCTTTCCATCTCTTGATTACTCACTTTATCCCCAGTAGTTTTTTGTCTGCTGCTGTCTACTGTTTCGAGACCCAGTCGTATGCTTTTGAAATTTGAGTTTTTCATTAACCATGCAAGCTCCTGGTCAACAAATCTTGCATGGAGGCCATTTGGTGTATGGAACCTGGTGCCAGGACAGTGGAGACCAATGGCGCGGAGAATAGGTTTTATATGGTGTTCGGAATCCACAAGAAGGGCATCATCATAAAAGGCAAAGTCCCGGACCCCCTTATTCCTGAACTCTCTCACCTCATCAACTACCTCGTCAGGCGGTCTCCTCCTGTAGGCATCTGCCAGTAGCCTCGATGCACAGTAGGAGCATTGAAAAGGACACCCCGTTGAAGTGAGCACAGGCGCAAAGGGATAGGTCTGATAGAGGTTGAGCTTGTAGTAGGGAATGCATTCCCGTTTTCTCTTTAATCTGAAGCCAAAGGTGTTGACTGCAAAATTAATGCTTTCATTCAGGGAGCCGTGGTAAATAAAATCCGCACCCGAACTCCGCGAAGCGTGCTCGTGATAAAGGGTGGCATAAACTCCTCCAAGGATGATGGGCACATCGCCCAATATCTCCCTGACTATTTCAGTTGCCTTTTGGACTCCCGGGTACCAGTAGCTCATGCCTGATGTCATAAAGACCAGGTCAACGGGCATGGCACCTTTAATCCTTTCCTTAAACTCCTCAACACTTATGCCGTATCTTTTGTACACCCGCGGAATATCCTTCAGAAGCGCTTCCTTCTTTACCGGCTCAGACCTGTATTTGCCTGTACCGTATTTCTTTATTTCGAAGGAATCGGTACAATCTATAAAAAAAAGCCGGGTGTCAAAGGAGCTGAGATACTCTGTCGCCTTGAGAAGTCCCAAAGGTCTTGACCAGAGGTTGAAGGCGGCAAAATCGTATATCCAGGGGTTGATGAGGAGTATGTGCAGCTTCATCTTAAACTATTTGAAGTTCTTATCCATAAAGGGTATATTACATTACCATTGCCATGAACATATATTCAAAAAGCTATAAAAAATTCCTTGGCGCCGGAATCGCATTGGCAGGCGTTTTGATGATAGGGACTATAAGCTATTGGTTTATCGGGCAGAGGCAGTATTCCCTTGTGGATTGTTTCTATATGACCTTCATCACCATTGCGAGCATAGGCTACTATGAGATCATTGACATGACAAAAAACCCTGCGGGGAGAATATTCACGGTCTTCATCGCCATCTCGGGCATTGGTGTGGCAACATATATTATTACAAATCTCACTGCCTTTATGGTGGAAGGGGAGATGACTGAAACCTTTCGGAGGAAAAAGATGGAAAAGACCATAAAAACACTCAGGAGGCATTACATCGTGTGCGGGGTGGAGGGGGTGGGCTTCTATATACTAAACGAACTTTCTGAAACGAAAAGACCGCATGTGATAGTGGACGTGGACAGGGAACGCATTGATAAAGCACTTGAAACCTTTCATGAGGAACTTTTTATCCAGGGTGACGCCACTGACAGCGATACCCTCATGGCCGCAGGCATTAAAGAAGCAGCAGGGCTTTTTGCGGTCACAGGAGATGATAATATGAATTTGGTAATCAGTCTTACCGCAAAACAGCTCAATCCCCAGATAAGGGTAGTTGCGAAATGCCGGGCTCTTAAGAATGTGGAAAAGATGAAAAAGGCCGGTGCTGACGCGGTGGTCTCCCCTACCTTTATCGGCGGACTCAGGATGGCCTCGGAAATGGTACGTTCAACCGCGGTCTCCTTTCTCGATACCATGCTTAGGGACAAGGAAAAGAACCTCCGGGTTGAAGAGGTGACCGTCTCGGAATCCTTTGCGGGAAAACCCATTTCTGCCCTGAACCTCAGGGAGTACCCAAACATTCTGCTTCTTGCGGTCAAGACAGAAGGGGACTGGCTTTATAATCCTTCGGCTGACTATACGATGAAACTCTGGGATACCCTTATCTTCATGACCACCCCTGAAGAGAGGGATAAACTGGAAACCATATTTCATAGCGTCACCTGAGCGTGATCCTTCATTTTAAAGAAAGGTGCGTCATGGGTATCACGCTTCTTCCCTAGGTTCTGATACCGGACGACGACATCATGGGTTATTACGAATTCGTTGTCACCGCACCTGATGAGTCTAAAGACGCCCTCCTGAATAAAATGTCGGAGATGGGATGTCTCGGCGTGAACGAGACTGGGAAACGCATTAGCGCGTATTTCAAGGACACCCATGACATTATACAGCTGAGAGACAGCCTGGAGTCGTTTAGAAAGGTCCTGGAACAGGCCGGCCTTGACCCAGGGTTTTCCTTTGATTATCTCTATCTCTCTGAAAGGGACTGGAATGAGCCATGGAAAAAACGGTTCATTCCCATAGATGTGGGAGAGCAGCTCTCCATTCTCCCCCCATGGGAAAAGAGTGACAAGAACCGCATTCCCCTGATCATTGACCCGGGAATGGCATTTGGCACAGGACACCACGAGACCACAAAGGCATGTCTCCAGCTCATTGAGAGGTTCTCAAAAACCTCTCCAAAGGACCGTTTTCTCGATGTGGGAACCGGCACAGGAATACTCGCCATCGCTGCCTCCAGGCTCGGCTTCAAAGCCGTTGTGGGAGTTGATATTGATCCCCTCGCTATAGATGCTGCAAAGAGAAACGCTGAATTAAATTCATTGCAGAATGTGGAGATACTGGAGGGAGCCATTGCCGGTGTACAGGGCGCCTTTGACATGATTGCCGCCAACCTCATGTCAGAGGTATTGATCAACATCGCCCCCGAAATCTCAGCTCGTCTGAATTACACAGGGATCGCAATCCTCTCCGGCATGCTGAAAGGCCAGGAGAATGACGTACTGCACGCAATGAAGCGCTCAGGTCTCAGTGCAATTGAAACCCTTGTGGATGGCAGGTGGGTTTCAATTGTCCTTACGTTGCCCTAATTAGTCCCCTTGCCTTGATGAAAATTCCCCAGCGCAGCCACTGCCTCACTTCTTACCACTGGATCGCTCTCATTTTCAGCCATACGCTTGAGATAGGGTATGGCCTGCGGGTCCCCAATTTGTTCCAGTGATTTAATGGCACTCAGTCTGATAGTTATACTCTTATCACTCAACAGACGGAGCAGGGAGGGGACTGCCTTTGGATTGCCGATCTTACCTAGGGATTGTATGGACGCTTCCCTGGTGAGCAACTCCCTGTCGTCCACTCCTTCAATAAGGGTCTCAAGCACTCTTGGATCTTGCTTATAGTTTCCCAGGGCTGCTGCTGCGTATGATTTTATGGACGGGCATTCCCAGTTCATAAAAGAGTCATTAAATGTCGCAAGCAGGGGTTCTATCGCCCTGGGATTTCCGGAGTCTCCGAGCAATGTGATTGCCTTAATCTTTACCGGCCAGTATTCGGTCCTCATTTCCGTTATATAAATCAGCAGGTCTATGGTGTCTTCATCCTTCCTGTTGCTCAGCTTTTCCACAGCAGCGAGACGCATGTTCCAATCGCTGTTATTGAGCTCCACCCTTATCTTCTGCAAGTCATCCGCACCAGACGATATTACCGGAATCCCGATCAGCACAACGACAGACAGTGCCAAGAGTGCTCTGCCAAAAAGTCCATTGTATTTGAAAATCACCATTTTCCCTCCCTTTGAAACGATAGATTCTTCCGTTTTTATTATACATCATGATACACGCAGAGTGAAAGCCAGTTAGCAATCTTCGCAGCAGTCATCTGTCGTGCAAGGAATTAATATACTCTGAGAGAGCCAAACCTTGCATTCCCCCGAGTCCAGTGTGATATGATGTATCCCATATTTGTTTGAAGGGAATTTGCATGAGCATTATCACAGCGTATCTCATTACATTTATCGCGAGTTTCTGCATCCTGGTGATAGAGATCGTGGCAGGTCGTATTCTGGCCCCCTTTGTAGGCGTCTCGCTTTACACATGGACAAGTATCATCGGCGTAGTACTGACCGGGATCAGCATAGGTGCGTATCTGGGCGGAAAGATGGCAGACAGGTTTCCCGAAAGGAAGACCCTTGGGTGGCTCCTGCTCCTCTCGGGGATTGCCACCCTTTGCATTGCGCCGGTGACTAACCTCGTTGCAGGCTACCATTTCCCCACCACCCTTATGCTGCGCATTCTTATTGTGACCACCCTCACCTTTTTCATTCCCAGTTGCATCCTCGGCATGATATCCCCTGTGGTGGTGAAACTGACCCTCAGGGATATGAAGACTGCGGGAAATGTGGTGGGAAGGATCTATGCTGTCTCCACCCTGGGTTCCATCATCGGGACCTTTGCTGCAGGCTTCTTCCTCATCTCCTGGATGGGAACAAGGCACATCATTCTGTTGATGGGTCTGATACTCATCCTTACTGCGCTGGTATGGGGCTCTCTCTTCAAATCAAAGAAGACCGTCTTCGGCCTCCTGATCGTTATTCCGCTCTTTCTCATCTGGGGTGTCTACGGTTTCGCGTTTAAGGCTCCCCTTGACGCATACACAAACTACTACAAGGAAAGCGATTACTTCACCCTAAAGGTAAAGGAAGCCACTGCCTCTGATGGAAAAACACCGCTGAAGGCATTGGTGCTGGACAACCTGACCCATTCCTATGTGAACCTTAAAGACCCGCTCCATATCGAATACAAGTATGAAAAGATCTATGCAGAGGTTCTCAGATGGAGGTTTTTAAAGGATACGGCCTTCAGGAGCCTCACCATCGGGGGAGGAGGATATACCTTTCCCCGTTACATGGAAGTTTCTTATCCCCATGCATCAATTGATGTAGTGGAGATAGACCCGGAGATTACGAGGGTGGTGTATGACTATCTCGGGTTGCCCCTGAATACGAGGATCAGGACCTTCAATGAGGACGGCCGCTGGTATGTAATGAACTGCAAGGAGCGGTATGACCTCATCTTCATCGATGCCTACAATGACCTTTCCATCCCCTACCACCTCACCACAAGGGAATTTGCCCGGATGCTCAGGGATATTCTGAACCCAGGGGGAATTATCCTTACCAACATCATTGACAATTTCCAGAGAGGGTCTTTCCTCCCCTCCACCATCAGGACACTGAGGGAGGTCTTTGGCGAGAGGAACGTCCACCTCATATCCGTAAGCCCTCACTTTGATAAGATACGTTCCAGCACCTTTATCGTACTGACCGGAAGGGATGAGGTAGACATCAGGGACTTTGAGTCATATCTCAAGGATAGACATGAGGGGAAGGCCATATCAGCGGTAGTGCCGGAAAACATTTTGAACGACTATCTGAAAAGGACTTACTCCGTGGTGCTCATGGATGAGTATGCACCTGTGGACAATCTCATAGCCCCTGTTTTTGAAGAACGCTTCGGCTACAACAGAAAAGACCGCTAGGCACAAAAGCCCAAACGAAAACAATCGCTCCTTTAACCCCTCACACATTGAACCTGAAATTTATGATATCTCCGTCTTTGACCTGGTAGGTCTTGCCCTCCAGTCTCAAGAGTCCTTTTTCCTTGGCAGCATGCATGGTGCCGGACGCAATAAAGTCTTCGTAACCCACCACCTCGGCCCTTATGAATCCTCTCTCAATATCTGAATGTATCTTCCCCGCAGCCTTATGGGCATCGGTCCCTTTTTGTATTGTCCATGCCCTTACCTCGTCTTCCCCCACGGTCAGAAAGGAGATAAGACCCAGAAGGTCATAGCTCACATGGATCAGCTTATTGAGGGCAGGTTCCTGTATCCCCAGATCATCAAGGAATACCCTGGCCTCTTCTGCGGAGAGTTGTGCAATCTCCATCTCGATCTTTCCGCAAAGAGAAAGAGATGCATACGGCCTGGCGCCAGATGAGCCTTTGTCCCTGCTCCCAAAAAAGGTTTCAGCGTCTTTCTGAATATTTTTCACCTTCTCGGCATTCAAATCGCTCTCCCCGATATTGAGCACCACCACTTCAGGTTTTATGGAGATGAACTGGAGGGGCTTCATCGCCCTTCCCTCGTCTTCGTCAAAGTGTATGTTCCTGAGGGGTATTTCCTTTTCCAGGGCTTCCCTGCATTTCACAAGGAGCCTCTTTTCCCCTTCACTGGGCTTCTTGCCCTTCCTCGCCGACTCTTCCATCCTTGCAAGCCTTTTTTCCACAAACTCAAGGTCGCCGAATATGAGCTCCAGATCCAGAGTCTCGATGTCCTTAAGGGGATTGATTTCATTGAGCGGATGGGAGACCACCTCATTTTCAAAGGCCCTCACCACATGGACGATGGCATCCGCGTCTTTTATAAGATCAAATACCTTTCTGTTCTGCTCCACGTCCCCTTTTGTGAGCCCCAGGTAATCAATATATTCCACAGTCGCATAGGTGATCTTCTTAGGTTTATAAATACCTGCGAGCGTATCCACCCTCCTGTCCGGCACCTTCACCACGCCGAAGTGCGGCTCGCCACTCACTGTGGGATAGAGGGTGGTCTCGATGTTTTGCCCTGTGAGGGCATTAAAAACAGTGGTTTTCCCTGAGTTGGAAAGTCCGATGATGGCTAACTTCACGCGCTACCTACATCTGCCGTCTTCCCTCAAGGGCCTTGCTCAGTGTTACCTCATCCGCAAATTCGATATCACTGCCCATGGGAAGACCGTATGCGATTCTGCTCACCTTCACGGGATGGGAATCAAGGTGTTCTCGGATATATTGGGCCGTTATCTCCCCCTTTGTATTGGGGTTTGTGGCGATGATGACCTCTTCCACATTGTTTGACCGGACCCGTTGAATGAGTTCATTTATTTTGAGTTTATCAGGGGTGACTCCGTCAATAGGGGATATTGCTCCCAGCAAGACATGATAAAGGCCACGATAAAATTTCGATCGTTCGATCACAAGGATATTGCTCGGTTCTTCCACCACACATATCTTTTTCCTGTCCCTGCCCTCGTCCCTGCAGATCTCGCAGACTTCAGAATCGCTGATATTGAAACACTCCCTGCAGAACCTCGCCCTGTCCTTCACCTCGGTGATTGATTGTGCGATGGCCTTTGCTTCGTGATCCGGCATGGTGAGGATAAAAAATGCCAGCCTCTGGGCTGTCTTTCTTCCTATGCCGGGAAGCCGCGTGAGCTCATTGATAAGATTCTCGATAATGCCCTGTGTCATCCGAATATATTTCCCAGCCCTCCAAGCCCCGGGATCTGCAGGCCCCCTGTGAGTTTCGCCATCTCTTCATTGACCATCTGCTGTGCCCTTCTCAGTGCTTCGTTGGCAGCAGCCAGTATCAAGTCCTGGAGCATCTCGACGTCATCGGCATTTACCACATCCCTCTCGATCTTTATGGAGATGAGCTCCCCTCCCCCGTTTGCCACCACCGTGACCATTCCGCCACCTGCGGTGGCCTCCACGGTCTTGGTCTTTGCCTCTGCCTGCAGCCTTTGCATCTCTGTCTGCAGTTTTTGCGCCTCACGCATGATATCGCCCAACATCTTCTTAGACATGTTCTCCTCCATCTTCCATATTGTCTGTAGTTCTCACATCCACGATCCTTCCCTCAAACAGCTCAATGGCTTCCTTTACCAGGGGTTCTGACAATATCTTATCCTTCAGCTCCCTCTTCCGCGGAACCTTTTTCTTCTCCACCTCGATCTTGACTGACACTGTTCTCTGAAGTATCACGGCTGCGATTTCCCTCAATGTTTCAAGATTCTTTTTCACAGAATCGGCATGTATCCCGGAGCCACCATTGAAGGTAATCACAAGAGAATCTCCTTCGATCCTGAGGGCCGCACCCAACAGCTTGCATGCCAGCGGGTGGTTAACCGCCTCCAGCTTTTGCATAAACACGCTCTGGAATTCACTGTCCGGCGCCGGATGGGGAGCAGACAGCGCTTCATCCGCAGGAAGTGCTTCTTCAGAAGGAGAAACAGGAACAGGCCTCTCATCACAAGCTTCTTTCCCTTTGTGAGGGACAGGAAGCGTATGGGCCTTCTGAGCGTGTTCACCCACCACCCTGCCTGCAAGCAATGACTCAATATTCTTCACCGCTTCCTGGACCGGCTTCAGGACAGTGAGAAAACTTGCCCTAATGAGTGCCATTTCCAGTGCGATGCGCGGCGCGAAGGCGCCCCGAACCTCTGACTCAGCCCTGATCATCTCTGACAGCAACAGGGTGAGCTGGTCTTCCGTGGTCGTGGTGAGAATACCGTTAATGCTTCGGAGTTCGCTTTCACTTATATCTAATATCTCTTCAGGCTTCTGTACCACCTTGGCAATGAGCAGGTCCCTGAAATAGTGCATAAGATCTTTTGCGAAGGATCTGAGGTCAGTACCCCTCTCGGTAAGCTCGGTGACCTGTTCAATAATCCCCTTTCTGTCACCCCTGATCACCGCAGCAGACAGTTCTGACAGAGACCTGAAGTCCGTGATCCCCAAGAGGTCCTTTACTTCGGATTCCTTTATGTCTGCAGAGAAGGCCGCTACCTGATCAAGGATGGTCAGGGAATCCCGCATGCTCCCTTCCGAAGCTCTCGCAATCATTTCCAGAGCGGAATCCGATATCTGTATCCCCTCGGTATCAGATATTTTCTTAAGCCGCCCCTTGATCACCTGACTCGAAATCTTCCTAAAAGGGAGATGCTGACACCTGGACAATACCGTGGCCGGAATCTTCCTGGGTACGGTTGTTGCCAGGACAAACACCACATGGGATGGTGGCTCCTCAAGGGTCTTGAGGAGCGCGTTGAATGCCGCATCCGAAAGCATATGGGCCTCGTCGATGATATAAACCTTATATCGTCCACCTGCAGGAGCGTATTTGACCCGCTCCCTGAGATCTCTGATGTCATTCACGCTGTTATTTGAGGCACCGTCAATCTCGGTAACATCAATAGACGATCCGTCTGTGATCCCCCTGCAGGAGGCGCAGGCACCGCAGGGCACAGAGGTCGGTCCTTTCTCGCAATTCAACGCCTTTGCCAGTATTCTGGCTGTGGATGTTTTGCCAACTCCCCTCGGGCCGGAAAAAAGATACGCATGGGCGATCTTTCCCTGCACAATGGCATTGCTGAGAATACGGCTTATGGGTTCCTGCCCTATGAGGTCTTCAAAACCCAGCGGTCTCCATTTTCTTGCCAACACAAGGTAGCTCATAGCTCTCCAGTACGCATTCAGAAATCTCGCGCAGCGAGTCTCGAGAGAAACCCGTTACCGGTCTCCCATTGCTGGTTTCCTGCAACCGGGGAACAGCTTGCTGCGGCACACAGAAAAAAATGCTTACCGTTGCTTCCTTCCGGACCTGGCGGGATTCACACCCTTCCATTGCGCAGGGCCATTCCCAGGCTGCAGAAAAACAGAAATGTTTTATCCGTTTATTTTAGCACAGAGGCAGGTATATTTAACACGTGCGGACTCTATCCGTACAAATGACATAAGACAATTAACATGCGCGAAAGCGTTTGAGCCGTTCAAGGGATTGGGCACAAAAAAAACCACAAGCGGACAGAACGGAAGTGCAGGCCCTGAATTTCACAGGTGAGGCATTCCTCTGGCTGTCACATCCTGCACCGGGAACCTGATTGTTATTTCTTTTGCTGTAATTCAAAAGACTTCTTCATAGCCTTTTTGTTCTGCTCACAACAGGTTTGCAATTTGTTGATCTTGTCCTGCAAAGGCTCAATCTGTTGTCTCACATAATCCTTTGACGCACATCCCACTGAAAATGCCAACATAAGAACCACAAACATCATCCTCTTCATTCCCTCTCACCTCCTTTTTCCGTTAAAGTTATGCAGCCGGTCTAAGAACATGTTGCGACCTTCTGTTCCCTATCAACTATCTAAAATGTGGTCGTTTCCGTGGCGGAGTGAGTGAGATTTTCACCCACGGACATCCGCTCCGGTCTTAACTTTCTTGGCGAATTGGTGACGGTCTTGATGCTATTAACCTTGTCCCCCTCCAACTGTCTAAAAACATCAACCACGCGTATTTTAGCATAAACTTCCACTGATTTCCCAGAAGTGTGACCAAACCACTTTTTCAGCAGGTCTTTGCTCGTACCGTAGTTGATATAGTAGGTTCCAAAAGAATGCGATTAAGGGAATCTCCTCTAAGGGGAAGGGAAGGCAGCCTAAGAGGAGAATTAATTCACTACTGTAAAAAAACTCCTTCGATTGCTTTTATCCTATTGATTGCTGGTTGAAGGCTTTAGTTAAGATAACAGTGTCAGATATGTTCAGTAGGAGGAAGAAAGCAAGAAAAGGTTTTTGTGAATTTGGTGGCGGTTTTTTGTGGGGTTAGGGAGGCTTAACTAATTGATGTTTAAAGAAAGGACTGGCGGAGAGAGTGGGATTTGAACCCACGGTGCGGTATTAGCGCACACACGATTTCCAGTCGTGCTCCTTCAGCCGCTCGGACATCTCTCCAACGTCATTTCCCCCATGATGTGCAGTATGGTATCTCATTCATGGGAGGTTTGTCAAAACCGCCCGGACAACCAGGCAACGGCATCTGTCTCATTTTTTATCTCTCCGAGAAACCACAGTCTCTTTAATTCCCCGAGCACATTGCCAAGTTCGGGCCCGGGGCCGAGACGGGTTATCTCCATGATTCTCTCCGCAGTCAACACAGGTTTCGCGACCATAAATCTCTCCGCTTTCTTGAGCAGACCCTGCCTCATTGTCTGGAAGGCAAAATCCCTTACCGCCTCTCCGGCCTTTGTGAAGAGATCAAGTGTCCTCCTATTGTCCATTTTTTTGTCCTTTTCCAGTTCCTTTAAAAGGCCTGAGGTTATCCTCAACCTCTTGAGTATCGATCTTGAAATGCTGAGGCTGTTCATCTCTAAGGAAGAACCGAAGAGAAGCAGCTCGGCTCTGAGGAGCCCTCCATAGGAGAGCCCCTGGGAAAATGGTTCATTAAGAATGTTTTTATATTCTTGAGGTACCTTATTAAGGAATGCATTAAACCTCGAAAGGGCTTTAAGATTATTTTTTAACCTATTGTTACAAAA
>Ga0335085_10009987_pt1 | contig 14249 bp, 12 predicted proteins | sample Lox_Sample_45_FD_206712 | JGI IMG/M metagenome (GOLD analysis project Ga0335085, IMG submission 206712) | Soil microbial communities from Loxahatchee National Wildlife Refuge, Florida, United States - Lox_Sample_4.5 | ecosystem: Environmental > Terrestrial > Soil > Wetlands | place: USA...
GCTCTCCGGCCTGCGGCCCGCCATCGGGTTCTGGAGCGTGTCGGCGGCCGTGCCCGCCGGTGCGCCGGTGCCGAGCGTGCACTTCTTCCGCGACGCCTCTGGCCGCGTGGTCCGGATCGACTTCGCGAGCGGGGAGCGGCGGGTCGTGGCCGGCCCGGGGGCGTCGCCGGGCGAGAGACTCGCGCCGCGCTGACGGCCGTCGCCGGGGCGGCGTTGGAGGGGGCGTAGGGAGAGGGCCGCCTCGTCGGTAGAATGCCGGGGCGGTGCGCATCGCGGCGAGCGTCAGGACGGCGAGCCTCGTCGCAGGCCTGGTCGGGTCCGCCATTCTCGCCGGGGGAATACGAACCGCGTGGGCGGCCGGCGACGAGATCCAGGTCTACCTCGACGACATGTCCACGCCGGGCGAGATCGGTCTGGACGTGCATTCTGAACTACGTGCTGGCCGGCCGCACGACGCCGGGCTGGCCGGGGGAGCTGCCGCCCGACCACGTGTTCCAGGCGACGCCCGAGTTCGGCTTCGGGGTGAAGCGGTGGCTCGAGCTCGGCCTCTACCTGCCCCTCGCGCTCGGCCCGGAGGGATCCTTCTACGGCAACGGGATCAAGGCTCGCGCGAAGGTCGTGCCGCGGCAGGCTCTGCGGGGCGGCTTCTTCTGGGGCGTCAACGTCGAGCTCGGATGCGTGGCCCGGCGCGTGAGCGAAGAGCGCTTCACCGTCGAGCTGCGCCCGATCGCCGGCTGGCGGAGCGGGCGCTGGCTGTTGGCGGCAAACCCGATCCTGGACTTCACGGCCGGGGCGCCCTCCTCGGCCCTGGGCGAGCTCGAGCCCGCCGTGAAAGTGGGGTTCCAGGCCTCTCGCGCCCTCATGGTCGGCGGCGAGTACTACGGCGCGCTGGGCACGCTCTCCGCTCTCACCCCGCGGGGCGGGCAGGAGCACAACACCTACGCCGTCGTCGACTACGAGGGGCACGGCGTGACCCTCAACCTCGGCGTGGGCTACGGCTGGACCGACGTCTCCGACCGCTGGGTCGCCAAAGTGATCGTCGGCTTCGGACTGCGCCGGCCGGCCGCTGAGGGCGCCGCCCCTCAGGCCTCCCCACGCTCGAGCGTCTGGATCATCACGTCGACCGTGCGGGCGGAGGCCTCGACCAGGAGCGCGACGAGGGCCTCGGTCTCGAGGCGGAACGCGGCCCGGATCGCGGCGCTGAGCCGCGGCCCGTCGCCCGCCACGAGGATGGGCGGCCGCATCCCGCCCCGGACCATGAGGTGGGCGGCGGCGAGGCGCGAGACGCGGCCGTTGGCGTCGTCGAAGGGCAGGATCTCGACGATGCGGGCGAGGGCGACGCCGGCGGCCTGCTCGGGCTTGAGGTCGCGCGAGCCCGTCACTTGCAGCCAGTCCGCGAGCGCCTGGAGGCGGTCCGGCACGAACTCGGCGGGAGCGGGTGGGGCCTCCTCGCGATTCCGCTCGCCCCGGCGAAAGCCCACCGGGCCGGCCAGGGCCTCGTGCCACGCCCGGAGCGCCCCGACCGCGAACGGGGCGTCGGGAGCGACGGCCGAACGGGCACGCCTCAGGGCGAGCACTTCCGGGGGGCCTCCGCCCGAGGCGCGCGACGCACGCACCTCGTCCCAGGCGAACCGAAACCCCGCGAGCTCGAGGCTGCCGAGGAGCAACGCGTCCTCCACGACCGCGGCGAGGCTCGGGTCGTCGGGTCGGCGTCCGCGCTCCCCGAGGAGGCTGGCGAGGCGCTTCTCCTTGACGGCGAGGCTCGGTCGCAGCCTGAGGGGTGCGCTCATGGCGACCGCATTCTACGGGTGGCGCTCCGGGGCGTGAAGGCGCGTCGGCGCCCCCTTTCCGGGTCTAGAATGAGGAGGGGCTTCCCCCGGACGAGGAGCGTTCCCGTGTTGTCGAAAGCAGCCGTCGCCGCCGCCGTGCTCTCCCTTCTCGCGTCGGGGCTCGCTCCTGCGGGCGCCGAGGAGAAGGCCGGCAAGGGGAAGAAGCCGGGGCTCGAGCTGCGGCCCTCGCCCCGCTTCGCCTTCTCGCCGGCGAACATCTTCTTCACCGCCGAGCTCAAGGGCGGAGACGACGTCGAGGAGCTCTACTGCCCGGAGATCGAGTGGCTGTGGGGCGACGGCGGGAAGAGCGTGCAGGAGGCCGACTGCGATCCCTGGACGGACAAGACCCCGATCCAGCGCCGCTTCACGTCGAACCACACCTACCAGTTCGCCGGCCTCTACCGGGTGAGGGTCACGCTCCGGAAGTCGGGCAAGGACATCCTCTCCCAGACCCTCTCCCTGACCATCCGGGCCGGCCTCGGCGACATGAGCCCCGAGCCCGGGGACTGATGCACGACCCGCGCGAAGCGCGGGTCGGCCTGGGCCGGGACAGGATCGTGGGGCGCCCCGCCCGCGGTGCCTCGATCGTGTTCGCCTCGGGGTCGCGAGGCGGGACGAAGCGACGCCAGCGCTGAGCCTGCGGAATCCCTCGTGGCGGGGCGAACCGGAGACCCTCGGGATGACATCTACCCGCCCGCCGACATGCTGTCGAGGAACTCCTTGTTGGACTTCGTCTTCGACAGCCTCTCGATCAGGAGCTCCATGGCCTCGACCGGGGACAGGGCCGAGAGGACCTTGCGCAGGATCCAGGCCCGGTTGAGCTCGGCCGGCGGCACGAGCAGCTCCTCCTTGCGGGTGCCGGAGCGGTTGATGTCGAGCGAGGGGAAGATGCGCTTGTCGGTGAGCTTGCGGTCGAGGACGATCTCGGCGTTTCCCGTGCCCTTGAACTCCTCGAAGATGACCTCGTCCATCCGCGAGCCGGTCTCCACGAGGGCGGTGGCGATGATCGTGAGCGAGCCGCCCTCCTCGACGTTGCGCGCCGCGCCGAAGAAGCGCTTGGGCCTCTGGAGGGCGTTCGAGTCGACGCCGCCCGAGAGGACCTTGCCCGAGGGCGGGACGATCGTGTTGTAGGCCCGGGCGAGGCGGGTGATCGAGTCGAGGAGGATCACCACGTCCTTCTTGTGCTCGACGAGGCGCTTCGCCTTCTCGAGCACCATCTCCGCCACCTGCACGTGCCGGTCGGCCGGCTCGTCGAAGGTCGAGGAGATGACCTCGCCGTGGACCGAGCGCTGCATGTCGGTCACCTCCTCGGGCCGCTCGTCGATGAGCAGCACGATGAGGACGATCTCGGGGTGGTTGGTGGTGACCGCGTTCGCGATCGCCTGCAGGATCATGGTCTTGCCGGTGCGGGGCGCGGCCACGATGAGGGCCCGCTGGCCCTTGCCGAGCGGGCAGAGGAGGTCCATCACCCGCGTCGTGAGCTGGTCCGGGGTCGACTCGAGCCGGATCCGCCCCAGCGGGTAGAGGGGGGTCAGGTTGTCGAAGAAGATCTTCTCCTTCGCGCGGTCGGGGGGCTCGAAGTTGACCGCGTCCACCTTGATCAGGGCGAAGTAGCGCTCGTCCTCCTTGGGCGGGCGGATCTGGCCGCTGATCGTGTCCCCCGTCCGCAGGTCGAACTTGCGGATCTGGGAAGGCGACACGTAGATGTCGTCCGGCCCCGGCAGGTAGCAGTACTCGGGGGCGCGCAGGAAGCCGAAGCCGTCGGGCAGGATCTCGAGGACTCCCTCGGAGAAGATGAGGCCTTCCTGCTCCGCCTGGGCGCGCAGGATCTGGAAGACGAGCTCCTGCTTCTTCATCGACGTGGCGCCGGGGATCTCGAGCGCCTTGGCCACCTCGATGAGCTTCTGGATGCCCATCTCCTTGAGCACCGCGAGGTCGAGCCGGCTCCGGCCGTCGTCCTCGGGGGGGGCGCCCTCGAGGGGCACTCCGTCGGGCAGGCCTCCGGCAGCGGGCGGGTCGTCCTCGGCGACGTCGCGTTGAGGCAGACGCGGCTTGCGCGCCGGATGCTCGCCCCGCGGGCTCCGGCCGCGACGGCCCTCGCGGGGCGCGCCGTTGCGCCCGTGACGCGGTTCCCCGTCAGCGGGCCTTCGGTCCGAGGGCTCGTCGCTGGACGGCGGGGTGGACGGGGGATCGTCGTTGGCCATGGGCGGTGTTCCTGGAAGGAGACGCGACGGAGAGAGGCAGGCGGCGAGCCTGCGAGCTGGACCGGATGAACGAACGATAGTGGAGGACGCGCAGCGCTGTCAACACCCGGCCGCGAGGAGCCCGGCGTACCTCCGGGGCGGCTCGTTCGCGGGCGAGACCTCGCTCGCCTCCAGCCACGCCCGTAGGACGGCGGCGAGCCGCGCGTTCCGGCAGGCGACCCAGCGCACCCGGGCCTCCGGGAAGTAGCCGAGCGCGGCCTCGAACTCCAGGTCCGGGAGGGGCGCCTCGAGCGCGGCTTTGAGGCGGTCGTGCGGCCAGCCGTCCTCGAGCGACTCCGTGAACTCCCGCATCCACCCCTGCTCGGTCTGCGCCGGCACCGGGAGGACGGGGACGAGACGGCCCGCGGCGAGCCCCTCGTCGAGCTCCGGGTCGGCGAAGCCGTGGTCGTCGCTCCAGCCGCGGGTCACCCACACGATGTCCCCGGTGCGGGTGTCGAGAAACGCCTCGGACTCGCGCGAGCGGCGGGTCAGGGCCCGCTCCAGGCCCTCCCAGTCGATCGCGACACCCCGCGCTCCCATGGCCTCCCCGGGCGGCCGGCGCTTGGAGGCCGCCCGCCGACGCTCAGAACGCCATCGTCCTCAGGTCGGGCGCGACCCGGAGCGGGGCGCCCGTCGCCTTCTTCACCGCCTCCACGTTCGTGTCGGGGGCGATCTCGTCGAGGACCAGCCCATCCTCCGCCACCCGGACGACTCCCATCTCGGTCACGATCAGGTCCACGCAGCGCCGCCCGGTGAGGGGAAGGGTGCACTGGGTGAGGATCTTGGGGCTCGCGTCCTTCGCCGTGTGCTCCATCGTGACCACCACGCGCCGGGCGCCGGCGACGAGGTCCATCGCCCCTCCCATCCCCTTCACCATCCGGCCCGGGATCATCCAGTTGGCGAGGCTACCCTCCTGGTCCACCTGGAGCGCGCCCAGGATGGTCAGGTCCACGTGGCCGCCGCGCACCATCGCGAACGACTCCGCGCTCGAGAAGTACGCGGCCCCGGGGCGCTCGGTGACGGTCTCCTTGCCGGCGTTGATGAGGTCGGGGTCCTCCTTCCCCGCCTCGGGGTAGGGCCCCACGCCCAGCATCCCGTTCTCGGAGTGCAGGACGATCGAGACGCCCTCCGGCACGTAGTTGGCGGCGAGGGTGGGCATGCCGATGCCGAGGTTCACGTAGTCGCCGTCCTTCATCTCCAGGGCGGCGCGCCTCACGATGCGCACCCGCCGGGGGTCGGTCTCGACCCCGCCCTCGCCGCGCAGGGTGCGCCGCTCGATGCGCTTCTCGTAGGCCCCTCCCGCGAGGACGCGGTGGACGAAGATCCCGGGCACGTGGACGTGGTCGGGGTCGATGGCGCCGACGGGCACGAGGTGCTCCGCCTCGGCGATCGTGGTGCGCGCGGCCTGGCACATCATCGGGGCGAAGTTGCGGGCGGTGCGGCGGAAGACGAGGTTCCCCGCGGCGTCGGCCTTCCAGGCCTTGACGAGCGCGAAGTCGGCCCGCAGGCCCGCCTCCATGACGTACGGCCGGCCGTCGAACCAGCGCACCTCCTTGCCCTCCGCGACCACGGTGCCGTAGCCGGCGGGGGTGAAGAAGGCCGGGATCCCCGCGCCTCCGGCCCGGATCCGCTCCGCGAAGGTGCCCTGCGGAAGGAGCTCCACCTCGAGCGAGCCGTCGAGGAACATGGCCTCGAAGACCTTGTTCTCCCCGACGTAGGTCGCGATCATCTTCCGGACCTGGCCGTTCTTGAGGAGGAAGCTGATCCCGAAGTCGGTGACCCCGGCGTTGTTCGAGATGACGGTGAGGCCCCTGGCCCCGTGGTCCCGGAGGGCGAGGATCAGGTTCTCCGGGATTCCGCACAGGCCGAAGCCCGACACCATCACCACCGCCCCGCCCGGGATGTCGCGCACGGCCTCGGCCGTGCTCCTCACCAGCTTGTTCATGGGTGTCCCCGGGCCCCGAGCCCGGTCCCGGCGATGATATCAGGCCGGCTCCGCACGGCGGCGGCGGCCGTCGGCGGTCCGCTCGGCCGGGGCCCGTGGACCGGACCCCGGCCTCGAAGAAGAGGGGACTACTTCGTCGCCGCGGGGGCGGCGGTCAGACCCAGCTTCCCGGCGAGGGCTTCCGACTTCGCCTTCACGTCCTGCGCGGTCCGGACGGCCTTCGGGACGTCCCCGCCCTGGAAGGCGGTGGTGGCCTCCGTCCAGGCCTGGGTGACCGAGCCGAGGTCGGCCTGGGCGCCGGCGAGCGCGTCCTTGGTCATGCCCTTGGGCAACGACTTCGCCGCGGCGAGCGCGGTCACCTTGGCGGTGATCGACTGGACGAGGCCGGGCAGGCTGCCCGACATGTCGGTCCAGGACGCGATCAGCTTCTGCTTCGCCGCCGCGGCGGCGGTGGTCGCGGCCTGGATCTTCGCCGGGAGCTCCTGGGCCGCCTTCAGAGCCTCGGTGTAGTTGCCCTTCTCGAACTCGGAGCGGGCCGCCTGCAGGGTCGCGTTCAGAGAGGTGACCTCCTCCGGCACGTACTTCTCGATCTCGGGCTTCGCAGCGGCGAGGGCAAGGTCGGCCGCCTTGAGGGCCGCTTCGGCGGGGGCCTTGTTGCAGGCCCCGACGAACAGGGCGAGGGACGCCACCGCGACCGCGGCGATCCCCTTCGTCAGGTGACGCATGGTTCTCTCCCTTCTCGACTGCCGGTGCACGACCGTGATCCTGGACCACGGTTCCAGGATCATACCGCCGGCTCCTCGGGCGCGGCCAGACTCGCGCCCCGCCCGACGTCATGGCGCCGGTCGCCGCCTCCTCGCCTGGATCCGCCCCACGAGGGCCAGGAGAGCGCGGCGGACCTCGGCGCGGTTGGCCTCGAGGATGTCCTTCCACAGGAGGCGCGGGCTGCGGGCGAGGCGCGTCATGTCGCGGAACCCCGGGCCCGCCCGCCGGAGGTGGCGTCGGGCCACGGCGTCGCCGCGGGCCGCCTCCATGAGGGCCCACGCCACCACCTGAGGGGCGTGGCTCAGGAAGGCCATCGCCCGATCGTGGGTGGCGGCGTCGGTGGTGACCGGACGCGCGCCGGCCGCCCGCACCATCGCGCGGACGAGGCGCGTCGCGCGCCGCTCGGGGGCGGGGACGATCCACCACGGCCGGCCGCGGAAGAGGCCGGCCGCGGAGGCGGCGAAGCCCCGCTTCTCGGTGCCGGCCATCGGGTGGCCGCCGACGAAGCCGCCGAGGCCCAGCCGCGCCGCCTCCCGCACGATCTCTCCCTTGACGCTCGACACGTCGGTGATCACGAGCCCCGGGCGGGCCACCCGGGCGAGGCGCCGCAGCAGGCGCAGGTTCGTGGCCGGGGGGGCGGCCAGGACCACCACGTCGGCCGAGGCGCCGGCCTCCGTGCGGGTGGCCCCGCGCGCGACGGCGCGGGTGCGCAGGGCGCGCCGGACGACGAGCGGCCAGTCGATGCCGGTCACGGTGTAGCCGGCCGCGGTGAGGGCCCGGGCGAGCGAGCCGCCCACGAGCCCGAGCCCCACGATCGCGACGTGCGGCCGGCTCGCCATCTCAATCCTCCCCCGCCACGCGCGCGACGAGCTCCGGCTCGCGGCGCTCCAGCAGCCGGGCCGCGCCGGAGGTGATCATGAAGTACACGGCCGCGGCGCCAGCGAGGGCGAGGGGGAGGGTGAGCGCCCAGAGCCAGGCCTCGTCGAGGAGGTGCGGCAGCCAGGCGAGGAACGCGAAGGGCGCGGAGGCGAGGAGCGTGAGGAGGATGGCGGCGAAGGCCACGACGCCCGCCCCGAGGCCACGCGTCCCCGAGGCCGGCGCGTTCGGGTCGCGGCCGGCCGACGCCACCGGCAGCGGAAACAGGATCGAGACGCAGTTGTCCGCCGCCGCGGCCAGCGCCTGGGTGAGGAGCACGACGACGGCGACGGCGGGCACGTACGCGGGGCCCGCGATGAAGAGGGTCGCCGCCGAGACCGCGACGAGGGCGGGAGTACGGAGAAGGATCACGCCGAGGTTCTTGCCGAGGAGGACCTGGAAGCGGTCGACCGGGAAGCCGAAGAGGAGCCCCAGACCGCGTCCCTCGAGCGCGAACGCGTTCGACCCGAGGACCCCGAGGCCGGAGAACGAGGCGAGGGCGAGGAAGAGCCCGGGAGGGATCGGCCCCGCCGAGCCGCGCCAGACGGCGAGCAGCACGAGCGGCCCGACGAGGCCGGTGAAGACGAGGGCCTTCAGGCGCGGGTCCCTCCAGACGACCCGCAGGTCCTTCTCCACGAGCGCGCCGACGACACCCGGGAGCCTCATCCGGGCGCGGGCCGTGCCCGCGGCCGAGGCCTGCCCCAGGTCAAGCTCGCCGCGGTAGAGGCGTTGGGCGAGCGTCACCGAGACGCCGACCACGGCCCCCAGCGCCAGCGTGGCCGCGCCCGCCCAGCCCAGGAAGAGGAGCGGCTCCCCCCGGCCGGCCTGCACGGCGGCGCGGGCGCCCCACGAGAACGGGACGAGGGCAAACACGTCCCGCTCGAGCAGCGCGAGGACGAGGCGGCGGGCGGCGGAGCCGCCCCGGCTCAGCAGGACGATGGGCATGAGGCTCAGGGCGACGCCGAGCCCAATCCCGAGGAAGAGGGCCCGGTCGTGGAGACGGCGGTTGCGCGAGAGGGCGTGCAGGGCGAGCCCCACCGCCTGCCCCGAGGCGAGCACGAGGGCCAGGGCGAGGGCGAGCCCGGCGAGGGCGACCAGGGCCCGCGGGCTCGTTCCGCCGAGGCCCACGGCGAGCGCGGCGAGCGGTGGGCCCTGGGCGAGGACGATCGGCTGGAGGAGGTTGGCGAGGAGCGAGGAGCCGACGAGGGTCGGGACGGGCACGGGGTAGGCCAGGAGCTTCCCGAGGTCGTGGGTCGCGGTGGCCGAGACCCCGGCGAGGAGCGGCGAGAGGGCCCAGACGAAGCCGAAGAGGGCGGCCAGCGCGGACAGGACGGGCAGCATCAGCTGCGGCTCGGCCCGTTCCACGAGCCGGGCTCCCGAGAAGGCGACGACCGCCGAGGCCGCCGAGCCGAGGGCCAGGGTCGGCACCACCACGAGGAGGGCGGCGACCCGCCCCCGCGAGCCCGAGACCGCCCGCGCCTCGAGCCGCCAGCGCAGGAAGACGAGGGCGATCAGCCGATCCACGAGAGGTCCTCGCGCCTCACGTCGGCCTCCACGAGCTTGAGGAAGACGTCCTCGAGGCTCGCGGCGCCCCCCATGGCGCGCTGGGCGCGGATCTCCGGGAGCGTCCCCTGGGCCACGATGCGCCCCCGGTCGATGACCGCCACCTCGTCGCACAGCCGCTCGACCACGTCGAGCACGTGCGAGGTGAAGAAGAGCGTCACCCCCCGCACGGTGAGGCGGCGGAGGAGGTCGCTCACCACGCGTCCCGAGACGGGGTCGATCCCGTTGAGCGGCTCGTCGAGGAAGAGGACCTGCGGCCCGTGGACGAGCGCGCAGGCGAGGGCCAGCTTCTTGCGCATCCCCTGCGAGTAGTCCACTACCAGCTTGCCCCGCTCGTCGGCGAGGGAGAGGAACTCGAGCAGCTCCTCCGTACGCCGACGGGCCTCCGGGCGCGGGAGGCCGTGCATGCGGGCGGCGAAGAGCAGGTGCTCCTCGCCGGTGAGCCGCTCGTAGAGGGGCAGGTCCTCGGTGAGGACGCCGATCTTCCGCTTGAGGGCGAGGAGGTCTCCGGAGAGGCGAGCACCCTCGACGACCGCGTCGCCCGAGGTCGGGCGCAGGAGGCCGGTCAGCATCCGGATCGTCGTGCTCTTGCCGGCCCCGTTCGGTCCCAGGAAGCCGAAGAAGCGGCCACGGGCGACCCGGAAGGAGATCCGGTCGACCGCCGTCTGTCGGCGGAAGGTCTTGGTGAGGCCCTCGACGAGGATCGCGTCGCCTTCGCCCACGAGCCCAAGGTTAGCCGATTCGTGCCCAGTTTCCGGCGCCCCGGCCCCGGCGCCTCCAGCCCCCGAGCGTTCCCCTTGCTAAAGCATCCCCTTCAGTCGCCCGTAACCGGAGCGGCTCAGGGGCAGGCGCGTCCCGTCGTGGAGAACGACGGCCTTCGGCTCCCCGCTCTCGGTGTCGATCCTGGCCAGCCGGTCGAGGTTCAGGAGGTACGAGCGGTGGATGCGCACGAAGCGGGCGGGATCGAGCGAGGCCTCGAGGTCGGCGAGGGTCTGCTGCTTGAGGTGCGCCTTGCCCTCCGCGTGCAGGCTCACGTAGTCGTCCTGGGCCTCGGCGTAGTCGAGCTTGTCGGCGGGGATGACGTGCACCCGCGCCCCCTGGCGGACGACGAGGCGCGACGCGGGCTGGCCGGGCGGCCGCGCCGCGGCGGCGAGCTCCGCCACCGGCATCGTGGCGCGCACGGCGAGGCGCTGGCGGGCCTTGTCCACCGCGGCCTTCACGCGCTCCGGAGAAACGGGCTTCAGGATGTAGTCGACCGCGTTCACCTCGAAGGCCCGGATCGCGTGCTCGTCGAAGGCGGTGGCGAAGACGACCGCCACCTCCCGGCCGAGGAGCTCGAGCACCTCGAAGCCGTTGAGCCTCGGCATCTGGATGTCCAGGAAGAGGAGGTCGGGCCGGAGGTCGTTCACCGCCTTCACCGCCTCGAAGCCGTTCCGGCACTCGCCGACGACCTCGACCCCGCCCGCGCGGTCGAGGTACTCGCGGAGCAGGGTGCGCGCCGGCTCCTCGTCATCCACGACCAGCACGCGAAGCACGGCCGGCGCGGGGCGCGGGGGGACCGGCGCGGAGCGCTCCGCCGAGTCGGCTCCCTCGAGCCGCCGGCGGGCCTCCCGCAGGTCTCCCAGGAGCAGGGCGGCCGACTCGTAGCGGTCGTCGGGGGCCTTGGCGAGGCAGCGATCGAGAACGCGCTGCAGGACCGGACCGGCCGCGCCGAGGCCGACCTCGCGCAGCCGGGGCGCCGGCTCCTTGAGCACCGCGTGCAGCGTCTCGACGCCCGTCTCGCGCCGGAAGGCGGGCTCGCCGGACAGCATCTCGTAGAGGAGGGCCCCGAACGCGAAGAGGTCGCTGCGCGCGTCCACCTCCCCGCCTCTCACCTGCTCCGGGGACATGTAGGCGGCCGTGCCGAGGATGCGCCCCGGGTCGGTGTCGCCCCAGGGCGGAGTGTCCGCCCCGCTCTCGAACGCCGGCCGGGGGCGCACCAGCTTGGCCAGGCCGAAGTCGATGATCTTGGCGTGGCCCGACTCGGTGAGCATCACGTTCTTGGGCTTGAGGTCGCGGTGCACGACCCCCCGCGCGTGGGCCTCGACGAGGCCCTCGGCCACCTCGATCGCGAGGTCGAGGGCACGGCCGGGAGGAAGCGGCTCGCCGCCGAGGAGAGCGGCGAGGGGACGCCCGCGCACCAGCTCCATCGCGATGAAGGTGGTGCCCTCCACCTCGTCGATCTCGTAGACGACCGAGACCGCCGGGTGCGCGAGCGAGGCCGCCGCCCGCGCCTCCTGCTCGAGCCGCCTCTCCTGCTCCGGGTCGCGCCCGGCGGCGGGCCCCAGAATCTTGAGGGCCACCTCGCGACCGAGGCTCGTGTCGAGGGCGCGGTAGACGACGCCGATGCCTCCGCGGCCGATCTCCTCGAGCACCTTGTAGTGCGACAGTGTCTTGCCGATCATCATCGCTGACCTACGCGATTCTAGTCGGAAAGACACCGTGACCCGCCGGCAGGGGCCGGGGGTTGGCCGATTCCCGTCTTCCGGAACCCGCTCTTCTGCCGTAAGTTATGGGCGGAGGGAGAAGATGGAACCCGAGCCGAAGCCCGAGAAGCCGGGCGACGCCTACGCCAGGGCTCTCAAGGACCGGATCGTCAGGGACGCCCGGCCGGACGGCTCCGCCTGGGTCTCGGTAGCCGACCCCGGCTTCCGGATCACCCCCCGCCTGGTGATCGGCCTCGCCATCATGCTGGCGGGGTTCCTCCTCGCCGTCGACAGCCTCGGCTTCGTCGACGCCGAGAGGGTCCTCCGCTACTGGCCGATCGTCCTCGTCGCGGTGGGGATCACGAAGCTGCTCGGCAGCGAGTGGCAGCGGTCGGGGGCCTTCGTGTGGATCGTCGCCGGGGCGGCGCTCCTCGCGCTCAACCTCGGCCTCCTCTCCTTCCCCAGGGTCGCCGCGATCGTGCTCTTTCTCGTCGGCGCCCGGATCGCCTGGAGGTCTCTGGCCCCGGGCCGGGCCCCGGCGCTGGTCGGGCAGGCCGACCTCGACGTGGTGGCGGTCCTCGGGGGCTCGAAGCGCGGCGCCACGGACTTCCGGGGCGGCCAGGTGCTGGCCTTCATGGGCGGGTGCGAGATCGACCTCCGTCGGGCCGCGATGGAGAAGGACGAGGCCGCCCTCGACCTCTTCGTCTTCTGGGGGGGGGCCGAGATCAAGGTGCCGGAGGACTGGGAGGTGACGAACCGCGGCCTCGCCCTCCTCGGCGGGTTCGTGGACAACACCCGGCACCCGGCGACAGCCCAGAAGCGCCTGGTCTTGACGGGCATGGCCATCATGGGAGGCGTCGAGGTCAAGAACTAGTCCATGCACCCGATCCTGGCCGAGCGGGGCCGCCTCGGCGCCTACCTCGCGGCGTGGGTGCTCCTCGGCGTCCTCCTCGCCGCCCTCCTCGTGCTGGCCGCCCCGTTCGGCTGGACGGAGGCGGCCGTCTTCGCGGTCCCCCTCGCGGTGCTCTTCGGCTTCCTGGGCCTCGCCTCCTTCTGGGTGTGCCTCGCCGCGCCGCTGCCCCTCGGCCTCGCCCGCGCCTTCGTCACCCAGCTCCTGGCCGCCCTCGTCTCGGGATCGCTCTGGCTGGCCGCGGGACGGGGCTTCGCCCGGGCTCTGGACCGCCTCGGCGTCTTCCCCGGCCTCGTCGGCCGGCAGTCCGCGGCCGCGCCGCTCCTCCTCGGCCTCGGGGTCGCTTTCTACCTCCTCGCCGCCACCCTCCACTACATGATCGTGGCCTTCGAGGCCTCGCGCGACGCCGAGCGGCGGGCCCTCGAGTTCGAGATCGCCTCGCGCGAGGCGGAGCTGCGCGCGCTGCGCGCCCAGATCCACCCGCACTTCCTCTTCAACAGCCTGAACTCGATCAACGCCCTCATCGCGACGAGGCCGGAGGAGGCGCGCCAGCTCTGCGTGCGGCTCGGCGACTTCCTGAGGCGCAGCCTCACCCTGGGGTCCCGGGAGACGATCCCCCTCGCCGAGGAGCTGGACCTCGCCGAGCAGCTCCTCGCGATCGAGAAGGTGCGCTTCGGCTCCCGGCTCGCCCACGCCGTGGTGGCCGACGACGCGGCGCGCGCCTGCGCGGTGCCGCCCCTCGTCCTCCAGCCCCTCGTCGAGAACGCGGTGACCCACGGCGTCGCCCAGCTCCTCGACGGGGGGGAGATCCGGCTGGAGGCGGAGCGGCGGGGGGACGAGCTCCGGATCGCGGTCATGAACCCTCGCGACGCCTCGGCCCCGGGGCGGAGGGGCACCGGCATCGGCCTCCAGAACGTGAGGCGCCGCCTGGCCGCCCTCCACGGCGACGGCGCGGAGGTCAGGGTGGCGGCGACCGACGCGGCCTTCCGGGTCGAGCTGCGCCTGCCGGCCGGCGGCTGAGTCGAGTACACTCTTCCAGCACCATGGCGGCGGGTTCCTCATGAAGGGGCGAGTCGGCCTCGCGGCCGCCGTGGCGCTGGGGCTGGCCGCGGCCGGCTGCGGGGGAGGGGACTCCCCCTCCGCTCCCGTGCCGGCGGCCACGCCCCCCCCGCCGCCGCCCAACCTGGTTCTGGTGGTGGTCGACGACCTCGACGTCCCCACGGCCGATCGGCTCCCGCGGTTCCAGCAGCTGGCCCAGCAGGGCCTGACCTTCACCCGCTTCTACGTCGCGGAGCCCCTCTGCGCCCCGTCCCGGGCTTCGATCCTCACCGGGCAGTACGCGCACAACACGAAGGTCCTCTTCAACGCCCCGCCGAACGGCGGGTTCGGGACCTTTCAGCAGAGCGAGGCGCAGAGCCTCGCGCCGTGGCTCAAGAGCGCCGGCTACCGGACCGCGCTCGTCGGGAAGTACGTCAACACCTACCCCGGGGACGCCAGCAACGTCTACGTCCCCCCGGGCTGGGACTACTGGTTCGGACACATGGACTCGGTGGAGAACGGGCGGTACTACGACTACTGGGTGAACGACAACGGCACCGTGATCCGCCACGGAGA
>Ga0335085_10009988_pt1 | contig 14249 bp, 9 predicted proteins | sample Lox_Sample_45_FD_206712 | JGI IMG/M metagenome (GOLD analysis project Ga0335085, IMG submission 206712) | Soil microbial communities from Loxahatchee National Wildlife Refuge, Florida, United States - Lox_Sample_4.5 | ecosystem: Environmental > Terrestrial > Soil > Wetlands | place: USA: Florida...
CTACGGGCGCCCTTGCACCACCGGTCGTCACGCCCTCCAGAGGCGCCGGTCCCGAGCTTTCCTCGCTGCCTGGCGCACGGAGGCGCCGGGAGCGCCGCCGGTCGTCACGCCGGCAGGGACGACCGTCCCGAGCTTTCCTCGCTGCCTGGTGTACGGGCGCCGGTGCACCACCGGTCGTCACGCCCCCCAGAGGCGGCGGTCCCGAGCGTTCCTCGCTGCCTGGCGCACGGAGGCGCCGGAGCGCCGCCGGTCGTCGCGCCGGCAGAGACGACCGTCCCGAGCTTTCCTCGCTGCCTGGCGCACGGAGGCGCCGGAGCGCCGCCGGTCGTCGCGCCGGCAGGGACGACCGTCCCGAGGCTTTCTCGCTGCCTGGTGTACGGGCGCCGGTGCACCACCGGTCGTCAGGCCCTCCAGAGGCGCCGGTCCCGAGCTTTCCTCGCTGCCTGGCGCACGGAGGCGCCGGAGCGCCGCCGGTCGTCGCGCCGGCAGGGACGACCGTCCCGAGGCTTTCTCGCTGCTTGGTGTACGGGCGCCGGTGCACCACCGGTCGTCACCTGCGGCGATTCCCCGACAGCCCCTCAGGCCGCGCTGGGCGGCGCCACGGAACCACCCTCGTCCACCGATCGCCGGTAACTGCACTCCTTGTTCGGGCAGACGATGCGGGCTCCGTCGCGCTTGCTGTACTTCTGGAGCAGGTAGGGCGAGCTGCACTGCGGGCAGGTCTCGGGCAGGGGCCGGTCCCACGCCGCGAAGGTGCAGTCCGGGTAGCGGTTGCAGCCGAAGAAGACTTTGCCCCGCCGGCTCCGGCGCTCGGTCAGGTAGCCCACCTTGCACGTCGGACAGGCGACGCCGATGGACAGAGGCTTGCTGCTCTTGCACTCCGGGTACCCCGAGCACGCCATGAACCGACCGAAGCGCCCGCGCTTGATGACCATCGGCCGGCCGCACTTCTCGCAGGTCTCGTTGGTGGTCTCCTCCTCGACCGGGATGACCTTGCCATCGACTTCCTTGAAGTCCTTCGTGTTCTTGCAATCGGGATAGCCGGTGCAGGCGAGGAACCGGCCCATCTTCCCCCACTTGATGGCCATCATCTTTCCGCACTTCTCGCAGTTGACGTCCGTCGGGATCTCCTCCCGCTTGACGTCGCGCATCTCCTGCTCGGCCTTGGCCAGCGTGGCCTGGAAGGGGCCATAGAAGTCCCGGAGCACGCGGCGCCAGTCGACGTCACCCTCGGAGATCTGGTCGAGCTGCTCCTCCATCCCCGCGGTGAAGGTGACGTCCATCTCAGAGGGGAAGTGCTTCACCAGCTCCTCGGTGGTGATGTTCCCCAGCTCGGTCGGATGGAAGCGTCCCTCGATCTTCTCCACGTACTTCTTGTCCTGGATGACCGAGAGGATGGAGGCGTAGGTCGACGGCCGGCCGATGCCGTCCTCCTCCAGCTCCTTCACCAGCGATGCCTCGGTGAACCGCGGTGGCGGCTGGGTGAAGTGCTGCTCGGAGACGAGCCCCTGCCCCACCAGCTGGAGCCGGTCGCCCTCCGAGAGCTCGGGCAGCTGCACGTTGGCCTCGTCGGTCTTCGCCTCGTCGCCGGCCTTCTCCCGGTCCGCCTCCTCCTCGGTGGTCGGCGCCATGCCGTACACTGCGAGGTAGCCGGCGAACTTGAGGATCGACCCGGCGGCGCGGAACGTGGCCCGCCCTGCCGAGATCTCGACCGTCGTCTGATCGTAGACCGCCGGCTTCATCTGGCACGCCACGAAGCGGTTCCAGATGAGCTCGTAGAGACGCGCCATGTCGGGCTCGAGGAACGGCCTCACTCGATCCGGCGTCCACTCCATCGACACCGGACGGATCGCCTCGTGCGCGTCCTGCGCGCTCTTCCGGCTCCGGTAGACCATCGGCTCGTCGGGCAGGGCGTCTTTCCCGTAGGTCTCGGCGATGAACTCGCGCGCGGCCTTCACCGCGTCGTCCGAGAGGCGCACCGAGTCCGTCCGCATGTAGGTGATGAGCGCGGTCTGCCCCTCGTCACCGAGCTCGACGCCCTCGTACAGCCGCTGGGCCAGGGTCATCGTCTTCTTGGCCGTGAAGTGGAGACGGTTCGCGGCCTCCTGCTGCAGCTTGCTGGTGATGAACGGCGCGGGCGCGTTGCGGCGGCGCTCGCGGCGCTCCACCGTCTCGACCCGGTAGTCGGCCTTCCGCAGCTCCTCCAGGAGGGCGTCGGCGGTCGCCTTGTCGGCGACCTCGGCCTTCTTCCCGTCGAGCTTCGCGAGCCGCGCACGGAACGGGGGCGGCGCCTTGCCCTCCAGCTCCGCCTCCAGCGTCCAGTACTCCACCGGGACGAAGGCCTTGATCTCCCGCTCGCGCTCCACGATCAGCCGGACCGCCACCGACTGGACCCTGCCGGCCGACAGACCCCGCCGCACCTTCTTCCAGAGCAGCGGACTGATCTGGTACCCCACCAGCCGATCGAGGATTCGCCGGGTCTGCTGCGAGTCGTACATCTTTCGATCGAGCTTCTTCGGGTGGGCGATCGCCTCCTGGATCGCCTTCTTGGTGATCTCGTTGAAGAGCACCCGGACCGAGTTCGGGTGACGCAGCTCCTCGTTCAGGTGCCAGGCGATCGCCTCGCCCTCGCGATCGGGGTCGGTCGCGAGAAACACCTGCTCCGCGCCCGCCGCCGCCTTCTTCAGCTCGCCGAGCGCCTTCTCCTTGCTCGGAATGACGTGGTACTCGGGCTTGAAGTCGCGCTCCACGTCGATGCCCATCTTGCTCTTGGGCAGATCCTTCACGTGGCCCACCGACGCCTTCACCGCGTAGCCGATGCCCAGGTACTTCTTGATGGTCTTCGCCTTGGCCGGCGACTCCACCACCACGAGGTACCGGCCGCCGCGGCGAGGGCCGGGGGTGCCCGCGGCCTGAACCACGGCAAGGGTCCGCTTCTTCGCGGCGCCCTTCGCCGGAGCGGCCTTCCCGGCCTTCGCTGCCGGGGCGGACTTCCGGGCCAGAGGCTTCTTCGCCTTCTCGGCCGGGGCTGTCCCGGTGTCGGCCTTCTTGGTTCGTGTCGTCGGCATCTCTCTCCTCACACCCGTTGGTACCTTCGCTCGGGGCCCTGGATCACCAGACCCAGCAGCTCCAGCTCGCACAGCGCGCTCACCACTCCGCCGGGCTCCATCCCCGCGCGCTCCTCCAGCTCCTCGGCGTCCCGCGGTTGCCGGTCGATCAGCTCGTACAGCTCAGCAGCCGCACCGGACAGGGCCGGCCTGGACCCGGGCTCCATCGTCCCGGGCGCTGGCGGCGCTCCGTCGAGACCCACGGCTCGCAGCGCATCGAGCGGCTCGATGCAGAGGCGAGCGAGCCCACGCGCCACGAGCAGGTTGCAACCCAGCGCCGCCTCCGCCCACGCCTCGCCGGGACAGGCGAGGATGGGCCGACCCTGGTGACGGGCAGCGGCCACGGTGTGCATCGCACCGCTGCGCCTGCCCATCCGGAGCACCAGGACCGCATCCGATGCGCCGGAGATGAGTCGGTTTCGCCGGGGGAACGTCTGCTGGCTCGCACGGATTCCCGGAGGCAGCTCGCTGTACACCGCCCCTCCGCCGTCGAGGATGAGCGGCACCAGCCGCGCCTGCGCCGGGTCCACCTCGTCCAGGGCCGACCCGAGGAATGCCCAGGTCTCGCCACCCACGTCCAGGGCACCCAGGTGGCACGAGCGGTCCACCCCCGCCGCCGCGCCGGAGACGACGCCTGCTCCCGCTGCCGCGACCGCCGCCGCGAACGTCCGACTCCGCTGGAGGAAGCCCTGCTCGGGATGCCGCGTGCCAACCATCGCGAGGCGTCGCCGCGGGTGGCCCACGCTCCCCTGCATGAAGAGGACGGGAGGCGCGTCTCGCACCTCGGCGAGGCGCTCCGGGTAGCCCGGATCGCCCGGGTGGAGCACCTCCATCCGGCCGCGACAGGCCCGCTCTCGCACCTCGTCGGCCACCGCACGCAGGGAGCCCGCGGCGCGGATCCGCGCCCGGATGACGTCGCTCGCCGGGAGCTCGTCCACCCAGTCGTGGGTGGGGGTGTCCAGGAGGTCCGCCCAGCGGCCGGCGGCCCAGCGGCGCATGCCGCCGATGCCGACGCTCCCAATGCCGGGCACGGCCCACAGGGCCAGCAGGGCGTCACGTTCGGCGCTGGGAAGAGGTCGGGTGTCCATCGTGGAGCACGCCTCTGCCAGTCCCGGGCCACCTATATAGAAGTGGAGTGACCGGCCTGAAGCGGCGGCGAGACATAAGCGCCCGCCCCCACCTGGTCAAGCTTGGGCCCCCCCGGAGAACCCCTCCGGATGGGCAAATTACCGAGTGATGCCAGCGGTTTGTGCACCGCCGCCGCGGAGCTCGACCCGGTCCCCCACCACGACCTCGCGGTACGACCGGAGCAGCAGGCAGGTGGTGACGGCCTCGCGGACGTCCACGGCCATGCACCGCCCCACCTCCTCCACCGGGAGGGAGCTGTCCTGGTTCACGCTGGGATCGACTCCGAGGTCGGACAGGATGGGGTCGGCCTGGCGGATGATGGTGAAGACGTTGCCGACCTGGACGCCCTGAGCGCTGCCGGCGTCGACCAGGACCCGCACCTGCTCACCGGCCATGGTGAGCGACGTCTCGAGCTGGGCCACGACCATCAGATTCTGCAGCGAGACTGCGTTCGCCGTCGGCGCGACGGTCTCGAAGAGCCGCTCGCGCGCGGGCCCGATGCGCGCCCCGCGGCCGATCTCGTCGAACGACTTCTCCAGGGTGGCACGGACCTTGGGGTCGCTGGTGCGGTTCACCTTCACCGTGCCGAGCACCTGGGTCTGGTAGCCGAGGAACTTGCCGCTCCGCGGGTGGTACACCTTCCCCACCGTCCGGTAGACGAGGTAGCTCGCGCCCACCTGGACCGCGCTCCTGTCCTTGAACTCGAGGTAGACGATGTCGGGCGGCGAGAGCATCTCCGACTCGGCGTAGCTGCCCACCAGGGTGCCCGCGGCCTCGACCTCGTTCGGGGTGGCGAAGCCGTCCTTGAGGATGATCTCCCGGGTCTTGGTCTCCACCGGGAGGCGGACCATCTGCACCTCATCGTCCCCCTCGACGGCCTGCCCGGCCTGAACCTCGTCCTCGTCGCCGCCGGTCACCTGCTCGGCGCGCGCGGGTGTCTCCTCGCCGTTGCCCGGATAGAAGCGGACCTGGTTTCCCGGGTAGATCCAGTGGGGGTTGGCGATCTGCGGGTTGTAGGACCAGACCTTCGGCCAGTACCACGGGCTGCCGAGGTACTTGCTGGAGAGGTCCCAGAGCGTGTCGCCCTTCTCCACGGTGTGGACCTGCGAGGGCCCCTCCGGCGGCGCGGTCTGCACCTGGCCCTGCTCGGACGGTGGCCGCTGCGTCTGCGGCTGCTGCACCTCGGTGCCCTCGACCTCGGAACCTCCGCCTGTCTGGGCCTGAGCCCGGACGGCGGACGCGGCGAGGAGGCACAGCATCAGCAACGGCGCTCTCATCAGGGTGTCCTCGGCATTCGGGAGAGGCGCGCCTCGGCCTCGGTGGCCGCCGGCGTCCCAGGAAAGTTCGTCATCAGCCGCGCGAGCAAGGCACGCGCCTCCGCGGTCTGCTTCATGCGCATCCGGCACTCGGCGAGCTTGAGCATCGCTTGCTGCACCACGTCTCCGGCCGGGTACCGTTGGAGCACGCTCTCCAGCAGCTTCGCCGCCCGAGCCGGCTCGTCCTGGCCGAGCTCTCCGAGCGCGGCGAGGTAGAGCGCGTCGTCGGCGCGGGGGTCCTTGGGGTGCGCGTCGGCGAAGCGGGTCATCCGCTCGACGCCACCGCCGAGATTCCCGGTGCGCAGCGCGTCCTGTGCCTGCGCGAACTCGCCATCGAGCTGGGTGGCGTCGGGCGCATCCGCGGCCGGAGCGCTGGAGCGGCCGAGCGCCGCGACCAGCTCGGCGTCCGGCTCCTGCACGGACGTCCTCACGTCGATGGGCGGGGCGCGGTCGACGCGCGGCTTCAGCTTCACCACCGCCAGGGACGGGATCTCCGACCCGGTCGGTGTCGACGAGGTCGCGGCCGCCAGCAGCGGTCCGAGGGGTTGCTGCCCGGCGTGGGCGACCGCACGATCGGTCTCCAGCGCCTGCACGCGCTGGAGCAGCTGCAGGTTCTCGTCCTGGAGCTGCTTCACCGACGCCTGGAGCGTGCGCACCTCGCTCTTGGTCGCCGCGTCCGAGGCTGCACATCCCATGGCAAGCGGGACGAGCAGCGTCAGGACGGTCGAAGGACGGACGCGGAGCACGGGAACACGAGGGATTTCCCGAGTCTACGAATCGCGTTCGAGGAGGGTCAAGAAAGGGCGCCCGGGGCGATGAATGCGAGGTGGCGGCCCGTCCCACCCCGGTCCCTGCGGTGCGAGAAGAAGCGCGCGGAGTCGCAGGAGGTGCATCCATCGACGTCCTCGATGTGCGCCGGAGCGATCCCAGCCTGTTGCAGTGTCCGTCGCACCGCCAGCCGCAGATCCAGGTGGGGCCGCGGGCCGGGGCGCCGGACCACGTCCGCGCCGAACGCGGCGACGAACCGCTCCGCCAGGTCGCCCCCCACCTCGTAGCAGCAGACGCCGATGCAGGGGCCGATGGCCGCGCGCAGCGTGGCGGGCCCGGTCCCCGCGCCCTCCAGCGCCCTCACCACCTTCTCGGCGATGCGGTCCACCGTTCCCCGCCACCCCGAGTGGACGGCGGCGACCCGCGCGCCGTCCGTGCTGCCGAGGAGGATGGGAACGCAGTCCGCGGTGCGGATGCCGACCCAGACACCGGCCGCGTCGGTCCACAGTGCGTCGGCCTCGGGTAGCTCGCCCGGCGCGCCGTGGACCACCCGCGTGCCGTGGACCTGCTCGGCCAGCACCAGCCGCTCCGGGGACAGGCCCGCGGCGGCCGCGAGCCGGAGGCGATTCTCGCGAACGTCCGGCGGCACCTCTCCGGCCGGACCGAGATCGAGCGAGGCGCGCTTCCCCGTGCTCACCCCGCCGGAGCGGAGGGTGAAGCCGTGCCGGAACGGAAGGCTCCTGGCGACGAGGAAGAGCGCGCTGTCCACCACTCGCTCCGGAAGACTACTCCCGGGTTCAGGCCCCGGGAATCGTCAGGGCCCGGAGCAGCGAGCTCGCCTCGCGGTTCTGCAGCTGGACCTGCACCCGCAGCAGGATGGTGCTGCCGGGCTTGGCGTCCTTGAGCACACGCGACAGGTCGTCGGCGGAGCCAATCTTCTTGCCGCCGGCCTCGGTGACCACCATCCCCGGCGCGAGCTCTGCCGCATCGGCCGGAGAGCCCGGCTGGACCTCGGTGATGACCGCGCCCCTCGTGGGCAGGCCGTTCGCCTCCGCGGTGCGGGGGTCGATGGTCTGGAGCGTGAGCCCGATGCGCTGGCGGTTGCTCTCGTCCCTCTGGCTCTTGCCGCCGGGCCGCGGGCCACCGGCGCTGCCCACCTTGTCCAGATCGCCGGGGCGTGAGGTCAGCGTGACCTTCACGTCCTGGGGCTTGCCGTTGCGGATGACGCCGAGGGTCACGCTGGCGCCCGGGGGGCGGAGCGCGACGGTGCGGGACAGGGCCGAGCTGCTCTCGACCTTCTTCCCGTCCAGAGAGACGACGACGTCGTCAGTCTTGAGGCCGGCCTTGTCGCCCGGGCTGTTCTTGGTCACGTCGTTGATCAGCGCGCCCGACGACTGGGGCACGTTCAGGGCCTTGGCCAGCTCCGGAGTCAGGTTCTGGAGGCGGACGCCGATGTAGCCACGGGTGACCTTCCCGTTCTTCTCCAGCTGCGGGATGAGCGCCTTGGCGAGGTTGCTGGGAACCGCGAAGCCGATGCCCGCGCCGCCGCTGACGATCGCGGTGTTCATGCCGATGACCTCGCCGCGGAGGTTGAAGAGCGGGCCGCCGGAGTTGCCCGGATTGATGGCGGCGTCGGTCTGCAGGAAGTCGTCGTACTGCGTCGCGCCGATCTCCCGGGCCTTGGCGCTGAGGATGCCCGCGCTCACGCTGGAAGCGAGGCCGAACGGGTTGCCGATGGCGACGACCCAGTCACCGACCCGGACCGCGTCCGAATCACCCAGCTTCACGTAGGGCAGGTTGTTCGGTGGGCTCTTGAGCTTGATGAGGGCGATGTCGGTCAGCGGATCGGTTCCGAGGACCTCGGCCTCGAGCGTGCGTCCGCCGTCGAACTTGACGCGGATGTTGAACGCGCCCTCGACGACGTGGTTGTTGGTGAGGATGTACCCGCGGGGGTCGATGACGAATCCGCTCCCCGCGCCCTGCCGGACCTGGGGACGGCTGCCACGGCCGCGACCGAAGAACTGCTCGAACGGGTCCTCGCTGCCGCTGTCGTCTCCGCGCTCGACGCGCGAGGTGACGTCGACGTTGACGACCGCGGCCTTCACGCTGTCGACCAGCGGGGCCAGCGAGGGCAGGGCGGCTGCCTGCGGCGCGGCCTGCCCCGGTGAGGACGCTTGACCCGGAGGAGGCTGGGGCGTGTCCGCCCGGGCGGGGAGCCCATGGAGAAGAGGCACGGCGAGGAGACCGGAGGCGAGGAGCGCCGCCGGCGCGAGGAAGCGACGGAAACCGTTCATGTCGAGACCCAACCTAAAGGGCGCCGGAGGCGGCGCAAGCCAGACTGCGAGTCCTGGGCCTGTCTCTGAACAGCCCCGGCCGCCCGGTTCTTCCCCCACCGGGTGGCGGACGGGCCCTCACTCACGGAAGTACGCGAGACTCAGGTCAGGAAACAGGGAGTCGCGGTCTTCCAGCGCGTGCACCCGCAACGGATCGATCGTTCTGGCGCGGACGGATCGCACCAGCTCCAGGAATGCCGACAGGTGCTCCTGCACGCGCGCGCGGGCGTAGGCGGTGACGGTTCCGCTCCGGAGGATGAAGGCGAAGTCCGAGGACTGGGCGAGGAGCAGCTCGCGAAACGCCTGCACGAGCGCACGCCCCTCGATTCCGGCTTCACGCTGCAGGCGAGCGAACGGCGCGAGCATCTGCGCGCAGCCGTGGAGGGCCTGGGGGATCCAGTCGTTGACCGGATCGAGCCACATCGACGCGTGCCCGTGCTCACCCCAGCTGCTCTCGACCGGGGAGACCACCTGGGCCTCGGGCCAGGCGGCGAGATCATCCACCGGTGTCACCACCGGGAGGCCCTGGGCGGCGGCCTCGCGAAACACCGCCTCGAGGAAGGTGGGGCCCTCGAACCACCAGTGGCCGAAGAGCTCGGCGTCGTACGGCGCGACGACGAGCGGATCGCGCTCCATCCTCTCGGCGAGGGGGCCGGTACGCTCTTTCACGCGCGAGACGAAGTGCCGCGCGTGCTCACGGGCGCGGGCGAACGCCGGCTCGGGCGACCAGATCGCCTTGTCCGGACCGTGCCCCGTGATGCGGTGGTACTTGAAGCCGGAGGCACGCCGTGGGCGGCCCGGGCCCACCACGGGGACGAGGGCGTCCTCCGGAAGGTCCCAGCCGATGTCCCGGTAGAAGTCCCGGTACACCGGGTCGGCGGGATAGCCGACCTCGGCGCTCCACACCTGCTCCGAGGCGTCGGGGTCGCGTGCGTACACCGCCACGCCGGAGGAGGTGAAGGCGGGCGCGTGGACACCGAGCAGCGGGCGAGGCTCCGCGTCGCCGAGGCCATGCGCGTCGAGGAAGGTGAAGCGGAGCTCCTCCTCGGCCAGCACCCGGTCCAGGCCGGGGTAGTAGCCGCACTCGGGCAGCCAGAAGCCGGCGGGGCGTCGGCCCAGCGCCCGCGCGTGCTCGGCGGCGCCCACGGCCACCTGTGCACGAACCGCCTGCGGCGAGGGACGGAGGAGCGGGAGGAACCCGTGCGTCGCTCCGGAGGCGAGAAGCTCCAGAAGCCCCCGGTCGCGGAGGGCGGCGAAGGCCGGAACGAGCTCGCCGCGGTAGCGGTCGCTCCACAGCGCGGCGAGCCGCCCGATGCGGTCCTGGTAGAAGCGGGCCACCGCGTTCAGCGCGGCGTCACCTCGCGTCCTGCGGACCTCGCGCTCGGCCAGGCCTTGCTGACGCTCGATGCGCCGGCCAATGCGCGTCCTCAGGAGAGGATCCTGGAGCATCGCGACGAGGGTAGGGGTGAGCGAGAGCGTGAGGCGGACCGGAACACGCTCGTCGGCGAGCCGCTCGAGGAGGTCGAGCAGCGGCAGGTAGCACTCCAGCACCGCCTCGCGGAGCCACTCCTCCTCGAGGTGGTCCTCGTCGTCGGGGTGCCGGACGTACGGGAGGTGGGCGTGGAGCACGAGGAGCAGCGCACCGCGCGGCGGCCGCGTCACCCGTCGCCTCAGTTCCGCCCCGAGCGAGGGCCTCCGGACTGGCCGGACGCGTCCCCGGCCCCGCGTGCGCCGGGGCTGGTGGGCAGCGGGACCCGGCGCGGCGAGTCCAGCGGCTCGAGACGCGGCGCGGAGACGGTCGAAGGTCCAGGAGCGGCGGAGAGGGGCTCGCCCCACGGGAGGCGGAGCGTCCGCACCTCGAGGTGCGTCGAGACCCGCCCCGGTGGAAGCCTTCGCGGAGCGCTGGGCGAGCCCACGGGCCGCGTCCAGCCGTCGCGTCCGAGGAGCAGCACCTCGGCGGTGTACTCCTGGCCGGAGGTGAGGCCGGTCACGTAGGTGCTCCGGCTGGCGAGGGGAAGCTCGAGGGTGCGGTCCAGATCCGCACCGCGGTGCAGGCGCAGGAGCAGCCGGGGCTCGCGCAGGCCGAGAGCGGCGCCACGCTCCAGCTCACGGCGGAAATCCCAGAAGACGAAGAGCGTCGTCGGGTCGCGGACGAGGAGCACCGGCGCATCGGTTCCCACCTCGCGCGGCGAGGCGAAGGGCCCAGGCTCGAACGGCTCGGGAGGAGCCGGCGCTCGATGCGGTCGGCGGGGGGTCGTGGGGGTGTCGAAGAACCCCTGCTCGATCGGGACCTCGGGTGGCGGAGCGGCCGGAGGCGCCGGCCGGGCGGACTCGCCGTTTTTCGGAGGAGCGGCACGGGTTGCGGGGGTGGGCGATGGCGGTGGCATGCGGGCGTGGTGACTGGCCCTTGGGGGAAACGCGGGCGACCCCGGGCTCACGGCCGCAGGCCCGCGCGCGGCGCCGGAGCTGGCGGGGGCGCTGGCCGGACCGTTCGCACTCGCGGCTCCCTGCGCGCCTGGCGTCGTGGGCGCAGTGACCGGAGTGCTCGCCGCCGCCTTGTTGCGGGCGGCGCGCTCGACGCCGGGCCCCGCGGCCGTCACCGGACGCGCGCCCGCCGATTCGTGCAAGGCCGGGCCGGCACCGAAACCCGAGGCGACCGCCGGACTCGCGCCTGCAGATCCACCAGCGACCGGGCCAGCGACGAAACCCGAGGCGGTCGCCGGAATCGCCCCCGCCGAGCCGCCGGCGACAGAACCCGACGAAGCACCGGTTGAACCCCGCGCGGCGACCGCTCCACCCGCTATGGGCCCGGCACCGGAACCCGAGGCGGTCGCCGGCCCGCTCGCACCCGTCGATCCGCGGCCGGCAGAACCGGACGGAGCACCGCGTGGAGTGGTCCCGGCCGCCTCGCGGCGCGCCGCGGGCGTGGAAGCGGAACCCGAGCCAGTCACAGGACTGCTCTCGCCCGTCGACCCGCGGACTGAAGACCCCGGCGGGGCACGCGCTGGACCCCGTGCAGCCGCCGCGCGACGCGTCGCGGGCCGGGCCCCAGAGCCCGAGCCAGCCGCCGGACCGCGCGCGCCGGCGGATCCGGGCGCGTCCGACCCGGCGCCGGCATCCGAGGCACCCGCAGAACCACGCGTCGTCTGCACACTGCGCGCGGCGGGCGTGGGACCGGAACCCGAGCCAGTCGCCGCGCTGCTTCCGGTCGCGGCTCTGCGCGCGGCGCGACCTTCCCCGGAGGCGGCTGGGGGGGCCGGTGAACCGCTCGCCGCCGCCGGCTCGCTGCGAACCCGCCCCTTGTGCCCAGGGGGGAAGTCGACGACCCGGACCTTGCTTCCGGCGTGGGGGATGACCGACTCGGCAGCCTCGCGCAGGCGATGCAGGGGCTCGCGCAGCGCGGCCTTCAACGCCTCGAGGAGCTGTGCCTTGGTACGGAGTCGGCTGTGACCCTTCCCGAGGTGCTTCCGCGCGAGCTCCCGGAGCCGCTCGACGCTCAGGTTCTTCAAGTCATTCATCGCCCGTCCGAAGGTGTGTCTTTCACCCCGGCCCCGCCGCTTACGCGTCGGCGACGCCTCCGGTCAACGTCTCCCGGAACATGTGTCATCCTCGCCCTGCTGCCCGTGATGACCGATCCTCCAGCCGTCCTCCTGGCCGGGTTCGACGTATGGCCCGGCCCCTCCGCGTGGGCACGGCGGATGACCGAGGGCGTGCGGGCGAGCGCGAATCGACACCGGGTGCTCACCCTCTCGCTGCGAAGCCAGACCCTCCCTCATACCGAGTCACTCTTCGGGGCGCGCGTCCTGCGGGTGCCCCCCTGCCCCGGCTCGCTCCTCGAGCAGGTGGAGGCGTTCGGTCGCGCAGTGCAGCGGCAGCTCGACTCGGACGCCCACGTTCTGGTCCACACCGCGGACCCGCTGGTGGGCGCGGTCGTGCTCGCCCACCCGCGACGGCCGGTGCTCCTGTACGAGGCGAGACGGCTCCCCTCCTCCGAGCTGCCGCTGCTGCTCGGTCGCGGGCGCGATGCCCCGGTGCTGGAGCAGGCTCTCCGTCGCTGGGAGCGGCAATGCCTCGCCCAGGCGACCTCGGTGCTGGTCACCACCCAGACCCGCGTCGACGAGATCCGGGCCGGCCGCCGCCACGGAGAGGTGCAGCTGATCCCCGACGGCGTCGAGCCCGGGCCCCTCCTTCCCCGGGTGCCGGGACCGTTGCGCATCCGACACGTGGGCTGGGACCTGTCGAGCTCCGGACTCCGTGTGCTCCTCGATGCGCTCCACGTGGTCGGTCCCGGCGCGCGTCTCCACCTGGTCCAGCCCCGGAGCAAGCCGTGGGACCTGGCGGTCCAGCGCGAGGTCGGCGCGGCGGCGAGATCGGGCGCGGTGACCTCGGGACCTCCCGGCGCGCTCCCCGGCAGCTGGGCCGACGTGGAGGTTCTCTCGGGACTCGGGCGCGACGGCCGTGCACCGGCGGTGCTCGCCGACGCGCTCGACGCCTACGCCCGCGGCCATCCAGTGCTGGCTGCGGACTCGGAGGCGGCGCGGGCGGATCTGCCCGCGGGCTGCACGGTCTTCTTTCCCGGCTCCGACGGTGAGGCGCTCGGAGAGGCGCTCGCGGCGCTCGGCTCCGACGAGGATCTGCTCGCGCAGTCCGGTGCGGAGGCGCGGGCGTACGTGGAACGACGACATGATGGGGCGCGGGTGCGAGGTCTGCTCCGGGATCTCTACCGGGCACACGGAGCTGCTCCCGCCTCGTGGCCGCTCGCCTCGGGAGCGTGGAAACCTTCGATGCCAGCGGGCTGGAGCGGGGCTCCCCGTCCGCCGGGCGACCGGGCACCGGAGGGCACCGACCCCGGCACGCCCTCCGGAGGGTTCGGGTAAGCTCGACCCCCCTTGATGGAGCGCCGAGTCCTCATCGTCGAGAGTCAGAACGAGTTCGCCCTGAGCATGGCATCCGTGCTCCGTTCGGTCGGTTTCCAGACCGCAACGGCCGACAGCGCGGCCGAGGCGCAGCGAGAGCTCGAGCTCCGGCGCCCCGATCTCGTGGTCCTGCGCGCCGAGCTGCCGGATCAGTCCGGGTTCGTGCTCTGCGGGCAGATCAAGAAGGGACGGTTCGGTCAGAACCTGCCCGTGTTGCTCCTCTCCTCCGACGTCGGACAGGAGGGGCTCGCCCAGCACTCGCAGGGGCCAGGGGCGGCCGACGGGTACCTCACCATTCCCTTCGAGATGGGGGAGCTGGCTCAGATGACCGACGCCATCCTCCCGCCGCTGCCGGCGGGGGACGACATGGACCGCTCGCTGGACGAGGCGCTCGACGGCGAGAGCCATCCGACGCCGACCCGCGAGATGCCGCCGGTGGCGCCACCGCCGCTGAAGGCCCCCCCGACGGGAAGCCCTCCGCGGCTGCCGCGTCGTGAGCGGCGGAGCGCGTTCACCGAGGAGGATCGCGCGTTCCTCGACCGGACCTTCGCCTCGATCGCCGACCGGAAGGCAGAGCTGCTCGCCGAGTCGCAGAAGCTTCGCCGGACGCCGCCGCGCCGCGAGTCGATGGGAACGCCGGAGGGGAAGATCCAGATCCTCCGCGACGAGCTGAAGCTGCGC
>Ga0335085_10009989_pt1 | contig 14247 bp, 10 predicted proteins | sample Lox_Sample_45_FD_206712 | JGI IMG/M metagenome (GOLD analysis project Ga0335085, IMG submission 206712) | Soil microbial communities from Loxahatchee National Wildlife Refuge, Florida, United States - Lox_Sample_4.5 | ecosystem: Environmental > Terrestrial > Soil > Wetlands | place: USA...
ATGAAACTCCTTCAGAAGAGCAGTGGAATTCCCTAAGGCAATTGAATACACAGGTTTCCTTTATCGATTTTTTAAACCAGGAACAATTCGAATCCCTGCAGGAAGTCATGCTTGTTTTGAGTGAACAACAATGCTCACGATGCACACCGCTGGACGCAGCAAAAAAATTATGTGAATATGTATTCACACATTTTAAATATATAAAGGGAATCACCAGCGTGGAAACGACATTGGATGAAGTATGGAAATTAAAAGCAGGAGTCTGCCAGGACTTTGCGCATATTTTGCTGGTGATGTTGAGGATTATTAATATTCCTGCACGATATGTAAGTGGTTATATCTGTCCGAATAAAACTGGAATGCGCGGTGAAGGAGCTACTCATGCATGGGTGGAAGCTTATATCCCTTATTATGGCTGGTTGGGCGTAGATCCTACGAATAATTGCCTGGTGAACGGAATGCATGTGCGCCTGGCCGTTGGACGGAATTTCAGCGATTGCTCACCTGTGAAAGGAACTTATAAAGGAATTTCCGAGCATAAGCTCGAAGTAGGTGTTTCGGTTTCATATGAGGATGGCAGAACCACTGAAGAGTCAAATACCATTTTGACACCGCAGCCTGCAAAAAATGGAACGCAGCAAAATTCATATCGTCGTTATATGGAAATGATGCAACAACAGCAGCAGCAATGATAGACTGAAAACGCTAAACTCAGGGCTTTTCTTCATTGCTGAACTTAGCACCTGGCGGCGGCCGATATTCCTCGAATGGTATTTTTAATAATTTACTAAGTGAGTTGTTCTCTTTATTATCAGGATGAGTATCGATTCCAAATTTCAGGGTATTGGTTTTTTCTACATAGGCATAGGTCCCGAATATCCTGTCCCAGAAGGAAAAGATATTTCCATAGTTAGTATCAGTCAGCGGTTGTGCATAATGGTGATGTACTTTATGCATTCCCGGAGTTACAATGACCCAACTCAGGGTATTATCCAGCCATTTTGGAAGAGAGATATTTGCATGATTGAATTGCGATAACAATACTGAAAGAGTCTGGTATAAAAAAAATAACCACATCGGCGCGCCTGCGATGATCACAGCCAGGAAGGTAAAAACTGCACGGAATACACTTTCAACAGGATGATGGCGATTGGCAGTAGTCGTATCTACCCAGGTATCAGAATGATGAATGAGATGAAACTTCCACATCCATTTCACTTTGTGTTGTATCCAATGGATCAGCCAGGAACTGATGAAGTCTAATATCATCAACCCGATCAATATATATAACCACAATGGTAATGGATATATATTCAACAGGCCCAGTTTATGCTGATAAGTATAATCACTCCCTTTTACAATGGAAAAAGCAAAAGCAAAGTTGATCACCACGGAAGTGATTGTAAAGAAAATATTCAGTCCGGCGTGTTGAAATTTGTTATACCTGAAATGAAATACGGGAAGGAAACTTTCGATGATCCAGAAAAATAAAATACCTCCAGCCAGGATCAGTGTGCGCTGCAAAGAATCAATATGTTCGAAAAATGCGACTATTTTCTCCATGACATCAATCGATAAAACCCATTTCAGTCCTAACCAGGATTACATCATTTCAATTTTAATCATGGTTTATTTTCAACCTCTTCCAATAATTTCATTGCCCTTTGCGCCTGCGTCTCGTACACCATCAGTTTCATTCCACCAATTGCGGGACTCAACAATGGATCGATGGTAATTATATATTCATCTTTTAAATAACAGTTGATCCCTTCCTCCTGCAACATGCCTAACTGGATATTTGCATTGATATAATTATCGAAAGAGCGAAGTTGTATGAAATTCATTTCCTCAAATTAAGGAAATAATTATTTTTTCCAAAGTTTAAAACTTTGGAAACGGGGAATTACGATAATTTTTTTATAGCAAGCCTGAGTTGCTGAAACATGGCAGGAATCTTTTCTTTTTGACAGGTACCCACACTTAAGCGATACCAGGGAGAATTTTTCGAAGCTCCAAATGCAGAGAATGGAACAATCGCAAGTCTCGCTTCATCCAAAATATAAGAAGTAACATCTGTTTGATTCCTGAGAATTTTGCCTGCCTCAGTTCTTTTTCCCGCAAGATTGATTTTAATGGTAAGATAAATGGCTCCCTGCGGTTCTATTGCATCCACATCAAATCCTTCTTTTTTGAGTTGTTGGAATCCTTCATAAATCCGGTGAAGTCTTTCTTCAATTTCTTTTTTAAAATGCCCGAGATATGCGTCAATTTTTTCTTTCTGCAATAGAAAGATCGCGGTTGCTTTTTGTTCCGGCATCGGGCTCCATGCACCGATATGAGTAAGCATCGCTTTCATTTTATCAATGACGATCGAAGGCCCGAAAGTCCAGCCCACACGGACACCAGTAGCCGCAAATACTTTGCTGATGGCGTCAATGTAAATTGTATAGGCACGCATGCCAGGCCTCAATGAAACAGGGTTATAATGAATGTTGCCTGCAAAGGTGAGATGCCAGTACATCTGGTCGTACATCATGTACAATTTTTTCTGAGTTTCAGTCCGACCTTGATTTTCCTTTATCACCATGTCACAAATAGATTCGAGTTCTTTTTTGCTGATCATGGTACCGGTTGGATTTTGAGGCGAACAAAGACAGATCAGCGTTGCTCCTTTGATATGTGGTTCCACATCTTCGGCTCTGGGCATGAAATTATTTTCGGGACTCGTCTCGATCACCACATGTTCTCCTTCTACAAAATGCGTGTAATGATTATTGTTCCAGGAAGGGACAGCATAAATGATTTTATCGCCCTTATCTGCAACAGCCCTGAATAAGGAATAAATCAACGGGCGACCTCCACCTGCTACGAGGATTTCTTCGGGAGAATAGTCCAATTCTTCTCTCTCTTTCAAAAAAGCCGAAATGGATTGCCGCAAATCAAGATTGCCTTCTGCTGCCGGATAATTTGTATAGTGCTTACGATAGGCATCGATGATCGCATCTTCCAGCGACTGTGGAATAGGAAATATTTTTGGATCAAAATCGCCGACCGTAAAATTATAAATTTCTTCACCCAGACGAATCTTCTCGCGTATATCGCCCCCCAGTTTTACAATTTCTGATCCGATCAATGTTTCTGACAGTTGGGATAATTTTTCGTGCATGTCAATGTGATGTATGCACAAATTTAGTCGATAAGCGTCAAACATGAATCGTCAGACATGAGACGTGAAATCTGAAACGTCGGGTTGTCAAGAACTAAAGATTTTTCTTGCACCTCTCAGGTTTGACGTCTCACGACAAACGACTCAGAACTAAAGACTAAAAAAAACTGTCCCGACACTCTCGCCGGAACAGTTGGTGACTTCAGAGAAGTCTCTTGAGAATCAGTAAGCTCAATTCTTATAACTTGGTAACAACAACATCTTCGACATAATGTGTGTTGATTTCAAAACTTTCTTTGATATCAGCATCTTTGAAATTCCTGATGACAAATGTCAGTTTATTTTTTTCCGACTTGGGAAGTTTGAATCTTTTATCAAACTTCTTATCGGTATATACTTCCTGGAACAATGGAGTATTGTCCTCATCCAGCACCATCACAATGAATTTTGTGCCGGTTGGATTTTCGAGAGAAACATTGAACAATACTGCATCTTCGGATGTGCCCAGGTATTTAACAACCGGAACTTTATCACCCGGATAATGACCGGCTGCTTTTGCTGCTGTCGATGCAGCGCCGGTGAATAATAAAACGCCCAGAGTAAGCTTACTGATTACGGACATAAAACGCTTTTTCATATAAGTGGTTTTTTAGTGACGAAAAAAATCTTATATGGATGCAATCGAAAGACGGCAATCGGTTGGGCTGAGAACAATCGTGTAAAAGGAGAATTCAGTGAAGAGCGAAATCAAAGTGCTTTTTCAGTGCAGATTATTTAGAAATTTTCTTATTCTGCTTCTTCCTTTGATTTAGATAACGCAAAAATACACTTTTAATCATCTCCGGACAAGCATTTAATATTAAATTAACAGCAATGCTTATATTATTTTTTTGCTATATACCAAACGTGGTTATTGATTTTGTATTGTGTATTTAAAAAAAATAGTATTGGTGGTTGAAGTATTCAACCATTGGTTTTTTTTGTCTTTGAATGGTGATTGCGATTGATCGTAAATGATATGAAACTAAACAGCGAGCGTATCGAAACCGGACAATAGTCTCTGGTTCTTCGATCCAAAATAATTGGTTATGAATGATATAAAAAATGGCATTTTATTGGGTGCGAATAAACCGGATGTTCCGCTTTACTGCTTAAAAAAATAGAAAAATGTTCAGTAATTATTTCAAAACTGCATGGAGAAACCTGGTGAAGAATAAAATATTTTCTTTCATCAATATTGTTGGTCTTTCGTTGGGTCTGGCCTGTGCCATACTCATTGGTTTATGGGTCAATGATGAAATTCAATTTGATAAATTTCATACAAATGATTCGCAATTATATCGCGTAATGGCCAATTTAAACTGGGGCAGTGAAAGGACCGGCGATAATATTCCAGCTCCGCTGAATGAAGCCATGAAAAAAGATTTTCCGGAAATTCAATATGTTTCGACTGTAAGCGCTGATGAAATTTTATTTTTCCCCGGACCAAAAGCACATAAGGAAAAAGGATATTATACAACGCCCGATTTTTTAAAAATGTTTTCATTTCCTTTGGAAAAAGGAGACGTTAATGCGGCGCTCTCATCTAAAAAAAATATTGTCATTTCACAACGACTTGCTGAAAAATATTTTGGGAATGAAGATCCTATCGGAAAGACAATCACTGTGAATCAGTCGGATGTATTTCAGGTGAGTGGAGTTTTAAAAAAAATTCCTACCAATTCTTCCCTCCAGTTCGACTGGCTGATTCCTTTTGATGTGTATGTCGATAAAAATCAATGGCTCAAAACCTGGGGCAATTATTCGGTGTACATGTATGTGATGCTTGCGCCACAGGCATCTGCCAGGAAAGTAAATGAAAAACTTTTACATGTATTGACCAAATACAATTCCGGGACGAAAGATGAGATTTTCCTGCAACCCTTCGGAGATAAATACCTGTATGGTGATTTTAAAGCGGGAAAACAGGAAGGTGGACGAATTGTATATGTTCGATTGTTTTCCATCATTGCTGCTTTCGTACTGATCATTGCATGTATCAATTTTATGAACCTTACCACTGCACGTTCTGTCAAAAGGGCTAAAGAAGTAGGGATCAGGAAAGTCGTGGGCGCAGAAAGAAGAATGATCATAGCGCAATTTTTCGGAGAAGCCTTACTATTAACTATATGCGCAGTTTGCCTGGCGTTGATCATTGTAGAATTACTGATGCCCGCATTTAACCAGCTCACCCAGAAACAACTCGATATTAATTTCAGCAATGCCGGATTTATACTGGCGATACTGGCCATTACTATTTTTACAGGTATCCTGGCCGGAAGTTATCCGGCATTATTTCTTTCATCATTCAGGCCTGTAGCGGTTTTAAAATCGGTTTCTGTAAAAACACAGGGAGCCAGCACTTTAAGAAAAGGGTTAGTAATATTTCAATTCAGTTTGTCGATCATACTGATTATCGGAACCATTATCATTTATAACCAGATTAATTTTATCAGGAACCGAAATCTGGGTCTGGATAAAAATAATATGATCGTAATGCTTGCCGAGGGAAATGTATTTACGCACCTCAATACTTTTGAAGATGAATTATCGCGTGCTAAAGGCGTTGCGAATGTTACTACTGCTGGAGATAACCCGCTTAGTATTGATGGTACTTCTGCAGATTTAAAATGGCCGGGAAAAAGACCGGATGAAGTTGCCTCGGTTTCAGCCACGTTTGTTGGATACAATTTTTTGAAGACAATGAATATTCCGCTTATTGCCGGAAGGGATTTTTCAAAAGACATGGCAGACAGCTCCAATTATGTCATCAACGAATCAGCAGCCCGATTGATGAATTTAAAAAATCCCGTTGGACAACAGATTGAATTCTGGAGTGGAAAGGGCACAATCGTTGGAGTTACCAGGGATTTCCATTTACATTCTTTGCATCAACCCATCACACCTCTCGTGCTCTGCCTCCAGCCGTTAAATTCTTATGTGATATTTGTAAAACCCGAACAGGGAAAAACACAGGAAGCGATTGCTTCATTGAATAAGCTGCAACATGCATACGATGCATCTTATCCTTTCGAATATCATTTTCTGGATGAGATGTATGAAGAAAAATACAAAGGGGAAATGATGATCGGGAAATTGGTAAATGCATTTGCGCTGATGGCGATCATTATTTCCTGCCTCGGATTATTCGGACTTGCAACTTATATGGCCGAACAACGCATCAAGGAAATCGGCATTCGTAAAGTACTGGGAGCATCGGTAACAAATATAACAGGATTACTTACTCTGGATTTCCTGAAACTGGTTTTTATTGCCGCACTGATCGCATTTCCTGTTGCATGGTTTGGAATGAGTAAATGGCTGGAGAATTATGCGTATCATGTAAACATTGCATGGTGGGTATTTGCACTCGCCGGGGCTTTGGCGATCATCATTGCATTATTTACTATCGGCTACCAGGCCATCAGGGCTGCGCTGACGAATCCAGTCAAGAATTTGAGAACGGAATGAAAGAGCCGGAAGTCATTAGTCGATAGTCAGGAGTGGCGAAATATGTAATTGAATATCTCCCGACTACCGTCTCAGGACTCGCGACTGGCATTCAGTCTTTCCCAAAGCAAATCTTTTAACTCAGTCAGCCCTTTTTGTGTTGCGGATGAAATAAAGACATGAGGAATATTAGAAGGTAATTCTTTTTCAATTGCCTGTTTCAACTCATCATCCAATAAATCGCTTTTGCTGATAGCGATAATAAATTCCTTGTGCAACAGTTCAGGATTGTATTGTTCCAATTCATTCACCAGGATATCAAATTCTTTTTTGTGATCGTTGCTGTCAGCTGGAATTAAGAAGAGTAAAACAGCATTTCGTTCAATATGGCGGAGAAAGCGATGCCCCAATCCTTTTCCCTCCGCTGCTCCTTCGATGATTCCCGGCAAATCTGCTATACAAAAACTTCTTCCATCACGATATTCAACCATGCCCAGCTGTGGAGTGAGGGTGGTAAAAGCATAGTCGGCGATTTTCGGTTTCGCGGCGGTGATAACAGATAATAAAGTGGATTTACCGGCATTCGGAAAACCGACCAGCCCCACATCGGCCAAAACTTTCAATTCGAGTATTTTCCAGCCTTCCTGTCCGGGCTCTCCGGGTTGTGCATGTTCCGGCGCCTGGTTGGTTGAAGTAGCAAACTGTGCATTCCCCAATCCACCTCTTCCTCCTGGAATCCAGATAATTTCCTCTCCGTCTTCCAAAATCTCAGCTTCTTTTTTGCCAGTCTCTTCATCGCGTGCAATTGTGCCAAGTGGAACATCGATAACTATATCTTTCCCAAAACGGCCGGTACATTTATTACCGCTTCCGCCTTCGCCGTCTTCAGCCAACACATTTTTATAATAACGCAGATGTAATAAAGTCCAAAGGTTTTTATTTCCGCGAAGAATGATATGACCGCCCCGGCCGCCATCACCGCCGTCAGGCCCGGCTGTCGGATTGTATTTGGTTCGCAGAAAATGTTTGCTGCCGGCTCCTCCATGTCCGCTGCGACAAAATATTCTTATCTGATCTACAAAATTTGATTTCTCCAATCTGGGAATATTGAGACGCAAAGATATTGGAATGATATGCGGATTTGCAAATGTGCAGATGTGCGAACGGATATTAAGACAAAATCAGTATTATCCGGCGTTTGAACATCCTTTAGGAAATACCCGGATCTGCAGGTTTAGAAGGAATATCTTTATTATACCTTGCAAATTTTCTATAATTCGCAGATTTGCACATTTGCAAATCCGCACATTAAATAAATACTTTTAGTCCGTTGGTGAAACTTTCGCGGAATTCTTTGGGAGTACAACCTTTTTTCTTTTTGAAGATGCGGTTAAAATTGGAGATATTATTGAAACCGCAATTATAGGAGATCTCTGCAATAGAATGGGTGGTGTCGATCAATTTTTTGGACGCATGTCCCAGTCGTATTTCATTCAGGCTGTCAATAAAGGTATTGCCTGTTCTCTTTTTTATAAACCGGCTGAAAGAAACTTCGGTCATATTGACCAGTCGGGCTACTTCGGCCAGGGTGACTGTTTTGTCGTAATTATTATACATGTACTGGAATGCCTTCTCAATTCTTCTGCTGTTGTAGCTAAATTTTTCATTGGCGAATGCAGCATTGGACAAAGTGCGCATATTGCGGGAAATGGAAAGATCGTGCAGAATCGACATCAGCTCCAACACAGAATCAAATCCGCTTTTTTCATTTAAAGATAAAATCCTTGGCGCGAGGGAAATCATTGTATCCCTGGAAAAGGAAATTCCTCTCGATGCTCTGTCAAACATCGAACGAATAAAATTCAGCTGGTTCCTGCAAAGAAATTTGTCATCGAGTAAATCCTTATGCCATTGGATGGTAATTTCCTTGATATTTTCACTTCTGCATTGATGGGTAAACCAGGAATGATAAAGATTGGGTCCAATGAGGATGAGTTCAAGATCATCAATCACTTCAATACTGTCACCTACGATTCTTTTTGCACCGCTGCCATTCCTGATAAAATTCAATTCAAACTCATCATGATAATGTAGTGGAAAGGAAAATTCCTTTTTTTCGCGGGAAAAAATGGTAAAGCAATCGTTTTGAGTTAGCGGGGTGATCTCCCGAATGATATCCTTATTCATAATGGTAACGAACTATAAGACATTTCCCTTAATAAAATTGCTGCATTGCGCAAAGAAAGATAAAATAATATTATAGGCTGGAAATAAAAGTATTTATTAAAAGAGATTATTATTCAATATTTTTCTATAAATCGGCAAATACAGAACCATTATTTTGATAAATTAAAATAAATAAGTGACAAAAAAGTATTATATGAAAAACACAGGTAAACCTATATTTGATCAGATAATTCGTTTTACCCCCAGGTTTAGCTGATTCAACCAATTATTTTAATCCTTTAACATGTTTTTTTGCAAACAATCAACAACTGTTTTGTTTTTTGTATTCCTGGCTATTTTCTCACAGGCACAAAATGATTTACCCGTTGACAAGAATGCAACTGCTGAAACTATTCATCTTTACCGGAATTTAAAGAAATTGGCCGACAGAGGATTTATGCTGGGTCACCAGGATGATCTTGCATACGGAGTTGGTTGGAAATATGTTCCGGGAAGAAGTGATATCAAAGATGTAACCGGCGATTATCCTGCATTATATGGTTGGGAATTGGGAAGAATTGAAATTGATCATCCCGTCAATCTCGATAGCGTGCCATTCGATAAGATGAGAGAATTTATCAGGGAAGGATATGAACGCGGAGGAGTTATCACGATCAGTTGGCATCTCAATAATCCGCTCACAGGAAAAACTGCCTGGCAGCCTTCTCCCGGAACTGTTGCTTCAATTTTGCCCGGAGGAGAGAAAAATGATCTTTTTAAAAGCTGGCTCGACAAGATCGCCACTTTTATAATGAGCCTGAAAGGCAGGCATGGGGAATTGATCCCTGTCATATTCCGCCCATTTCATGAATTAAACGGAAACTGGTTCTGGTGGGGAGGAAAAAATTGTACTCCGGATGAAATGAAACAACTCTATCGCTTCACTGAAACTTATTTGCGGGATGAAAAACATGTCCACAATCTTTTATATGCATACAATACTGACCGGTTTGCTTCCAAAGAAGATTACCTGGAAAGATATCCAGGTGACGAGTGGGTTGATATAGTGGGATTCGATATCTACCAGGCAAATAATATAAAGAAGAATGAAGACTTCATGGCTGAATTCGATAAAACATTGACCACTCTTGAAAACATCGCAACAGAAAAAAATAAAATTCCAGCACTGACAGAATTCGGATATAATGGCCTGCCTGATAGTTCATGGTGGACAAATGTTTTCCTGAAGACACTGGAAAAACATAATATCGCTTATGCATTGGCGTGGAGGAACTCGGGCTACAGGAGCCAGACACAATATGAATTCTATGTTCCTTATAAGGGACAGGCATCAGCCAATGATTTTGTGAAGTTCTATAATGCAAAAAAAACTTTTTTTCAGAAAGATGTGACGAAGGAAAAAATGTATCAGTAAAATGAATGGTGAATAGTCAGTGGTGAGTATTTTTTATTGACCATTCACCATTGACCGTTCAAGGATTCAACCAACCGCCGCCAACATGAAATTACGAGCGATTGATTTTGCCATGATCATTGCCTATCTCGCAACGATGGTTGTGATCGGATGGGCATTGAGAAAAAAAGCGCGGCGCAATAAAGAGAACTACCTGATGGGAGGGAAATCCCTTCCCTGGTATATGCTTGGCTTGAGCGATGCTTCTGATATGTTCGATATATCCGGAACGATGTGGATGGTGAGCCTCTGTTTTGTTTATGGTATGAAAAGTATCTGGATTCCCTGGTTATGGCCTGTTTTCAACCAGGTTTTTTTGATGATGTATCTCTCACGATGGCTCCGGCGATCGAATGCCACTACCGGTGCTGAATGGCTGGCCGGACGTTTTGGGAAAGAAGGTATTGGGGTAAAAGCTTCTCATAATATTGTAGTGGCATTTGCCCTCCTGAGTTGTCTCGGCTTCATGGCTTATGGATTTGTCGGCCTTGGAAAATTCATGCAGATATTTATTCCCTGGAGTGAAGTGCAACATTATATTCCTTTATCCATCAGCCCTGCATATATCCCGCATTTTTATGGCATCGTATTTACATTATTTGCCATGTTCTATTCCATCCTGGGTGGGATGCACAGTATTGTATGGGGTGATGTCGTTAAATACCTGATCATGTCTGTAGCCTGTATCAGCATCGGGATTATTGCCATGATCAGGCTGCATGGTCATTCCATTCATGTGCCACCAGGTTGGGAAAATCCTTTTTTTAAATGGAGACTCGATCTCAACTGGAACAATATCGTAGAGGATGCCAATAAAAAAATTAATGATGATGGATTTTCATTATTCGGTTTGTTTTTCATGATGATGTTATTCAAGGGAGTATTTGCAAGTCTTGCCGGACCTGCGCCGAATTATGACATGCAAAAAATCCTGAGTACCCGCTCACCACAGGAAGCCAGTAAAATGAGCGGATTTGTTTCAATTATTTTATTGCCTATCCGTTATTCGATGATTATTGGATTGACAGTTCTTGCCTTGTTGTATTTCCGACAGATTAACGGTGACCTTCAAACGCCGGGCGGTACCGATTTTGAAAAAATATTGCCGGCAGCTATTAATAATTTTCTTCCAACAGGTTTGATGGGATTGGTCCTGACCGGATTGCTTGGCGCTTTTATGGGAACCTTCTCCGGTACCCTGAATGCGGCGCAGGCTTATATAGTGAATGATATCTATCTGAAATATATCAATCCGAATGCGTCCACAAAAAAAACCATCACGATGAATTATATCGCCGGATCGGTGGTTGTAATTATCGGAATCGTGCTGGGAATTTTTGTGAAGGATGTAAATACTGTTTTGCAATGGATCGTATCAGGCTTATATGGAGGATATGTTGCAGCCAATATGCTTAAATGGCATTGGTGGCGTTTCAATGCAAGCGGATTCTTCTGGGGAATGCTTGCCGGAATTGTTCCTGCCATAGCACTGGCCGTATTGAAATCATATGGAGTACTTACCGGACTTGATCTTTATTACTGGCCCTGGTTGTTTTTATTGTCATTGGCCGGTTCGGTAATTGGAACATATGCTGCTCCACCCACCGATGAAACAACTTTAAAATCTTTTTACAAAATAGTCCGCCCCTGGGGATTCTGGAAGCCCGTTCATGCCATGATTGTTGCAGAGGATCCGGGTTTTGCAGGCAATAAAAATTTTTCGATAAATGCTTTCAACATTGTATTGGGGATGATTGGTCAGTTATGCCTGACCATACTGCCTATGTATATTGTGCTTTGGCTTAAATTTCCGTTACTCCTTACCGTGGTGATTTTAGTGGCTATTATATTGATACTGAAAAAAACCTGGTGGAACAGGCTGGGGGAATACTGATCATGAAATATTTTTTATGATAACTGATGCCTTTAAAAAAAGATCAAAAAAACTTGAAAAATCCTGGGCTGCTCTGATTAAAAGGACAAACAGGATACGAAAAGACGGAAATGGAATTTTTAACCGTTATAAATTCCCCGTTTTAACAGCAGCTCATACTCCTCTTTTTTGGAGATATGATCTCAATAGCAAGACCAATCCATACCTGATGGAAAGATTTGGGATTAATGCTGTATTTAATGCAGGTGCCATTAAATGGAAAAACAAATACATTATTCTGGCAAGAGTAGAAAGCAGCGACAGGAAATCTTTTTTTGCTGTAGCAGAAAGCCCGAATGGGGTCGATCATTTTCAGTTTTGGGATCGTCCGGTGACCATGCCGGAAACAGCAGATCCGGATATCAATGTTTATGATATGCGCCTCACCCACCATGAAGATGGATGGATCTATGGTTTATTCTGCACAGAAAGAAGAGACCCATCTGCTCCTGCATATGATCAGTCCGCAGCCATCGCAGCCTGTGGCATTGCCCGGACAAAAGATTTGAAGACATGGGAACGCCTGGCAGATTTAAAAACGCGCTCACCTCAACAGCGCAATGTTGTGTTGCATCCTGAATTTGTGGATGGACATTATGCTTTTTACACGAGACCACAGGATGGTTTTATCGATGCCGGAAGTGGCGGAGGAATTGGCTTTGGATTATCTCATTCCATTACCGCGGCAAATATTGAAGAAGAAAAAATTATTGATGAAAAAAAATATCACACCGTGTATGAATTGAAAAATGGACTGGGAGCGCCTCCCATCAAAACAAAACACGGATGGTTGCATCAGGCCCACGGAGTCCGGAATACTGCTGCCGGCCTGCGTTATGTCATTTATTTGTTTCTGACCGACCTGAAAGACCTGACGAAAATTACGCATAAGCCGGCGGGTTATTTTTTGGCTCCTGAAAATGAAGAAAGAATCGGGGATGTATCTAATGTGGTATTTTCCAATGGCTGGATTGTAGACAAAAAAGGGGATGTGTTTATTTACTACGCTTCATCGGATACACGTATGCATGTCGCCACTACAACAGTTGACAAATTGTTGGATTATGTCATGAGTACCGCTCCTGATGGTTTCCGGTCTTCCGAATCGGTCAAAACACTGAATCGGCTGATAGATAAGAATAGAAAATTATTAATTAAAAAAAATAAACTTAGGAAACCATCAGTGGTCAGAAAAAAACAGGGTGCCGTAAAGAAACAATAAATACTTGATGAAAGTCTCTCTTAAAAAATACAGGAAAGAATTGACGCAGGAGCTGAGTAATATTCTCAACTACTGGATGCAATATTCTCCTGATTCAGTTAATGGAGGCTTTTATGGAAGTATCGACAACAATAATCATCCTGATCCTGAAGCGCCAAAAGGGATAGTACTGAATTCGCGTATCCTCTGGACTTTCTCAGCGGCATACAATCAAACAAATGACGGAAAATATCTACAGTTTGCTGAAAGCGCTTTTCATTATATCGTTGATTATTTTGTTGACAGGCAGTTCGGCGGAGTGTATTGGACGGTTGATCACAAAGGAGAAAAACTGAATGACCGGAAACAGATATACGGGCTCGCATTTTGCATTTATGGATTGAGTGAATATTTTAAAGCGACGGAGGACCAGGATGCGTATCAGCTCGCCATCAAATTATACTGGCTGATTGAATATTATGCATACGATCAGGCACATAAAGGTTACCTGGAAGCTTTCACACGCGAGTGGAAAAATATCAGCGATATGCGTCTGAGTGAAAAGGATGCGAATGAAAAAAAATCAATGAACACGCACCTGCATATCGCGGAAGCATATGCGAATCTTTACCAGGTTTGGCCGGATAAGAAATTAAAACAACAAATTGAGAATTTACTCGAAGTCTTTGCTCATCATATAATAGATGATGCGAGTCACCATTTGCATTTGTTTTTTGACGAGAATTGGAATGTAAAATCAAATATCATTTCTTATGGTCATGATATTGAGGCAGCCTGGCTTCTCCAGGAAATAGCGG
>Ga0335085_10009990_pt1 | contig 14247 bp, 11 predicted proteins | sample Lox_Sample_45_FD_206712 | JGI IMG/M metagenome (GOLD analysis project Ga0335085, IMG submission 206712) | Soil microbial communities from Loxahatchee National Wildlife Refuge, Florida, United States - Lox_Sample_4.5 | ecosystem: Environmental > Terrestrial > Soil > Wetlands | place: USA...
CCGCGACCGGCTCGGCGTACACCATGCGCTCCGCACAGAAGCCGTCGAACTGCGGCACGTACTTGTCCGGGCTGGCGAGAAACAGCTGGCGGTGGGTCTCATTGGCGAAGCGGTAGGTGGCGCCGTGGTGTACGACCTTCAGCTCCGGGCGCCCCTGCATCGCCGTGCCGGCGGTGAAGTAGCCGACAGGGTCCACCCCGTGCAGCATGACGTCGCCGCCGCCCGGGTAGACGTCGAGCGATGCGCAGGCGGCAAGCGTCGCGATCGAGAGCAGGAGAGCCGAAGAGCGGAGCGCGCCTAGCCGCAGAGCCCCGTGTAGCCGCATGCCGTACAGTAGTCGCAGCCGTCCTTGCGGATCAAGGTCGTATTTCCGCAATCGGGACAGCGGGCGCCGGCGAGGATGCGTGCCTGGCCCGCCGCCGGCGCCTCGAGAATTCCCATCTGCCGCAGCGGCAGGCCGTCCTCGTCGAGGATCCCGAGCATGGCGTAGCGGTGCAGGATCAGCCGCGCTACGTACGAGACCGTGGACGGGAAGGTCTGCTGCTTGGCCTGCGCGCGCTTCAGGCCGGGAACGAAGGCCATGAAGTCGCCGAGCGGCTCCGGGAAGTCGAGCAGCTTTCTCAGCTTCATCCCGATCCAGGCCGGATCGAGCACGCGCATGTCGAGCGACAGGATCTTGCACAGGCCGTCGAGCACCCTCGGGTACTCGCCCGAGAGCCACATCGAGTAGGGGCGGGTGATTCCCGAGGGGTATCCCTCCATCGCCGGCAGCGCGATCTCCTTCAGCCCCAGCACGAAATCGTCGCCGGTGCGCGGGTTGAGGACGTCCACGGTCCAGGACAGCGTGCCGTCGGTGCCGGTCTTGGGCTCCTTCAGGCTGAACATCGCGTCCAGCACCGGCGTCGGGCCGTCGCGGAAGGCCTGCAGCTCCTTCGCGCGGTAGGTGACCAGTTGCGCGAAGGCGGAGACGAGGGACGGCATGCGCTTTTTCTCGCCGGTGGGCGGGAAGGGCATGTCGAAGGGGTCGTCGCCGCCGGCGCGCGCGAGCGTCTCCAGCTTGAGCTTGAGCCAGCCGGGGTCGCGGGCACGCATGTCCATCGACAGCGTCTTGGCGAGCGCACCCAGGCCGCGCGGCTGCTCGCTGCCGTTGACCCACACCTCGAAGGGATGCGGCCTGCCGTTCTCCACGTGGCCCACGAACACCGCGAAGTGGTAGTGGGGATGCTCGATCATGTAGGTCCACGCCAGGTTGCCCGAGGGAAGCTCGGGCCTGCCCGGCCAGCGCAGGCTAGCCAGCACCGGTTGCGGCAGCGTCTTGATGCGGATGCGCCGGTTGAGGTCGTCCTCGACGAAATCCTGCGGCTTGGCGGCCTTCGAGACCGAGAGCACCTCGCCGAGCACCTTGTTCGGCCGATAGGTCGCGAGGCCCTTCAAGCCCGACTTCCAGGCATGGAAGTAGAGGTCCTGGAAGTCCGGATAGGGGTAGTCCTCCGGGACGTTGACCGTCTTGGAGATGCTGGTGTCGACGTAGGGCGCGACCGCGGCCACCATCTGCTCGTGCGCGCCCGCCGAGATCTCGAGGGCCGTGACGAAGCTCGGCGGCAGCCTGGAGACGTCGCCGCCCTGCGCGCGGTACCGGCGCCAGGCGTGGTCCTCGACCGGGAACTCCTTCAGCGTGCCGTCCGCCATGCGCTTCTTGCGCGTGTATACCCATGAGAAGGGCGGCTCGATGCCGTTGGAGGCGTTGTCGGCGAAGGCGAGGCTGATGGTGCCGGTCGGCGCGACCGACAGCAGGTGCGAGTTGCGGATGCCGTGCGCCTGGATCTTCTTCTTCAGCTCCGCCGGCAGGCGGGAGGCGAAGTTGCCCCCGGACAGGTAGAGGTCGGCGTTGAACAGGGGGAAGGCGCCGCGCTCCTTCGCGAGGTCGACCGAGGCGCGATACGCCTCGTCGCGCATCGCCGCGGCGATTCTCGCGGCCATGGCGCGCGCCGCGTCGGTGTCGTAGCGCAGGCCGAGCATCGCGAGCGCGTCGCCCAGCCCCGTAAAGCCGAGCCCGACGCGCCGCTTCGCCATCGCTTCCTTATGCTGCTGCTCGAGCGGCCAGCGCGTGACCTCGAGCACGTTGTCCAGCATGCGCACCGACGTATGAACGACTCCGGCAAAGGCCTCGAACGCGAAGGAGGCCCTCTCCTCGAAGGGATCCCTGACAAAACCCGTCAGATCGATCGAACCGAGGCAGCAGCAGCCGTAGGGCGGCAGCGGCTGCTCGGCGCAGGGGTTGGTGGCCTCGATGGCCTCGCAGTAGTACAGGTTGTTGTCCCGGTTGATGCGGTCGAGGAACAGGATTCCCGGCTCGGCATGGTCGTAGGTCGAGCGCATGATCTGGTCCCACAGGTCGCGCGCGCGGACCCTGCGGTAGACCCACAGGCCGTCGGCGCGCTGGCGGCCGCCGCTTTCGGGCCACGGGCGCGCCTTGTGCACGAGCTCGACCTCGAGGTCGCGTTCCACGGCCAGCATGAACTCGTCGGTGACGCCGACCGAAATGTTGAAGTTGGCGAGGTCGCCCTTGTCTTTGGCGTGGATGAAGTCCTCAATGTCGGGATGGTCGCAGCGCAGCACGCCCATTTGCGCGCCGCGCCGCGCCCCGGCCGATTCCACGGTCTCGCAGGAGCGGTCGAAGACGCGCATGTAGGACACCGGGCCGCTGGCGCGCGAGTGCGTGCCCTTCACCTCGGCGCCCTTGGGCCTGATGGACGAGAAGTCGTAGCCGACGCCGCCGCCGCGGCGCATGGTCTCGGCGGCCTCGGCGAGCGCGGTGTAGATGCCGGGCTTGCCGTCGACGACCTCGGAGATCGAGTCGCCCACCGGCTGCACGAAGCAGTTGATGAGCGTCGCCTGCAGCGCCACGCCGGCAGCCGAGTTGATGCGCCCGGCCGGGATGAAGCCGTTCTCGAGCGCGGCCTGGAAGCGGGCCTCCCACTTGGCGCGCTCGGCTTCGGGCTCGGCCTCCGCCAGCGCACGCGCGACGCGCCGCCGCACCTGCTCGACGCTGCTCTCGCCGCCCTTGGCATACTTCTCGAGCAGCGACTCGCGGCAGATCTCCTGCTCGGGCAGGGCGGCTGCTTCAGGCTTGGGAGCGGTTTCCTGGATCGCCATTTTATTTTTCTCGTCTCACATCAAGTTCGGCCTACATGTAATTGATCGTACAACCATTTCGAGGCATCAGAAAGCCACTAATTATGGGTCGGGCGGCCTCTCCGGACCGCAACCCAAGTATCTGGAAAATCTGGATATCCCTGGCCCGAGCGCCGGGGACGGCGCAACCTACCGGTAGGGGGTGTAGCTGTACAAGTTTACAGTATCGCAGGGTGCGGCGCGGGTGCGCCGCGCGGTCATCAGCTCGCCGGCGCAGCGGCGACCTGGCCGCCGGCCCCCACCTGCTGGCGCGCCGCCTTCAGCAGGTCCGCGACCTCGGCATGCCCCAGCCGCAGCGCCAGCTCGACCGGCGTGTCGCCTTCCTTCGTCGTGGCCGTCGGGTCGGCGCCGTTCTTCAGCAGCAGCTCCACCATGCGCGCGTTGCCCTTCATCGCCGCGTACGCGAGCGCCGTGTAGCCGTTCTCGTGCTGCAGGTTGGGGTCGAAATTCATCTCCAGCACCTTCTGCGCGTAGACCAGGTTGCTCTTTTCTATGGCGTAGAACAGGGCCCGCACCCCCTCCGGGCTCTTTTCCTTCGCCTTCGGCTCCAGCCCCGTCGGCATGAGCTTCACGACGTAGTTGATGAGCGAGATGCCCACCATCGCGACCAGCGCCAGCACCACCGGCACCTTCGAGATTTCTATGTACTCCGAGATCTGCTCGTCGAGGTTGGCCGCCAGGATCAGCAGCACCACCGCGAGGAAGAAGAAGAACCGCAGGTAGAAGAACAGCCCGAAGATGATGCCGCAGCCCAGCACGCCGAGCAGGAAGTTGCGGTTGATGCCGTAGTCGTCGAGCGACTCAGCGGGCAGCTGCGCCAGCACCGCGGCGATGAGAATCAACCCGAACAGCAGCACCTCGCGGATTCGCATCCGCGTCAGCAGGTCGTCCTTCTCGATTGACTTCTGCAGCGCCATCGCTTCTCTCCCCCGGGTGCGCGGGTCCGCGCAACCCCGGATTCTCCGTGGCCTCGGGCGGGCTGGCAAGCATGGGTGTGTAGAATCGGACGCATGTCCAAGGCCTTCGTGCGCGAGGCGGAGGAGGACGCAACGGCGCCCGCCGCCGCGGGCGAGGCGCGCGTGCCGCCGCCGGACCGGAACTACATCACGCCCGCGGGCTACGCGCGCCTGAAGGAGGAGCTGCGCCGCCTGGTCGAGGCCGAGCGGCCGGAGGTGGTCCGGACGGTCTCCTGGGCGGCGTCGAACGGGGACCGCTCCGAGAACGGCGACTACATCTACGGAAAGAAGCGGCTGCGGGAGATCGACCGCCGCGTGCGCTTCCTGATCAAGCGGCTGGAGGCCGCCGAGGTGGTCGACCCGGCGGGCCGCGACACCGACCAGGTATTCTTCGGCGCCACGGTGCGGCTCGCCGGGGCCGGCGCCGAGCGCCGCGTCACGATCGTCGGGGTGGACGAGGTCGATCCCGCGCGCGGACGCGTGTCGTGGATCTCGCCCATCGCGCGCGCGCTGCTCAAGGCGCGCGAGGGCGAAACGGTGACGCTGCGCACGCCGGCGGGCAGCGAGCGGCTCGAGATCCTGGAGGTGCGCTACGAGCCGGTCGAGGGGGCCTAGGGAAACGGAGCGACGGCATGGGCATCATCAAGGAGTTCAGGGAGTTCGCGGTCAAGGGCAACGTCATGGACCTGGCGGTCGGGGTCATCATCGGCGCCGCCTTCGGCAAGATCGTCGCCTCGCTGGTCGAGGACGTGGTGATGCCGCTCGTCGGCACGCTGCTCGGCGGCTTCGACTTCAGCGCGCTCGCGGTGCACATCGGCTCGGCGACTGTTCGCTATGGCAAGTTCGTCCAGACCACGGTCGACTTCCTGATCATCGCGTGGGCCGTGTTCCTGGCGGTGAAGCTCTTCAACCGGCTGAAGCGCGAGGCCGCCGCTCCGGCTGCGCCCGCCGCGCCGCCGCCCCCGAGCCGGCAGGAAACGCTGCTGGAAGAGATCCGCGACCTGCTGCGCAAGCGGCCCTGAGCCCCGCGGCGGGCGCGCCCGCATGAAGCGGAACCTCGCCAGCCTGCGCGCGGCGCTCGAGGCCCTCGTCTGGGAGGCGCCCGAGGGCGCTCCGCCGCGCGCCTGGCTGATCCGGCTGCTGCGCCTCTCGCTGGTCCTGGGGCGCGACCTCGCCGGCGGGCAGTTGACGCTGCGCGCCATGGGCCTGGTCTACACCACGCTGCTGTCGATCGTGCCGCTGCTCGCGCTGAGCTTTTCGGTGCTCAAGGCGTTCGGCGTCTACAACCAGATCCAGCCGGTGCTGCTGCGCTTCCTCGAGCCGCTGGGCGACAAGGGTACCGAGATCGCGGCGCGCATCGTCCAGTTCATCCAGCACATCAACGTCGGCGTGCTCGGGTCGGCCGGCTTGGCGCTGCTGCTGTACACGGCGGTATCGCTGGTGCAGAAGGTCGAGGAGTCGTTCAACTACGTCTGGCATGTCGGGCGCGCGCGCAGCCTCGGCGAGCGCTTCAGCCGGTACCTGACCGCGCTGCTGGTCGGGCCGCTGCTGGTGTTCTCGGCGATGGGCATCACCGCGGCGGCGGCGAGCCTGGGCGTGGTTCGCGAGGCGGTGGCGCTGGAGCCGGTCGGCTGGCTGGCGACGCAGGCGGCCAGGCTGGTGCCGTACGTGCTCGTCGTTGCCGCCTTTACTTTCATCTACACGTTCATTCCGAACACCACGGTGCGGCTGCGCCCGGCGCTCGTCGGCGGGGTCGTCGGCGGCGTGCTGTGGCAGTCCGCCGGCTGGGCATTCGCGCTGTTCGCCGCCGGCTCGACCCGGTACTCCGCGATCTACTCGGGCTTCGCGCTGCTGATCCTGTTCATGCTGTGGCTGTACCTGAGCTGGCTGATCCTGGTGTTCGGCGCCAGCGTCGCGTTCTACGCGCAGCACCCCGAGTACCTCCTCGCCAAGGGCGGCGAGCCGCAGCTTAGCGGGCGCATGCGCGAGCGCCTCGCGCTGCTGGTGATGGCGAGGGTGGCGCAGCGCCACATCGAAGGCGCGCCGCCGTGGACGGCGGACGCCCTGGCGCAGGCGCTGCGCGTGCCCGCGCTCGCGGTGGACTCGGTGCTCGCGGCGCTGCGCTCGGGCGGGATCCTCGCGGCGGCGGGAGACGAGGCGACCGGCGTGCTGCCGGCGCGCGATCTCGGCGCGATGGACGTGAAGCAGGTGCTGGACGCGGTGCGCGGCGCCGGGGAGCAGCGGGCGCTGAACGCGGCGGCGCTGCGCGGATCGCCGCTGGTGGAAGACCTGCTGCGCCGCTACGAGGAAGCGGCCGGCGGCGCGCTCGGCCGCGTGCCGGTGCGCGAGCTCGGCATGGTCGCGCCGCCTAGCGGAAGTCCCCCGCCTTGAGCACCGTCAGGCGAGCCGGATCGATATGGCGCCGCATCGCGTCGCGCACCTGCGCCGCCGTCAGCGCCGCGATGCGCTGCTCGAATTCCGCGTCCCAGGCGAAGCTGCGACCGAGGTAGAGATAGCTGGCGAGGCGCCCGGCGAGCGTGCCATCGTCGGTGCGCGCGAGGCGCCGCGCCTCGAGCAGGCCCTGCTTGCCCGCCGCGAGCTCGGCGTCGGTGAACCCGTCCTTCAGCGCGCGCGCGATTTCCTCGCGGATGGCGTGCTCGATGCGGTCGCGGTTCTGCGGCGCGTAGATCGCGGCGACGCCGAAGATCGCGCTGCGGTCCAGGGGGCTGGCGCTGAAGTAGCTGTAGGTGCTGTAGGAGAGGCCCTCCTTCTCGCGCACGCGCCGCACCAGGCGCGAATGGAAGTTTCCGCCGAGCAGGTAGTTGCCGAGCACCAGCGCCGGGTAGTCCGGGTCGTCGTCGCGCAGCGCGATGTTGGCGGCGGCGCGCAGCACGGCGTTCGCCTTGTCCGGGGTGCGCACCGTCTCCTCGACCGGCGCGATCTCGAAATAGCGCGACGGGATGCGCGCGTACGGCGCCGGGCTCTTCCAGCCGCCGAACAGCGCGTCGATCTGGCGCGACACCGCGGCCGGGTCGAAGTCGCCGACGGCGGTGAAGAGCGCGCCCGTGGCGCCGACCAGATCCGCGTAGCAGGAGCGTGCCTGCGCCAGCGTCGCGTCCTTGATGTCGCCGATGGCCTCGTCCACCGCCGGCGTGTACAGCCAATGGCCGCGCGGGTAGGGGCTGATATGGCGCATCAGCCGCTCGGCGGCGATCGCCGACGGGTCGCTGCGCCGCGACTCCGCGCCGGCGAGCATGGCGCGCTTCAGCTCCGCGAATTCCTGCGCCGGGAAGGCGGGCTGGCGCAGCATTTCGGCTACCAGCCGCAGCGTGTCGGCGAGCCGGTCGCCGCGCACATCGATCGCGGCGCCCTCCAGCCCCACCGCGACGTTTGCGTTGAGCTGATCGAGCGCGTCGCGCAGCTGCGCGCGCGTGTGCTCCCGGGTGCCCCGCATCAGCATGCCGCCGGCGAGGCTGCAGGCGGTCGAGCGGTTCATCTTGCTCTGCGCGTCTCCCCAGTACAGAGAGAGCTGCGCGTGCACCCGTCCGCCGCGCGTTTTCTTCGGCAACAGCGCGACGCGAATGCCGTTTTCGAGCGTGCGCCGGACGACGCGCGCCTCGATGTTCGCGGGCGTCGGGTCGAAGCGCTCGCCGGCGGCGACGTGCTCGCTGCCATGGTAGCCGGCGAGCTCCGCCTGTAGGTCGGGCGCCGGCGGGATCGTGGCGCGGTCCGGATGGTCGGTCGGCACGAACTGGCCGAGCACGCGGTTGGACCGCTTCAGGTAGGCCGCGGCGACGCGCTGCACGTCGGCCGGAGTCACCTTGCGCAGGCCGTCCCGGTAGAGGAAGAACAGCCGCCAGTCCCCCACCGCGGCGAATTCCGAAAGCCAGCGCACGAAGCCGGGCGAATCGAGCGGCGCGCGCTCCATGTCGTTCAGCAGGGAGGTGCGCGCGCGCGCGACTTCCTCCTCGGTGAAGGGGGTGCGCGCCGCCGCCTCGACCGCCTGGAGCAGCGCGTCGCGCACCGGCGCGAGTGGAGCGTCCTTCGGCACGGCGGCGCCGAACAGGGCGTATCCCGGGTCGTGCAGCAGCTGCTGGTAGCTCCAGGCGCTGCTCGCGAGGCCGGTCTGCACGAGCGCGCGGTGCAGGCGCCCGGTCGGCGCGGCGCCGAAGATGCTGGTGAGGACGTCGATCGCCGGCATGTCCGGGTGGGAAGCCGCGGGGATGTGGTACAGGGCCTCGACCAGCTGCGTGTCGCCGACGCGGCGCAACGTGACGCGGCGCTCGCCGTCCTGCGGCGGCTCCACCGTATAGGGTATCGGCAGCGCGCGCGCGGGACGCGGCAGGGCGCCGAAGTCCTGCGCCGCGAGCTCGAGCGCGCGCGCCTCATCGAAGCGCCCGCCGATGATGAGCAGCGCGTTGTCGGGCTGGTACCAGGTGCGGTAGAAGGCCTGCAGGCGCTCGATCGGTACCGACTCGATGTCGGAGCGGAAGCCGATCACCGGGTTGCCGTAGTTGTGCGCCGAGAACGCCAGCCGCATCATGCGCGCGGCAAGGACGCGGCCGGGGTTGTTCTGGCCCATCTCGAACTCGTTGCGCACGACGGTCATCTCGCTGTCGAGGTCGGACTTGCGCACGAACGAGCCGGTCATGCGGTCGGCCTCGAGCGACAGCGCCCAGTCCAGGTTGTCGCCCTCGGCGGCGAGCGTCTCGTAGTACGTGGTGCGGTCCTCCCCGGTGGTGCCGTTGAACCGCGCGCCGCGCTTCGCCAGCTCCGCCTTCGGGTCGGGATGGTGCGTCGAGCCCCTGAACAGCATGTGCTCGAGCAGGTGGGCCATGCCCCTCTCGCCGTAGCCCTCGTTGCGCGAGCCGACGAAGTAGGTGACGTGGACGGTGACCGTGCTGGCGGACGGGTCCGGCACCGTCAGGATGCGCAGGCCGTTGCCGAGGCGGTACTCGGTGACGCCCTCGATCGAGGCGACCTTTTGCGGCGCCTCGACTTCCGCCGCCGCGGCTGCCGCGACGAACGCGACGCCGGCGAGCAGTGCGGCAAGCGACCTGAGCAGGGGCGAGGGCATCCGGGAACTGCGGTTAGAGCGGCAATGCTACCGCAGGTTCCCGGCGCGCCCGCGGCGCGCGGCAGCCGCGCTATTGCTTCTGCGCGCCCTCGCGCCGCGCGCGCCGCTGCTGCGCGCGCTCCTGGCACTTGGCCGGGTCAGGCGCCTTGGCGCAGAGCTGCTGCGCCATGCAGGCGCGCCGGTCGGAGCTGTCCTTGCAAGCCTCGCGCGCGGACTTGAAGGCCTCGCGCAACTCCTTGCGCCGCGCCTCGCACTTGGCGGGATCCGGCTGCTCGCTGCAGGGTTTCATGCGCCCGTGCGGCGGCCCGCCGGGTGCCGCCCCCGGGGCGGCGCCGCCGCCCGAGGGCGCGCCCTGCGCGAAGGCGGTGGCCGCGGCGAGCGACAGGCAGGCGGCGGCGAAGAAGGACGTGGCTCGGCTCATCTCTATCTCCCTTGGAGTGGTGAAGGACGCGAGCAGCCTAGCCGCCCGCCGCCGGGCGCGCTGTGAGCATTTGTTTCAGGTTGTAACGCCTAGCCGAGCTGCTTCAGCATCGTCTCGGCGTCGGAGACCTCGAACTTGCCAGGGCCCTCGACGTTGACGCTCTTCACCACCCCGTTGTCGACCAGCATGGAGAAGCGGTTCATGCGCATGCCCATATTGCGCGCGGTGAGGTCGAGCTCCAGCCCCAGCGCCTTGGTCCACGCCGCGCTGCCGTCGCCGAGGAAGCGGATCTTGCCGAGCGCCTTCTGGTCGCGGCCCCAGTGCGCCATGACGAAGGCGTCGTTGACCGCCACGCACCAGATCTCGTTCACGCCCTTGGCCATCAGCTTATCGCGGCCCGAGAGATAGCTCGGCACGTGCTTGGCGGAGCAGGTCGGCGTATACGCGCCGGGCAGGCCGAAGATCGCGATCTTCTTCCCCCTGGCCGCCTCGGCCACGCTCACTTCCTTCGGCGGCATCGCGCAATGCGTCGCCGAGTCGAATTCGGTCGATTCCATCAGCTTGCCGTCGGGCAGCTTGTCGCCGGCCTTGATCGTCATGGAACGTCTCCTTTGCGTGGGGGGCGGGAATGATACTCCAGCGCCCCGGCGGCGCCGTAGTACTACTAGGCTGGCCGAGGGTCCTCGATACATTTATCATTTTATCCGGCACCCCAAGCGATGCACAGGGCGCGCCGGCCAAGGGAGGGTCGTGAGCGAAGAGAACTACAACGAAACGCTGCGCTGGCCGACGAACCTCGACCGCGACGGCATCGTGCGGCGGCTGGTGCACGTGCGCGATCTGGCCAAGGCGCGCAGCCTTGCCGAGGTGGCGGCCCGATTCGACGGCGTCGAGTCGATGACCGGACCGCAGATCGGCGCCAGCGTCATCGCTGCGCTGACCTGGCTGCAGGACAAGCCCGAGCACCGCGAGCTCGCCGCCCCGCTCGAGATGGTGGCGATGAACCTGAAGAACCTGAAATAGCGCGCTACGCCGCGAGTGCCGCGCGCCGGCCGCGCTCGACGTCGAGGCCGGAGAGGAGCGCGAGGCCGACCACGAAGTAGGCGCCGACGGCGAGGATGCCGAGGCGGTGGTTGCCCTCGAAGATCCAGGTGACGGCACCGTAGGTGAGGGGGCCGAAGATGGAGGCCGCCTTCACCGCGAGGCCCCACAGGCCGAAGAACTCGGCCACGCGCGCCGGCGGCGCGAGGTAGCCGACAATGGCGCGGCCCGCGGCCTGCGACGAGCCCATGCACAGGCCGGCGAGGTTGGCGGCGACCCAGAACAGCGCCGCGCCCTCGGCGACGTAGGCAAGCGCCACCATCGCGATCCAGCCGGCGAGCACCAGCACCATCGCGCGCACGTGCCCGATCGCGTCCTGCAGGTAGCCGAAGGCGAAGGCGCCGACGGCCGCGGTGACGTTGACGACGAGGATCAGCACCAGCGTCTGCTGGGTGCTGAACTTCATCGCCTCCTGCGCGTAGATCGCGGCGAGCGCGATCACCGCTGCGATCCCCGCCTGGTAGAACAGGATGCACACGAGGAAGCGGCGCAGGTCCCGGAAGCGCTCGGCCTCGCGCAGCGTCCGCAGCACTTCGCTCCAGGCGCCCTCGCGCCGAGGCTGCGGCACGGCGCGCTCCCTGAGGAAGGCGAACGTCGGCGCCGCGCACAGCGCGTACAGCGCCGCGGTGATCAGCATCGTCACCGGGACGAACTGGGCCGCGCCGTGCCCGCTCTTCTGCGACAGCGTAATGTAGGCCAGGCTGACGCCGAGGGACACCAGCCCGCCGAGGTAGCCGAAGGCCCAGCCCCAGCCCGAGATGCGCCCCATCGCCCCGGAATCGGCAAGCTCGGGGAGGAACGCTGCGATCAGGTTCTCGCTGGTGGCGAAGAAGAAGTTGGACAGCACCACCAGGGCGATGGCGAGCGCCACGGCGCCGGGGGAGGCGAAGTACAGCAGCGCGGTGAACAGCACGCAGCCGGCGGTCACCCAGGCGAGCAGCCGCTTCTTGGCGGCGTGCGCATCGGCCCAGGCGCCCACCAGCGGGGCGCTGAGCAGCACCGCGAGGTACGAGACCGAGAGCGCGGCGGTCCAGGCGAAGGTGGCCCACGGCGCCCTGCCGGCGACGCCGGCCACGAAGTAGGCATTGAACACCGCCGTGACGACGACCGTGGTGTAGCCGGAGTTGGCGAAGTCGTACATGCTCCAGGCCCAGACCTCCCGCAGGCCGACGTCGGCCGCGAGGGGCCGCGTCGAGGCGCGCGCCGCCGGTGTTTGCATGCGGCGAGTGTAGCGTCCCTGAGGCATAATCGCCCCATCCATGGCTGCGGTAGAGCCGAAAGCGGTCGAGCGCCGCCTCACGATCTCGGACCTGATCGACTGGCTGGTCGAGGATCGGATGCTCGAGCCGGAAGTCGCCGAGCGGCTGAAGAAGGAGCGGCGCTACTACCGCGGCAGCCAGCACCCGCTGGTGGTGATCGCCGACCAGAAGCTGAAGAGCGCGCAGCCGCCGCACAAGACGCTCGCGCTCGAGCCGCTCACCGAGTGGCTGGCGAAGCGCGTCGGCCTCGAGTACCGCCACATCGACCCGCTGAAGATCGACTTCTCGGCCGTCACCGAGGTGATGTCGTCGGCCTACGCCACGCGCTTCCGCATCCTGCCGGTGGCCGTCACCAGCAAGGAGGCGGTGATCGCGGTGTGCGAGCCGTTCGTGCGCGAGTGGGAGAAGGAGCTGCAGCGCATCATCAAGCTCGACCTCAAGCGCGTCATCGCCAACCCGCAGGACATCGAGCGTTACCAGGTCGAGTTCTACAACCTGGCGCGCTCGGTCAAGGGTGCCTCCAAGGGCACGGCCGGCACCTCGGGCCTCTCCAACTTCGAGCAGCTGGTGGAGCTCGGCGCCGCCAACAAGCAGTTCGACGCCAACGACGCGCACATCGTCAAGGTGGTCGACTGGCTCTGGAGCTACGCCTTCGAGCAGCGCGCGAGCGACATCCACGTCGAGCCGCGGCGCGAGTTCGGCATCGTGCGCTTCCGCATCGACGGCGTGCTGCACCAGGTGTACCAGATCCCGGCCTCGGTGCTCGCGGCGATGACCAGCCGCATCAAGATCCTGGCCCGCATGGACGTGGTCGAGAAGCGCCGGCCGCAGGACGGCCGCATCAAGACGCGGACGCTCGACGGCGAGGAGGTCGAGCTCCGCCTCTCGACCCTGCCGACCGCGTTCGGCGAGAAGCTGGTGATGCGGATCTTCGACCCCGAGGTGCTGGTGCGCGACTTCAAGGAGCTCGGCTTCTCGGACGAGGACAACGCGCGCTGGAAGGACATGACCGAGAAGCCGAACGGCATCGTGCTGGTGACCGGGCCGACCGGCTCGGGCAAGACCACCACGCTGTACTCGACGCTGAAGCACCTCGCGACGCCGGACGTCAACGTCTGCACCGTCGAGGACCCGATCGAGATGGTCGAGGGCTCGTTCAACCAGATGCAGGTGCAGCCCGCGATCGAGCTCGGCTTCGCCGAGGGGCTGCGCGCGCTGATGCGGCAGGACCCGGACATCATCATGGTGGGCGAGATCCGCGACCTCGAGACGGCCGAGATGGCGGTGCAGGCGGCGCTGACCGGCCACCTGGTGCTCTCCACCCTGCACACCAACGACGCGCCGAGCGCCGTGACGCGCATGCTCGAGCTCGGCATCGCGCCGTACCTGCTGAACGCGACGCTCAACGGCGTCATGGCGCAGCGCCTGGTGCGCACGCTGTGCCCGCATTGCAAGCAGAAAGTTGAGCTGCACCGCGCCGAGGACGTGCAGGCCTGGGACGCGCTGGTGCACCCGTGGAAGGCGAGCCGCCCGTCCTCGGTGTACAAGGCGGTCGGCTGCCTCGAGTGCCGCATGACGGGCTTCATGGGCCGGGTGGGCATCTACGAGACGCTGCTGTGCTCCGGCGCGGTCAAGGAGATCGTCGGCGCCGGCGCCGACCTGGCGAAGATCCGCGACCAGGCCTACCGCGAGGGCATGAAGGCGCTGCGCATCAGCGGCGCGATGAAGGTCGCCGCCGGGCTTACCACCATCGACGAGGTGCTGAAGGCGGCGCCTCCGGCGCGCGACTCGGCGACCTGACGTGGTGCTGGCTCAGCTCTGGGAAGCGCTGCTGCTGCTGACGGGCGGGCTGGTGCTGTTCGCGGTGTGGTACAGCGCGCGGCGGCGCGACCGGCGCGCCACCCTGGCGCTGTGCCAGTCCGAGGAGCGCTTCCGCCACCTGACCTCGCTGTCGGCCGACTGGTTCTGGGAGACCGACGCCGCGCACCGCATCTGCTGGATGAGCGGCGGCGGCGCGGTCGCGGCGCTGTTCGGCGGCGAGCTGGCGAACGGCCGGCGGCTGTGGGAAATCCCCGGGGTCGCGGTCGAGCCGGGCGCGCTGGTCGAGCATTTCGAGCGGCTGCAGAAGCTCGACGCGCAGCTGCCGTTCTTCGATTTCGAGCTGTCGCGGCAGGACGAGAGCGGCGCGCGCCGCGTGCACGCGGTCGCCGGCAAGCCGCGCTACGACGCGGCGGGCCA
>Ga0335085_10009991_pt1 | contig 14247 bp, 11 predicted proteins | sample Lox_Sample_45_FD_206712 | JGI IMG/M metagenome (GOLD analysis project Ga0335085, IMG submission 206712) | Soil microbial communities from Loxahatchee National Wildlife Refuge, Florida, United States - Lox_Sample_4.5 | ecosystem: Environmental > Terrestrial > Soil > Wetlands | place: USA...
CCATGGAAGCTTTTGCGCAGGAGGTCGTCGGGGGGTCGCAACTTGGGATCGATGCACGTGCAGCACTCGCGAAAGCCGCCGTCTGGGGGCTCATCGTGGTCGGGGCGACTCTCGTTTTCATCGGCTCGCTCTTTCTGCTGTACAGCAGCGGATGACGCCCTGGCTCGCGCCAGTCTTGCGCCAGTCGGCCCCTGATTCGGTCGGATTCGGTCGGATGCCATCGGGTCGAATCTGGCTCTACTGCTCAGAATCCCAGTGTTCATGCGGGGTTCAGGGCATGTACCACATCTAAGGGCGCCCGATAGAGTCGACACCGCGAACGGCGAGCAGAGAGGGGTGCGGAGGATGAAGCTTCTTGTAGTGCGCTACGGCCGGGAGCTCGGCAAGGACGACCCCGAGCAGGCGCGCGGATTTCTCGCTGCGGCTGAGAAGATCGCGGGCCTTCCGGGTCTCGTCTGGAAGCTCTGGGCCTACGACGACTCCGACCACGTCGCCGAGAGCGTCTATCTCTTCGAGACCGATGACCTTGCCAGGGCCTGGGGTGACGGTCCCATGAAGGCGGCACTTGGGAGCCATCCTGGCATCAGCAACATCGAGGTGCGCTACTACGACGTGGACGAGCAGTTGAGCGAGGTGACACGCGCGCCACTCAGTCTCACGCATCAGGCCTAGCGGCACTCTCTCGCCGCCTGCGGGGTGATCGGCCTGTATCTCGGCGTCCGGCCGCCGGCGGTGGCGCTGGTCTAGCATCGCGCGCGACACCCAAACCGATCGGGGGAGCGCATGGCAGTGATCGTGATTCAGCAGGTGGCGGCGACCGAGGGGCAGTACCGCGCCGTCAATGATGCACTGGGCACTCGCAGCAACCCGCCGGCGGGGCTGATCCTCCACACCGGAGGACCTGTCGACAACGGTGAGCTCCGCGTGGTTGACATCTGGGAGTCGAGCGAGGCGTTCCAGGCCTGGGCCTCCGAGCGTCTCGGTCCGGCGATCGCTCAGGTCATGGGGGCCGACGCCCCCAGGCCGTCCGTTGAGATCCGTGAGCTCTTCGACGTGATCAAGGGCGCCGGCTGAGCGGCGCCTCGGGGGCGCATCGCTCGTAGCGCCTCCTCCGATCGTCCAAAAAACGCACCGGACGCCATAAGCCGACCCACGACGGGTAATCAACCGGCGTGTATCAGGGCGCTGGTGTGCGGGCTTGAAAAGCCGAGGGTGCTCGCCCGTTCATTTGCGGATGAGTGGGGGGAGGCTCACGCGCATAGTTGCAGTGACGACGGGCGTGCTCGCGATCCACGCGACGGTCGCCGTTGCGGCGAGGCCGCAGTTCGTGTCGATCTCCGCCAGGCCGGCCGTGTTGCAGGCGGGCGGCGGAGCATTCGTGGTGTCTGCGCGCGTCCGTAACGCGCGCGTGTGCAGGATCGACGCCCAGGCGCTCGCTCCCCGACGCCTTGTCAACTGCTCCTCCGGCCACATCACCTTCCGCGGGCATGTGCCGGCGAACACGATCACGGTGCCGGAGATACGGTCGCTGAGCGTCGAAGCGTACGGCGGCTCTCACACCGGCCGTTCGCGCACCGTGCAGATCGAAATCCTCCCACGAGAACAGCCGACCCGGTCGCGGGGTGGAATTGATCCACCCTCGCCGGTGAGCGGCATCGATGCGTGCGCGCCGGGCCCCGAATGCGATCTCGATGCGGCCTCCCAGTCGTTCCAGAACTGGGGCAACGTGGCGCCCGAACCGCTCGGTGACTGCACCTTCGCGGCCGCCGCAAACTGGGAGCAGATCGTCCTTCATCTACAGCCCAACCCCGCGCTCATCGGCTACGAGTACGCGAAGGCGGGTGGCGACGGACAGGGCCTGTCGCAGAGCAGCCTCTGGAGCTACTGGCGCGACGACGGGATAGCCGGCGTTCGTCTCACCGGCCTGCACAGCTACACGACGACCGCAGCCGACGTGCAGAACGGGGTGCGCGACTTCGGCGCGATGTTCGTGGAACTGTCCTTCGGGCAGAACTGGGGCTTCGGTCCCTACACGATGCCGGCCAGCCTGCACGATGTCGTCGTCGACGGCTTCACTCCCGAGGGCCCGCTCGTCGTCAGCTGGGGTGAAACACTCCAGATGAGCTGGGAACAGTGGCGCGCCGAGGCAGTCGGCATGTGGGGCATCGAAGCGAGCTGAGCCGGGGCCGCTCATCGGGGCCGTCCCGTAGGCCGATAGGCGGTTTGTGGAGCCCATGAGCGAACCGCCTGGCAGGCGCCGCCTGCGGCTGCTGGCGATCGTGGTCTGCTCCGCGATCGCGGGCGTTCTCGTCGACGCGCGCGTCCTCGAGGGGCCGTGGCGGAACGTTCCCACCGCCGGGCTGGTCTACTTCGGCATGTTCTTCGTGGTGGCCGGCCTGGTGCATCTCGTCCCCGGCGTCTGGCGACGGCAGGCGGGCTCGTCGGCGTGGTTGGGCAAGACCCTGTTCGGAGCGATGCCGCCCCGTGAGGAGCTGCCGGGCTGGCGGCGCGGGCTGTGGGACCTACAGGAATGGGTCATCGCCCGGGAGCAGCGGCGTAACGAGGCGATGCAACGGGACCCGCGTCCCGCGCAGTTGCGTTTCGTCGTCCTGCTGGTGTCCGCAGGCGTCACGTTCCTGAGCTACGCAGCGCTTCGCTGACGGGCCGCTCGCGGCTTCGCTGACGGGCTGCTCGCACGGACGGCGCTGACACTCGGCTTCGACGGGCCCGGCGGCCGGTATGCTGCGCGCCCGCCGATGACGAGCGAGCTCGCTTCCACGTCGGAGCGCCGAGGCCGTCTGCGCTGGCGCCCGGGCGAGAATCATCTCTGGCTCGCGCCGCTGCTGGTGAGCGCCGCGTACCTGATCACGCTCGTGACCCAGGTCAGTCGGCTGCTCGCCGTCACCTACCTGAACGCGGACGCGGCGTCCGCGCCCGTGATCGGGCAGCTCTACGGAGGGGCCGCCGGCTCGCGCAGCGTGATCCTCGGGCATCTCGGCTGGTACTCGACGCTGCTGTACGAGCTGGCGACGCGGTGGATGCCCCTGCACCGCCAGATCTGGGAGGGCTCTCCGTATCTGATGGCGTTGCTGTCGGTAATGCTCGTCGCCTGGGCCCTGTGGAGAATCGCGGGAAGGTGGGCGGGGATCATCGCGGGCTGCATCCTCGTGTGTGCCGGCCCGGCGCTGCTGCAGCTGCTGCTGGTCCTCAACAACCACGCCCCGACCTGGTTCACCTTCGCGCTGCTGGGGGCGTTCCTGGTGCTGCTCGAGCTGCGGGTCGAGGAGCTCCGGCTCCCGCTCCTGGTCCCGGCCGGCGTCGTGGTGGGGGTCGTGTTGGGCGCCAACGCCGCCTCGGACGTGCTGCTCACACTGGCGGGCGCGGCGCCGTTCCTGCTCGCCGTGGCCGTCGGCTGGGGGATCCACCGCGATCGCGGCAGCGCCCGAGCGGCAGCGGTAGCGCTTGCGACGTGCCTGCTCGCGCTCGTGGTCGGTCTCCTGGTACACGCCTATGTGCACCACGAGAACATCGTGAGCGCCGTCGACGCCCGCACCAGCCTGTTCGTCGCCCAGGAAGCCGTCGGGTCTAACTTCAGGCTCTGGTGGCAGTCGCTGGCCGTCCTGGGTGACGGCGACTTCTTCGGGCTCAGCCTCGGCTTCTCGACTGCGCTCGAGTTCGTGTGTGCCGTCCTCACCCTCGCCGGCGTCGTGATCGTCGCCCGCGTCGCCAGGACCGCGGTGGCCGGCTCGCTCGCGCGCGACCGTGACACCCCGGTCTCGCCGCGGGAGCGGGCAACGCTCGCCTGGTCGGTGTACTGGGCCGCCTCCCTGGTCGTGCTGAGCGTGGCGTTCATCTTCAGCGCGACTCCCGAAGGCCTCAGCTCCGACCGCTACCTGGTAGGGGCGATCTACGCCGTCGCGGCACTCGTTCCCCTGTTCGCGCGCAGGAGCATCGCCCTGCGGATCGCCGTCAGCGCAGCCGTCACCGTGTACGCCTTCGCGGGCTGGCTGGCGCTCGCCCAGAAGCGTATCGCCGAACCGGTCTCGCCGACGCACCAGATCGCCAACGAGATCGCGCGGATCGCCCGCAAGGAAGGTCTCACCATCGGGTACGGGGGCTACTGGGACGCGGCGCCGATCACGTGGGCGACGCACCTCGGGGTGAAGGTCTTCCCGGTCGACGACTGCGACGGCAACCAGCATCTGTGCGCGTTCGAACTGCACCAGATCACCTCCTGGTACAAGCCCCGCCCCGGAACCCGGACGTTCCTGCTCTCCGACTCCACCTACCCGACCCCACCATCGGCGCCGACACCCGACCTCGGCGCGCCGATCGCGGTCCACCAGGTCGGCCCGGTCACCATGTACGTCTATCCCTACGACATCGCGAGTCGCGTGTTCGCCCTCTAGCGCAGGGGGAGGGTGTGATTCGGGACGCCGGTCGAGGAGGCGTTCCGCCAGAGCTGAGCTACGGCATCCGCGGAGTGACCACTTCGGGAAACGGCCCGGCAGATGGTTGCCCGGACCCGCACGGGCCGCTCCCTGGCGACATGCCGGGGCGAGCCTATGTCCGGCTCGCAGGCCCGTCGAGCGGTGCAACCGGGCCTGCATCGGCCGACGCCGGCCCGCTGAACTGACTTCGTGGGCTGGGCACTCCCCACAGCAGGCGTGTGCCACGCCGCGGTACTGACTCCCCATCGCATCCGTGCGCGCAGTTCAGACAATGCCGAGGGGTGGCGTCTAGACCTTCCCGAGGCGTTATGCCCGCTGCCGGGGCTCGTGCAGTGCCCAGCCCAAACCATTGGTACCAGAGCTGCTCACGGTGTCAAGATCTGCGTCGAGATTCGGCTGCGCATAGCTGCCCAACCCTCTCAAAAGCTACACACCAACAGGGTTCGCGTTGACTATTCAGCGCTCGCTTCGATGGCTTCTGCGGCCCTTTCGGCAGCTTCTTCGGACGCTTGCGCAACTCGTTCCTCGTCTTCGAGGCGCCGTTCGGCTGCCTCTTCGCTCTGCTCTTCGCTCCCCGGCCCCTGCGACCCCATCCCGGGCGTCGGGCGGACGGGGAGCGCACCCCGGCGTTCCTGCGCTTCGCCTGTCCGGGTGCGGGCCTTGACCCGCCCGGGGCCTTTCCGTACGGCCCGGAGAGGGTGACGGCGCTTCTTCGCCTTCACCCTCGCGCCGCGGGGCGAGGGTTTGGAGGCAGCGGAGGCGGCGGTGGCCCCGCTCTGGTCCGTGGCCCTTCGCGGTGGCCGCGCTCGTCACCGACGTGAGGACGCCGCCGAGTGCCAGGGCCGCGGCCGCGCACGCCACGGCCAGGCCCGCCCTCAAGCTCCGCTGCGGCTGCGCCCCCGAGCTCCCCGTCGTTCTCACGCTTTCTGGCTCCCTCGTTGTTTCCTTGCCTAACACGGCAAGGGCCCCCCCGGGTGCGGTCCGGGTGCGTCCCTCGGCGATGGCGGGCGACCCTGGGCGGCGTGCCGGCGGTGCGCCGGGGCCCGGGTCCGGGCGCGAACGGTCGCGTGTTGCCAGATCAGGTGGGCTTAGCTACGCTCGCGTGGGGTGGTGAACGCCGGCCACGCCCACGGAAGGGACTACGGATGGTTGTGACGACGGCGGCCGGACGGCTCGTGGAGAGACAAAGGAGCAGCTTTTGATGAGCGGCGAACGGGGCCTGCGGTGGCCCCTCCACGCGCGCGCCCAGCTGGCTGGCGCGCTGCTAGCGGTGCTCGTCCCGGCGCTCGTCGTGCTCGCCACCCATGCCGCTGCGCTGCTGCCCGCAAGCGGCGGGTCCCAGCCGGCGGCCTCGTCGACCCCGACGGCGTTGCGGATGTCTACAGCCCTCCCGGAGGCCGCCCTCGGCCCGGTCTCCGCCACGGTCGGGGCAGCGGAGCCCTCCTACCACGTTCGCGTCGGGGCCGGCGGTGCCCGTGCCGTCAACCGCGGCCAGGGCTTCGTCACGAGCTTCACGGCCGGCGGGGTGAGGGTCTCCTCGAAGTCGCTCGGCCTGTCCATACACACGACCGCCGCCGGCTTCGGCAGCTCCCCGGCCGCCGTCGCCCCGGCGCAGCCGCGGGCGTCCTCGAACCGCGTCACCTACGACCGTCCCGGCATGCAGGAGTGGTACGCCAACGGGCCCTTCGGACTCGAGCAGGGCTTCAACATCGACCGGCCCACCGCCTCCGCGGCGCGCGCCGGCGGGCTCTACACGGTCACGATCGCCCTCTCGGGCACGACGCGGCCCTTCCTCACCCAGCACGGCCGCGCGGTGGCGCTGCAGACGCACTCCGGTGCCCTGCTCCGCTACGGCGGCCTGCGCGCCCTCGACGCCTCCGGGAGGCCGTTGCCGTCGTGGATGTCGCTGCAAGGACAGACGCTCTCCCTGCACGTGCGCACGGCGGGCGCGAGCTTCCCGATCTCGATCGACCCCTTCCTCACGAACGACGGCCTCGCGATCGAACTCGGTGAGGGGCCGGGCGAAGCCCCCGAAAAGCCCCAGTTCGGCACCGACGTCGCGCTCTCGGGTGACGGCACGACCGCGCTGGTCGGGGCGCCGGCCGGCGAATCCCACACCGGCGCGGCGTGGATCTTCCACCGCGAAGGAGCGCGGTGGTCACAGCAGGGGCCCAAGCTCACCAGTCCCAAATCCGGTCAGGAAGGCGTCTGCGAAGGCGAAGAAATCCTCGAAGAACCCGAAGAACCCGTCAGCTGCGCCTTCGGCACCAGCGTCGCTCTCGACTACGAAGGCGACACGGCCTTGATCGGCGCGCCCCACCGTGGTGCGAGCCCGGGAGTGGCCTGGGTGCTCAATCGCACGGGCTCGACCTGGACCAAGCCCGAAGAAACAGAACCGCTGGTGGGTCGTACCGAAGTGGGTCAGGAGGACTTCGGCTTCAGCGTCGCACTGTCCCGGGACGGCAACGAGGCGATGGTCGGCGCGCCGAACGAGCACGGCGGCAAGGGAGCGGCCTACGTGTTCGAACACGTCAACTCCGAATGGAAGGAAGCCGGCCTGCTGCTGGGCAAGGAAGAGGGCCCGTCGGGTCACCTCGGGTTCAGCGTCGCGCTCTCCTCGAACGGCCAGGAGGCGATCGCCGGGGCGCCGCTCGACGCCCTCCACAAAGGGACGGCCTTCGTCTTCGAACACGGCATCTCCTGGGTACAGAGCGGCCTTCTCAGCGGCGCGGGCGAGAGCGGCGAAGGACGCTTCGGCGAAAGCGTCGCGATGTCCGGAGACGGCAGCACCGTGATCGTCGGTGCTCCCGACCAGAACAACAAGCTCGGGGCCGTGTGGACGTTCACCTTCGGCGGCGGCAGGTGGAGCGAACTGCCGAGCGCGAAACTGTTCGGGCCCGGGGATCCGAAGGAAGAATTCGGCCGCTCCGTGGCGCTGTCGGAAAACGGCGCCTTCGCGCTCGTGGGTGCTCCGAAAGCGAACGCCAGAGAACGGGGGGTGGGGGCCGGCTCGGTGACGTTCTTCGAAGCCAAGAGCTTCGGATGGTCGGAAGTGCAGGCCGTCGAAGCCGGGCCCCTGGAGAAGGGCAACGGCCAGTTCGGCAAGAGCGCCTCCATGACCGCGAGCGGCCAGACCATCCTCGTAGGGGCGCCGCACGAGTCCTTCAAAGCCGGTGCGGTGTGGCTGTTCGGCAAGCGGCCGACCGTGGAAGCCCTCAAATCTCCCCCCGAAGGGAAGGGCAAAGCCAAAGGTCATCTCTCGGGTGGCAACAAAGTGATGATCCTGGGCAAGAACCTCGCCCACGTCGTCGCGGTGTGGTTCGGTGACAGCAAGGCGCTCGAAATCGGTCGTGCCGAACCCGTCAGCCAGGAAGAAAGGGAAGCCGAGGAAAAAGAAGGCAAGGAACCCCAGGGCCAGGAACAGCTGCTCGTGGTCGCGCCGCCCGGAGGAGAACAGGGCGTCGTCGAAGTGATCGTGGAAACCGACAACTGGCGCAGCGCGGAAAAGACCAGCGACCAGTACGAATACGTGATCGGGCCCGGCGAACAGGAAGGGGGCGGCGGCGGGGGCAGCGGCCCCAAAAACAAACACCACGGAAACGAAAACGGGATCCCGATCGAAGACCTGTTCAAGCCGCCCGTCACGGGAACCACGAGCGCAACCGGCAAGAACGGCGTCTCCGGAAACCAGTCGAGCGGCTCGGCGTCGTGCCGGGTGTCGCTGCGCAGCAGCAAGGTCTCGGTCGCCAGCCACTCCCGCGCGATGATCGCGCTGGCCGCTCACGGCAGCGGCCGCTGCGGCGGGCACCTGAGCCTGCAGGTGCGCGTCAAGAGGGGCAGGCACACGCTCTCCAAGACGATCGCCTCCGGGACCTACGTCGCCAGCGCCGGGCGCAACCTCACGGTCGCCCTGCACCTCAACTCGACCGGGCAGGCGCTGCTGCGGTCCGGCCACGGGCACCTCAAGGCGAGGCTGCTGGTCGGCAGGACCTACCCGACCGCGCTGAAGGCCTCGGCCACCAACGTCACGCTCTCGAACGCCAAGAAGAAGCGCTGACCACCCGCGGCCGCCGCGGGCCCTGCACTATCGTCGCGCTCGTAATGGGCGCAATCCCGATCAACATTGCCGAGCTGGTGGGGGGGACCCCGCTCGTGTCGCTGCCCTCGCTGCTCGAGGGCCCCGCGGCCGACAACGGCGTCCAGCTGTTCGCCAAGCTCGAGGCCTTCAACCCGGGCGGGAGCGTCAAGGACCGCATCGGCGTGGCGATGATCGAGGCGGCCGAGGTGGAGGGGCAGATCGAGCCGGGACGCACCACGATCGTCGAGGCCACCAGCGGCAACACCGGGATCGCGCTCGCCTTCGTGTGTGCCGCCAAGGGCTACGAGCTGGTCCTGAAGCTGCCCCAGGGGATGAGCCGCGAGCGCGAGAGCCTGCTGCGCCTGTACGGGGCGCGCGTGGACATCACCGAGTCGATGGGCGGCATGCAGGAGGCCGTCGAGGCCGCCCGCGCGATGGCCCAGCGCCCCGACGTCTTTCTCCCCGACCAGTTCTCGAACCCGGCCAACCCGGAGGCCCATCGCCGAACCACCGGACCCGAGATCGCCCGGGCGCTCGACGACGACGTGGACATCCTGGTGGCGGGCGTCGGGACCGGCGGCACGATCACCGGGACCGGCGAGTACCTGCGCGAGCACGTCAACCCCCGGCTGCGGATCGTGGCGGTGGAGCCGAAGGCCTCGGCCGTGCTGTCGGGCCGTCCGCCGGGCCCCCACAACATCCAGGGTGTCGGCGCCGGGTTCGTGCCCCCGGTGCTCAACCGCGAGCTGATCGACGAGGTGATCGCGGTATCCGACGAGGACGCGATCCGCACCGCCTGGAGATGCGCCCGCCGGGCGGGGCTGCTGGCCGGCATCTCCTGCGGGGCGGCCCTGTTCGCCGCGCTGCAGGTCGCGGCCAGGGAGGAATCCGCCGGTCGCCGGATCGTGGTGGTGATGCCCGACTCGGGCGAGCGCTACGTCTCGCAGGCGTTCTTCGCGCCATAGGAGACGCGCCGGAGGGCCGCTACGCTGTGGCCATGGCCGGTGTGGGAGCGTTCGCCGGAGTCGCCAAAGAGCTGCGCCGCGACGTGCTCGCCGCCCGCGACCGAGACCCGGCCGCCCGCGGTGTCTCGCGCATGGAGATCCTCGCCACCTGGCCGGGCATCCACGCGCTGCTCGCCTACCGCGTGGCGCATGCGCTGATGCTCGCCCGCGTGCCGCTGCTGCCGCGACTGCTGTCCCTGCTGACACGCGCCTTCACCGGGATCGAGATCCACCCGGCGGCGCTCATCGGCCAGGGCCTGTTCATCGACCACGGCGCGGGCGTCGTGGTCGGCGAGACGGCCGAGATCGGGGACAACGTCACCCTGTATCAGGGAGTGACCCTCGGCGGCACCGGCTTCGCCACCGGCAAGCGCCACCCGACGGTGCAGGACAACGTCACGATCGGGTCCGGCGCCAAGCTGCTCGGCCCCATCACGATCGGCCACGGCGCCAAGATCGGCGCCAACAGCGTCGTCATCACCGACGTCCCCCCGAACTGCACCGTGGTCGGGAACCCGGGCCATCCCGTACGCGTTGACGGTCAGCGCGTGGAGGGACCCGACGCGGACTGGATCCACCTGCCCGACCCGATCGCCGAGGCCATCCAGGCGCTCTCGGCGCGGATCGCGTCGCTGGAACGGACGGTGTCCGAGCTCTCCGAGGGCGAGCCCCGGCCGATCGCCGAAGTGCGCCCCCTGCGGACCGTCAAGGGACCGAACCCGGCGGGCGGCTGACCGCCGAAGGCGCATCTATGCTGGCCTGGAGATGCCCGAAAACCCGCATGCAGAGCACCTCCAGGAGCTTCTCGAGGGGCTGAACGAGCCCCAGCGGGAGGCCGTCACCCACGGCGAGGGGCCGCTGCTGATCCTGGCCGGCGCGGGCAGCGGCAAGACCCGTGTGCTCACCCACCGGATCGCGTTCCTGATCTACACCGATCAGGCCCAGCCGAACGAGATCCTGGCGATCACCTTCACCAACAAGGCTGCCTCGGAGATGCGCACCCGGGTGGAGCAGCTGCTCGGCCACGCGACGCGCGGGATGTGGGTGATGACCTTCCACTCCGCGTGCGCGCGGATCCTCCGGGCCGAGGCCCACCGCCTCGGCTACACGCGCCAGTTCACGATCTACGACCAGGCCGATGCGCGGCGCCTGACCAAGCGCTCGCTCGACGCCGTCGGGGTCGACCCCAAGCGCTACACCCCCGCGTCGGTCCACAACCAGATCTCCGCCGTCAAGAACCAGCTCCTCGACGCCGCCACCTACCGCGAGTCCGCCAGCGGTCCCTACGAGGAGATGCTCGCCGACGTGTACGAGCTCTACGAGCGCGACCTCCACCGCATGAACGCGATGGACTTCGACGACCTGCTGTTCCGCACGGTGAACCTGCTCGAGCTGTTCGAGGACGCCCGCGAACGCTATTCACAGAATTTCCGTCACGTGCTCGTGGACGAGTACCAGGACACCAACCACGCCCAGTACCGGCTGCTGCAGCTGCTGGTGGGGGGCGGGCGCGATCGCGTTGCCCGCCGCGCACCGGGAGCCTCCGACGGCACACTCGAGACCTCCGCGGGCGGACCCGAGGCCTCCGCCACCGCGCCCCCGTACGCGGGCCCGATCGGGCACCGCAACCTCGCCGTGGTCGGCGACGACGCCCAGTCGATCTACAGCTTCCGCGGCGCCGACATCCGCAACATCCTCGACTTCCAGGAGGACTTCCCCGACGCCCGTGTGATCAAGCTCGAGCAGAACTACCGCTCGACGGAGACGATCCTGGGGGCGGCCAACGCCGTGATCGCGAACAACCGCGGGGCGATCGCCAAGCGCCTGTGGAGCGAGCTCGGCACGGGCGACCCGATCGAGCTGCGCGAGCTCGAGGACGAGCACGCCGAGGCCCGCTTCGCGGTCGGCGAGATCCAGCGGCTGGTGGACGAGGGCGCCTCCCGCTCGGAGATCGCCGTGCTCTACCGCACCAACGCGATGTCGCGCGTGATCGAGGACACGCTCGTGCGCCGCGAGATCGCCTACCAGGTGATCGGCGGCACCAAGTTCTACGAACGCGCCGAGATCAAGGATGCGATCGCCTACCTGTCGCTGCTGGCCAACCCCGCCGACCTGGTGAGCTTCACCAGGATCGCCAACTCCCCCCGCCGGGGGCTCGGCCAGACCTCCCTCGCGCGCGTGATCACGCACGCCAACACGCTCGACGAACCGGTCTGGAACGCCGCCGCCGAGCCCGAGACGGTGCCGGGACTGGCGCCGGCCGCGGTCAAGGCGCTGCGGCGCTTCATGGACACGATGGCCGAGCTGCGCGAGCTCGCCGCAAGCGCCCCGGTGGCCGAGCTGATCGAGGCGCTGCTGTCACGCAGCGGCTACCTCGAGGCGCTCGAGGCCGAACGTACGATCGAGGCCCAGGGCCGGGTCGAGAACCTCGAGCAGCTCGTCGAGGTCGGCCGCGAGTTCGACGCCTCCGCGGGCGCCACCGGCGAGGAGGGCGGGACACTGGAGGACTTCCTGGCCGAGATCGCGCTCGTTGCCGACGCCGACGCGCGCAGCGACGACGAGGGCCTGGTCACGCTGATGACGCTCCACAACGCCAAGGGCCTGGAGTACCCGACCGTGTTCATCGTCGGCTGCGAGGACGGCGTCTTCCCGCACTCACGGGCGGTCGAGGAGGGGGGGCTCGAGGAGGAGCGCCGGCTGTTCTACGTCGGCGTCACCCGCGCGATGCGCTCCCTGTACCTCACCTATGCCCGCCGCCGGGCCCTGTTCGGCGCCCAGAGCTACGGCCTGCGCAGCCGCTTCCTGGACGAGATCCCGGCCGAGCTGCTGCACCGTCCGGTCGAGGCTCCGCTGCGGGCGGGGCTGCTCGGCGGGTCACGCTCGCTGCACGGCGCCGTCTCCTCGGGCGCTCACCGCAATGGCGGGTACGCGAGCTGGGACTCCGGGGGCGCCGGGGACGTCGGTGCCGGCGCCGGAGGCGGCGAGGCTCCCCGCTTCCGTCTCGGGGAGGACATCGTCCACGCCGCCTTCGGGGACGGGGTCGTGACCGGCGTCGAGCCGGGTGGGGTGATCGTGGTGCGCTTCGCCGGGGACGGCAGCGAGCGCAAGCTGATGGCCGACTACGCCCCCCTGAGCCGCCGGTGAGCGCCGGCGTGGGCGATCGACGCCACCGTGCGGGCGCCGAACACCGGCTCGCAACGGCAACCCGGCCCCCAGCGCATAGCATCTGAACGTATGAGCGCGAAGATCATCGACGGTCGCGCCGTCGCCGCCCGCATCCGCGGGGAGGTGGCATCCGGTGTCGAGGAGCTCCTCGCCTCCAGCGGCCGCACCCCGGGGCTGGCGACCGTGCTGGTCGGCGAGGACCCCGGCTCCCAGGTGTATGTCGCCGGCAAGCAGAAGGCCTGCCGGGAGGTCGGGATGGAGGCCTTCGACCGGCGCCTGCCCGCGAGCGCGAGCGCCGAGCAGGTGGCCGACGAGCTGCACGCCCTGAACGCGGACGACGCCGTCAGCGGCGTGCTGCTGCAGCTGCCGCTGCCGGACGGTCTCGAAGGCTCCGAGCTGACCTCCCTGATCAGCCCCGAGAAGGACGTCGACGGCCTCACGCCCGTAAACGTGGGGCTGCTCTCGCTCGGGCGCCAGGGCCTGCGTCCGTGCACGCCGCTCGGCGTGATGGAGCTGCTGCGCGAGGCGGGGGTCGCGCTCGAAGGTGCCGAAGCGGTCGTGGTCGGACGCTCCAACCTGTTCGGCAAGCCGATGGCCCAGCTGCTGCTGGAGGCCAACGCCACGGTCACCACGTGTCACTCCCGCACCCGCGATCTGGAGTCCGTGTGCTCCCGCGCAGAGGTGCTGATCGTGGCCGCGGGCCGCCCGCGCATGATCGGTGCCGAGCACGTGGCGCCCGGCACCACCGTGATCGACGTGGGGATCAACCGCCTCACCCCCGAGGAGGCGGGCAACAAGAGCGGCCTCGTGGGCGACGTCGACTTCGCCGCCGTCGCCGAGGTCGTCTCCGCGATCACCCCGGTCCCCGGCGGCGTCGGGCCGATGACGATCGCGATGCTGCTGCGCAACACGCTCGAGGCGGCGCGGACGCAGCATCCCCGGACCGTTCGCGCCCACCGGCGGGCCCCGGCCCCGGCGCGATGAGCCCGACGCCCTCCACCGTCGCCGGGGGCCTGCGGCGTCTGCGCCGCGGTGAGCTGATCACGCTGGCCGGTGTCGTGCTGCTGGTGGTGTCGCTGTTCGTCCCCACCTACCACAGCCCCGGCGGCCAGCTCGACGCCTGGGACACCTTCGGCGCCGCCGTCGCGCTGCAGCTGGCGGCTGTGTTCGCGGGCCTGGCTCTGATCGCGAGCGCCCTGACCGAGCGGACCACCGCGCTGCCGGTCTCGACCGCGGTGTGGTGCATCCCGGTCGCCCTCGCTGCCGTGATCGCCTCCCTCGTCAGGCTGCTCGAGCGCCCCGAAGCCGCCAACGGCCTCGCCGCCGGGGGCTGGCTGGCGATGATCGGCGCGCTCGCCGTGCTGGTCGGGGCCTGGGAGACGCTGCGCGACGAGCACACCTCCCTGTACGAGCCGGTCAGCCCGCCGCCACAACCCAGGCCCTAGCTGTAAGACCCGAGCAGGTTGTTCAGTCGGTTGATGGGGGTCTGTCGCCCGATGGCTTGGTGTCGTCGTCGATGGTTGTAGGTCTATAGCCAGCCGTCAAGGGC
>Ga0335085_10009992_pt1 | contig 14244 bp, 13 predicted proteins | sample Lox_Sample_45_FD_206712 | JGI IMG/M metagenome (GOLD analysis project Ga0335085, IMG submission 206712) | Soil microbial communities from Loxahatchee National Wildlife Refuge, Florida, United States - Lox_Sample_4.5 | ecosystem: Environmental > Terrestrial > Soil > Wetlands | place: USA...
CGGCCCCGATGGTCTCGTCCGTCGCCTCGTCGATCAGCACGAAGGCTCCGGTCGCGCGGCTCTCCTCATAGGGATCGACACAGAGCGGCTCGGCCAGCCGGAGCCGCACGACGCCGATGTCGTTCAGCTCGAGCCGTTCCGGCGCCGGGACGGCCTCGATCGTGTGGACGTCGACACGCGACACGAGCTCGTCGGCGATCGCACGCACGGAGCGCGTCGTCTGCTTCACCGCGAGCCGCGCGCCCGGCTCGAGCGGCCGCTCGCTCATCCAGCAGACACGCGCCTCGAGCTCCCGCGCCACGACCGGCGGATCGGCCGGGTCGGCGAGAATGTCACCGCGCGAGACGTCAAGGTCGTCGGCTAGCCGGATCGTCACCGACATCGGCGGGATCGCCGCGTCCAGCGGGCCGTCGATCGTCTCCACCGACTCGACCTGCGTCCGCAGGCCCGCCGGCAGGACGACCACCTCGTCGCCCGGGCTCCAGACGCCGCCGGCGATCTGGCCCCCGTAGCCGCGGAAGTCGTGATGCTCGCCCGAGATCGGCCTGATCACCCACTGGATGGGAAAGCGCCGGCTGTCGAGGTCCCGGTCGGAGGCGATCTCGACCGTCTCGAGATGCTCGAGGAGGAGCGGGCCGTCGTACCAGTCCATGCGCGTGGAACGCTCGACGACGTTGTCTCCCTCGAGCGCCGAGATCGGGATCACGCACAGGTCCGGCAGCCCGAGCCCGGTGAGCTCGGCGCCGATCTCGTCGAAGCGCTCGTGCGACCAGCCGACGAGATCCATCTTGTTGACGGCGACGACGGCGTGCGGCACACGCAGCATCGAGAGGATGTACGCGTGGCGGCGGGTCTGCTCGACCACACCCTGCCGGGCGTCGACGAGCACGATCCCGAGCTCGGCGGTCGAGGCGCCGGTGACCATGTTGCGCGTGTACTGGACGTGGCCGGGCGCGTCGGCGAGCTGGAAGCGTCGCCTCGGCGTGACGAACGAACGGTAGGCGACGTCGATCGTGATCCCCTGCTCACGCTCGGCGCGCAGGCCGTCGGTCAGCAGCGCGAGGTCGACGTATTCGTGTCCCCGCCGGCGCGAGACGTCCTCGATGTGCTCGAGCTGGTCGACGAAGATCTGCTTCGTGTCGAAGAGCAGCCGCCCGATCAGGGTGGACTTGCCGTCGTCGACGGAGCCGCACGTGACCAGGCGGAGGAGCTCGGTCCGCTGAGCGGCCTCAGAAGTAGCCAACGCACGTCCTCCGTTCTTGCTCTTGCGGCCGGTCGAGTAGCACCCACTCGCGCGCGGAGGCGAGACCGCGCTCTCGCCGGAGCGCACGTGAGGCGGGCTCGGACGCAACCCGGAAGGAGGGGGCTCGTGGGGGAACCATGGGTTTCCCCACGTTCTCAGAAGTAGCCAACGCGCTTCCTGTCCTCCATCGCGGCCTCGCTGAAGCGGTCGTCGGCGCGCGTCTCGCCGCGCTCGGTGACGCGCGTCGCCGCGATCTCCTCCACGACTTCGTCGATCGTCGCCGCGTGCGACTCGACGCCGCCCGTGCACGTCATGTCGCCGACCGTGCGGAAGCGGACCGACGTGACGAACGGGTCCTCGCCGTTCATCCGCTCCACGTACGGCGAAACCGCGTAGAGCATCCCGTCGCGACGGAACACCTCGCGCTCGTGCGCGAAGTAGATCTTCGGCAGCTCGAGCTGCTCGCGCGCGACGTACTGCCAGACGTCGAGCTCGGTCCAGTTGGAGATCGGGAAGACCCGGACGTGCTCGCCCTTGCGAACGCGCGCGTTGTAGAGGTTCCACAGCTCCGGCCGCTGCGCGCGCGGGTTCCACTGGCCGAAGTCGTCGCGAAAGGAGAAGATCCGCTCCTTCGCCCGGCTCCGCTCCTCGTCGCGCCGGGCGCCGCCGATCGCGGCGTCGAAGCCGTGCTCCTCGATCGCGTCGAGCAGCGTGGTCGTCTGCAGCCGGTTGCGCGATGCCCGCGGCCCCGTCTCCTCGACGACGCGGCCCTTGTCGATCGACTCCTGCACCGACGCCACGACGAGACGCTCGCCCAGCTCGGCGACACGGCGGTCGCGGTACTCGATCGCCTCGGCGAAGTTGTGCCCGGTGTCGACGTGCATGATCGGGAACGGAAACTTGCCCGGCCTGAACGCCTTCTCGGCGAGTCGGAGCAGGACGATCGAGTCCTTGCCGCCGGAGAAGAGCAGCACCGGCCGCTCGAGCTCGGCCGCGACCTCGCGGAAGATGTGGACGGCCTCGGACTCGAGCTCGTCGAGATGCGTGACCGTCGGGAGCGAGCGACCGGTGAGGCTCACGACTCGGCCTCCACGTGCTCCGGAACGAGGTTGAGCTCTGCCAGCCGGTCGAGCACGTCGGCGGCCGACTCCGTCGGCATGCGTCCCATCGTCTCGAGCCGGAGCTCCGGCTCGAGCGGCTCCTCGTAGGGCGCCGAGACGCCCGTGAACTCGGCGATCTCGCCGGCGAAGGCGGCCGCGTAGAGCCCCTTCGGATCGCGGCGCGCGCACTCCTCGAGTGACGTGGCGACGTAGATCTCCACGAACGGCGAGTGCTGCTCGACGAGCGAGCGCGCGTGGCGCCGCATCTCCTCGTACGGCGAGATCGCCGAGACGACCACGACCGCTCCCGCGCGCGCGAGGCGTGAGGCGACCCAGCCGATCCGGGCGATGTTCGTGTCCCGGTCCTCCTTCGAGAAGCCGAGGCCCTTCGAGAGGTGGGTGCGGACGATGTCGCCGTCGAGATGGTCGACGACGAAGCCGCGGCGCTCGAGCTCGGGCTCGACGATGTTCGCGATCGTCGTCTTGCCCGCGCCGGAGAGCCCCGTGAACCAGAGCACGAACCCGCGCTTGGTCATGTGTGCAGCCCGCATTCGGTGCGCTCCGTGCCGGCCCAGCGCCCCTCGCGGCCCTTGCCGGGAATCGTCGAGTGCGTGTCGCCGATCGAGTCGTAACCCTGGTCGTGCAGCGCGTTGTAGGGCAGTCCGCGCTCCTTGATGAACGCCCAGCAGTCCTCATCCGACCAGTCGGCGAGAGGATTGGCCTTCCAGAGCTCGTGCGCCTCGTCCCAGCCCAGCTTCGGCGCATCCGCCCGCAGCGGCGATTGGTCGCGGCGGATCCCCGTGATCCAGCAGTCGAGATCGAGCAGGGCGCGGTTGAGCGGCTCGATCTTCGAGATCGCGAGATAGAGGTCGGGATTCGTCTCCCACAAGCGGTCCTCGACCGGATCCGGAGAGAAGGTCAGGATCTTCGTGTCGTAGCGGCGCTCGAACTCCTGCCAGAGCTGCTCCGTCTCCGGGAACAGGTAGTTGGTGTCGATCGCGAAGACGTGCGCGTTCGGCTCGAGCTCGAACAGCATGTCGAGCAGCACCGACTCCTCCTTCTGGAAGGAGCACGCGAGCGAGACGCGGTCACCGAACTCACCGAGCACGCACTCCAGGACCCGCTGCGCGGGCCACGACTCGACGTCAGCCGGCAGGCTGCGTTGCGGGCTCGCCACCGAGCAGCACCTCCTTCAGCGTGTCGGCGCGCAGCCCGAGCCGAAGCGTCTCGAGCGGGATCACCTCGTCGGGGGGGATGTTGCCGAGGTTGACGTTCGGGCCGAAGTGCTTGATGAACCACGCCTGGCTGTCTTTGGTCGGCGCCTCCCAGATCAGAGACTCGAACGGCAGCGAGTGCTCGATCTCGTCGACGAGACCCGTCCGCAGCTCGCCGGTCGGGCGGTAGATGCCGGCGGTGCCGCCCTCGCGGCCCTCGGCGATCACGCGCCAAGCGCCTGCGTCGAGCTCCTCGCGCATCCACTCCACCCAGAGATAGGGAGCGATGTTCACCTCGGCGTCCTTCGAACCCACCTCCGAGAGCACGGTGAAGTCGCGGGCGAAGTCGGCGATGAGCTCGAGCTTCTGCTCGCGGGGGATCTCGATGGTGCCGTCCGAGATTTCGACGTGCGAGAAGCGGTGCTGGGTCAGCCAGCCCTTGAAATCGTCGATCTTGTCCCGCGCGTACACCGCCTCGAAGAAGGTGCCGCCGCAGACGACAGGTGTGTCGAAAGAGCGATAAAGCGCGATCTTCTTCTCGAGGTTGTTCGTCACATAGCCCGTGCCCCAGCCGAGCTTGACGATGTCGACGAAGGCACCGGCGGTGTCGAAGAGCCCCTCGATCTCCCGCAGGTTCAGACCCTTGTCGATGACATGCGTGAGCCCGTTGCTGCGCGGCTTGCCGGGCCGCACGGGTACTCCCAGGAATCCGTCTTCAAAGCCCGGCATATCGCTCCTCCGAAGGGTAGTCGCAGGCGTGCGCACCCACTGTATCTAATCGTTCGCATAGCGATCACTTATCACCGGGCCGAAAGAGCCATCTTGATTGTCCGATTTGACAACGCTAGCGTCGCCTCCTCGCATCCACCCAGGAACAGGAGGTCACGATGTCCGTACGACGCGCAGCAGCTCTCGCGATGCTCCTTGCCGCCGCGCTGACCGCCACCCTCGCCTTGGCGGCCCTCACCGGCGCGGCCACAGCCACTCCGCTTCCCCAGGACCAGGCACAAGCCCTCATGACGGCGCCCGCCGACGTCCCGGACGGCTCCTCGACCCAGTCCGTCGACGGCACCGCCGCGCTCGATGCCTCGACGCAGCCCGGAGCCGACACCTCGATCGAAAGCGGCATCTCGGCGCAGGCGGCGGTCGGACTCGCACCTCTGAACGAGGGGAACGCCATCTCGGCGACCAGACCGGTCTGCTGGGCGAACTCCGCCTGGCACCAGTGGGGAACCTGGCCCTACCAGCAGCGGGTCACCGACACGACGTACTGGTGCGCCGTCTTCGGCAGCCACATCACCTATCGCAGCTCGACCACGACGGCCTCCGGGACGCTCTGCGGCGTCAGCTGGCGAGCGCACGCTCTGATCGGCGGCGGCGTCGGGCCCGGTTTCACGTACTTCACGATCCGCGCCTCGGCGGGGTTCTCGTGTGAGACCGCCATCCCCTGGATCACGCTCCACACCACTCACCATGTGGACGTCAAGCGCACCGATCGCGGCGTGACGACGTTCGTGGGCAGCGGTTGAGCGGTGGCCGCAAGAGGCGGCGGTCTAGAAGATCTGGCGCAAGAGTTGCTCGATCTCCTCCGGGCTCGCGGGCTTCGGGTTGGCGAGATTCCCCCCTCGTTCGGCCGCCGACGCCGCGAGCTCGGGCAGATCGGCCTCCGGGATGCCGAGGTCGCGGAGCCGCCTCGGCCCCGCAAGCTCGTTGAGTGCCTCGACGCCGTCGGCGGGCGCGGCGGGTGAGCCGATCGCAGCGCCGAAGCGGGCCACGGCATCCGGGGCGTAGGCCTCGTTGAACCGAAGCGCCGGCGGGAGGCAGACGCCGTTCAGCGTCCCGTGTGGAAGCCCGTAGCGGCCACCGATCGTCTGCGCCATGGCGTGCGCAAGCGCGAGCATGGAGCCGGCGAGGGCGGCGCCTCCGTGACAGGCGCCGCGGAGCAGCTCCGTTCGCGCTTGCCCGTCCCGTGGGGTCGCGACGACGCGTGGCAGCCACTCGCCGATCAGACGTGCGCCGGCCAATGCGTGCTCGTCGGCCTCCGGGTTGTGCCCCTGCGCGTAGAGCGCCTCGGCGCAGTGCGCGAGCGCGTTCATCGCCGTGCCGACTGTCGTCTCCACCGGCAGGTCCAGGGTCAGCTCCGGCTCGTAGACGATCGCGGTCGGATGCGCACCGCCGCCGCCGCCCCGCATCCGCCGCTCAGGGTCGCGGACGCCGAAATAGCTCGTCCATTCGGCTCCGGAGTACGTCGTCGGCACGGACACCAGCGGCAGCCCGGCGGCGGCGGAGATCGCCTTGCCGAGATCGATCGCGCTCCCGCCGCCGACCGCGAGCAGCCCGTCCGTGTTTCGAGCCGCGGCGGCGACGTCAGAGACGCGATCCGAAGGCACCTCCCGCCAGCGCGCGGCCGGCTCGACGGACAGCCCCAGCGAGTCCCAGCGCGGGCTGGCGATCAGCAGCGGCGCCGCGACGCCGGCCTCCGCGCACGCTTCCGGGAGCGAGTCGAGCCCCCAGCGGACGATCACGCGAGCCGCTCGCGCGCGAAGGCGACGAACTCCTGTCCGACACGCGTCTCGGCGCGGCCGCTCGCTCGGGCGAGCTGGACGTCCCGGGACGGCTCGAGGCCTTCGACGCGCGCGATCGCCAGCGCGCCGGCGTCGAGGTCTCCCTCGATCGCGATCCGCGAGATGAAGGTTGCGCCGAAGCCGGCGAGCACCGCCGCCCGGGCCGACTCCTGCAGACCGAGCTCGAGCTTCACGTTCAGGTCGCGGAGGCGAAGACCGAGCTCGCGGAGCTCGTCGTCGATCATCTGGCGAATGCCTGCACCTTCCTGCATCAGGACGAGCGGCTCCGCCCTCAGCTCCTCGAGCGTCAAGCTCTTCCCGGCGCGCTTGTGGCCCGCGGGGACGGCAAGGACGACCTCGTCGCGGTAGAACGGTTCGAAGGTGACACCGCGGTGTCTCCCGGCGACGCCCACGATGCCGAGCTCGAGCTCGCGCCGGCCGACCTGTTCGACCACGGTATGCGTGTCGGAGACGGTCAGCGCAACGTGCACCTGCGGATGGAGCCGCTGGAACTCGCCCAAGACGACGGGCAGAACGCTGCCGCCCGGCCCGGTCGAGGCGCCGATCTCGAGCCGGCCCTTCAGCTCGCCCTCTGCCTCCTCGCCGAGATCCGCGAGGAGCTGCTGCTCGAGCGCGAGCAGCCGCTGGGCACCGCGATAGAGCCGGAGACCGGCCTCGGTCGGCTCGACCCGGCGACCGGAGCGATCGAGGAGCCGCTGGCCGACGCGCTGCTCGAGCGACCGGATCTGGAGACTGACCGCCGGCTGGGTCACGCCGAGCTGATCCGCGGCCTGCGAGAAGCTGCGACGCTCCACGACGGCGCAGAAAGCAACGAGTTGCTTCGTGTCCATAAGGACAACTTATAGCCAAGGGGACTACCGTAGTCGGCCCGCCGCTTTACGATCGAGCGCGTGCCAGACTCGACGGGGCTGGAGGACACGCTCGTCCGCGGCTACCGCCAGCTCGCGCTCGACACGCCCGAGCGGCCACGCGACGTCGTCCTGCGCGTGCTCGACATCGTGCTGTCGTCGCTCTTTCTGCTCATCTCGCTGCCGATCTCGCTCGTGATCGCGCTCCTTGTGGTCGTCACGAGTGGAACACCGGTCCTGTACCGGGGTGAACGCGTCGGCCGCGGCGCCCGCGTCTTCACGATGTACAAGTTCCGGACGCTGCGGCGCGGCGCCGAGGGACGGCTCGGCCCGTACCTCGGCGAGGAGCTCGTCCGCCGGACACAGGCCGAGTTCACCTCGGTGGGACACTGGCTCAAGGCGACGCAGCTCGACGAGATCCCGCAGTTCGTCAACGTCCTTCGCGGAGACATGAGCCTCGTCGGCCCGCGCCCGATCCGTCCGGTCTTCTTCGAGGAGCTGGCGCACGAGCTGCCGTCGTACTGGCAGCGGCTCGTCGTGCGGCCCGGTCTGACCGGCCTCGCCCAGGTGCGGCGCGGCTACGAGACCTCGATGGGAGAGAAGCTCGCCCACGACCTCGAGTGGATCGCGGACCGGTCGGTACGCCTCTACCTCACGACTGTGGTGGCCACGGGCTGGCGTGTGCTCAAGCAGTCGGTCGGAGGACTGATGGGACGCGGCGCCTAAGGTAGTCCCGTGTGCGGGATCTGCGGGATCGCGACGGCGCGCGGCGCCGCGGACGTGGAGTCGCTGCGCGCGATGAGCGACCTCCTCGTCCACCGGGGCCCCGACAGCGCCGGCGAGCACGTGGACGGAGGGGTCGCGCTCGCGGCTCGGCGCCTCTCCATCATCGACCTCGCCCACGGCGACCAGCCGATCGCGAACGAGGACGGAAGCTGCGTCGTCGTCCAGAACGGCGAGATCTACAACGCCCCCGAGCTTCGGCGCGAGCTCGGGCGCGCCGGGCACGAGTTCCGGACCCACTGCGACACCGAGGCGCTCGTCCACCTGTACGAGGAGCACGGGGTGGGCTTCGCGGAGCGCCTGCGCGGCATGTTCGCGGTCGCGATCTGGGACGCGCCGCGCCGTCGGCTCGTGCTTGCGCGAGACCCCTACGGCATCAAGCCCCTCTACTACCGACACGCCGGCGATGAGCTGCGCTTCGCCTCGGAGCTGCGGGCCCTGCCGCGCGGCGAGATCGACCTCGACGCGCTCGAGGCGTTCCTCGCTTTCAATTCGATCCCCGCGCCGTACTCGATCTTCCGCGACGTCCGGAAGCTGCCCGCAGGACACGTGCTCGTCTGGCAGGACGGCCGGATCTCGCTCGACCGCTACGCGCGACCCGGCCCGGCGCTCGAGGACGAGCTCCGGACGGGCGACGAGGCGGAGCTCGTCGAGGAGCTGCGCGCACGGATGCGCGACTCGGTCCGGGCGCATCTCCTCTCCGACGTCCCGGTCGGCGTCCTGCTCTCGGGCGGAGTCGACTCCGCCGCGCTCGCCGCGCTCGCGGCGCAGGAGACGGCGGAGCCGGTGCACACGTTCACGATCGGCTTCGCGGAGCGGAGCTTCGACGAGCGCGCCGACGCGCGGCTCGTGGCCGAGCGATATGCGACCGAGCACCACGAGCTCCTCGTCCGGCCCGAGCCAGAGCTCCTCCTGCGCGCCCTCGCCGAGGCGTTCGACGAGCCGTTCGCCGACTCCTCGGCGCTCCCGACCTATCTCGTGTCACAGCTCGCGGCGGAGCACGTCAAGGTCGCCCTCTCGGGCGAGGGAGGCGACGAGCTCTTCGGCGGCTACTACACGTATGCGGCCGACCTCTTCGCCGACCGGGTCGCGCCGCTCGCGCGGGCCGTGCGCCCGCTCGTCGAGGCGCTCCCGGCTTCGACCCGCAAGGCGAGCCTCGACTACAAGGCCAAGCGATTCGTCCGCGCCGCGCACCTGCCGCCGCTCGAGCGGCACCACGGCTGGAAGGAGATCTTCTCCGCGGACGCGCGCGCCGAGCTGACCGGAAGCCCCAGCGCGTTCGACCCGGTGGACGTCTATCGCGCGCGGTATGCCGAGACCGCGGGTGCGCCGCAGCTCGCGCGGCTGCAGGACGTCGACTTCGGCGTCTACCTCGTCGACGACCTGCTCGTGAAGACCGACCGCGCGTCGATGGCACATTCGCTGGAGGCGCGCGTTCCATTCCTCGATCCGGTCGTGACGAACCTCGCCTTCGCGCTGCCGACGCATCTCAAGGTGCACGGTCTGGCGAAGAAGGTGCTGCTGCGCAAGGCGGTCGAGCCGCTCGTGCCGTCGAAGGTCGTGCAGGGCCGCAAGCGCGGCTTCTCGATCCCGGCAGCGGCCTGGCTCCGCGGCGAGCTCGAGCCGTTCGCCCGCGAGACGCTGGCGGCCGAGAACCTGAAGCGTCAGGGGTTCTTCCGGCCCGAGCCGGTCGCGCGCCTGATCGACGAGCACGTCGCGGGCCGGGAGGACTGGAGCCGCCAGCTTTGGGGGCTGCTGGCCTTCACCCTCTGGTACGAGCGTCACGTCATCGAGGAGCCGCCTCGGCTGCACTCGGCGCGGATGGAGGCGCTCGTCGCGTGAGCGAGCGTCCCGAGTTCGGGCTGGGCTACCCGGGGACGGAGCTGCGGCGGGTGCTGGTCGAAGCCGTGCGCGACCGCCGGAAGACGGCGACGGCCGGTCTGCATGGGGTCTTCGAGGACGAGGGCTTCGAATCGGTCGAGGAATGGCACGCTGCGCATGAGCGCTTCTTCGAGCGGACGATCGAGCCGGACACGCTGATCGACGCGGTCCGCTTCCGAGTGGTCGAGCGCCTGTGAGGGTCTGGATCGACATCACGGCGCCGGCGCACGTCCTCGTCTTCCGGCCGCTCGTCGAGATCATGCGCGGGCGCGGCGACGAGGTGGAGATCACGGCGCGCGACTACGCGCAGACGCTGCAACTGCTCGAGCTGCACGGGCTCGCTGCGGACGAGGTGGTCGGGAGGCACGGCGGACGCTCCCGGCTGCAGAAGGCGCGGCAGATGACGCACCGGCTCGGTGCGCTCCGCAAGTGGGCGCGGCCTCGCGGCTTCGACGTCGCACTGGCGCATGGATCGCACGAGCTCACCATCTCGGCGCGACGACTCGGCATCCCCAGTTCGACGACATTCGACTACGAGTTCGCGACGCTCCAGCACCAGCTCGGCTGCCGCGCCGCGACGCGGGTGGTCGTGCCGGCGGCGATCCCGCCCGCCCGGCTCAAGCCGTACGGCGTGCGCCCACCGAAGCTCGTCCAGTACCCGGGGCTGAAGGAGGAGTACTACCTCGCCGACTTCGAGCCCGACCGGTCGCTGCTCGACCGTTTCGGCGTCGACCCGGCGCGGGTGCTCGTCGTCCTGCGTCCGCCGCCCGACGTGTCGCTCTACCACCGGCACTCGAACCCTCTGTTCCCGCAGACGCTCGAGCACCTCGGCCGTGCAGATGACGTGCACGCGTTCGTCCTGCCGCGCACGGAGGAACAGCGCGAGTACGTGCGGGGCCTCGCTCTGCCGTCGGTGATCCTGCCGGAAGGAGCCGTCGACGCGCAGAGCCTGATCGCGCTCGCGGACCTCGTCGTCTCGGCGGGCGGGACGATGAACCGCGAGGCCGCCGCGCTAGGCGTGCCGGTCTATACGACGTACGGCGGACGGCTCGGCGGCGTCGACGAGGAGCTGATCCGGGATGGACGCTTGAAGCCGCTCACCGACCCGCGCGCACTCGAGCTGCAGAAGCGAGACGAATCGTCGGCGGTGCGGGTTCGACGCGACCCGGCCGAGATGCTCCAGCTGTTGCTCTCCGCACTCGACGCCTGACCGAATTCGCGTGGCTACTTTTGGGCGGCGTGGAGGCTGCGGGCGATCTGTAGCGCGGTGTGCAAGCCCTGTGGCGTGCGAACCGTGACGTACAGGCCGTGTTCTCGCAGGTATCCGATCGCAAGTGTGTGGACGACACGCTTGCCGAGGGTCGTCAAGCCGGTCCGGATCTCGATCGAGCCGGCGGGGACGAGGGTCCATGGAGGCACGCGGGGCGCCTGGGGGACCTCGTAGATCGTGGTGGCGGCGGTGGTTGCCCCCGGCTCCCACTGAGGCCCGTAGAGGTTGATCCGGGGCGGGAAGGTCGATACAGGCTCGGACGCAGGCTGGTAGACGAGCTCGAGCCCGTGGATCGGCTTGGGGCTGGGCGCTCCGTAGCTGAAGTGATGCTTGCTGCGGCGAATCGTGAAGGGCGTCACGGCGCGGAGCTTGAGACCGGCCACCGTCGTCCCGGCAGTGAGCCACGGCACACGAACGACGGTGCTGTGGGGGGCGGACCGGCTGGCCGAGCCGAACGCAAAGCCCGACGCCAACCGCAGGGGCGAGACAGGGCGCGGGCGTTGTGTTGGCCCGTGGGCCTTGAAGTCGCTCGCGTGGTAGGCGATCGCGCTTGCCTCCAGGATGCGCGTGTAGAAGTAGTGGTCCCCGGGACCGCGAAGAAGGACGGGCTTGAAGGTGCGGGCATCGATGCCGACATCTCCCAGCTCCCGCAGCACGTACCAGCGCTGGTCTCGTCGAGGTGTGACGGCGAGCCAGTCGATCCGATGGCCGTCGAAGGTTCCTCGACCCACGAGCTTGACCCTCCCGCTCCTCAGGGCTGCACGGTAGTCGGTGCCGAGCGCTGCGTAGAAGGCGTCCACCGCGGCCGCCTCCGTGGTCGGGCCGTAATGCGACCTCCACACCTGATCGGCGACTTGCCGTCCCCCCTCCGTAGCGATGACGTGATGCCAGTTGGCCCGCCGGTCGAGCCACATCTCTTCGCCGAGTGTCTTCACGGTCCGCTTGCCGGTCCTGAGGTTGAAGACGATCGTGCCGGGGAGGTCCTGGATCACGATGTGTGTGACCGGCCGGCCGCCGACGGTTGCGAGGCCGGAGCCGGATGCCGGCCGGAGCTCGAACGTGGCAAGCACCGCGCCGCCGACGGCCACAACTGCAAGCAGGCCGAGCCAACGCCGCCGACGCGCCCGCCGCTTCGCCTCCGCGATCAGCGGATCGAGCGAGAACGGCCGTCCCGGGATACGTGCCAGCACTGACGCCATTATTGCTAGCACCAAATGTTATGTCAAGGCAGTGACCGCAGACCGGCCGAGATCTCAGGCGACCGTCTCGTGCCTGGACGCCGTGCGACGCGGGTGACAACATTTCGTAGCCACGGGAAAGTCGCGTCTCCCATCCGCGTTTGCAGCAGCTGCCGCCGCCGCGTTTTGCGCCCTGGCGTTGATCGGGTGCGGGGCGTCAGGTACGTCAGCGACGACCCGGGCGGCACCGTCGTCCAACGGACTTCTCCCGCAGAAGACCGTGCAAGCCCGACGGCTGCGTCCCGACGGCCCCAACTCTCTCCGAACCGGAACGCGGGTTGGAAACCACTTCTCGGGCGATCGCGTCTTCGCTAACCCGCGCGACGGCTTCGCCATTGGCAACCCGCCCGGCGAGTTCGGAGCGACTTACCCGATCGCGACCGTCAACGGCGGCAAGACCTGGCGAACCGCAGGACCGGCTCTCCACATCCCCGCGGCACAGGGAGCCGTGGCGGTAACCGAGGCAGGCATGAGCGGCCCGCGTGTCTGGTACGCCTGGAGCGGGGAAAACACCGTCGTCGACGTAACCCCGGACGCCGGAAAGCATTGGTGGCAAGCATTCCTGCCCGGCCCGGTTCTCACCGTGTACGCCGATCAGCTCGAGTGCAACCAATTGATCGCGCTCGTCCAGCCCTTCACGAAACGCAAGAACCCGCCGCTCTGGACATATGCCTCAGCGAACGGCCGCCACTGGACGTACGCGGCGAATCCGAACGCCGCAGCCGACTGTTGAGAGAGCTTCCTCCGTCGACGAGACGCCGTTCAAGCCCCACGTACACACGCTGCGGCTCACCGTCGACACCACGAGCTAGTTCTTCGCCGCGGGCAGCGCAGGAGGCTTTAGGCGGCTAGCTCGGCGAGCCGGGCGAGCAGCTCCGGCCCGTAGCGCTCGAGCTTGGCCGGTCCGATTCCGGGCACGGCCGCCAGCTCGGCGAGCGTCCGCGGCGTCCGCTCGGCCAGCTCCGCGAGCGTCCGGTCGTTGAAGACGACGAACGCCGGCACCTCGTCCGCGCGGGCGCGTGCGAGCCTCCACTTCCTGAGCGCCTGCACCGCCGGCGTCTGCGGCAGCGCCGCCCGTTCCTTCTTCGGAAGCGGAGGCGCGGCGGCGCGCACGCCGAGCTCGTCGAGGAAGCGGCTCGGTCTCCCCTCCCACGTCACGAGCAGATGCCGCTTCGCGCGCGTAAGCCCGACGTAGAGCAGGCGCCGCTCCTCGGCGACGTCGCCCCGCCGCACCGGCAGCTCACCCTCCTCGACGCGCGGCAGGAAGACGGCCTCCCACTCGAGCCCCTTTGCCCGATGCAGCGTCAGCAGATGGACGCCGCGGCCCGCGCTCTCCCCAAAGCGCTCGTGGAGCCAGTCGACGAAATCCTCGACCTCGCCGTCGAAGCCCTCGGCCAGCCGCACGAGCCGCGCCAGATCTGCCTGCCGTGTCTGCTCGCGCTCGCCGAGCTTCTCCGGCAGCTGCGGGAGGAGCCCTTGACCGACGGCGACCTCGCGCACCTCCTCGCCAGCCGGCCCACCCCGGCCGCGCAGCGCCCTCAGCAGCTGTCGCGCACCGTCGCGCGCGAGGAGCGATGCGCCCTGGAACGGGATCCCGGCCTCGTGGAACGCCTCCTCGAACTCGCTCGTGCGCGCGTTCGTCCGCACGAGCACCGCCATCTCCTCGAGCGGAAGCCCGTCGGCGTGCAGCTCCCGCACACGTGCCGCGATGTTCAACCCAGGGCCGACGATGGGCTCGGGGCCATCGGAAACCGTGGCCGCGAGCGTCTTCGCCGAGCCGCCGAGCCGCGGCACGAGCCGGTTCGCGAGCTCGAGAACCTGCGGCGTGGAGCGGTAGCTCCGCTCGAGGCGCACGACACTCGCGTGCGGAAAGCGCTGCGGCAGGGCGAGCAGCCAGCGGGCGCTCGCACCGGTGAAGCCGTAGATCGCCTGGTAGTCGTCGCCGACCGCACAGAGCTCGTCCCGCTCGCCGAGCCAGAGGTCGAGCAGCGCCTGCTGGAGCAGATTGACGTCCTGGTACTCGTCCACGGTGAAGGCGTGCCAGCGCTCGTGCACCATTGAACATGCCGCCGCGTCTTCCTC
>Ga0335085_10009993_pt1 | contig 14244 bp, 14 predicted proteins | sample Lox_Sample_45_FD_206712 | JGI IMG/M metagenome (GOLD analysis project Ga0335085, IMG submission 206712) | Soil microbial communities from Loxahatchee National Wildlife Refuge, Florida, United States - Lox_Sample_4.5 | ecosystem: Environmental > Terrestrial > Soil > Wetlands | place: USA...
GCATCATTGGATGCCAGGGCTTCAGACCGTGACGAAACGCTAGTGACTCGTCGCGGTCAGGAGTATCTCCGGAGCACTACCAGGCGTCGTCAGCGCATCATCTCGCGTCGAGAGCAGATCGCTCTGGGCTGCCCGAGCGTTCGGGAATGACGCCAGAGCGTTGCGCCTAGCATTTCCGGATGTGGCTCTAGACGGTCGTCGCCGATGAGGGGGAATGACGTGCTGTCGGACTGGTGGCACGTGATTGACCTGCCCGATGGGTCGGTCACGCCTGGTGGCTGGGATCTGCGCGAGACCGCGGGGGTCATCCCGTGGCCCGATTTACGAGGGAAGCGCTGCCTCGACGTCGGAACGGCGGACGGCTTTTGGGCGTTCGAGATGGAGCGACGGGGTGCCGCCGAAGTCCTTGCGACAGACGTGCCGTCTCCGTTCCAGGCGCGGGCGCGGGCGCGCTTCGAGCACGCACGCGATCGGCTCAGTTCGGGCGTTCGGTACGAGGAGCGCGACGTCTTTCAGCTCGAAGGCGAGTTCGACGTGCTCTTCGCGGGCTACGTCCTCCAGATGGTGCGCGACCCCGTTGGGGCGCTCGACTCGATGCGTCGTGTCTGCCGCGGGCATCTGCTCCTGCTCGAAACTGTTTCTCGGCCGCTGGCTCTGGTGCCCGCCCCGGTGGCGCGCCTTGACGCGCGCCGTGATGGAAGCGAGTGGTTCATCTTCAACCGACGGGGTCTGCGCAAAGCCGTGGAGCTGGCGGGCTGGACGATTGAGGAACAGACGGGGACATTGCGTGACCGCGCAGGGCCGCTTCCCGCCGCGCAGCGCGCCAGCAGCTCGTTGAAGCACCGGGTAGGGGCACGTGGACGCTCGTGTGCACTACGGGCGTCCCCGACCGGCTCGGCGATGCATCTATTCGGCGCTTCAGGATGAAGGTCGCGCGTCTGGGCGAGCGTCCTCTCGCCTGAAACCCGGATCGCACGTGAGCACACTGGAAGTCCGCGGATACGCCGGACCCGAACGGACTCACGCTCTACAGGGCGGATCAGGGCACACACCACACGACCGCTTTCAGGACCCGTTGTCGCAAGAACTGTCGCGCGCGACCGACAATCCGCACCGTTGAGCGACAGGTGCGGGGCCTTGAAAACCGTTGTGGGCTCACGCCCCCGAGGGTTCGAATCCCTCCCCCGCCGCCTCTGATCAAGCCGAACCCCGCTACGACATGATCCAAGCCGATGCCCGCCTTGGCAGCGCACGAGAGGCCAAGCAGACCTACCCCGAGGAGGTCGGGGTAAGTCTGCTCAGTCTTGACCCGGCATCTAGCCGAAGCTGAAGGAGCAGGGCGCCGGCTGAACGAATGTCTGGTTCCCGTTCGCGTTCGACAGGTCGTCTTGAAGCGCGGCCTGGTAGGCACGGAACGGAGTGCCGCCTGGCACCAGTCCGTGCGAACCGAGCTCGACGTTCGCCTCCTTCATCACGTCGTTCACCGTCGCGAACCCGGCAGCGTTTGCGCCGGTCGCGCCCGGTGCGGCGACCAGCGAGCTGCCGCTGACGAGGCCGTTCAGGACGTTCAACGCCATCGCTGCGAGCTGCGCTGAGAGGCTGTAGGCCATGTTCCTGGCAGAGGGCCCTTGCAGCCAGCTGTTGAAGGCGCCGTAGCTACTCGGGTCGAAGTTCGAGCCGTCCGCGTTGCGCAGGTTGAGCCTGACCATCAATGCGAGGTCGTCCGGCCCGAACAGCGCCTGACCGTTCTTGTTCCTCCAGAAGCCGGCTCCCTGAGCGCCACCGGCCCCAAGGCAGACGTTCCCGAACCGAACAGTCGTGCGGTCGCCGGCGGCCGAGACCTGAACGGAGCCGGGGGTCGTGGCTTGCCAGTTGGTCTGCGTCGGACTGGCTTCGGTGACCTGGACGCCCGGATCGACCTTGAGCCTCACCGGCGTTGAGTACACGGTGTTTCCGACCTGAACCTTCCAGCCGGGGACTCGGCTCTCACCCGGGTCGGGCTGGCCGTTCGCGTTCTCGTCGTAGTAGCTCACGACGTCGAGAAGCGTCACCGTGAACGCGGCGCCACCGAATAGCGTCGAGGCGGTGCCCGAGCCATCCAGATTCGCGACCCGCACCTGGTCGGTGAGCTGGTCCGTCCAGTAGATCTTGCCGGCCGCTCGCAACGCCTCTATGCGGCGCGGATGATGTCCCCGAGCACGAGTCCGAGGAGCGTCCACATGGCGACGTAGGGGATTGCGTAGGCGATCGACCCCAGCCGGATTCTGCGTTGCGGTATCGGCATCGCACCCGCCGAGCGGGCGAGGGCGACGACGAGGACCGGGTTGGCCAGCGCCGACGCCAGCGCATATTGGCGGTCCGTGCCGCGCTCGACCCATGCCACCGGACGCCTCATCAGGCGGCTCTCCCGCATCGTCCTCAGCTTTCGGGCCGTCCGTCGGTTGTTGCTCGAGAACCAGTCGTCCCAGCGCCGATTGACCCATCGACAGCACGTGATGCTCAGACAGCTCACCGCGACGACGGCAGCGCCGAACACGAACACCGGGCGGAGCGAGGCTGCGAGCAGCGCGACCGGCGTGCCGACGAAGACTCCGTCGAAGAACGCGAACGCGGCGACGACCGCTCCGGCAGCACCCGTCCGCGACGCACTCCCGGCACGTTGCCCCGAACCACGCTGCGATGCCATCACCCGGATATCGGCAACAGCACCGACCGCTGGAGGCGAGAATCACCCCGCTCGTCTCAGCTCACCGGCGACGGCATCGTCGTCAGCGCGAAGACCGCCTGGATCGGGACGGCGAAGGTCGCGACGCCCGACGCGTCCGTCTGCACGTCGGGGTCGTTCACGATCCCGCCGTTGCCCCACTCGTTCCACACGAGGAGGTGGAACGTCGCCTGCGGCGGCAGCCCGCCGATCGTGTAGCTCGTCACGACCGGCGAGGTCCCGGTCAGCTGCGCGCCGGAGGTGTCGAGGCCGATCACGGTGAACGCGCCGCCGGGCCCTTCGAACGCCGTCGCGAGTCGCGTGCCGGCGTCGCCGTCCACCGAGACCACGCTCCAGCCGGGCTCGACCGTTGCCGTGAAGAGGCGGAGCGCGTTGTACGAGGGCAGCTGCGGCCACCCCTCGCCCGGCGGCCCGATCAGCCAGTATGACTGCGTGCCGTTGTCGTACTTCGCGTAGTGGAGATCCCACCTGAGGATGCCGACGTATCCGAGGCGGGCGGCGAGCACGTCGAACCACGACTGCTGGAACGCCTCGATGTTCGTCCGCGCCATCGGCGCGCCGTCCTGCCAGACGCCGGGCTCGTTGACGGCGACGCCTCCGAACGTGCGCAGTCCGCGCACGCCGTACTCCGTGACGTAGAGCGGCTTGCGGTCGCGCGGCGAGATGCTGTCGGAGATCTGCCGCACCCCAGTGAGGCGGTCGACGAGCTTCTGTGTGTCCCAGTAGTCCCAGAAGACGTGGATCGACCAGGCGTCGAGGATGTCGCCCATGTGCGCGGCCATGTACTGGAACCAGAACGCCTGGCTCTGCACGCCGGCACCCTGCAAGAGGTCGCCGCCCATGTAGCGCAGCTGTCCGCGGACGTCGGCGATGTACGGATCGAGCGCGCGGTACTGCGCCTCGTACGCGGCCGGGGTCATGTTCGTCGAGTTCGGCTCGTTCTGGATCGTCAGCCAGCGCAGGCCGCCGAGCTTCGGCACCTCCTGGTCGAGGAAAGCGGCCAACTCCGGGATGGTGCCGCTCGCGACGTCGAGCGCCCCGCCCTGCCACGTCAGGTTGATCGTCGCCCCCGTCCACTGCGCGAGCTGCAGCGCGCGCTCGAGCGAGGCGAGCCGGTCGGGATCGTTGAGATCCCCCGCGTTGACGAAGACGCGCACGATCTGGGGCTGGAGCTGCGCGAACTTGCGCTGGAGCTCCTGGACGTTGCCGTCGTTGACGCCCGCGGCGCGGCTGACGGCGGCGTAGAGCCTCCCGTTGAGCTGGCCGCCGTATCCCGCGACCTGCGGGGTGATCACGTCCCACGGGTCGACGGTGAGCTGGGGCAATGCCGCCCGGGCGCTCGCGGAGAGCACTGCCGACGCTCCGGTCGCCGCGAGCACGGCGGCGAGGGTTGCGATGAAGGACCTGGACATTTCCCCTCCCTTCGGTTGCCGCATCCTCGGGGAGAGGGCTCACCGATCGCTCACCGGGCGCCGACGCGAACGGCGGCCGCCTCCGGATCAGGCGCCGTTGAGGTCGCGCCGCCAGCAGGCGAGCACGTCGTGCACCGCGGCGGCGCCGATCAGCGGCTGCGGCGGCGGCTGGAGCTCGACCGGATAGAGCAGGAACGCGCGCGTCTGCGGGCCGCCGAGGCCGCCGTGAAACGAGATCAGCTCCTCGAACGCGCAGCCCTCCTCGAGCTGGTCGTCGTAGAAGCTCCCGACGGTGACGTCGGCGGCGTGCTCGAAGCCGTCGGCGCGGAGGAGGTGCCGCGCGGCCGTCGGCGAGAACGGCGCGAGCGGATCCTCGCCCTCGATGCGACCCTCCTCGAGGTAGTGCGTCCCGTTCGCGCCGAGCGCGACCGGGCCGTGCTCGCTCGAGTGGACGAGCAGCCAGCCGACGTGCGGATGCTCGCGCAGCGCGGAGAGCAGGCGCGGATGGCGCGCGTCGAGCTCCTCGCGCGTGAGCCGGCGCCGCTCCTCCATCAGGTAGACGAGCCCCAGGTTGCCCGAGCCGAGCACGACGACGTCGCGGTCGGAGACGTCGTTCTTCGGCTTCTTCTTCGCGGCGGTCCTGCCGGTCGCCTCGTCGAACGCATGCGCGGCGGCGCGGTCGTTCTCGTCGCCCTCGCCGAGCTGCGCCACCGTCGCGTCCTCGACCGACCGCTGCACGAGCTCGTCGAGGCCGTAGCCGTTCCGCTGCTTGAAGGTCGCGCCCTGCGTCTGCCCGTGGTCCGAGAGCACGACGATCTCGTACGGGCGCGGCGCGAACCGGCGCGCGCGCGCGATGCGCCCGAACTGCCCGTCGAGCTTGCGCAGCGCCTCCATCGTGTCGGCGCGCTCGAGCCCGGAGTGGTGCGCGACCTCGTCGTAGCTCGAGAACGTCGCGTAGATCGCAGGCCGCCCCGTCAGCATGTCGGTGAGGACGCCGTAGACGATGATGTCGCGCACGACGATGCAGACGGCCGCGCGCAGGAACGGGTACATGCCGCCGCGGTGCCCGCGCGGGGTCACGTCGCGGCGGATCGCGCGCAGCGCCGCCGTCCACTCGAGCACGACCTCCCAGAAGAACAGCGCGAGCGAGCGCGTGACGTTGTAGCCGTTGGCGAGGAAGGTGCGATAGCCGGGATTCGCCTTCTTCTCCTCCTCCATCCGGCTGACCGTGAGGATCACATGGTCGGCCTCGCCGGAGAGGAGGTTGCCGCGGCTCGCGCCGCCGTCGACGAGCAGGCCCCGCCCGGTCGCGTGGCGGCGCTCGATCTCGGCGCAGTCCCCGGGGCCCGAGCAGACCATCAGCGTCGCGCGCTCCTTCTCGACCCAGCGGAAGGCGGGGATGTCGTCGTTCGAGCCGAGCAGGATCCCGGCCTGCGAGGCGCCGGTCTGCGACGACAGGTCGGTCTCCCACTCGGCGAGGCGATGCGTCCCGTCCGCGAGCCAGCGGGCCATGTTCGGCGCGCTGCCGTCGCGCATCGCGCGCTTGAGCACGGGGAGCGCGAGCCCGTCGATCTCGAGGTAGACGATCCCCGGCGCGTCCGTGACGACGCGGTCCTTCGCGCGCCGCGCGATCCGCTCGATCACGCGGAGCGAGTACGTGTCGTCGTCCTCGACTCCGAAGAGGACGCCGAGCGCGATCGCCGCCGCGGCGGCGACGAGCGCGACGAGCAGCGCCCAGCCGAAGTTGTCGACCGTGAGCGCGCCGTTTGTGAGGTTGTCGGCGGCGAGCAGGATCGCGGCGTCGAGGAGGAGCACGAGGACGAAGCCGGTGAGGATCGTCAACGGCAGCCGCAGCGCCGCGATGATCGGCGGGAGCAGCGCGTTCAGGATCCCGATCACGGCGGCCGCCGCGAACGCGCCTCCGAAGCCGTTCACCGTCGCTCCCGGGAGCAGCTCCGCGGCGACGATCAGCGCGAGCGTCTGGACGAGCCACGCTGCGGCGACGTGCGTCACGTGCAGACGCGGCCGCACCGGCCTCCAAGCCGGACTCACGCCGTATGCCCGCGCCTGCTCGGCCATCCCGGCGCATCCTACGGGGGACGGCGGCGTAGACTCGCTCGGTGGCCGACTGGGCGACGATCTCGGCGCTTGCGACCGCCGGCGGGACGCTCGTGCTCGCGGGCGCGACCTTCGCCTCCGTGCGCTCCGGCAGCCGCTCGGCGCGCATCGCCGAGCGGACGCTGCTCGCGGGCCTCCGCCCGCTGATCGTCCCGACACGGCGCGAGGACCCGCCGCAGAAGATCGGCTTCTTCGACGACACGTGGCTCGTTGCGCCCGGCGGCGGAGCCGCCGTCGAGGTGACCGATGCGGCGATCTACCTCGGGATCGCGCTGCGCAACGTCGGCGCCGGCATCGCCGTCCTCCACGGCTGGGACCTGCATCTCAGCGCCGACGCGCCGGACGACCCGCGCCTGCAGCTCGACCGCTTCCATCGGCTCACGCGCGACCTCTACATCGCGCCCGATGACACCGGCTTCTGGCAGGGCGCGTTCCGAGACCCGTCGAGCGAGGAGTTCGCGCACGCGCGCGACGCCGTGCGGAGCGGCGAGCGGGTCGACGTCGACGTCCTCTACGGCGACCAGCAGGGGACGCAGCGGATGGTCACCCGCTTCTCGCTGCTGCCGCGCGAGCACGACGTCTGGATGGCGACGATCGCGCGCCACTGGAACGTCGACGGCGCCGACCCGCGCTGAGCCGATGCCCCGGCGGCGGCTCCTCATCGGCGCTGCGCTCGTCGTCGCCGCCGTCGCGGCGGGCCTCGTCGCCGCGATCGCGAGCGGTCTTCTGCTCCGCGACCGGTCGCGGCCGGCGTCCGTCGCGGCGGCGCTTCGCCTGTTCCGACAGGACGACCCGCACCCGGCGGGCGCCGACGGCGTCTACCTCTACGACACGAGCGGGGACGAGTCGCTGCGCGCCCTGAGCGGCCCGACGCACCGCTATCCCGCGACGACGACGATCACGCTCACGCGGTCGGGCTGCGGCGTGCGCCTGCGGTGGCAGCCGCTCGCCGCGCGCTCGACGACCTGGGTGCTCTGCCGCTCGCCGAACGGGATCGTCGTCCGCGCGAACGACGAGGTACACACGTTCTTCGGCGTCACCGACCGCACGGACTACACGTGCGGCGGCGCGTGGCCGTCGTTCTCGTGCCGCGCCGTCGACGGGAGCGAGCGAGGCGTCGCGAGGAGCCTCGGCAGCGGCGACGTGACGATCGGGGACGCGCGGGTCGCGGCGACGCACGTGCGGACCGTCGCCGACGTGTCGGGCGGCAACCACGGGACGGAGATCGTCGACTGGTGGATCGCCCCGGCCGTGCCGGTGCCCGTGCGGATCGTCCTCACGAGCCGGACGAGCCGCCGCGTCGCGGTCGTCGGGACCGTGCGCTACCGCGAGCACGCGGTGCTCCGGCTCGCGTCGCTGAGAGCGTTGCGCTAGATCGCGGGCGGCGCGGGCGCGCCGACGTGCGGACCGAGGTGGTCGGCCTCGCGCGCGGTCTCGAAGGTCGCGTCGACGCTCGAGTGGAAGTACGCGTCGGCCGCGGCCTCCTTCGCCTCGTGGCTCGGGAACTCGGCGCGGATCTTCCCGAGCTCGCCGGCGTCGAGGAAGATGCCGCCGCACTCGGGGCACTCGTCGATCGTCGTCTCGCGCTTCACGCTCCAGAAGTGACGCATCATCACGACGCCGTCGGCGCACTTCGGGCAGGCGTAGCGCTTGCCCGGGTCGACGACGACGGACGGGTCGCGCTGGATGTCGAGGAGCTGGTCGCCGAGGGTCTCGGACGGCTCGTCGACCTTCCGGAGCTCGTAGTGGTCGAAGAAGATGCCGCCGCAGCCGCCCTCACAGGCGTCGACGGTCAGGTCGCCGACGGTCAGAGGCGTCAGCACGTGGGAGCAGGCAGGGCAGTCCATGCCGCGTCTATCGGCAGGGTGCGGTCGGGCCTGTAGCCCTCCGTATGATCGGCCCATGGTCGGGGGCGAGGAGCTGCGCGGGCTGATGCGGTCGTGGCCGCACGGCGTCTCCGTGCTCACGGTCGACTACGAGGGCGACCGCATGGGCGTGACCGTCTCGTCGCTCGTGTCGCTCTCGCTGGAGCCGCCGCTGATCGGCGTCTCGATCGGGAAGGAGGCCTCGTCGTACGAGCTGCTGCGTCGGGCCGGCGCGTTCGCGGTCAGCCTGCTCGGCGCCGGGCAGGAGGAGATTGCGCGGCGGTTTGCGGCGGGGCGGCCGCCGATCGTCCACTGGGAGGGCGTCGCGGTGCGCGAGGGGCAGGTCGCGCCGCTGATCGAGGGCGCGCTCGGCTGGATCGAGGCGCGCACGACGGCCGTGCACGACGTCGGCGACCACACCTTCTTCGTCGGCGAGGTGCTGTCGGTCCGGGCCGGCCCGTCGACGAGCGCGCTCGTCTACCGCGACCGCGAGTACCACCCGCTGTGATCGAGGCGGTCGTCTTCGACCTCGACGGCGTGCTGCTCGACTCCGAGGAGGTGTGGGACGCCGTGCGCGAGGAGTACGTGCGCGAGAGCGGCGGCCGCTACGACGCCGAGGTGCAGCGGGCGATGATGGGGATGAGCTCGACCGAGTGGTCGCGCTACCTCCACGACAGCGCCGGCGTTCCCGACGAGCCGGAGGCGATCGACGCCGAGGTCGTCCGGCGGATGCTCCAGGCCTACCGGCGTCATCTGCCGCTCGTGCCCGGCGCGGTCGAGGCGGTCGAGCGGCTGGCGGCGCGGTTTCCGCTCGGGCTCGCGTCGTCGTCGAACCGGCCGCTGATCGACGAGGTGCTCGAGCTCGCCGGGCTCGCGCCGTGCTTCCGCGCGACGGTGTCGTCCGAGGAGGTCGCGCGCGGCAAGCCTGCGCCGGACGTCTACCACGAGGCGGCGCGCCGGCTCGGCGTCGCTCCGGAGCGCTGCGCCGCGATCGAGGACTCGCACGCGGGCATCCGCTCCGCGCACGCGGCGCACATGCGCGTCGTCGCGATCCCGAACGCGAGCTATCCGCCGGATGCGGACGCGCTCGCGCAGGCCGACGTCGTGCTGCCCTCGCTGCAGGAGCTCACGCCCGACGTCGTCGCGGCCTAGCTCTCGACGCGGCCGACGAGGACGCAGCCGTTGTGCCCGCCGAGACCCATCGCGTTCGAGAGCGCGACGTCGACCTTCGCCTCGCGCGGTTCGTTCGGGACGTAGTCGAGGTCGCACTCCGGATCCGGGTGCTCGTAGTTGATCGTCGGCGGGAGCACGCCCTCGTGAATCGCGAGGACGCACATCATCGCCTCGATCGCACCGGCCGCTCCGAAGCAGTGGCCGGTGACGGACTTCGTCGACGAGACCGCGAGGTCGTACGCGTGGTCGCCGAAGACGTCCTTGATCGCCTTCGTCTCCGCCAGGTCGCCGAGCGGCGTCGAGGTGCCGTGAGCATTGATGTAGCCGACGCGCTCCGGCTCGACGCCGGTGCTCGCGAGCGCGCGGCGCATCATCTCCGAGACGCCGACCGACTCGGGGTCGGGCTGCGCCATGTGGTGCGCGTCGTTCGAGGCGCCGTAGCCGAGGATCTCGGCGTAGACCGTCGCGCCGCGCTTCCGCGCCGCCTCGAGCTCCTCGAGCACGAGCACGCACGCGCCTTCGCCCATGACGAAGCCGGCCCGCGTCGCGTCGAACGGACGCAGCGCGCGCGGCGGGTGCTCGTCCTCGGCGACGAGACCGCGCATCGAGCAGAAGCCGGCGAGGATCAGCGGGTGCATGCATGCCTCGGCGCCGCCGGCGAGTACCGCGTCGGCGTCGCCGCGGCGCACGAGCTCCGCGGCCTCGCCGACCGCGTGCGAGCCCGTCGCGCATGCCGACACCGGGGCGTAGTTCGGCCCGCGGTAGCCGAGCGAGATGGCGAGCTGCCCGCTCGCGGCGTCCGGCAGCACGCTCGGGATGAACGTCGGCGACACGCGCGTCGGCCCGCGCTCGCGGAGCACGTCGTGCTGCTCCATCATCCCGAGGAAGCCGCCGATCGCGGTGCCGAAGAGGATCCCGACGCGGCCCGGATCGTAGTGGCTGTCGAGCTTCGCATCGCCGACCGCCTCGCGCGCCGCGCCGAGCGAGAGCAGGACGTTGCGCTCGAGCTTCCGCACCTCCTTCGGCGACGCGACCGAGCTCGGGTCGAAGTCCTTCACCTCGGCGGCGATCCGCACGGGGTACTCGCTCGCGTCGAAGGCACGGATGAAGTCGACGCCGCTCTCGCCGGCGACCGCCGCGCGCCACGTCGCCCGCGCGTCGTTCCCGATCGGCGTGACTGCGCCGAGACCCGTGACGACCACCCGCCTCATTCGACGAGCTTAGACGCGCGGGACTGGGCCGGGTTGCGGTAGTTCTCCGGTGTAGTCTCGTCGAGATGGCCGACGCACCCGGGCCGCGCGTTCCGTTCCCGCCGATGGAGGCGGAGCTCGTCGCCGACCTGCCCGACCAGGACGGTTGGCGCTACGAGCCGAAGTGGGACGGCTTCCGCGGCGTGCTCGAGAACGACGGCGGCGAGCTCGCGCTCTGGTCGCGGAACGGACGGCCGCTGCTTCGCTACTTCCCCGAGCTGCGCGCGCTCGGCGAGCTGCTGCCGAAGCGGTCTGCGCTCGACGGCGAGATCGTGATCTCGCGCGACGGCAAGCTCGACTTCGACGCGATGCAGACGCGGCTGCATCCCGCGGAGAGCCGCGTCCGCAAGCTGTCGGCCGAGACTCCCGCGCTGTTCGTCGCGTTCGACCTACTGCTCTGGGACGGGAAGCCCGTGCACGAGCGCCCGATCGAGGAGCGGCGCGCCGAGCTCGAGCGCGTCGGCAGCGGGTTCGAGCTCTCGCCGGTGTCGGCCGACGTCGCGCAGGGGCGCGCGTGGCTGCAGACGCTGCAGGCGGCCGGCTTCGACGGCGTGGTCGCGAAGAAGCTCGGCCTGCCGTATCTCCCCGGCTCGCGCGACGGGGTCGTGAAGGTGAAGCCGCACAAGACGGCGGACTGCGTCGTCGCCGGGCTGCGCTGGAAGGCGGGCGGCCGCACGACGATCGCGACGCTGCTGCTCGGGCTCTATGCGGACGACGGCCACCTCGACTACGTCGGCTCGTGCGCGGTCGCGGCGCGGAAGCACGACGAGATCGCGGCGCTCGTGCTCCCGCTCGTCGACGAGCAGAGCGACCGCGGCTTCAGCGAGCCGAACCGCTGGGGCACGAACGGGCTCGAGGAGCAGGCGCTCCGCCCGGAGGTCGTCGTCGAGGTGCGCTACGACAAGCTCGAGAAGCACCGCTTCCGCCACGGGACGCGGCTGCTCCGCTTCCGTTCCGACAAGGACCCGGCGCAGTGCACGTGGCGCGAGGTGCGCCCGCCGCGCCGCGCCGACGACCTGGCCGTCGAGGACCTGCTCCGCTAGGCGCCGTCTGGCAGGTGGTGCCTGGCACCACCTGCCGACGTCGGCGGATCGTGCCAGGCACCGTCTGCCGAGAGCGCAGTGCTCGGAAGGGGCTAACGCGGGAGCAGCAGCTCGTGGATCAGCGCCACGAGCGGCTCGACGTCGAGCTCGGCGCCGCTCGTCCGCTCGAGCACGAGCCCGTTCAACAGCGTGTGCAGCAGCAGGTTCAGCGTCGGCTCCGAGACATCGGAGCGGATCCGGCCGGCGGCGCGCTCGCGCTCGAGCCACCCCTCCTCCGGCGGATGGAGCTGCACCGACCGCCGCCACCGCCGCGCGAGCGCGGCATCCGTCCGCAGCAGCCGGTGGAACTCGAGGTAGACACCGAGCCACGCGGGATCCTCGTGCGCGATCTCCCGCGCGAGCGCCTCGAACCCGCGCTCCCGCCAGATCACGTCGAACCGCGCGTGGTCGCGCCGCGCCAGCTCGAAGAACAGGTCGAGCTTCGAGCGGTAGTAGTTGAAGATCGCGCCGTGCGAGAGGCCGATCTCGCGCTCGAGCCGCGGCACCGTCGCGCCCTCGTAGCCCCAGCGCGCGAAGCAGCGGCGTGCGCCGTCGAGGATCTGCTCCCGCCTCGCCTCCGTGTGCTCCGCGCTGACCTTCGGCACGCGGACACTTTACCAAGACGGACATCCATCCTATTATATTCCCGTGCTCCGGAACAGAACGCTCGGCGCCGTCGTCACGGCGCGGTTCGTCTCGCTGCTGGGGTCGAACATGACCCTCGTCGCCCTCCCCTGGTTCGTCCTCGCGACGACGAGCTCGACGGCGCGGATGGGCGTCGTGCTCGCCTGCGAGACGATCCCCGCCGTCGTGCTCGGCGTGCCCGCGGGCGACGTCGTCGCACGGATCGGCCCGCGGCGCGCGCTCGTCCTCGGCGACGCCCTCCGCGCCCCGCTCCTCGCCGCCGTGCCGGTGCTGTCGTGGCTCGGCGTCCTCTCGTTCCCGCTGCTGCTCCTGCTCGTGACCGCAATCGGCGTGTTCAGCGTCCCTTATGCGGCGGCGTCGAACGCGATCCTCCCGGAGATCGTCGGCGAGGACACGTCGGAGGTCGCGCGCGCCACCGCTACGCTGCAGGTCGCGATCCAGACGACCGGCGTCGTCGGCCCGATCCTCGCTGGGGTGCTGATCCGGCTCGCCGGTGCACCGAGCATCCTCCTCCTCGACGCGGCGAGCTACGGCGTCTCCGCCGCGATCGTCGCGCTGTTCGTGCGCGCCGGGCGCGGACTCGCGCGCGCCGCGCGCCGGCGCGGCGTCCTCGTCGGCGTGCGCCAGGTGTGTCGCGACCCGGTGCTTGCGTCGATCGTCGCCGCCGCGCTCGCTGCGCATGTCGGCCTCGCCGCGCTGTTCGCGACGCTGCCGGCGCTCGCGTTCCGCACCTTCCACGACGCCCGCACCGCCGGCGTGCTGTTCGCCGCCGACGCGGTCGGCTCCGTCCTGGGAGGCCTGCTCGCGCTCGCGCTCGCGCGCCGCGTGCAGCCACTGCGGCTCGGCGTGATCGGCTTCGCCGCGATGGCCGCGCCGATCTGGATCCTCACCGCCGCGAGCTCGCTCCCCGTCGCGGTCGCCGCGATGTTCCTGTTCGGGATCGGCGGCCCGCTCGGCGTCTCCCCCATCAGCGCGACGCTGACGACGCGCGCGCCGGCGGAGATCCGCCCGCAGGTCGTCTCGGCCTTCCTCGCGATCACCGCGGCCGGGACGCCGCTCGGCGCCGCCGGCGCCGGGCTCGCGATCGAGCGGATCGGATTCGGCGCGACCTATGTCGCGATCGCGACGACGACGACGCTGGCGACGCTCCTGCTCTGGGGCTCCGTCCGGCGCACGCGCCGCGCCGCGCCCGAGCCCGCGCCCGCGCCCGAGCCGGCCTAGCCGTCCTTCTTCGCGCGCGACGGCTGCACGCGCTTCGGCTCGCCCGGCATCTTCGGGAAGTTCGGCGGATACGGCGCCTCGCCGACGCCCTCCGCCTCCTCGCGCTCGACCCACTCCTGGAGCTTCCGCAGGTCGCAGACCGCGTCGTCGATCCCCGCCTGCACGTCGCCGCGCTCCGCGAACCGCGCCGGCATCGTCGCAAGCGTGAAGTCCTCCGTCTCGACGTCCTGCAGCTCGTCCCACGTGACCGGAGCGGACACCGTCCCGTCCGGCCTCGCCCGGGCGGAGTACGCCGACGCGATCGTCCGGTCGCGCGCGTTCTGGTTGTAGTCGATGAACACCCGCTCGCCGCGCTCCTCCTTCCACCACGCGGTCGTCACGAGCTCCGGCATCCGCCGCTCGACCTCGCGCGCGAACGCGAGCGCGCAGCGGCGCACCTCGCGGAAGCCCCACCTCGGCTCGATCCGGCACGCAATGTGGATGCCGCGGTTTCCCGACGTCTTCGGCCAGCCGACGTAGCCGAGCTCGTCGAGCACCTCGCGCACGAGCGCGGCAACGCGCTTCCCGTCGGCGAACGAGGTGCCCGGCTGCGGGTCGACGTCGATGCGCAGCTCGTCCGGACGCTCGACGTCGGCGCGCCGCGACGGCCACGGGTGAAAGTCGATCGTCGCGAGGTTCGCCGCCCACGCGACCTGTGCGATCTCCGTGACGCACAGCTCGTCCGCGGTGCGGCCGGACGGGAACGTGACCGTC
>Ga0335085_10009994_pt1 | contig 14242 bp, 12 predicted proteins | sample Lox_Sample_45_FD_206712 | JGI IMG/M metagenome (GOLD analysis project Ga0335085, IMG submission 206712) | Soil microbial communities from Loxahatchee National Wildlife Refuge, Florida, United States - Lox_Sample_4.5 | ecosystem: Environmental > Terrestrial > Soil > Wetlands | place: USA...
AAACGAGGTTACTTTCGTGTGGGGGTGAGGCATGGAGTGAGTCCAATTTGGTCCGGAATGCGATATACGTTAGGCATTCCGTTCCACGATGCGGAATAAGCCGATTACTTTGGTACGCAGAACTCTGGGACACCGACCTGTGTTCCTTGTTGTGTAGGTACTCGTGCGAGAAGATGGGGTCCGGGTTTTGAGCACTGATTATGACTAGTTTCGAAGAGTTACAGTCATTATTAGATGTCAATCCGCCGACGCCGGCGGCGGTCTGTGACGCGATTGCGAAGATATTCGAAGTGCGCCCGACCGAAGTGGGCCTGCTCGTGATCGAAGGCGACTTCCTGAAGTTCCTCTATCCCGTGGAATTGCAAGCAGCAGGAGTGATTCCGCTGTCGAGTTCCGCAGTTGCGGCGCGCAGTGCTGCGGCCAAGCAGGCGGTCTTGTTCAACCGCTTTCCGCACGTCCCACACCACACCGTGTTCGAGCAGATCAAGCTGAGTGACGCGAAACCGCTATCGGAGCTGCCGGATCCGATTCAAAAGCTGATGTCCGCGCCAGTCATCGGCGAGACCGGCACCGTTTTGGGAGTCCTGCAGGTAAGCCGCAAGGGAATGACACCTGGCATCGCAGGTCCGGATTTCACCGGAGCCGACCTGCGGCTACTCGAGCGAGTGGCGCGTCGGGTGGCGATCATGTTGCCGGAGTTCGTACCCCCAAAAGTAGTGGCCCCGCAGGGGGGCCTGCGATTTCTTAATGTCAGTAAGCGCGCCAGTGCATGAGCGCGAACAGCGAAGAATGGCCACCCGCGGGTGGCCATTGCTGTTTCTGGACTTGGTGGACGCTACGGGCGCGTCATCGTTTCCGGCTTTACCGTGGCGTCGAACTCCTCGCCGCTGAGGTAGCCGAGCTTCAGCGCCGCTTCCCGCAAGCTGCTGTGATCAACGTGCGCGGTGTGAGCGATCTGGGCGGCCTTGTCGTATCCGACTTTGGGTGCGAGCGCCGTCACCAGCATCAGCGAATTCTTGACGTAGTAATCAACCTTCTCGCGATCCACTTCGATGCCCTTGACCATGTACTCGACGAAGCCGTGGCAGGCGTCCGCGATGAGCGTGACCGAGTGCAGGAAATTGTAGATGATTACCGGCTTGAAAACGTTCAGCTCGAAATTGCCCTGTGAGCCGGCGAAACCAACCGCCGCCGTGGCGCCGTGAACCTGTGCGGCGACCATGGTCATGGCTTCGCACTGGGTTGGGTTCACCTTGCCGGGCATGATCGAAGAACCGGGTTCATTTTCGGGGATGACCAGTTCGCCCAGTCCGCAACGCGGTCCCGATGCCAGCCACCGGATGTCGTTCGAGATCTTCATGAACGATGCAGCAAGCGTCTCCAGGGCACCCTGCGCAAAGACGATCTCATCATGTGCCGAAAGCGCGGCGAACTTGTTCGGGTGCGAGCGGAAGGGAAGTCCGGTGAGTTCCGAAATCTTCTTCGCGGCGCGCTTGGCGAATTCCGGATGCGTGTTCAACCCGGTGCCGACCGCCGTACCGCCAATCGCCAGGTCGTAGAGACCGTCCAAAACTTGCTCCAGCCGCTTGATATCGCGTTCGAGCAGCGATGCCCAGCCGGAAAATTCCTGACCGATGGTGAGCGGGACCGCATCCTGCAGGTGGGTGCGGCCGATCTTCACGATGCCGTCGAACTCTTTTGCTTTGGCGGCGATGGCATCGTGTACTTCCCGCACGGCCGGGATCAGCACATTCTTAACGCGCTCGGCGGCGGCGATGTGCATCGCCGTTGGGAAGGTGTCGTTCGACGACTGCGACATGTTTACGTGATCGTTAGGGTGGATCGGCTTCTTCGAACCGCGCTCTCCGCCGGCCAGCTCGATCGCTCGGTTGGAGATCACCTCGTTCACGTTCATGTTCGTCTGCGTTCCGCTGCCCGTCTGCCAGATGCGCAGCGGGAACTGGTCGTTTAGCTTGCCGGAGACGACGTCATCGGCGGCCTGCACGATGAGCTTGGCCTTGTCGGCAGGAAGTTTGCCGAGGTCCTGGTTGACCAGCGCGGCGGCTTTTTTCAGGATCGCGAAGGCACGGATCAGCTCGGGCGGCATGGTGTCGCGCCCGATATTGAAGTGGAGCAGCGAGCGCTGCGTTTGCGCGCCCCAGTAGACGTCGGTGGGGACCTCGATGGTCCCCATGCTGTCGGATTCGGTACGTGTAGTGATGGCAGGTTCTGCGGTTGTGGCCATAGCGGCTCCTGATGAGGATAAAGCGGGAATCGGAACCCTAAATTATAGCCCCGGTCGCACACGCGGATGTGACGCAGGAACCAAACAGATGTTCGGAGTGAACTCCGCTCACTTTAATGCGAACACGGCGTTTACATGCGCGGTAACGGTGACGTTTTGCGGAGAGAACTCAGCCGTGGGGGCGGGCGCTCCAGCATCTCTCGCCATTGCCATCGCGCGCATGGGCACCGGCCGCGGAGCTTCGAATGTATCCACCGAGATATGCGACAGTTCGCCCAGGCCACGCCCGGCAGATTCAGCCACAGCGGCGGCTTCTGCGTGAGCGCGGCGCACGGCATCCTGTGCCGCCTTGATCTTCGCGGCATCGATATTGTCGAGCGTGTATGAGATTGACTGACTATCTGTCACGTCGAGATCGGCGAGCCCCTGCACGATCGGCCCAATCTTGGCGAAGTCTTTCAGCTTCAGCGTAACGTTGCTGTTGACCCGATAGCCGACCAGTTTGCGTTTGGGATTGCGGTAGTCATAAACGGGTTCGAGCGAGAAGTAGCCGATCTCTGCCGACTTAGGCTCAATACTGTTCTTCCGCAGAAGATCCCGAACCTGTTCCGCCGAACGCGAGGCGTGATCGTAAGCGTCTTTCGATGTGTTCTCCTGGACTGAGATTCCAAACTGGATGACCGCCGTGTCCGGCGCAGCCTCGTACTTTCCGTCGGCTCCGACCGTAATTGTGTTGGGCGCGGAAGTCGGCGCGGACGACGTTTGTGCGGCGGTGAAAACGGAGAGAAGGACGGTTGCGATCAAAGCGTAGGCAAGAGCTTTCATGTTTTCGTTCTCCTGCAACAAACGCGGGCCAAAGGCGCCCGCGTTGTTGATTCTAAACGGAGAACGGTTATGCCTGGGGAACTTGCAGCGGCCGGTCGAGCCGCAGTTCGAGCTGCTGTCCTTTCAGCAGCTTCAGGTTGTTGTTGAACAGCAGTGCGGCCGCTACACCCGTGCCGGCGCCGGCCCCGGCGCCAATTGCGGCTCCCTTGCCGCCTCCACCGAGAACGCCAACGGTCGCACCCACCGCGGCTCCGGCGGCAGCATCTTCAATCGTGCGCTGCTTGCTGTGGCCGGCGCGCTCGATTTCTCCCTCATCGCCCACGGGCTTGACCCCGTGTTCGCCGGGCACATCGCTAACGCTCGCGATCAACGGACGCCATCCGTGATTGGTCTCGATTTCATCGAAGCTGAGCAGCATGCGCCCGTGGAAGCCGCGCTCCACGTCGCTCACATGTCCGCGGACCCGCTTACCCGCAGGGATCACCAGTCCGTTCGGTGTGACCAGGTCTTCCGCCAGCTTGGCATTGAATTTCTTACCGGGCTGGACCTTATTAGTGTCGAGTGTGCTGTCGAGGCGGATCATGAACCGCGTTCCCTCCGCGATGTAGTTCGGGCCCGGAGCGCTGCCGTCATCTGGCGACCGTGTGCTGAATTGCGCGAACATGGGTAGTGATGAAAGCAGGAGCACAGTAACCATGAGCCAGGTTGACCTTCGGTTCATGACCATAACCTCGAATGCCTTGGTTTCGACTTGCCGGATGTCCCGGAATGTCCTGCCCAGTGGAAACCCGGAACCGGAAAGAAAGTAGTGGGAAGGAGGCGCGTCCGGAGCGCCTGATGACTAGAGTTTGTGGTGCCCCCGGTACTTTCGATGTGCGAATACATTAGTTTTACATTGTTCTGTCATCTAAGTGTGTTAAGGATATGGATAGTATCGGGCCCAATTCGTACGGGCGTACCGAGGGGGACGCTATGCGCAAGTGGTACCTACCGATGACTGTCGTAGGCTTGGGTGGACTCGGGATGCTGTTCTTTACGGAGCGCGGAAGACGCTCGCTGGCTTGGATGGTGGAACATCTGCCGGAGGCCCCAAAGCATTTCGCCGAATGGAACGAGACGGCGCAGCGGGAGCTGGATCGTATCCAGGCCACGCTCGATCGGGTGGCTGAATCACTCGGCGAAGAGCCGATTAGCCATAACGCCTACAGTCATTAATCGGGCGCAAGCTAAAGGTGAGGGCGCTCGCCCTCATGCGGTCGTCGTTGCCGTAGTTGCTTCAGGCGGAAACGAATTTTCCGGTGGTCGGCTGGGGCGTGAAGCGGTAGATCTGCGAATTAATTTCCTTCCGTAAGTCGTGCCAGATGCTCTCTGGCATTTCCACGAAAGTTTTAACGATGTTGGGGTCGAATTGCCGTCCCGACCATTTGACAATCTCGTCGCGAGCGGCCGAGAACGGCTGCGCTGCGCGATAAGGCCGGTCCGACATGATCGCGTCCATGGTGTCGGCGAGGCTGAATATGCGGGAGCCCAGCGGGATCTCGTCGCCTTTCAGCGCGCGCGGGTAGCCGGAGCCATCCCATTTCTCCTGGTGAGCGTAGACGATCTCAGCGGCCTCAGTCAGAAAGGGAATCTTGCGAAGGATCTGATAGCCGTGCCAGCAATGCTCCTTCATGATGTTGATCTCTTCCGGAGTCAGGGCGCCCGGTTTGCGCAGAATCGCGTCGGGAATCGCCATCTTGCCAATGTCGTGCAGGAAGGCGCCACGGGCGATGATGCGAATGCGCTCGGAGCTAAGACCCATGGCGCGGGCTATCGCGATCGTGAATGCCGTGACGCGCTTGGAGTGACCTTCCGTTTCAGCATCCTTCAAGTCGAGGGCGTCGCCGAGAGCTTCGAGGGTGATGTCATACGAGCGCTCCAGATCCGACATCGCCTGCCGAAGTTGCTCCGTGCGGGCCGCAACCAGGGTCTCGAGGTTCACCTGGTAGGCTCGATTCTCTAACTTCAGGCGCCGATTCTCCATGGCGCGACGGACGGTGGCGAGCAGTTGTTCCCGCTCAAACGGTTTAAGCAAGTAGTCGTAGGCCCCGTTTCTTAGGGCGGCGAGGGCAACCGAAATGTCATGTACCGCCGTAACCATCACGACGGGCATGTCCGGATACTTCTCTTTGGTGCGTTCGAGCAGGCCGATCCCGTCGAGTTCGGCCATCATCAGGTCGGAGAGCATCAGCTCGAATTCCTCGCCTGATTGCAGGATTGCGAGCGCCTCCACCCCGGAGCCTGCTTGCTGGCAGACGTAGCCCGCCATGCTCAACATGGAGGCTACGATCTCCCGTATGGCCTCTTCATCGTCAACAATCAGGATCCGGTCAGCCATTCTTGTTTTTCCTTGAACAGAAGCGCATTGTAACTCAGTTCCTTTCGGGGAACCCCTCGGGCGAAAAACCAAGGTCATCAACGTATATACGTGGTATACAGGTGACCCCGAGTTGCTGAGTCTGGGATGACCATTTCCGTTGCCGTTTTCGGTTGGATAGACCGATTGGCCGCTGTCGACACCTTTGCCGGCGCGATCACGACCTTGGTGTTGCTGGTCTCGGGAATCGTCATCTACCGTATCTTCCGTGAGCGCTACCTTTTCTTCTGGATCGCCGGCTGGTCCTCCTCGATTCTTTATCGGCTGCTGCTCGACAAGACTCAAGAGCTGGGCTTCTCGCCGGTTTCCGTTTTTCTGACCTATTCGGCGTTCCTGCTGAGCAGCGCGTTATTTGCGGCTGCCGTCTTCGCCTATCTCGACCGACCGCAGTGGTTCAAGGTTCTCTGGGCTGCGACATCCCTGGCGCTCGCGCTGGCTTTCCTTCGCGCGTTTTACTTTCCAACATCGCAGGCGCTCGAATTTGGCGTTCAGGCACTCTATCGTATCGGCACCTTCGCAGCGGCGATCAAGTTGCTCTCTTACAGCCGCGCGCGGCGCCAACTCAGCCTCTGGCTGATGGCGGCCATCCTCCTCTTTGTGCATGTCGACTTCGACCTGGGCCGCCCGCGGGCCCACGAAGGTTTCGACACGCTTATCCCCGTAGTGCTGGGTCTGAGCATGCTGGTGCTGCTGCTGGAGGAATCGAACGCGCGCACACGCCGGCTGAAATTGGTGGACGACGTCACCCACCTCAAGGCGGAAGCCGAGGACGATCATGCACTAATGATGGCTGCACTCACGCGGCTGAGGAGTTTCATGCACGCGAAGGCGGTCTGGTTTCGTTTGCCCGCCGGCGACAGACTTGAGGTTTCAGCGCAAGTGGGCCTCTCCGACCGTTTCCGCTGGCCTACGGTGCCCTCCAACGACGACTTCCGCGGCCGCATGTTGAAGCAGGAGATTCCGGCGATTCTCGATCGATCCACCGACGATGAGATCATCCGCACGATCCTCGAGACCGAGAACTTTGATCACATGCTCGTGATCCCGCTGCGAGGAAAGACGTCGATCATCGGACTGCTCGCTATCGGGGTTGAGCGTGCGCGGCGGTACAAGCACGACGAACTGCTGTTCCTGGCGTCCGTGACCATGCAGTTGGGTATCGCCATCGAGAACCAACAGCTGATTTCGAAAATACTTCGCTCGCAGCAGCAATGGGCGGAGACCTTCGATGCCATGCCCGATCCCATCCTGGTGCACAACGACAAGTATGCCGTCGTGAAAGTGAACCGCGCGCTGCTGAGCAAGATTGGCATGACGGTCGACTCGGTACTGAATCGCCAGTGCGAAGAGGTGCTGCCCCATTTCTCGCTCCGCTGGAGCAACTGCCCTTACTGCGGCAACGAGGCTTCCGAGTTCCGCGATGCGCCGGACCGCTGCTTTGGCGGCTACTCGATCGTCTCGACATCTACCTTTATCGGCGACGAGAGTGTTCCGGGCGGCATTGTTCACATCATCCGCGATACCACCGCCCGGCGTGCCGCCGAAGAGCGCTATCGCACCCTGTTCGAACAAGTGCAGGAAGGCGTGTTCGTTTCGACTCCGGAAGGCCGTGTTGTCGATTGCAACGACGCTTTTGTTCACCTGCTTGGCTACGACAGTCGCGATGAGATTCTGGCCCGAGATATTCCGCAGAGCTTCTATGCGAATCCCGGGGACCGCGACGTCTTCCGGCAGCGCATGGCAAAAGACGGGGTCGTGCGCAACTTCGAAGTGAATCTGCGCCGCAAAGACGGTTCGATCGTCACCGCTCTAGAGAACAGCTACGCTACGCGCACCGCATCGGGAAACATCATCCGCTACCACGGTGTGCTGCTCGACATTACCGAGAAGAAGCGTGCCGAGGATGAAGTCCGGCGCCGCAACCAGGAACTCGAAGCGCTCAACACCGTCGCCGTACAGGCAAGCCAGTCATTCGATCTCGATGAGATCGTGAACCTGGTCTTGCGTAGCGTGGTCGATGTCTTCCACGCGGACACCTCCTCGATCATGCTGGCCGATGTCGAAGCCAGAAGTCTCAAGCGCTGTGGCGCTTTTGGGCATAAGTCCGAAGCGGGGATCAATATACCGGTTATACGCTTTCCGGATCCGCTATGGGACGAGATCGTCAAGAATCACGCCGAAATCGTCACCGATCGCGACTCCTTCCAAATTCCGGCCGAGTTCGCCAATGTCATCCAGGCCGAACAGTTGCAGTCCTGGATGGCGGTGTTCATGTGGTCCGGCGAGAAGATCATCGGCCTGCTCGCCGTCAGCAGTCGCCGGAAAGGCGCATTCACCGATCGGGATACCGGCTTGCTAGCTGCCCTCGGGAGACAACTGGCGAACAGCATCGAGAAGGTTAAGCTCTACGAGGAAACATCGAGAGCCTACGACAACCTCCGCCGCACCCAGGAGCAGCTCCTACAAAGCGAGAAGATGTCGGCGGTTGGTCAGTTGATCTCCGGCGTCGCGCATGAACTGAACAACCCGCTGACCGCGATTCTCGGCTATGCGCAACTGCTTGAGGGCGAGGCTCTTTCCGAAAACGGCAAGGAGTTCGTCAGCAAGCTCTTTCGGCAGGCGCAGCGTACCCAACGAGTCGTACAGAACCTGCTCTCCTTTGCACGGCAGCGCAAGCCGTCGCGGCTGCCGGTCGACGTCCGGCGAATCCTGGAAGACACCGTCGCCCTCCGCGATTACGACCTCAACCTCCACAACATCGCGATTGACCGCACGTTCGCCCACGAAATACCGGCCGTGGTGGCCGATGCTCATCAACTCGAGCAGGTGTTCCTCAACGTCATCAATAACGCTGTCGATGCCATCCAGGAACATGGCCGTGTCGGGCGGCTGGAAGTTGAAATTTCGACCGCGAACTCGCAAGTGATCATTCGAGTACGCGACACCGGCCCCGGAATCAAGGAACTGAACCGCATCTTTGACCCCTTCTACACCACCAAGGCGGTTGGCAAGGGAACAGGACTCGGTTTGAGCATCTGCTACGGCATCATCAAGGAGCACGGCGGCGACATCCGCGCCTTCAACCATCCCGCCGGCGGCGCGGTCATCGAAATCCTTCTGCCGACCGCTCATGCAGCACTGGTCGTTCCGGAAGAGGCAACCGGCGACCGCGGCCGAGCCGTGCCTTTACAGGGAAAAGTCCTGCTGGTCGACGACGAAGATGCCGTTCTCGACTTCGAGCGTGAGGTCCTGCTCGGCGCCGGTGCGGAGGTGGTCAGCTGCAATTCTGCCGAAGATGCGATTGCGGTTCTCGGGACCATCGCCTGCGACGCCGTCCTCTTCGATAGCACCTTGCCTGGCGCGCTGACCGCCATGGATTTTCTTCGCTGGATGGAAAGCCATCGCCCCGAGATGAAAAATCGCATGATCATGATGCTGTCGGGAGTGGCTGAGCCTGAGCTGCGGAAAACAGCCGACGAACATCGGATTCAATACATCACCAAACCATTTGAAGTCTCCGAACTGATCGCCATGATCGGCGCCTGCATGCAAAGCCGAAAATCCGCCGCGACCGTTTGATCGTGACAACCATTATTCTCCTTCTGCAATCGAAGGATTAATTCACCAACAGTCAGTGGAAATCCTAATGTGGGGGCTGGTGTGCCTAGAGTTGGCATCTAGATACCACATGCCAGATAGGTTTCCTCGGCTTGGCTTGGCACTTTGGATGTATCAGCGCCACCCCGCTTTACGCCTTAGGGGTTGAAACGCAACGACTTGTCACCTTTTTTCACAAACACCCCTCCTCCCCACCTGTCTTGGGCAAGGTGTTTGCTAATTAATACAGTGCAGAGCGCCAGGGAATGTGCTCTGCAGGGCTTCCCAACCAGAAACTCTGAAGTGGTTGAGGAAGTGCAATCGAAAAGGTAGAACGAGATCCAACCGGGCTCCCGGAAACGACAAAGTTAGGAAATTTACCTGTGGGGGAAATATGGCGACAAGCATTCTAAGTGCAAAATTTACAGGGTTCGCATACGTACTACCCGCCCTGGTAAGCCGTGCAGAAAGTTTCAAGGCGATCTACGAAGAACATCAATCCCGTATTTATAACCTGTCCTTTTATCTCACTGATAACGAACTGACCGCCGAAGACCTGACCGCCCGCGTATTCAGCAACGTCTTCGCCGTGAACTCGACGCCATCGGCCGAAGTTCTCGACCGCGCACTGGTGAACGAGCTGCGCGAGACGATGCCGATTGGCGACCTGACGCTTGAGGTTCCCGTCTCGACCGAGACCGCGAACGCACGCCGCAATGTAAAACGCGCGGTTCTTGAGCGGGCCGTCGTATCGGTTCCCGCGACCGAGCGGATGATTTTCCTGATGCACGATGTGGAAGGCTACGACTACAGCCGCATCGCCCGCACCCTCGGCATCAGCACTGACGAAGTCCGCGCTGGACTCCACCAGGCTCGCCTGGCCGTCCGTCGCGCCGTCGCAGAAAACAAGCTCTAACCTCCTTCTGACCAGACGCTCCTTTCTCCTGATCGCGCCCCGTGGACAGCGGGGCGCTTTTTTATCTCGCAGTCTGGTGATCCGCTCATCACCGTCAGGCTTGCACCGGTGGAATATACTGGCTCGCCATGCGCACACATCCTGTGCTGTTTATCTTTATTCTCACTCTCGCCATGACCCTACAAGCTCAGACTGACTCCAAATTCAGCAAGCTGTCCGAACAGTTCATGTACGAATCGCTGGCTCTATCGCCGGTGAATGCGTCCTACGCCGGCTACCACAAGTACACGGACAAGAAGACAGGTAAGGTCGTCGAGCTCGACGCCCTCCTCGACGATGTCAGCCCGAAGGCCACGCAGGAGCAGATCGCCTTCTACCGCGAGTGGCAGCAGAGATTCCGTACCGAGGTCAACCCGAAACAGCTCAACGTGGAAGATCAGGCTGACTGGCGCCTGATCGACGACAACATCTCGCTTGCGCTCCTCCAAATGGAGCGGATGAAGACGCAGAACTACCAGCCGCAAGGTTACGTCGAAACCATCGGCAATGCGATTTTCCTGCCGCTCACCCAGGACTACGCCCCTCACGACGTGCGCGTTGGCCACGTCCTCTCGCGCATGGAGCAGATCCCCCGCTTCGTGGAGCAGATGAAGCAATCCGTCACCGAAGCCGACCCGATCTTCATCTCGACCGCCAAGCTCGAGAACGCCGGCAATATCGACATGATCGAAACCACGGTCAAGCAAGAGATCCCCGCCGGCTCCGACCTCGCCAAGCGGTACGACGCTGTCGCGCCCAAGGCGATCGCGGCGCTCAAGGATCTTGACAACTGGCTCGATAACGATCTCGGGAAGCGCAAGACCACCCAGACATGGCGCATCGGCAAGCAGTTCTACGCCGAGAAATTCCGCCTGGTGATGGAAACTCCGATCACGCCCGACCAGATCCTCGCCTCTGCCGAGCAGGACCTCAAATCGGTCCGCGCCGAAATGCTCACGCTCGCGTTACCGATGCATAAGCAGATGTATCCCGATCACGGCGACCACTCCGACCTCTCGCCGCACGATCGCGAGAACCGTATCATCAGCGAAGTTCTCACGAAGATCTCCGACGACCACTGCCAGCGCGACCGCCTCGTCGAGTGCGTACAATCCGACGTCAATGGAATCAAGCAGTTCATCCGCGAGAAGAAAATCGTCGCCCTTAGCGATCGTGATAACCTGAAAGTCATCCCAACGCCGCCGTTTATGCGCGGTGTCTACTCTGTCGGCGGATTCCATCCCGCGCCTCCGCTCGATCCCACCGCCGAAGCGCAGTACTGGGTCACGCCCATCGATCCCAAGGCGACCGACGCCGAGGCCGACTCCAAGCTCCGCGAGTACAACAATTACGCGCTCAAGTGGCTCACTATCCACGAAGCGCTTCCCGGACACTACATCCAGTTCGAGCACGCCAACAACCTGCAGCCCGAAAACCGCCGCCTTTTACGTAACCTCTTCGGTAATGGTGCCTACATCGAAGGCTGGGCCGAGTACATCGCGCAGGTCATGATGGATGAGGGCTTCCTCAACAACGACCCGAAGTTCCGGCTTGTCATGCGCAAGCTGCGCCTCCGCCTGCTCGGCAACACCATCCTCGACGTCAAGATGCAGACGCAGAACATGACCGATGAGCAGGCGATGGACCTGATGCTCAACGAATGCTTCCAGACCAAGGCCGAAGCCGAAGGCAAGCTCCGTCGCGCCAAGCTCAGCTCAACCCAGCTGCCAACGTACTATGTCGGGATTAAAGATTGGCTGCAACTTCGCCACGACTACCAGCAGAAGCTCGGTCCCAAGTTCAGCCTCATCGACTTTCACAACAAGGCTCTCGACGAAGGCCCGCTGCCGATTATGTATCTGAGGCAGATCATCATGCCGAAGTAGGAATGGTTACGCATCTGCGGACACTCCTGCCCGCGCAGTAGGCGGTTTCTACGCCGCTCTGCGCACGTGGATCGCGTCCTGGATTTTCCCGCGCGTGCGCTCGTCGAGCGACTTCATACCGTGTTCGTCGTTGGCGTGCCGTTCGATCTCATTCCAGAGCTGGTCGCTCGAGGCCATCGACGTTTCCCAGCGGCAGTCGGCAAAACCCGCGTCGGCGCAGCGGAAGCTGTGTTGCCCTTGCGTCTTCCCGACGCCCGCGCCAGGCGTGGCACTCGCGCCCGGATCGAGCTTTCCGGATTCGTCCTGCAGATCGCCCGCGTTCGCCGGAACCGGTCCGGCGGCGAGGTTGCCGGATTCAGTCGCCGCTTCCGGCGCTCGCGCCGCCCAGTCGCCGGCGCTCTGGTCCGTATCCGTGTTCGCTGCGGTTTGCTTGCCGCCCTTGCGATCGGGATGGAAGTTCTCGGTTCCGGAAGTCGGTCCCTGCGGATTCAGCTTGCCGGTGTTCTCTTTTGTTCCGCCAGTCGGGTTGTTGTGACCGTAGTCCGGCTGTCCGGGCTGATGCTTCATCTTTTCCGTCATGATTATTCGCTCCCCGTTTTGCGTTCGGTCGGTTTGGGGCGCGCGTCGGGAACTGGCGCCTTCCGCTCGCCCGGAACGTCAGTGTCGGTGCTCGGCCCAAGCGGATCACTCCCCTGTGTTCCGCCCGGATTCGGGTCGTCCGTAACCGGAGTCACGCCTGGGATATTAGGTGTTGAATGCATATATTTGCCTCATTGGTTCGATGCGGCGAATGAGAACGGCGCGACGGGTTGCTATCATGTTTCGCGTATGGCTCAAGCGAGAGTTGCAGTGGCGATCATGGCCGCGGGAAAAGGCACGCGGCTGAAATCGAAGCACCCGAAAGTTCTACACGAGATCGGCGGCAAGCCGTTGCTGCGGCACGTGATTGAAGCCGCGGCGAAGGTGGTGCCGGCTGCCGACGTGTACGCGATCGTCGGCTATGAAGCCGACCGCGTCAAAGCCGCAATGGCCGATACCGGTTGCAAGTTCATCGAGCAGCTGCCGGAGCAGCTCGGAACCGGGCACGCGATCATGTCCGGGCGCGAGCAGCTGGAGGGCTACGATCATTTCCTGGTGCTCTCGGGAGACACTCCGCTGATTCGGCCGGAGATCCTGCAGCGCCTGCTCGCGTTCCATCTGCAGCAAGGGTCGGCGATGACCCTGCTGACGGCGGAGCCAGAAAATCCGTTCGGCTATGGGCGCGTGATCCGGAAAACGGTCGGCGACAAGATCGGCAACGAGGTCCAGGCGATCATTGAACAAAAGCAGTTAAGCAAGATGCAGGAGCAGATCGGGGAAATCAACTCCGGCATTTACGCGCTCGCAACCAAGCCAGTGTTCGACAACATTGGCAAGCTGTCGACGGACAATCCGCATAAGGAGTACTACCTGACCGACATGGCTGCGGTGCTGAACAAGTCGGGCGAGAAGGTGGTGGCCTTTAAGGAAGACGCGATGGCCGAGACGCTCGGCATTAACACGCGCGCGGAGCTGGTGCGGCTCGATGCGCAGCTGCGGGCGGCGAAGACGGCGCAGCTGATGAACGATGGCGTTACCGTCTACAAGCCCGAGACGTGCGTGATCGATGCGGATGTGGAAGTCGGCGCCGACACGGTGATTGAGCCCTTCGTGCAGCTACTGGGTCGCACGAAGGTAGGCAGCGATTGCCGGATTCGCTCGGGATCGGTGATATCGAATTCGACGATCGGCGATAACGTCAACGTCAGGCAGGGAACGATCATGGACGATGCGAAGGTCGAGTCCGGCGCCATCATCGGCCCCTACTCGCATTTGCGTCCGGGAAGCGAGATTGGCGCGAACGCGCACGTGGGAAACTTCGTTGAGACGAAGAAGGTGAAGCTGGGCAAAGGATCGAAGGCGAACCACCTGACGTATCTCGGCGATGCGGTGATCGGCGAAGGCGTGAACATCGGCGCGGGCACGATCACCTGCAACTACGATGGCGTGAACAAGCACCAGACGACGATCGAGGATGGCGTTTTCGTCGGCAGCGATTCGACACTGGTCGCGCCGGTGAAGCTGGGCAAAGGTTCGTATGTGGGCGCAGGCTCTTGCATTACCGATGAAGTCCCGCCAGACTCCCTGGCAATCGGACGCGGACGACAGATCAATAAGGAAGGTTGGGCGAAGGAAAAGAGGGAACAAAGAAGTCGGAAGAGCTAACCTCCGATGCCCAACGGAAATAGGTCATGGCAATGCGAAATAATTGGGTGCAAAGGATCGGCAGATACTCCGAG
>Ga0335085_10009995_pt1 | contig 14241 bp, 11 predicted proteins | sample Lox_Sample_45_FD_206712 | JGI IMG/M metagenome (GOLD analysis project Ga0335085, IMG submission 206712) | Soil microbial communities from Loxahatchee National Wildlife Refuge, Florida, United States - Lox_Sample_4.5 | ecosystem: Environmental > Terrestrial > Soil > Wetlands | place: USA...
CGAGTTAAATTCAGCGACAGTCTCCTGTTCTTTTGAAGTGCCGGCTTGCTGAATGATCGCTGCCAGTTCCCGCCTAGCGTTTTCTACTTTATTCGAAGCACTTCGAGCCTCGTCAGCATACGTTTTCGATGCTTCATCAGTTATGGCTAGCACAGCATTCTTCTCGGCCTCGATAGCCTCAAGCAAATGAATCCTCAGTGACGACACAATTTGAATCTTCTTCAATTCGCCCTCCAAGGGCGTGATTTTGTCTTTGTAAAGTATGCCAACGACCGTAAAACTACATAGCAACATGATAGTTACCAGCCACGATAACAGTGCGTATGACTTTCTCGTTTTTCCTTGTTCCATGTCCAAGACTCGGCTTCCCCCATAACCTAATTCTGCTAATAACTTACACTATTTTGGGTTCTATTAAAAGAGCGTATTCCAGGAAGAAAAGAGTATCAGTTCATTTTATCTTTTCGATTAAGATTTTCCATAAACTTCCTTATTCCTGCGATCAGGCTATCCGGCTCGGTAAAAGCTGGCGAGCATCTCTTTCCTGAACAAGCATATGCGGCCTCCTCTATCGGATAGCCAAATGTCCTGATTCGGTCTTTTTCCCGGTTTAATGAGAGTGCTTTAACTACCTTTTGGGGAATGTACATCTTATTGACTTGCAATAAAAATCTGCCCACGTTCTTGTCACGGGCAATGATCGTGACCACAAGTGGCGTTTCCAGGCTCCATCGCAACGCCGTTCCATAAAGGGCAGCAGAAGGTCCATATTGTTCATAGACAGTTCTTAACCGGGAGTTTACGCTCTCAATAATGCCTTTCAGCTTTTCGTTTCCATTATAATCATAAAGCCTGTTTAAGAATATTACTGCTCTGTAATTTGACAGGTAAGTGTTGTAGTCTGAGAGTGCACTTGTTATCGCCGGGTTGATGATTGTTGTTTCAAGATACGGAATGAACCGGTTGTTTGTCTTATCATAAAATTTGTTTATGATAAGGTGAGAAATATCTTCAGCCTTGCTTATGTACCTTTTCTCGCCGGTCACGTTGTATAAATCAATAAGCGCCAACCCAAAGAGCACGTTGTCGGAGAGGTGACCGCTCAGATGCTTCTGTCCAAAGTAATAATGATATGTACCGTCATTATCGGAATAGAGATTTTTCAACAGAAAGTCTGCAGTTCGGACCGCCATTCTTATGAGTCTCTTTTCGCTAGTGGCCCCATAGGCGGCAATAAGGCCGGTTATCATTTGGGCATTGGAGTCTGCATAAATAGTACTATCAACATATGGCGGCTTAAACCCGGCTCTCTCTGTTCTCCTGTAGTATTCTTCACCGGCATCCTGACTGCCGTAAAAAGCTCCCGCTTTTTTGTCATAGAGATATTTCTCTACATAAGTGATGGTCTTATTCAAAACCTTCTTATACTTGTTGTTGCCAAAAACCATATAGGCTGATGCATAATTTCTGATAAGCGCTGCGTTCAGGTCCAGCATTTTCTCGTAATGGGGAGCCGACCAGTCAGACTCTGTAGAATATCTGAAGAAGCCTCCTTCAACACGGTCATAAATCTCACCCTCAGACATGTTCTCAAGAGTCGTGGAAATAATTGTCATAAGTTCGGGGTTCCTCTTGTTCAAATAGCCTGAGAGGAGAAAATCAATTGCGTCGGGATTAGGAAACTTTTGGGACAATCCGAAGCCCCCATGTCTTTTGTCGTATGATGATTCCAGCATGTTGGTTATCCTGGCAATATCAGAAACGTCCGGAGCAGTACCGTCCATCTGCCGGCCTGTCCCTTTTCTCTTCTTCTTCTTTATCGTTTCGCTCTTTTCCTTGAATCCCTTTTTATCCTCTTTGAGCATCTCTAATGCATCTGAAAGCCACGCAATCATGGACTCCTGGGAAATGAAGTTTCCTCCCTGCACTATTTCTCCCTCAGGCGTGAGGACAACAGTGCTGGGCCAGCCTCCCTGGTTGTAGAGATTGTCTATATCGGGTCTCATGTTTACATCTACCCGTACAGGAATAAAATTGCTATTAATGTAATCGATTATATCAATAGCAGAATAAGTTGTTTCATCCATTACGTGGCACCAGTGACACCATACTGCACTTAGGGAAAGTAGTATGGGCTTACCTTCTCTCTGCGCATCGTCAAGGGACTGCCTCTCCCAGTGCTTCCACTTTATGAGATGGGTCTTGTTGGGGCGTGGAGAAAACCTGAAATCAGAGGCAAGGACAAGCTGATTAAAAAGAAAAATGACAAGGGTAGCGCTTATGGCAAGTTTTTTCATCATAAAAAGAAATACGTTTCAGACAGATAATGTATATTACCAGATGAAATATATGGTTTTGTTTGCCATATTGCGGCGCGGACTGCAGGAAGAAGTTACAAGTTTCATCGTTTTCTTTCTCGCTTACGAAAGTGGCCTTTCTTTTTCTTGTATGTGTCATCCGATCTTGGTGCCGAGCACCTTCCGAAGTAGTGCCGTGGCTACGACAAGATGCTCTTCGGGATTGAGCGAAGGACCAAGGAGAGCAACCTGCCCAGCCCTGCTCAGGAGCCGTTCGTCATACTGAGCGTCTGGGCAGCGTCTGCGCAGTTCGGAAATAAGATAAGTGAAATTCAACGCGTGGGACGGCCTCAGCGCAGAACCAAGCGATTCATATACAAGAGTATTTTCGCGAAAAGCCAGGGTTGAGCCATCTCTCGCGTAGAGATTGGCAAACCCCTGTCGTTCCTCCGTTATTACCTCACGAACATTCTTGGTAGTTTTAGTGGCCATCAAGCCGCCCGAAAGTACAGCGCGTCCCGGGCTTACTGAGCGGTTTTTGACAGTGTCGGTTGTAACGTCACGAATGATCGCAGTGCCACGCAGGATGATATCTATTTCCTGAAAAGGAATTCTGATGCTGTCGCCCTTCTCCGCTGTGGCGCCGAGATCACGCTCGCCGAGACTGAACCTTCGCACAATGAATGCACGATCTTCCTTCTCAATGTCGTCAGCAGTAAGCACGGATGCCTCGAATCCTGTGGTCTGGAGCTTTTCGAGGAGTCTTATCGCCCGCTCTTTCTCGGCGAAAACGGCAACGGTTATGGGACCACTGCCAGGCGCACGCAAGCGCACTACTGCCTCATAAATCGTTGCTCCTATGGCGGCTGCTAAGACCTTGGCGAGACTTTCCTTATCCTCATTCAGTCCATGTATTGCTACGATATGCATCGTTGCCGCAGACCCAGCCTTCCCGTGTCCACCGCCCTTGTAAGCACTAGCACAATTATATCATGTTCAGAAAGTGTCGGTTTCAAAAAACACACCACACCGCATATTTTCTTAAGAAACGCCATCGATGGCGGCACCGGAGGCTGGCAGACGTTACCTCATTAGATTGACTACGGTTCTTTGCCATGATATTCTTTTGTTGGTATTAGGAATGTAACCGGATAATCTCAAATCTCGTAATTTTATCTCTTAAAAAGGAGTTCTGCCATGCCATTCAATTTTGTGTTGCCTGATCTGGGCGAGGGAACAACAGAGGGTGAGGTGAGAAAATGGGTCGTCAAGGAAGGGGATGCCATTGAAGAGCATCAGACCGTCCTGGAAATAGAGACAGACAAAGCGGTGGTGGAGGTCCCTTCGCCGAAAAAGGGCAAGGTGCTGAAGATCAATAAAGCGGTGGGAGATATCGTAAAGGTCGGTGAAGTCCTCATGACCATTGCGGAAGAGGGTGAAGAGGTCCAAGAGAAGCCAAAAATTGAAGAAAAGCCAAAGGCCGAAGAGAGGCCAAAATCTGTTTCGGTGGTGGGCGTTCTCCCTGAGGAAGAGGAGGAAGTTCTCGCAACGCCCGCAGTGAGGGCACTGGCCAAGGAGCTTGGGATTAAGCTCGATTCTATGAAGGGGTCAGGACCTGGGGGGAGCATCACAAAAGAGGATCTCATAAAGGCTTCTGCCCCAGAAAAAAAGGCTGAAGATCAGTACGGTCCCATAGAGCGCATGCCTTTCAGGGGATTGAGAAGGACAATTGCAAAGAATATGGTGCTGTCACAGAAGGTCACTGCCTTTGTGACAGGTATGGAGGAAGCGGATATCACCGATCTTTGGAATCTCAGGGAAAAGGAAAAGAAACCCTTGCTCGAAAAAGGGCTCCATCTGACCTTCATGCCTTTCTTCATTAAGGCCGTGTATCATGCACTGACAGAATATCCCATGCTCAATGCCTCACTTGATGAAGAGAGGGAAGAGGTAATTGTAAAGAAATACTATACAATCGGGGTTGCTGTCGACACTCCTGAGGGACTCATGGTTCCTGTAATAAAGGACGCAGTGAGAAAGACCATCCATGAGCTTGCCGTGGAACTCCAGGAACTGAGCCAAAAGGCGCGGGACAGGAAGATAAAGCTGGAGGAGATGAAGGGGAGCACCTTCACTATCACAAACTATGGACACTTTGGCGGCATCTTCGCGACTCCCATCATCAACTATCCGGATGTGGCCATACTCGGAACAGGAAGGATAGCTGATAAGCCCTGGGTGAAGGACGGAAAGATCGTAATCAGAAAGATTCTTCCCCTTTCTCTGACATTTGACCATAGAGTGACCGATGGGGTCTACGCATCAAAGTTTCTCATGAAGGTGGTCCGGTATCTCGAAGACCCTGCTTTGCTGTTCATAGAGAGCGCATGAGTTCCCTCACAAGTCTCTTTTCTCCCGGGTCCGTTGCACTCATCGGTGCGGCACATACCGAAATCAAGCTTGGGGGGGTGGTGCTGAAAAACCTTCTTAAGCTCAGGGGCAAGGTATACCCGGTAAACCCCAAGTACGATGAACTCATGGGTTTAAAGGCATATCATACGGTAAAGGAAATTCCCGCTCCTGTTGACCTCGCCATCATTATGAGGCCCGCTCCTGAGGTTCCCGAAATTCTCGGTGACCTTGAAGGCAAGGCAAAGACCGCCATTGTGGTGAGTTCAGGTTTTGCAGAGGTCGGCGAAGGAAAGCTCCAGGCAGAGGTGAAAAGGATAGGTCACAAACTCGGAATACGATTATTGGGCCCCAATTGCATGGGCATCTTCAACCCCGCAGACCGGCTTGATACGTTCTTCATTTCCCACGAAAGGATGAAGAGGCCTAAAAGGGGAAATGTCGCCATCCTATCTCAGAGCGGTGCCATCATGGCATCCCTTTTTGAGGCCATAAGGGCTTCCCGCATCGGTCTCTCAAAGGCAGTGGGATACGGCAATGCCCTTGATATCGATGAATCTGATTTATACGAATATATGTTCAATGACAGCGAGACCGATGTAGTGGTCTCCTACATCGAATCCCTTGGTGACGGAAGAAAGTTTATCGAAAAGGCAAAAGAACTGTCCGGAAAGAAATCTCTTGTCATCCTGAAATCCGGCAAGGGAGAAAGCGGTTCCGCTGCCGCCTATTCCCACACCGGAAGGCTTGCGGGCAGATATGAGGTTTTCCGATCAATCCTGAGACAGTTCGGAATCATGGAGGCAGGTGATTTTGATGAAATGATGGATGCAACAAAGGCGCTGTCATATCAGAGGCCTTCCATGGGCAGCAGGGTATGCATCATCACAAACGGCGGGGGGTCAGGTGTTTTGGCCGCAGATGAATGCATGAGGCAGGGGCTGAATGTGGCAAGACTCTCAGAAGGAAAACTTACAAGGCTCAAAAATATGTTCCCGCATTTTTATGTGCTCAATAATCCCTTTGACCTTACCGCACAGGTCATGGATGAAGATTACCTTACGGTGCTGGACGAAGTGAAGGATAACTATGACGGATTTCTTGTGATCGCCCTCCCCAATGTTATGGGTATCACCGAGCGCCTGGCAGAATTAATGAAGGACTTCAAGGGGAGGATGCAGAAGCCCGTCGTCTTCCACATCCCTACCGATGGAATATCGAGAAAGATCATTACCCGTCTTGAAAAGACACTCATCCCTGTGTTCCCCTCACCCGAGAGGGCAGTGAAGGGACTAAAGGCGCTTTTGGGACAGGGCAAATGAATACAGCATGTTTTGAGGTGACAGAAATAAGGCCCCTCATTTGATTCAATACAGAAATCTGCTACACTGACCCTATGGAACATTTGGAAATATCTCCCCACGACAAAGTCCTCCTGCTCGGTGCTACAGGTTTTGTGGGAAGCAGGCTCATCCCTGAACTTAGCAGGAGGGATATCGTCCTGAGGTTTCTCGTTCGTGATCCGTCAAAGGTTTCGGCCCATTTTCCGCATCTTGAGTCAGGAGAAGTGGTTCAGGGCGACCTCCTCACAGGCAAAGGAGTGGGCGAAGCCCTCCAGGGGATTCACTCTGCCTATTACCTTGTGCATTCCATGGGGGGAAAGAGCATCTTCCGGAACATGGAATTCGCTCAAAAGGACAAGCAGGCTGCGCGGAACTTTATCTCAGCGGCGAACGATACTGGGCTTAAAAGGGTCATCTACCTTGGAGGGCTCGGAGAAGCACGGGACACCCTCTCAGAACATCTGAGGAGCCGCGCAGAAGTTGCTGAGGTACTCTCATCAGGAACGCCTGCTGCCACTATCCTGCGTGCCGCCATTATCATCGGCGCAGGGGGCGCGTCCTTTGAGATGCTCCGGTACCTTGTGGAGCGCCTCCCTGTAATGGTCTGCCCGAAATGGATCGATACCCGCATCCAACCCATCGCCCTCAGGGATGTACTGGATTATCTTCTGGGCTGTCTGTTCAATCCCGCAACAGCGGGAGAGACTTTTGACGTCGGTGGCCCTGAGGTGCTCACCTATCGTGAAATGATGCAGAAATATACAGAGGCACGCGGAATTGCTCAAAGGATCATCATCCCTGTCCCGTTCCTCACCCCTCTCCTGTCTGCTTACTGGGTGGACCTTGTTACGCCTGTGCCCTCAGGGGTGGCCCATCCTCTCATTGAGGGACTGAAAAACGAAGTAGTCTGCAGAGATAGCCACATTGATGGGTTCGTTCACATCAGGAAGACCCCTTTCAAGGAGGCGGTCACCTTGGCCCTTTCCGAAGAAAAAGGGGGACCTGGAATTGGATGATGGTAAATGCTCATTGAAGAATCCCTAGTTATCCATGCTCCCCTGGTAAAGGTATGGGATACCTTCACCGACATTACCTGCTGGAAAGACTGGAATACAGTGCTCAAGAATGTCTCACCCGAGAAAACCGAAATCCTGGCAGAAGGGGGAAAGGTCAGGTTCTGTATCTATCCTTTTCATTTCCCCGTCTATTTTGAGCCTAAGATCGAGGAGGTCATTCCCCAGAGGCGTGTTGTCTGGTCAAGCGGAAAGTTCGGTATCACCGCACGCCACGAATTTATTTTCCGTGAGGGAGGAAATGGAGTAGTGGTCACGAGCAGAGAATCCTTCAAGGGACTTTCTCTGAAGACCCTCCGCTTTCTCTTCCCAAGATCGAGACTGGTGGGGCTCACGGTCGCTTTTTTGAAGGATCTGAAAACGGCTTCTGAAGCCTAAGTTCCCTTAATGACGTGTACGTCATCATGGCAGGAGAAAGCATAAGGATCGGAATAAGTGCATGCCTCCTGGGCGAAAAAGTCCGTTTTGACGGCGGTCATAAACTGGATCACTACCTGAAAGAGACCCTCGGATCCTTCGTTGAATGGGTACCGGTCTGTCCTGAAGTGGAATGTGGCCTGCCTATCCCCAGGGAGGCGATGCATTTGGTGGGAGACCCTGAATCTCCCCGCCTTCTGACCGTAAGAACCGGGAAGGACCACACAGAACGAATGCTGCGATGGGCAGAAAAAAAACTCAAGGAACTGGAAACACTGGATCTCTGCGGCTTTGTCTTCAAGTCCAGGTCTCCCAGTTCAGGAATGAAAGGCGTGAAGGTATATTCCCCAAATGACATGCCCAGGCACAGGGGAGTGGGTATCTTTGCTAGGGCAGTTATGGAGCATTTCTCCCTCCTCCCTGCAGAGGACGAGGGCAGGCTCTCTGATCCCGGCCTCAGGGAAAACTTTATTGAGAGGGTCTTTGTGTTCCGGCGGTGGAAGGATTTCATGCTCAAAGGACGCACTATCAAAGATTTGATCTCTTTCCATACAGACCACAAGCTCCTTGTCCTCTCCCACAGTCCCAGACATTACAGAACCCTTGGAGCCCTGGTGGCGACAGCCAAAGAGTTTAGCCCCGAGCACCTCCATTCTGAATATTTGCGCATCCTTATGGAGAGCCTGCGGATGATTGCAACGGTAAAAAAGAACACCAATGTGTTACAGCATATTATGGGCTATTTTAAGAACCTGCTAGCGCCCGACGAGAAGAAAGAGCTCATGGAGGTTATCGGTGATTACCACAAAGGTCTCATACCCCTTATCATTCCTATAGTGCTCCTCAGGCATTATGTGAAGAAATATGATGAGCTCTATCTTAAAAGGCAGCATTACCTGAACCCCCACCCTGCAGAACTCATGCTGCGGAATCATGTGTGAGAGAGGAAAACGCGCTCTGGTTCGCCATAGCAAGCAGCGGGGAATGCGCGTTCGATTCACCATGTGCACTCCCTGTTTCATTACACCTCTCTTTATGACAGCCTGACCCTGTTATTGTTTTTTCCCGGATCATTGTATTACTATTTTAAAGGACACGGAAAAAGGTATTGATACCAATGTACAAAGAACACTTTGGTCTAAAGGAACTCCCCTTCTCCATTGCCCCGGATCCCCGCTACCTTTATATGAGCGATAAACATCGGGAGGCGCTGGCCCATCTGGTATACGGGATTCACAGTGACGGCGGTTTTATCCTCCTTACCGGGGAGGTGGGAACAGGGAAGACGACAGTCTGTCGCTGCCTGCTGGAACAGGTCCCTGAGAATTCCGACATCGCGTTTATTCTCAACCCCAAATTGAGTGTTGAAGAACTGTTGGCCACATTATGCGACGAGCTGGAGATTCAGTATCCTGAAGGTAACACCAGTGTTAAGGTTTTTGTGGACCGGATCAATGCATATCTCCTCGAAGCCCATGCCAGGGGCCGTAAAACGGTTCTCATCATCGAAGAGGCCCAGAATCTGAGCGCCGATGTGCTGGAGCAGCTCCGTTTATTGACCAATCTGGAAACAAATGAATGCAAGCTTCTCCAGATAATACTCCTGGGACAGCCTGAACTCAAGGAGATGCTCTCACGACCTGAGCTGCGTCAGCTGGCTCAGCGCATTACAGCCCGCTACCATTTGGAATCTCTCTCGAAAAAAGAGGCGGCGGCGTATGTGAATCACCGGCTCGCAGTTGCAGGTACGCGCAGTGCATTATTTCCTTCCGCCACTATTGACAGGCTCTTCCGTTTAAGCGGTGGCGTTCCGCGTTTGATCAATCTCCTGTGCGACCGGGCACTTCTCGGTGCCTATGTGCAGGGCCAACATCATGTTGATACCCGCACACTCACCAAAGCGGCCCGGGAAGTATTGGGGGAAACAACCATTCAGGATGGCTTATTCAAAAGAATGAGATGGGTGATGGCCGGAATCCTGCTGTTGGGTTCTGCAGCACTGGCAGCAAGCTTTTATAATCACAAGACCCAGCCTGTAGAGACAGCACTATCCAGATCAGTGGAACCTGTAAAAACCGCACCGGAATCTCAAAAGCTGGACACATTGGAGTGGCCCGACGGCATGTCTATTTACCCTAGCAAAGGGATGGCTTATCAGGCACTCTTCAGACAGTGGAACCTTCCTTATGACGAAGAAGGCTCCGGTGATCCCTGCAGACAGGCCCAGATCCACGGGTTGCGCTGCCTCACTGCACAAGGCAGTCTTAATGGCCTCCTCAGCTTAAATCACCCCGCGGTGTTGACGCTCTTTGATGAGAAGGGAAGGCAGTTCTATGCCACACTCTCAGCCCTTCACGGGCAGACGGCCACCTTTGTGGTGGGAACCGAAATGAGGACAGTGAACATCAAAGAGGTTGAAAAAAAGTGGCTTGGAGATTACACGCTGCTCTGGCGCACGCCCCCTGATTTTCGGTCTCCCCTCCGGCCCGGTCAGAAAGGAAACATGGTGTTGTGGCTGAATAAGCAGCTGGCGCTCCTCCAGGGCAAGAACGATCAACCAGGGAAGAATCTTGTGTATGATGGCGATCGCGTTGCGCAGCTGAAAAAGTTTCAGCTCTCCGAGGGTCTGGTGCCGGACGGTATCGTGGGACCTCAGACCATAATCCATTTGAATACTTTCACCGCCAGTGGAGAACCGCTACTGTATGATAAAAAGAAAGGACAATAAGTTATGTCATATATACTTGATGCCCTGAAAAAATCCGAAGAAGAGCGCAAGCGAGGCACAGTGCCGGACCTCCTGGCGGTTCAGGATACCCGGATGCAGGAGCAAGGAAAACCCCATATGTGGCCTTATCTGCTCCTGGTTGCATTAGTACTGAACGCTGGAATATTCCTTTGGTGGCTAACTCCCTGGCAGGGAACAAAGCAGAATGTTACCGCATATTCCACCACCAAACAAAATCCTCTGCCTGAAAAGACCATCATTTCAGAAGAGCGGAAACAAGGAGAAAAGCACCTTCCTGCCCAGATTGGCTCTCCTGTGAAGACACCCATTGACAAGAAGGTGAGTGAGCGCCAGGGCCGTTCAGTTCAGACAAAAACTGCTGAACAAGCACAGGTTCCAAGCGCGAGTGCCCCTGCTGTCGAGACCCAGGAGTCTCGTGCCAATTCTCCATCCTTGTCACTGCAGGCCCCCGCAGCAATTCCTACCCCTTCGGAGACAAAGCTCTCCACCAGCAGCAAGGATACCGGAGGAAGTACGTTGTATAATCTGACCGAACTCCCCTCAACCATCCAGCAAAGCCTGCCCACCTTCTCCATTACCGCCCACATCCATACCGGAGACCCTGCTTCGGGAATGGTGAAGATTAATGGTCAGATGATGAGGGAAGGCCAGGAGCTTTCACCTGGACTGAAGCTGGAGGAGATTGTCGCTGACGGCGTCATCTTCCGGTACCAGAACTACCGCTTCCGTGTAGGACTGAAGTAGGTCACGGAGCGTGTACCGCCACTTTCAGTAGTTATGCCTCAGCCTGTGCATATCCCTGCTTGCCATGTTCTGCGCTCTGGTCAGTGCCGGAAGATTAAACCAGATAGTGGATAAGTTTCCAGGGAGAGACTGTTTTATAAGGACGAACAAATCCAAAAACAGGATTCACACTAAAGTACCTTTCCCCGGAGATAACCGACCACCCTTTCTACCTCTTCCCACATTACTTCTTTTGCTTCCCCACGCTCGGTGTAATTCCTGTCCCTTAATGTACCACTCTGAAATCCTTCCATTGGATATTGCAAGAGGAAATCGCGGGGAATCTCATCAGGGACGTCCACCCCATTCATGATTCCCCAGGCAAGTGTCCATGCCTTCGCAACATTAAACACATCGTAGCCGCCGCCGCCCAAGGCAACCCATCTCTGAGAAACTTCCTTAATCTTCTTCACCACTTCACAGAAGCCTTTTTGGGAGTAGTTGAGGTGAGTGAGGGGGTCTGTGGAAAAGGAGTCCACGCCGAGCTGGCTCACCACAACATCAGGCCTGAATTTGTCCACGAGAGGGGGGACAATCTCGCTGAACGCATACACAAAAATCTCATCATCAGCAGAAGGAGGCAGAGGGATATTCACAGAATATCCTTGTCCCTCTCCCTCCCCTGTCTCGTACTCGAACCCGGTTCCGGGGAAGAGCGCACTTCCTGTTTCGTGTAGTGAGATGGTGAGCACTTTATTGCTCGCATAGAAGGCTTCCTGTACCCCGTCTCCATGGTGGGCATCGATATCAATATAGACCACTCTCCTGCCCTTTTTCAGAAGCGACATAATGGCGATGACCGGATCATTGAGATAACAAAATCCGGAAGCCCTTGAGGCCATGGCATGGTGAAGCCCCCCTGATATGTTGAAGGCAGTTTCCACTTCGCCACAATCCACCATTTCCGCTGCCTGCAAGGATGCTCCTGTCACAAGGCGTGACCAGTCGAAGAGACCCCTGAACACGGGGTTATCACCGGAACCGAGGCCGTAAAACCCTGCACCGGCCACCCTTATTCCGCTGTTTGCGGACTTCAGTATTTCGATGTATTCCCTGTCATGAAAGGTTACCAAATCATCCTCATCCGCTATTACCGCTTCAACGAGTCTTGTGTTTGGAATAGAGAGGAGGCCGTATGCCTTAATAAGTTCGTACGTGAGTTTCAGCCTGAATGTTTTCAGAGGATGGGAGGGGCCATAGTTGAACCGATGGAAGTCATCTGAATAAACAAATGCCGTGCTCATGACATCCCGTATTCCCTCATCTTCAATTCCTTCCTCTTTATCTTCCCGCTTATGGTCTTTGGCAGGTCATCCACAAACTCAATCTTCCGCGGATACTTATACGGAGCTGCATTCGTCTTCACAAATTCCCTGAGCTCATGTGCGAGGATGTCTGATGGTCTGTAGTCCTGAGTAAGGACGATGAATGCCTTTACCACCTCTCCCCTTATTTCATCAGGGCTTGCCACAACCGCTGACTCCCTTACCGCCGGATGCTCGATGAGAATGCTCTCTATCTCAAAGGGTCCGATTCTATAGCCTGAAGAGAGGATGATGTCGTCATCCCTTCCTACAAACCAGAAGTATCCCTCATGATCACGGAACGCCCTGTCCCCTGTACTGTACCACTGCCCTTTCATCGTTCTCTCCGTTGCCTCCGAATCTCCGAGATACTTGCTGAACAGTCCCACGGGCCTCTCGGGATGTACCCTTATTCCGATATCTCCCTCTGTTTCAGAAGGCATCGGGACACCCTTCTCATCTATAATATCCACCACAAACCCGGGAACAGGCCTTCCCATGGACCCGGGTTTCACCGGAAGGCATCTGAAGTTCGCCAGGACATTCACCGTCTCTGTCTGGCCGTACCCATCATAGATATACCTCCCTGTCTTTTCCTTCCAAAGCTCGATTATCTCCTTGTTGAGTGGTTCTCCCGCAGCGACAAAATGGCGCATGGAGCGGAATCTGAATAGCTGAGAGGCAGATGCCCCCTTGACCATCATCCTGTATGCAGTGGGAGGACCGCAGAATGTGGTGACAGGATACCGCTGCATCACCTCCAGTGTAAAGGACGGATCAAATTTTCCCTTCCTATGAAGGGAAAAGATTGTGGCTCCCCTATGCCAGGGTCCAAAAAGGCTTGACCATGCAGCCTTTGCCCATCCTGTATCAGAAAGATTCCAGTGGATATCCCCCGGTCTGAGATCGAGCCAGTACTTTCCTGTTAACTGATGTGCAAAGGGGTATGAGGCGTGGGTGTGAACCACCATTTTTGGGGGACCAGTTGTTCCCGAGGTGAAATAAATTATGGCAGGCTCCTGGGCAGAACCCCTCTCTCCCACTACCATATCAGCACAGTCGCGCTCCTTGATGTAATTATCCCACCCTTGGCGCTCATCAATGAGTATCAGGAGAGGAGTAACCGATAAACCATTCACCGCATCCTCCACCTTGGAGGCGTCCTCCTCTGACGCAATGACCGCCTTTACCTCAGTTGCCGAGAGTCTGTACTCAATATCCTTGGAAACGAGAAGGGTTGTGGCAGGAATGGGAACCGCATTCAGTCTCATAAGGCTGAGCATAATTTCCCACCATTCAGGGACATTGGAGAGCATGACAAGGACCTTGTCCCCCCTCCGGATGCCCATCCTCTTAAGCGCGCCCGCACCCTTTGATGACCTCATCCTCATCTCATTGAATGAATATTTTTTCTCCATAACCCCGTCCGTCCAGAAAAGGGCTGTTCTCTCACCCCATCCATCGAACACATCCAGAGGAAAGGAGAATCTCTCAGGAGCTGACAGAGACGGTCCCCTGTATTCCTTCTCGTAATCCATCATGTTAGGCAATTCATTCATCCCAAAATGGTAACATATTTCCACCTATCAGGATTCCCCTTCTCATATCAGAAAAATCAGGTATACTTTAAACAGCTATGCCAACGAGCAACGAAAACCCCTCCCCCTCCACAGGCACTGAGAGCCCTTTCACAAAAATCCTCAATGACTTCATGACCAGGAACAGGAGGCGAGTGACATTTTCGGAACATGAAGTAAAAGGACTTTTCAAAGAGATGGGATTCGCTGTTCCAAAGGGGAGATTTTTCGCCAGGGGAGAGGCCATCTTGCCTCCGACGGATCTGACCTTTCCCCTTGTGGCAAAGAT
>Ga0335085_10009997_pt1 | contig 14240 bp, 13 predicted proteins | sample Lox_Sample_45_FD_206712 | JGI IMG/M metagenome (GOLD analysis project Ga0335085, IMG submission 206712) | Soil microbial communities from Loxahatchee National Wildlife Refuge, Florida, United States - Lox_Sample_4.5 | ecosystem: Environmental > Terrestrial > Soil > Wetlands | place: USA...
CGAGGGACGTGAAACGGCGATTAACCATGAAATCGCCAGAGATCGGTCGGCGAACGGTGGAGCGCTGACGCCTGGTGAGCGGGCGCGGGTGAATCGCCAAGAGAACCACAATTCGCGGGCGATCTACAACAAGAAGCACAACGGACGTGCGCGGGGCTAAGAAATCGAAAATCGGAAAATCGGTAAAGTGAGGCCGGGACGGAAAACGCCCGGCCTTTCTGCTTTTGTGGGTTTTCGACCACGAACCGGCTGCATGTTGCGCCAAGCCTGCAACAGCACGACCTAACCGTGAATCAGAGTTTTACCGCCTGCGATGGGAACATGAACCAGTTCGGATTCTGTCCGTACCGTCATATCTTCGGCAGCAAAGGGATTATTCGGTTCTGAGGCTGAACCGTCTCAGAACCGAACTGAAGGTGTCACTGGTGCGACGGTCGGCTGGGCGTCACCGTGTGCGAGCCGCCGGCGGGAGCAGGAGACATTCTCGGCATCGGGGAAGGGGCACTGCGCGGCGCGGGAGCGGACTGCTCAGCGCGGCCCGGACGCGACATTGAGGTGGCTGCGCGACTGGACGGTTGAGCGCCACCGACTCCGGTTGCGCTGCTGGAGGTCGCACCAGCAGGCATCGGCATCATGCCACCAGGCGTGTGGGGTCGAGCGATAACGGGGCGCGTGAAAGCCGGATTGCCGACCAGCACAGTTGGCCGGACCACGCCTCGGACTGGCGGTGGTAATGGACGCTGCCAGGTCCCCGGCGCATTGAGAAATACCGGAGCTGCGTTCCACGTGTTCCATCCTCCGGGCTGCCAAGCCCAGCCGTATGTGGGCACGTAAACCCAAGTTCCATAACGGTAGGGAGTCCATCCCCACGGATAACCGGAAACCCAGGTGTATCCGAAGCCGGGGTAGTACGACCAAGCGCCAGCGCCGAAGGGATCCCAAAGGGCGCTTACGCCAAAGGGCCGCCAGAGCGTGCCGTAGCCGACGGCGTCGAAGAACGACCCGTAATAGCTGAGATCGCTGTAACCGTATTGGTAGGGAAATTGGCTATGGTTAAAGGTCGACGTGTACTGCGTGTCGTAATCGTTGCGCTGAGAGTTCCACTCGTCCGCGGGAAGCGTGGAAATATTCTTCGCGAGAATGGTTTTCGAGTCATCGTTAAAGTCAAGGTTGAGGGTTTCGCCCTTCCTCACCTTGGCCAGTTTGCCATTGTCCGGGACGTCGAGTTCGCCCTTGAAAACGGCCAGTTTCGCCTGGTTGTTTTGAAGTTGGAGGCGGAAGTGGACGTCCCGCTCGTGGTCGAGGTTAATGGTCTCGTTGGCGGCATCGAGTTTGAGGTCGTCTCCGCCCTTCTTCTTGTAGTTTACGTAGACTGTGCCGTCGTTGAGGTGGATGTCGCTGGAACGCTGACCGTCGGAGCGGAGCGAAAGATTCTGGAAATCGACGGAGCTATTGTCGGCGAGACGCAGGACCGTGCCGTTCTCGAACTCGACTTCCGCGCGCCCACCGGCAGCGGTCTTGAGCCGAGCGCCCTCAGTGATCGGCATGTTCATCAAGGCTTTCTCGAAGCCTTGACCTGTGTTCCGGTCGATCTGCACGCTGCCTTCGACATCACTGAGCCGAACGATGCGGACGTGTGAGTCGGCGAACAGACTGTTCGTGAAGAGCAGAAACAAGACAGATGCGAAAAAATGGAACTTTCGGAATGCCATGGGTTCGCTCCCGATTAGCTACCCTGATTAGACCCAGAGTACCGCATCTAAGTTGCTGCTGGACAGGAATTTGACAACCGTAGTGGGTAATGCCGGTTACTTTTGGCCGATGGTGGTGTTGGCGGCCGACTTGGGAATCCGGGCGAGCAAGGTTTCAGCCAGGCGGCGGGAGATATTCATCATTGCGGGATCCTTGACGATGCGGGTGAGGGTGGGTTGAAGGATCTGCAGTTCCGCGAGGCGGTTAGAGGTGGCTTCCTGATCGAGGAGTTTGAGAACGCCATCGACGCCGAGCTTGTCGTAGCGGTACTTCTCGTCGAGCTGCCGGCTGAGGTTCATGGTGTTCTCGATGTTTTGGAACAGCGTAGTCAGTTCCTGGATCTGCGGATTCTCGGACCAGTTGTAGCTGGTACGGTGCTCTTCGCTGGCGTTTTTGAAGACGAGAGTCTTGGTGCCGCTGAAGGCAACCCTGGTTTTGGTGTAATCGAAGTTGCCCTGGAAGAAGTGTAGTTGGCGTGCGAGTTCGAAGACGCGCGTGCGCGTCTGCTCGGAGGCGACAAACTTTACTTCGTAGGGATCCCCTTCGTTCTTGGGGAGAGGAGTGGATTTGTATTCGGCGCGGCCGTCGGATTCGATCGCGATGTTGTAGAACGGGGGCGTGGAAGCGGGGAAGTCGAGGGTGAAGCTGATTTCAGGCGGAGTCTTCTCGGGCTGACCCGGTTGATCGACGTTGAGGTGCGGTGTGGCGCTTTGTGCGGCAGCGAGGCCGCAAAAGAGGCAAAAGAGGACGGTGATCGACAGCTGGCGCATTCTTCCGATGAACATTTGGATGCAATATTCTGGCCGCATATCTTCCAACCGTCGGTCAGGTACGCTGGCGCTCCAGTGTTCCCGCTGTGTGCAGGTGACAGATGGCAATCGCCAAAGCATCGGCGGCATCCGGCGACTCAGGAGGCGCGCTGAGCCGGAGCAGGGTGGTCACCATGTGCTGCACTTGCGACTTTTCGGCCTTTCCGTATCCTACAACAGCGGACTTAATGGAGAGCGGTGCGTATTCGGCGACCTTGAGTCGGCAAGAAGAGGCGGCGAGCATGGCTACACCGCGGACCTGTCCGAGTTTGAGCGCCGACTTGACATTGACGGCGTAGAACACGTCTTCGATGGCAACGTTGTCTGGATGGAATTCCGCGATGACCGCGCGAAGCGTCTCGTAAACCTGGTTGAGGCGGTCGGGCAGGCTCTCGCGTATGGAAAGCTTGATGGTTCCACAGGCGATGTAGCGGAGATCCCCAGAGCTGGTTTGCTCGACGAGTCCGTAGCCAGTGAATTCGCTGCCGCAATCGATGCCGAGGACGCGCACGACCAAAGTTTATCAGTATGTCAGTTCTCCAGTCGGTCAGGACCAGGGGTTACCAGAAGGCATACCCCCTCCGCTATTGGAGACATAGAACATTCGGCTTAACATTGGGTCGATATCCTCCAGTGAGGTGGTCGAATGAAGAAACTTGTTGCCAGTTTGGTTTTCCTGGTCGGGGTCAGCGCGTGCACGCCAGCGTTCGGTCAGAGCAGCCAGGTTTACTGGCACGACCAGGCACAAAAAGAAGCGAGAAAGCTACAGAAGCGGCAACAAAAGGCGTACAAGAAGGCCATGAAGCAGCAAGGGAAGATGATGAAAAAGCAGCAGAAGCAGGCGAAGAAAGATGCGAAGGCGTCGCACCACGCTTAATCCGTTTAGAGGCGATGTCTCGCGACAAGGATTCTGTATGTTTCGCCGATTCTACCCAGGTGGGAAAGTGTCGTCGGCATTTCTGCACAGCACTTGTCAAGTTTGACCCGACCTATCTCGCATGAGATATTTATCAGCCCTCAACAATTGATGCTTTTGGGCGCCGTATTTGAGCCAAGCTGCTCTGATACAAGGCTGGTGTCATAAAGGAGCCCCGTACTCATGGTTCGCCTGATCCCCCGGGAGACCAAGTTTTTCGACATGTTCGCCGAGATGGCCCGAAACTTGAGCGAGGGCGCCCGGCTGATGAAGTCGTTGCTCGAAGATTACCAGGACGTTCCCGCACGCGTTGCCAAGCTGAAGGACATTGAGCATCGAGGTGACGACATGACGCACTCACTGCTCACCAAGCTCAACTCCACCTTCATCACCCCGTTCGATCGCGAAGACATTCACCGGTTAGCGTCATCGATTGACGACGTGCTTGACCTGCTGAACGCGGCCGGCGACCGGATGATCGTGTACAAGATCAATGCGGTCCCACCCGAAACAGCGCAATTGGCAAAATTGATTGTGCAGCAGAGCGAAGAGATCGAGCGTGCTGTCGCCGGACTCGAAAAGCAGCAACATGTGCTCGAGCACTGCGTGGAGATCAACCGGCTGGAGAACGAGGCGGATCGTATCACCCGCGAAGCTGTTGGGCACCTATTCGATACCGAGAGGGACCCGATCCAGTTGATCAAGATCAAGGAGCTGTTCGAAACCCTGGAACTCGCCACCGACAAAGCTGAGGACGCAGCGAACGTCCTTGAAGCCGTCATTCTGAAGAGCGCCTAGTGAACGGAATCGTGCCGCACACTGAGAGCAAGGGGGAACGAGCGTAGTGGACGTCGGCATGATCCTCCTCGTGGTAACCGTTGCCGTCGCGCTGACGTTCGACTTCCTGAATGGATTTCACGACGCCGCCAACAGCATTGCTACTGTTGTTTCGACCCGCGTGCTGTCGCCGAAGCTGGCGGTAGTGTGGGCCGCATTTTTCAATTTTGTGGCGGCGTTCCTACTGGGAACAGCGGTCGCTCACACGATCGGCAAGGGGATGATCCACCTCGATATAGGAAATGAGGTGGTGGTAACCCAATATGTTGTTCTGGCCGGATTGTTGGGCGCGATTGTCTGGGACCTCCTGACGTGGTGGTGGGGGCTGCCCACCTCTTCGTCGCACGCCCTGATCGGTGGTTATGCAGGCGCGGCGATTGCGAAAGCGGGATTCGCCGTCATTATTCCGGGCGGCTGGACGCTTACGCTCTTGTTCATCGTGCTGGCACCGATCATGGGATTGGTGCTGGGGTTTATCGCGATGGTGGCAGTGTCGTGGATCTTCCATCGGAACTCGCCCCGCCAGGTGGATAACTGGTTTCGCAAGCTGCAGTTGCTTTCCGCGGCTGCTTACAGTCTGGGCCACGGGGGCAACGACGCACAGAAAACCATGGGCATCATCGCGGGCGCGCTCTATACCAGCGGGCTGATGACCAAAGCCGAGTTGGGCGCTAACTGGGGGCATTTTCACTGGCCCATCATTCTCAGCTGTAATGCTGCCATTGCCATGGGGACCTATTTTGGCGGCTGGCGCATCGTGCACACGATGGGATCGAAGATCACCAAGCTGAAGCCGGTAGGCGGGTTCTGTGCCGAGACGGCGGGCGCCATCACGCTTTTCGGGACGGCGCTCGCGGGAATTCCCGTGAGTACCACGCACACCATCACGGGCGCGATCATCGGCGTCGGAGCGACGAATCGTCTGTCCGCCGTGCGCTGGGGCGTGGCCACGCGGATCGTGTGGGCGTGGGTGCTGACAATTCCAGCGGCGGCCGCAGTCTCGGCGTTTACTTATTGGGTAATCACGTTGTTTAAGCCGGGAGCATAGAAGTGCTCTCGGGGCTGGTAGTTCTCAATTTCCTCAGCCATTCTCACCTCCTGCAATGTCCGCGTATACTTTGAGCATTCTGGGGTGAGTCATGTTCCGTCGATTCTCTCGTTGCCTATTGTTTGTCCTAGCTTCCGCGACGGTTCTCTTTGCACAAACGTCAACTCCAGGTCCGGTGGTGATTGAGTTGTTCACGTCGGAGGGCTGTTCCAGTTGTCCGCCGGCAGACAAGATGCTGGCGCAGATGCAGGCTCAACACATGGACGGAGATGCCGAACTCATCCTGCTGGGCGAGCATGTGGATTACTGGAACCAGCTTGGATGGAAAGACCGGTTCTCGTCGCGCTCGTTCACTGCTAGGCAGCAAGAGTATGCGCGCCTCTCGCAGACGGAGGTGTACACCCCGGAGTTGGTGATCGATGGTCAGCCGAGCGCGAACAACGATTACCACTCGATACTGCGCTCGATTGACGCCTCTTCGAAGCGTCCCAAGCCGGCTCAAGTCAGCCTGGAGCCGGCAGGCGCAAACCAGCTAAAGGTAAGTGTCGACGATGGCGGAAAAAACAACGCTGTGTTGCTGTTCATCACAGAAGATAATCTGACCACGCAGGTGAAGACGGGCGAGAACGGCGGTACCACGCTGCACCATGCCGCAGTGGTCCGCGAAATGCGCACCTTGGGTAAGACGAAGAACGGATCGTTCCGCGATACGGTGGCGATCAAATGGGATCCGGAGTGGCAGCCGAATGCGCTCCGCTTCATTGTTCTCGTTCAGGAAGCGAATGGAGCAGGGAAAGTTCTGGGAGCGGCTGAGGTTCAGCCGAAAGACACGTCGAGCGTCGGACAGAGCACCGCATCTGAGTAGCTGTCGCGGCGAGAGTTACGACAGCTCAGCGGCTCCGGTCCGAGAAGCGGAGGCGAGACTCCGTTTCCGCGTTGAATTTGCGGGGACTAAGCTCCCGAGCCCTTGGCCTGAGCCTTCGCACGTGGTCGAACTTGTGCGAACGTCCGCCTGACCTGGGTTTCGTTGAGCCCAGCTCGTTTCCAGAAATACCAGCACTCTTTCAAGCCGGCCAGGTTACCGAGACCGATGTAGCCGCTTGCCGTCGGTTCCACCAATCCACGTTCCCACCGGGAGACGGTCATAGCTGTGACTCCCAATTTGTCAGCCAACTCTGTCTGGGTCATGCCCAGCTTCTTACGAAGCGCTGCGATGGATTTTGCCCATTCTGCTAATGAATTCACTTGCCGCCCCACCATCAGAATGCTCACCCGAGTGTGAGATGCTGTCAAAACTTATGACAAACACGAATATAGCACGGTTCCTGAACTGCGCGTGATTTCGGCCCCGGGGGCGGATTAACGTCAAAGTCAGCCCTAGTAGCGGTTTCATGTTTGATCCCCGAGCAGCTGGTGTATTATCCTGTAAGTAACACCCATGTTAGTTTGGTGACCTCGCAGAACACTGGACGAGTTCCGATGAGGACGAAGCAGCCGGCAGAAATCAACCTGTCCTTCCTGGCCGGGCTATATACCCGGGTCGCGAAACAGGCCGGAGTACACCCGTCGTACGTGAGCCGCGTGGCACGCGGAGAACGGCGATCAGAACGCGTGTCGCGCGCGATTGCGGACGAATTGGCGCGGTTCACCCCGTCGAGTAAGACATCGAAGAACGCAAGACCCACCGCCTCGACTTCCCAGGAAGAGTACCGTCAGCGATTGGTTCGACGCCTGCAGGCCAACCCACAACTCACGAAGCTAAGCGCGATGGTGCTGGATCTGGAGGACTGGGGGAACCAGAAGCCTTCGCAGGTGTCGCGTGTGAGCCTGCAATCGCGTATCGCAGCGAATGCCGCCATGATCGCCGCCAGTATGGAACAGTTCGATCGCCTGTCGCGCAAACTGGAGAACTTCGACTATGTACTCGGCCTGACGGACCAGGATGGCATTGTGCTCTACTCACAGGGAAGCACAGGCATCGTACGGGAGCAGGGATGCGTCCCCGGAGCGAACTGGGGTCGCGACGCGATAGGCGCGAGTGCAGCCGCGCGTGCCATCGCCGCGGCTGTTCCCCTGATTATTGTGGGAAAGGCGGATTCGCAACGTCTGTTGCCAGTGCGGATGGGCTGCCCGATCCGACTTGGCGACGGCGAGGTTGCCGGAGCGGTGGTGCTATCGATTGCCCTCTCGCCCGCACGTGCCGGACATCTGCTCGACATGGCAAAGGCGGCACGGAGGATCTGCCGGATTGTCGAAGCCGAACGGAAACGACCGTCACGAAGGCACCCGCGGTCCCGGGTGCAGCGTTTCGTCGAGGCCGAGGTGCATCTGGCGCAGGTCATGTCCTTGCCGCAGATCGACCCCAACACGCGGGCACATCTGGCGACGATGCTCTCTTCGCTCGAAGAACAGCGTCGGAAGCTGTTGTTGCACTCTCGCAGCAAGCGGAAGCAATCCGGGAGCGCTAAAGCGCAGGGAGTGTAGCGAGCTCAGCCCTTCACCAGCCCTCTTCGCAATTCCGACAGCGAATAGTGTGTGCCCCGCCAAATCACTCCGTTCTGCCGCAGAGTGGTGATCATCGAAACCATCATGGTGTAAATCAGCATCCCCGTGCTGATCGGATGCAGGAAGAAATACTGCGGCCAGATCGGTGAATTCCACGACATGCCAATGTAGAGGCAGAAAATTGCCGCGAGCGAGACGGCGTACGGGATTTTGGCCAACCCGGGTGCAAGCCATACTCCGAGGAATGGCGTGATGTTGAAGAACAGCAGAAGGAAGCAGGCACCGAGGGCCCGACGCACGGAAAAGTGCATTAGAGCGAAGAAGTTCTTGGTCAGGTTATTAATGATGTGAACGGCGCCTGATCCCCACGGCAGCAAGAGCAAGTCGTTACCCAGCACGTTGCGCTGGCGCAGACCCTTGTCCTTGATCAACTTGCCGAGGCGCATGTCCTCGATGATCTCCATCTTGAGGGATTCAAAGGTACCGATCTTCTCATAGGCGCTGCGTTTCACCAGGTTGAATGCGCCGACTCCGATGTGGTCACGTGATTTCGGATCGGCGGTCTTCCACGGTCGGTGACCGAAGACGAACAGCATGTTGAATCCGGCAAGGATGACTTTCTTGCTGACACTCCAGTCGATGTGAGTCGGGAAGACGACAAGGTGATCGGCGTTCTGTTCGAGCGCATATACCATGGCGCGGCGGAGCGATTCGGGATGGAAGACGATGTCGGCGTCTGTGAAGAGCAGGTAATCACCGGTCGCTTGCTGGGCGGCGGTCCACATGGCGTGTGGCTTGCCGAGCCAGCCGCCGGGGAGTTGTTCGATGTTGACGATCTTCAAACGATGCTGCGGGTCATGCTCGCGCGCCACGTGAGCCATGATCTCCGGCGTGCGATCAGTGGAGCGATCATCGATGGCGATCACTTCATAGTTGGGCCAGTCGAGTTCGCACAGCGAGCGCAGGCCGGATTCGATCTGTTCCTCTTCGTCGCGAGCGGGAACGATGATGCTGACGCGAGGAGCCTTGACAGGCGCGGGGCGGTCCCAAGCGGGCGAGGCGATGTCCGAGATGGTGCGCATGCCAAGGGCAGCGTCGGCGACACGCCACACCCACAGAGCGGCAAGAAAAACGCCGAGCGCCCACCAGAGGATCACGCGGAGTGTCCTTGCCCGGCCTTGGCGACGGGGATTTGCGGAGCGAATCTCATTCCGTAAAGCAGGATAACAGCCGCAACCACGGTGGCCGCGATGGCGGCAACAAACCCGGTTTGGAGCGTCGAGCGATCGGAGATCCAGCCGATGATGGTCGGAGAGGAGACATCGCCGAGCAAATGGATGGTGAACAGGTTGACCGCGATAGCGGTTGCCCGAATCGACGCGCCAACGGAATTCACGACGGCAGCGTTCAGCGGAGCCGTGTTGAGGAAGAGGAAGAACTCGGCGAAAAAGATCGCAGGATACATGAGCCGGCCATCGACATAGATGGCGCCGAGCATGGCAGGAATCCCCATCAGCAGCGTCACGGCAGAAACCAGGTAGTAGGCGCCCTTGCCTCTTGCCAGCAGGCGGTCGCCCATCCAGCCGCCCAGCAGGGTGCCGCTGATGGTTGTAACGGCGGTGATAGCCCCGAAGTACGTGTTCGCGTCCTGCAGGGGAATATGCCGAATGCGATTCAGAAAAGTGGGCATCCACGCGGACAGGCCACCAAGAGCAAAAGTGACCATCGCCATGCCGAGCGTGGCAGTCCAGAAAGCGCCGTTGCGCGCGAGTCCGCGGATGCTGGTACGTTCGGCGGATTCCGCAAGCAGGTCCTTTGCTCCGCGCTTTGGCTCGGGGATCAACAACAGAGCAAGACCAAGCAGAAAGCCCGGCACAGCCGCAATATAGAACGGATAGCGCCATCCGTGAGCAGCGCTAAAATGCCCACCAACTTCATAACCGGCCGCGGCGCCTAGACCGATGTTGAGGTAGAACCAGCCGAACACCCGGCCTCGATGCTCTTCCGAGAACAAGTCGGCGAGAAAAGACGGCGCGATGGTGACGAACGTCGCTTCACCGAGACCGACAATCGTGTGGCGGATCAGCAACGCCGTGAAACTGTTCGTGACCGCGGTCAGAAGGGTAGCGGCACTCCAGATCGTAGCGCCGCCAACCATCAGCCATTTGCGAGGATAGCGGTCTGCGAGAACTCCGATGAACGGAGCAGTGACCATGTAGCAGATAAAGAAAGCCGTCGTGAGAAATCCGTACTCGGCATCACTGCGTGGGAATTCCTTCTGAATGAGCGGGATTACCGCGAAGAGAACATAACGGTCTACGTAATTAAAGAAGTTGAGTCCAGAGAGAATTAACAGCGCTGCCAGAGGGCGTTGTTTGGAACTCATGCGGTGAGAAGTTCGTCAGTTCATCAGTATGTCAGTTTCTCAGTTGCGCAGGCTAGCGAATTGTTCCGGGAGCTGTCCCACCTTCTTTCTGGCGGACTGAAACTGAGACACTGATGAACTAATCGAATAGTGAATCCACGAAGGCCTGGGGGTCGAACGGCAGCAGATCGCCGGCCTTCTCGCCCACGCCGACGTAACGCACCGGAACGCCGAGTTCGTTGGCGATCGCCACCACGATTCCACCCTTGGCTGTGCCGTCGAGCTTCGTCAGGATGATCCCTGTTACGCCGGCCGATTCCGTGAAGAGCTTCGCCTGCTGTAAGCCGTTCTGTCCAGTGGTCGCGTCGACGACGAGCAGTGTTTCGTGCGGTGCGCCGGTGATGAAGCGCTGTGCCGTGCGGCGCATCTTCTCGAGTTCGGTCATGAGGCTCGATTTTGTGTGCAGTCGACCGGCGGTATCAACGATGATGTAGTCGACATGGCGGGCCTTAGCGGCCTCCAGAGCGTCGAATAAGACCGCCGCCGGATCGCCGCCCGGCTTCGTCTTGATCACTTCCGTGCCAGTGCGGTCTCCCCAGACTTCGAGTTGCTCGATGGCTGCGGCGCGGAACGTGTCGGCGGCGCACAGCAGCACCGACTTGCCCTGTCCGCGAAGAAAGTGCGACAGCTTGCCGATGCTGGTGGTCTTGCCGGTCCCGTTCACGCCGACCATGAGGATTACTTCCGGGTCGTCCTCCTCGGGGATGACCGGAGGAATGTTGGCGCGCGTGAGCACGTTCAGCACTTCGGTCTTCAGCAGCCGCTTGAGTTCGGCGACATCGGCGATCTGCTTGCGGTCCGCCTTCTCGCGCAGACGGCCCAGCAGCTGTTCGGTTGTCTTGGTTCCGAGGTCCGCGCCGATCAGGGTGGCTTCGAGATCGTCGAGGGTGTTGCGGTCGATCTCCGCACTGAAGGAGACAACTTCGTCAATGCGCTCGCTCAGGTTCTCGCGCGTGCGCGTGACCGCCTGTTTCATGCGGTCAAAGAAACCTTTTTTCTTAGGTTCTTCTTCGGTACTGCCGAATAGCGTCTGGATCATGTATGAGTCCGCCGGGATGATGACGGCAAACTTCAATTATATCGGGAGAAAAAAGTGAAGATTGGAAAAGCGACTGGAGCAACGTTGCGCGACAGCACAGATGCGCGTTCTCCCACAGTTAATCTGCAATCTGCAATCTTCAATCTGAAATGGAGATCAGTCTCCGGCGACTGCTGATTCCGCGTTCGGTGAATCTGCTGGGTGAGCGACGGCCACCTCTACTGCCGGCTCCTTGATGACCGCCGACCGATGCATGCGGAGTTCGCCGCGCTCGAAAATCTTGGTCAGAGCGGCGACCACGACAGGATCAAGACGGTTGCGTCCGAGAGTGTTGATAATCTTGACGGCATATTCAGGCTCATGGGCGGCCTGGTAGGGACGATTGGTGGTCATCGCGTCGAAAGTATCAGCGACTGCAATGATGCGCGCCGACAGCGGAATCTCGGCACCCTTCAGGCCATAAGGATAGCCCTTGCCGTCCATCGATTCGTGGTGCAATTCGATGCCAGGGATCATCTCTCGCAGTTGTTCGACTGGTCGCAGAATGTTAGCTCCGCGCACGGTGTGCGACTTCATCACTTCGTACTCTTCCGGAGTCAGCGCGCCGGGTTTCTTCAGGATGCGATCCTCGATGCCGATCTTGCCCACGTCGTGCAGTTGCGCGGCGATGCGGATCTTCTCCACTTCTTCCTTGGAGAGATGCAGCTCCTTGGCGATCATCACCGAGTACTTCGTCACGCGATCGGAGTGACCACGCGTGTACGGGTCTTTTTCGTCGACCGCGCCGGCGAGCATCTGGATGGAGTTCAAGAACAGCTGACGGTTCTGTTCCGCCGCGAGTTTCAGGTCCGCGATCAACCGCTCGAGGTCCTCGCTCATCAGGTTGAACGTGCTGGCGAGTTCGCCGATCTCAGTGCGGCTCTTCATCTTCACGCGTTGCGAGAAGTCTCCACGGGCGATGGCGCGGCTGGACTCGGTCAGGCTCTCCAGCGGACCGGTTATGCGACGCGCGAGCAAGATACCGACGAAGCCGCTGAGGATGATCATGGCAATCGCCAGCAGGTTCGCCTTCGACTGCATCTCGTAGACGTTGGAATAAGCCTCGCGCTGAGGTTTCTGCGCGATCACTGCCCATTCCAGCGAGGGAACCGGTGAGCAGGTGCCGAGCATGTCCTCGCGGTGTTTTCCATCATCCACGGAAAACTCAGAAGTCACCACCCAGCGAACGCGGCCGGCCTTCTCGGCGAAGCTGCGGACGATATCGATCTTCGACATGTCCTGGCCGGTAGCGAAGTGCGAAGCCTCAGGCGCGGCGATCAGGCGGCCATTGCGATCGACCACATAAGTGAGCAAGCCACCACGGCTGATTTCGTCAAGATTGCGTTGCAGGAAGCTGAGGTCGACCACCGTGCCAAGCATCCCGATAACGTGGCCTGCGGCCATAACGGGAACAGCGGCCACGATCATCGTTTTGCGGTTGACGCCTGAGCCGATGGAAATCGCCTGGCCCGTGTAAGAACGTCCTTCGCGCGTGGCGTTAAAAGCGCGCATCAGCTCGTTTTGCAGGAACTCATCGGGGTTGATTCGTCCGACGGATTGCCCCTTGGCTTCGTTGTTCAGGATGGTGGCATAGGCCAGGTCGGTGGAGGAAGAAACAAAGCGTTCGAGCAGCGCGCGTAACTCAGGAGCATTGATCTTATTGGCGCCAATATCACCGCCGCTGGTGACCTGGATGGCAGAGGACAGGTTCCCGAGCATCGAATCCAAGTTGCCCATACGCTGCGCAATGGTGTCCGAAAGGGCACGCGTGATGGTGTTCTGCAGCAGCATTTCGTTCGTCTTCAGACGATCCCGATTGATGGAGACGACCTGCCGCGCGTAGAAATACATGGGCACAACCGACACGAGTACCAGTACCCCGATGATGAGGTACAGAATCGGTATGCGTTGTGGCAAAAAGGGCTTGCCCAAGACAGTCTTCCCCACGTAAGCCGCTGCAAAACAACAGCAACTCTGAATTCTATCCCGAAACGGCAGGAGGGGAAGTCTAAACTAAGTTGCCTTCCGTTACCGAAGTGCGATAGCCGGAGTCACCGCGTGGAAACCCTAGCTGCCGGAAGCGCCGGTTTTGCGGAGCTGCTCGTTCAGGTCGTTGAGCGAGGACTTGGCATCGTCAAGCGCCTTCTTCTTGGCATCGAGATCACTCTGGTATTGCTTCTCGTCCTCGAACCACTTGCCGGAAGTGCGCAGTTGCGTGCCGGCATCCGCGTAGTACTCGGCCACTCTGATCTGGTGCTCGCGCTCCATCAGGCTGATGTCTTTTTCCTGATCGGCGATGGATTTCTGCAGATCGGCAATTTTCGCCTTGAGAGCGTCGGTTTTGGCAGCCGCCGCTTCCTTGCTGTCCTTCTTGTCTTTGTCGGAATCGCCCTTTGCGTCTGGGGTCTTTGCGTCTGGGGCTTTTGCCTCTGCGGTCTCAGCGGTCTTAGCAGGCGTCGCTGGCAGGATGTCATCGTTGGTGTACACGTGCGTGGCGGGTTCAGACTTCTTTTCCGCCCGAGCCTGGCGTGCGGCGTCGGCCAGTGACTGCTGGGCCGAGAGGCCAAGCGTACCCAATATGACGACGAGCAGAACCAGCGATAGACGTTTCATAAGGGCCTCCGTTGCGAACGTGGCATTCCGGTCAAAGGTGAGTTCCTGCACATTCTACTCCGGATTTCGAGCATTGTTGCCTATCGAGCGGCCCGGAAACGATAGGGTAAACGCCGTACCGAGGGACATGTTCTACAGGTAGAAAGTCCAATACCAGCCCATCAGAGCGTGTCCGAAGAACAGCGCGAACAGGGACATGCTGCCGAGAAAGACGCCGAACGGAATCTGGTAATGCCGATACACCACCCGGGCCGATG